>Ga0335079_10000485_pt1 | contig 45460 bp, 44 predicted proteins | sample Lox_Sample_33_FD_206719 | JGI IMG/M metagenome (GOLD analysis project Ga0335079, IMG submission 206719) | Soil microbial communities from Loxahatchee National Wildlife Refuge, Florida, United States - Lox_Sample_3.3 | ecosystem: Environmental > Terrestrial > Soil > Wetlands | place: USA...
GGAATCGGCCGCCGCGTCCTGGCCAACGGCATTGGCGGCGCGGTGCGGCCGCTGCTGAACGTCACCTTGATCGTCCCCGCTACGCCTGCGGCGGCGTCAATAGCGTGGCTATTGGAGGATGGTGCCGTCGGAGCCGATGACGACCCCCGGCCCCTCGCCCCTGAGTGCCGGTCATCACCGTGATCATGACCACGCTCGGCAGCACGGCCGCGGCCACCTTGGCCAGCTGGCTGCCGGAGCTACTGTCCGCAGCCGGGCTGACCGGCGCCGCGGAAATCACCGGAGTGGTGTACCCGTCGTAGTGCGCGGCCAGGGCCGCGCCAGCGCCTCCGCCGGCTATGGCGAGCACACATCCGGCCAGCGCGAAGAGCACGTAGCGCGGCCAGCCCGCTCGGCTGGGACGGCGCGTGAGTATACGGCCGATGGCGGCTGGTTGTGTTACGGTCCGGCCGCCGCTGAACGCGCTGCGGTCGATGGCCGACCAGTGCGCACTGTCGTCGATCCCGTCCGCGGCGAGGTCGGCGGCAAGGTCCACGTCACGGCCGGTTGCCAGCTGCGCGTCCGCAAGGTGCACCGCGACCGATCCGCGGGGACGGTCACCCCCATTTCCACGCCACCGATGACGGATTGGACGGCACCGGGGAGTGGCTGGTCCGGCGGACACCGTCCCGGCCAGGCTTCTGGGCGCGCCATCGGGCCCACGGGGCCGCAGCTTGCCGTGAGGACACAAAGCCGCGCACTATCGGGGGCAGATCGAATTGGTGCCCGGAAGACGACCTGACGCCGGCTATCGCGTCCAGAAACCAGCCGCGGCGATCACTGTCACCGTCCAGCCTGATCCGGCGTGCAAGGCGGTGTGGATAGCAGTGGATGGTGCCAGCACACATCCACGCGGCTGATCGCGCGTGACGGTTGCGGTCCGCGACCATAGAGGCATGGCCGATGACTCGCTTCGACCCGAGCTTGCCGAGGTGCTGGCACGGCAGGCGGGATTGCTCGACGCCGCGCGCCCTGGCGTGGTGGCCAAGCGGCGCGCCTCAGGGCGGCAGACCGCGCGGGAGAATCTTGCCGGGCTCGTCGACCCGGGTACGTGGGTCGAGTACGGCGGCCTGGCGGTGGCGGCGCAGCGCAGGCGCCGGTCACTCAAGGAACTCGTCGCCGCGACACCCGCCGATGGCGTGATCGTCGGAACCGGCCGGGTGGCCGGGATCCGGGCCGCCGCGGTGGCGTACGACTATACGGTCCTGGCCGGCACGCAGGGCCTCACCGGTCACCGCAAGACCGACCGGCTGTTCGTGATCGCTGAGCGCGAAGGGCTCCCCGTGGTGGTGTTCGCTGAGGGGGGCGGCGGGCGGCCCGGCGACACCGACCATCCAACCGTTGCGGGCCTGGAGCTGATGACGTTCGCGTCCCTCGCCCGGCTCCGTTCCCTGCGCGTTGGCATAGCAGCGGGGTTCTGCTTCGCCGGGAACGCGGCGCTGCTCGGCACCTGTGACGTGACGATCGGCGTGGCAGGCGCGAGCGTCGGCATGGGCGGCCCGGCGATGATCGAGGCGGCAGGGCTCGGTTCCGTCGCACCGGAAGACGTCGGTCCCCTCGATGTCCACACGGCGGCCGGGGTCATCGATCTGGAGGCCGCCGATGACGCCGCCGCGGTACGGCTGGCGCGGGAGGTGCTGTCCTTCACCTGCGCCGACCCGGTCCAGGCGACGTGGGCTGACCAGCATCAGCTCCGCGAAGCAATACCGGAGAACAGGCGGCGCGCCTACGACGTGCGCCGGCTGCTGCGGCTGCTTTTTGATGATGGTTCCGTGCTCGAACTGCAGGCGCGGCACGGCCGCGCGTGCGTGACGGCCTTCGCCCGGCTCACCGGCCACCCGGTCGGCGTGATCGCGAATAACCCGATGCACCTGGCCGGTGCGATCGACACTGCGGTGGCGGTCAAGGCGGCGCGGTTCCTGCGGCTGTGCGACCGCATCGGCCTCCCCGTGGTCAGCCTCTGCGACACACCCGGGATTATGGTGGGGCCCGCTGCCGAGCGGAGCGGGCTGGTCCGCGCCGCCGGAGACCTCTTTTCGGCCGGAGCGGCGCTGCGCACCCCGATCGTCACGGTCGTGCTCCGCAAGGCGTACGGCCTCGGTGCGATGGCCATGGCCGGCGGCAGCTTTCACATGTCGCGCCTCACCGTCGCATGGCCGACCGGCGAAATCGGCGGCATGGGTCTCGAGGGCGCGGTGCGGCTGGCGTTCCGCAAGGAACTTGCCGCCATCGCCGATGAGACGCAGCGGCAGCGTACGGAGGACGACCTTGTCGCGCATGCCTACGCCAACGGCAAGGCCCTGGCGGCCGCGGCGGGCTTCGAACTGGATGACGTCATCGATCCCGCCGACACGAGGGATCGGCTCACCGCAGCGCTGTTTTGAGCGGGCGCGCGGCGCCGCCGTGCCTGCGGGCGAGGTCGTGCGGCGGATCGCACAGGAGGCTGACCGCGGCCCGGGACATCAGTTCATTGACGTACAAGCAGCTCGGCCTCGGACAAAGAAGACGTCGTGTGGCGACGTGCGCATGAAGTGCGGCTACGCGGCGGTAGAGTCAGCCATCTGGGGTTCAGTGAGATAGTACGATAGTAGGAAAATCCAATCCTTCCGGAGCTTGTTATGGGCACGCCCGCAGCCAAGACCGAACCAGAGCCTCGCCTGAGAGCCAGGGCGAAGGTCCGGTCCAAGGCGCAGCTCACCCTGCCTGAGGAGATCCGGCGCGCCCTCCATATTGGTGAAGGCGATGAAGTGGAATTCGCCGTTCACGACGACGGGACAGTCACGATCCGTGGCTACGTGTCCATTCCCACCGATCAGGCATGGTTCTTCACTCCCGGGTGGCTGGCCGGGGAGCGGGAAGCCGATGAGGACATCGCCGCCGGACGCGGCACGGTCCACGAGTCCGCCGAGGACATGTTCGCCCACCTCGATTCGCTCGGCTCAGCTGATGCGTGATGCCCACCTTTGAAACGCTTCCCCGCTTCGAACGGGACTGGAAGAACCTCTCAGCGCAACAGCAGGCCACCTTCCGCAAAGTCATCACTGAGGCCTTCGTGCCCGACCTGGCCGCGCCCGACCGCCCGTTCCGCCCCGGGCTGCGCGTCAAAGGCGTGACTGCACGCCCCGGGGTGTTCGAGATGACCTGGGACAACGACGGACGCGCGACATTCAGTTATGGCGAAGAACGAATCGCCGGCCAGGCCCACGTCATCTGGCGGCGGATCGGAACCCACACGATCTTCACCCCCCCACCAAGTCCATAGGCTCTCACCGAACTCCGCTGGTGCCGCAAACGCGAATTTGGGAGATCACAACTCGCGTGACCCTGCCCAAACGGCTCCCAAGCGTTGAAGAGGAGGTTCTGACCTGGCCTTCACAATCGGCGCTTGTCGGCGGAGTGACCGGACCCAGTTCGCATCGAGGGGTCGGGGGAATCAAATCCCCTTAGCTCCACCCAGGTCAATGGCCGGTTTTGAACATGTGACCGAAATTCTTCTGTGCCCGTACGGCACCGAAGTACCGCAACGTTACCCTCGAACTTGGCGACAGACCAGCCGACCGCCGCAAAGCATAGACGGCAGTTTGTCCGCGGAGGTGCCCACATGACGCGCGAGGAACTGCTGACCCGGCTGGCCGGGCTACGGCAGGCGCCCGTCGGGCCGAAACGGATGCCGCACAAACCACTGCTGCTGTTGTGGCTATTCGGTCAATTCGCGGCGAACGGCACCAGCGCCGTCACTTACCAGGAGGCGGAAGCTCCTGTCAGCGAGCTGATCAACGAATTCGGGCCGCCGGTCGCCAGCCCGGCCACCGGGCGCCAGCGAGCCGCGATGCCGTTCGTGCACCTGGAGCGTGAGCTGTGGGATCTGCGTGACGCGCGAGGAGGCGAACTCGGGCCGGGCTCGCCCGAGCGGCGGGCCTGGCTGCTTGAGCAGAACGCCACCGGCCGGCTGCGGCCCGGGGTGGAGCAGCTGCTGGCAGATCGGGGCACGCTGGCAGGTGCGGCGCGGCTGCTGCTTGACAAGCACTTCACGCCAACGCTCGCCGAGCTGATCTGCACGGCGACCGGCCTAGATGTGGCGGCATTGGACCTGGCTGACCACGCCGGGCCGGCCCGGCGGACATTCGCACCGCAGCGGCGCCGGGGGTTCGCCGAAGAGGTGCTGCGCGCCTATGCCTACCAGTGCGCAATGTGTGGCTTCGACGGCGCGCTCGCCCGGCAGCCGGTCGGGATCCAGGCGGCGCATGTGCGCTGGCACAGCCAGCATGGCCCGGACAAGGTGACAAACGCGCTGGCGCTGTGCGCCCTGCACCACGCGCTGCTCGACCTGGGCGTGCTCGGCATCACCAAGGATCGGCGGATAAACGTGTCCGGCTTGTATGTCGCCAGGAATGAGGCGGGCCGGGCCGTCGATGCGCTGGCCGGCCAGCCCTTGCTGGCACCGCGTCCTAACCAGCCGGCCGTTGACGTCATCTACATTTCGTGGCATCGCACGCAGGTCTTCAAGGACTATCGTGGCCAATCCGCATGACGGCCCTACCTATCTGATCTTCCGACCTGACCACCGCAAACGAGCCGCGGCCCGCCGCGCATCGACTAGTGCGGCCGGATTTCCGTCCCGACGTGGTGGTATCGGTCCGCCACGTAGTGGACCGTTGACCGTCTTCGTCAGCTCGCGGCACAGCGCCCCGATTGGCCCGGCCGACGGCTCGGCCGTGACATGAACATCTTCCCGCGTAGCGACGAGCATCTGCGCCAGGTGGTGAACGATCGTCGATTTCCGGCACCGCTTGGCCCGTCGACACTGACGAACAAGCCATTTTCGTGGCTAGAAAAGGGTCGTAGCCTCACCTTCGCTCCCTCCGGGTAACTCCCCGCGGAGTTCTTCCATCGACCTTGGGCGGAAACCAGGAGGCGTGGCGAGGCGGACGAACAGCCGGGCGGTCACCAGCACGTCGTACATGGCCCGGTGCGGCCTCAGATCATCGGGAAGGCCGTCGGCAAGCTTGAACTCCCCAGCGAGGGAACCGAGGCGGTAACTTGGCCGGCCCGGCAGCAGGCGGCGGGAGAGCTTGAGCGTGTCCAGCACCTCCGGGGATGCCCAGTCACCAAGCTCGCGCCGGAGCACCCCGACATCCAGGTGCGCGTTATGGGCAACCAGGACCGCGCCGTTAAGGGCGCGGAGGACCTCATCCCTGACGTCTGCGAAAGCGGGCGCTGCCGCGACGTCTTCGTTCGTGATGCCGTGAATCTTCCGGGCGAGCGGCGCGATCGGCAGCTCCGGCCGGACCAGCCAGCTCGACGGCTCCTCGATAACCCCGCCGACGATCGGCACGGTGGCCAGCTCCACCAGGTCGGGTGGCTGCTGGCCGTTGCCCTCGACGTCGATGACGATGTATCTGCGACTGGTCCAGTCACCCATCGCGGGCGGCGTCCTTCCATCCGTGCTCGTAGGCCGTCGTGTTGGCCACATGAGCGGCTCCCAGCAGGACCGGCATGGTGGCCGTCCCGATCGCAGCCAGCAGCTGCGCGCGCCGGCCACCGCCGAACTCGCGCGCGGTCAGGCCGCCGGCCACCACCGTGGCCGACGCCGCCAGCGCGGGTCACACCCGCAGGCCGGTCACCGACACGCCGAACAGCTTCAGCGACACCCACGCCAGCAGCGGCGCCAGCACGGGCTGATCAACATAGCTGGCCTGCAGATGCCGGGCGCAGTCGAGCACGTACAGCTCGTCACGGTGAAAGCCGTAGCGGGCCGGCAACGCCATCAGCACGGCGAAGACAACGCCGCCAACCCCGATCACGCGCCGGTCGAAAGGACTGGCACCCGGCAGCGGGACAGCAGCACTCGGACCAGACGCGGACTCACGTTCGCTAACCGGGCCGCCCGCCCCGCCCTGCTCCTGGGCACGCCCCCATAAGGCTGCGTCCCGCCCGATGCCTGGCCTCCGCCAGAACCCGTATGCGCCGACGTCAGCCACCGGACATCAGCGCGGGCCAAGCGGTGATCGCCATCAGGCGCAGGATCGGCATCGGTACGATCCTAACGCGCTCCGGATACCGTTCCCCGAACGTCGGCGGACCTCCACCGGCAGCGGCGCGCGGATATCACGCACGCTGGCCGCCAACCGATTCCCGGCACGGTCACCGTCGTGACCAACTCACCTCTACCGCCGGAGCCATTCCCTCGAACGCGAGCATCGCACGCATTTCGGACGACCAAACGTCGGCTCGCCCTGTTGGCCACACGGCGGGCGCGCAGATCACCTAGATCGGCGCACCGCCGTCAGCGATGCCAGGCGGCAGGGGCCCCTGCGCCATAACGGCGGCTATTCGTGCTCCCTGACGACCACGTGGCGTGATCTACCGGTAAGCCAAGTTGCCGGCCGCGACGTAATCTGGCTCCCCTCGCGGTCGGTCACAGCTTTCAGCTCGTGGCGTACCTCTCCAGTCCGGCAGACTGGAGCTCCTCTGGCGCCATCGCGACCCGGTAATGCACAGAGGCGTCGAAGTTGAGCATCAACGGCTCGGTCACGTGCGGAACCTGGGCGGCGCTGTCCACCTCGATGATCATCATCGCGCCGCGTCCCACGCCGTTGTCGGTGAAGTAGATGACCTCGGGCTTGATAGCTCCGAGCACCTCGCCGATCTTCTCCCCGGCGGTGCCTTTGCGGACATAGGTGTTGAACGGCTCCAGCGGGAAATCGACTTCGACGATGAACTTCATGACGTCCCCCCACGGGTCAGCGAGCTAGTGGCCGAATCCTCCTGCTGCTGACACCCAGTGTCAACACCACCATCCATGATCATCAGAGGTGGCTAGGGAAAGCATCAGCCGGCTGGTCATGTCAGCTGGTTCCATATAGCCACTAACTATCCACGCAGATCAGCCGGTTCTGCTGTGGCACCAGCGATCGAGTCATCCCTCGCGCGGCCACCCATATCGGCGGGACCGCGCGCGTACCCAGCAGGCGACTGCGCCACACTCCATGATCAGATCGCCGCGTCGGCCAACGGGGCAAGCGCTTCGGATGCAGCGTGGTGGCCAGGTGATCGCATCATCGGCGTTGGGTGCGGGGGTGCTCAGTTCCCCAGTGCGCCAGGATCGGCGGGGACGTCGACTGCGTGTTCCTTAAGCACGCCGAGGGGGACGATCTCCAGCGCCCGCTCATGAGTGGAGGCCACGACCACGTGCGCGGCCGCGCCATCGTGATGAGCCCGCAGCCAGTTTCCCGCGGTCACGCACCAGCGGTCCCCCGGCACCAGCCCGGGGAACCGGAACTGAGGCACCGGGGTAATCAGATCGTTGCCGATGCGGCGCTGGTACTCAAGGAACTCAGCGGTCACCACGGCGCAGATCGTGTGGCTTCCCCGGTCTTCCGGCCCGGTGCGACAGCAGCCATCCCGGTAGAAGCCGGTGACCGGATCGGTGCCACACGGCTGCAGCTCACCACCCACCACGTTGCGATCACCCACATGCGCAGTATCCGCACCTAGGCGCATCCCGGCAAGCACGCGCGCCGGCACCTGCCTACTCCCAGCCGTCCGGGCATTGTCCGATACATACCCGCCGTGTGCCGCCGTCATGCTGTTGCCGCGGCCGGCCCATTATTGTCTGAGCCGGCCGCCGAGGACCCGGCCGACTGGTTCGACCCGGCCGAGCATGACTTCGCCCGGAATCACGTTCTTCGCCCATGCCCGCCGCCCCGACGGGGAGTTTGACGCGGATGAACTCGGCGGGGGGCTGGCGCCGTTCCGCCGCGATGACAAGAGAAAACCGACGCTAACCCCGATGACATGGACTTGAGTTCCGCGCGGGGCGCGGCGTTTCCGGCTTCTAGCGGTCCGGCTGGCCATCCACGGCGGCGTCACGGGGTAAGTACCGCGGCCTGGCAGAGGGCTCCTGCTCCAGCCTTGCGTCAAGTCCAGACGTTGTCGCGCCGGTCCTCAACGCGCTTCGCCTTGTGAGTGGCCCGCGGCAGGCTGCCCGGCGGAAGGACGCTGACGACGGCGCTCACCCCTGTCAGCGCCTTCAGCCGTCGGCCGAACCGTTCCGCCAGGTCGTCCTCAGTCCCGTCGAAGCCGTGGCCGCGCTCTAATTCCACGGTCAGCCGGTCGAGGTGATCGACCCGGTCCGCCACCAGGCGATACTCTCCGGTCTGGTCGTGATCGCTCCGCACGAGTGATTCGATGTCACTAGGAAAGATGTTGACCCCCTTGATGATTAGCATGTCATCGAGACGCCCGTGCACGCCGCGCATGCATGCGGATCGACGTCCGCCCGCAGCGGCAAGGCGCCGAGGTGAACGACACGATGTCGCCGGTGCGGAACCGGATCGTCGGCCGCGCCGACTTACGCAGGGTGGTCAGAACCAGCTCGCCGCGCTCGCCCTCGGCAACTGGATCCAGCGTGGCGGGGTCGAGAACCTCCACCAGGATGTGGTCTTCGGCCCAGTGCAGCCCGTCCTTCTCCTCACACATGCCGGCGCAAGAGCCGAAGATATCCGACAGCCCGTAGTAGTCGTAGACCGATGCGCCCCAGAGGTCCTCGATCCGGGTCCGCGTCTCGGGGATCGAGCCACCGGGTTAGCCGGCGACGAAGATGCGCCGCACCGCGAGGTCTCGCCGGGGATCGATGCCTTCCTTGCTTGCCGTCTCGCCCAGGTACCAGGCGTAGGACGGCGTGGTCCACACCGCCGCCGCCTGGAACTGCCGGAGGATCAGCAGCAGGCCCTCAGACGGCAGGGTGCCGGCGTGAATGCTGAGGGCGCCGAGCTTCTGCGCGCCAAGCACACAGGGACCGCCGATGAATAACGAGAAGTTCAGGGCGTGGCAGTAGCGGTCGGCCGGCCGCAAGCCCGATGACCAGAACTGACGTGCCTCGTAATCGATCCAGTCATCGAAATCGCGGGCAGTGAACGGGGAGGCCGTCGGCACGCCGGTCGATCCGCTCGATGCCGAGATATAGACGACGTCGCGCTCCGGTACGGCAACGAGATCGCCGAGCGGCGGGACGGCGAGCTGCCTCTCGCGCAGCGCGTGCTTGTCGATGAAAGGGAACCGCCGCAGATCGTCGAGGCTGTTGACCTGGTCGGGATACACGCCAGCGGCGTCGAACGAGGCCCGGTAATAGGGCGAGCGCTGATAAGCGTGCTGCAGGTGCGTCTTGAGCAGGTCGAGCTTCAGGGTGTCCCATTCCGCGCGGGATCGGGTTTCGAGGGCTGCGTCCCAATACGGTGAGTCATCGGCGAGAGTGCCCGTCGGGTGCATCGTCATCGGCGATTTCCGTCAGGCGAGCGAGGGCAGACATCGGTAAGCGCCTGGCAATGAGGGGCAGCGTATGGCGGCCCGGCGACGGCGGGTGAGGTCATGACGTCCCGCGCGGTGCGGCCCCAGCACTCGCATTCACATTTCTAATAGTGCTACGGGGCCTGAGCAAAGTAAATATTTCCTACTGATTTAGTTGATTTTCCTCGCTACTTATCTCACCATCCGCAACCTCAGCAACAGGCCCGACGAGCTGCTGTGTCCGCCAGCAGCCCGATCGCGCGCCACATCGTGCTCACCACACGCCCCGCCGACGGTGCCGCCGGCCCGGGGACCGTGGTGCCAGACCTCGTCATTCCAGCCCACACCACGATCACCCGCAGCCCCTTCGGCAACGACGCCGTGCTCATCAACCCGCCGCCGCTGCGGGCCGGCCACAGCGTTCGGCTGACCCTGACCTTCGCCACGGCGCCGAACGGGGCGCGACGTTGCCTAAGAGCCTGTTAGGAAACCTTCCCAGTGGGCTGGCGGATGCCGCGGGCTGCCAGGATGTGACTGATCTGTTACGCCGTGCGTGCCCGGGATGAGGGCGCGGGTCCTCATGATCCGGGTTTGTGACAGGCAGGAACAGAGGAGGACCCGCGCGTGCCCAGGGTATGCGGGCCGGGTCCGGTGATGAAGATGCCCGGGCGGCCGGCGCGCCGGTGCGATGCCGGTGCTGCCCAGACGGCATCAGCCGCAGTACCCGGGCACGGCGCTATCCGTCGGACATGAGCGATGCCGAATGGGCGGTCACCGAGCCCACACTGCCGGAACCGGCCTGGACGCAGGGCCGGGGCGGCCGCCCGGCGGGGCATTGCCGCCGCGATACCGTCGACGCATCCGCTACCTGGTCCGGGAGGGCATCCGGTGGCGGGCGATGCCCGCTGACTTCCCGCACTGGCGCAGCGTCTACGGCGCGCTGGATGGCTGGGGGAAGTCCGGCGCGACTGAGGCGATGCACGATGAACTGCGCCGCGCCTGCCGCATCGCCGCGGGCCGCGCGCCCGAGCCCACGGCCGCAGTCATCGATTCCCAGTCGGTCAGGGCCGCCGAGACCGTCGCCAAGGACAGCCGCGGGTTTGATGCGGGCAAGAAGGTGCAGGGCCGCAAGCGGCATATCGCCGCGGACGTTACCGGCCTGCTGCTGACCGTGCTGGTCACCGCGGCCAGCGTGCAGGACCGGACGCGGCCAGGCCGCTGCTGTGGAACCTGCGCAAGGCGTTCCCCAAGATCAGGCTTGCCTGGGCCGACGGCATCTACGCCGGCAAGCTGGTCACCTGGGCCAAGACCGCGCTCAAGCTCACCCTGGCCATCGTCCGGCGCCCCGATGACCTGCATGCCTTCCAGGTGCTGCCGCGCCGCTGGGTCGTCGAGCGCACCCTGGCCTGGATCACCCGCTGCCGTCGCACCGTCCGCGACTATGAGCGGCTGACCGAACACCACGAGACCATCGTCTACTGGGCCATGATCATCACCATGAGCCGCCGCCTGGCCCGGGCGTCCGCCCAGCCCTCGCATCAGGATTATCCCGCTGGCGATGTCCTGTCTCGCGGGTAGCTTGCCTGGCATGACCAGCGCGCACGAAACGGCTCAGATGGAAGTCGGCTGTGTCACGAGTGCAGCGAGTATCTGCTGACGGGTCGGCTGAGCGATCCCCGGATCTAGATGCCCGCGAGGTTGGAGAACGTCCATGCCCCTCGACCTCAGGGCGGCCTGGGTGCGAGCGACGATATGCGGGTCGCGGTAGACGTCATCGGGTTGGCAGAGCATGAACATCAGCTTCCAGAAAGCGCGGAAGGCGGTGGGGTCGAACGAGGCCGCTACCCGCAGTTGCGTGAAGCTGATCCGGTCCGGGTCGAGTGGTGGTGGCGGCGGGGCGGGGTCGCCCAAGATGGCATGGCGCAGGGTCGCCAGGCGGGCGGAGTCGACCGCGGCCTGTTCTTCGTAATACGGCGCGACATGCTCGGCGGTTCGCTCATCCATCGCGATTGTTTGCTCGGCCCGGTCGTCGTGCTTGGCGATCACGTCGACAAGGTCGGCCGCGCCCCACATGGCCAGGCTCAGGCCGCGTCCGAAGGTCGGATTGGTGGTGCACACCGAGTCCCCGATGCCGTGCAACCCGGTGGCAACGGGCCTGCCGCCGGCGACCAGGCGGCGCAGCGTGTTGCGTGGCCCGGTCATCGGGAACACTGGGCTGATCGGCTCGAGCACCTCCCGCCAGGCTGCACATGCGGGGATGGTCCGCAGGACGGCGGTGAACACGTCTGGCTCTTTGACCTGCCGGAAGCGTCGGTCGGCGGCGAGGGGGACGATGGCTAGCTGCATCGTACCGTTGTCGGCGCCGAAGACGGCGAGGGTGAACTCCTCGAGGCCGGTCACGATCCGGGTGGTCGCAGGGCCGGGCAACTGTCTCCCCGGGCGTATCCGGTAGTGACGGCTGTAATAGGCCACTCCGCAGTCCGCCGACCACCTCGCCGCCGGGGCAGCGCCGATGTCCTGCAGCCACCGGTCGACCGGCGTGCGACGGCCGGCCGCGTCGACCACCAGATCCGACGAAAGCTCTCCCTGGCCGGTCCGGACCCCGGTCACGCGGGGCGGCCGGCCAGGCCGGCCAAGCAGACCGGTGACCCGCACGCCATCTCGGACCGTGACGCCCGGTTCGGCCAGCACCGCCTGCTGCAGCACCCAGTCCAGGGTCGACCGCCGGGTCATCAGCGGGGACAGGCGCTCATCGCCAGGCCACGCGGACCGATCGGCCAAGGTGCCGGGCATCCAGTCCGATATCGGCACCTCGACTACGCCCGCGGCCAGCAGGCTCTCATAGACATCTGGCAGCCGGTCGCGGACAAGCTCCCGGCACCGGGCCATCACGGCATGCGGCTGGACGATCTGCGGCGCGGCCGGCCGGTACGCCGAGCCGGCCGCCGACTCCGCGTCCGCTGCCGGCTCCACACGATCCTGCTCCAGCACCACCACCTCGTGGCCGGCCCGAGCCAGCAGGAGCGCCGCGAACAAACCTCCCGCACCCCCGCCGATGATGGTGATCTTCATCCCGCCTCCCCCGGCAATCCATAGAGGATCACTCAATTCATATAGTGCAACTCTATAGATAGACTCTGCTGACATGAAGGAGCCTGTCAAGCCCGCCCCTGGCCGTCGCGCCCGCAAGGCCCTCGCCACCCGGCATCGCGTGCTCGACGCCGCGGACACCCTCTTCGCCCGTGATGGCTACGCGGCTACAACCATCGCGGCCATCGCCGAGGAAGCAGACGTGGCTGTTCAGACCGTCTATGCCGTGTTCGGGAACAAGCGCGCCATCCTCAGCGAGCTACTCGCCATCCGCGTCGTCGGCGCCGACGACGCCATCCCCCTGCAAAGCCGGGAGCAATGGCAGGCCATCGAGCGTGAGCCCGACCCCCGCCAGCAACTCGCCCTCCTGGCCGCGCTGGCAACCCAGATCGGCAACCGCATCGGGGGCCTCTACCAAGTCCTCGCCGGGGCCGCCGGGTCCGACCCCGAAATGGCCGAGCTGCACCGGAAACAACAGCAGGCCCGGTACAAAGACCAACAGCGCCTCGCCAGATCCCTGGCCCGAAAAGGCGCGCTGAAAGAAGGCCTGCCGGAGGCAACCGCCACCGACATCATGTGGGCGATCGCAAACCCGAACACCCACCACGCCCTGATCAGCGAACGACGGTGGACGCCAGGCCAGTACGAGCAATGGCTCGCCGACATGCTGACCTGCGCCCTGCTCGCTAGCGGAACCATGAGCCAGCCCCGCAGCTAGAACAGACGCCGACTCCCACCTCGCCCGGCTGGCTGCCGGCCGGACCGGCCGGGTCGCGGGCGGCGGTCAGCACGCAGCCAGCAGGACCGAGATCAGCGGGCGAGAAGGCCCGCAGCCCGGCCTGTGCTTCGTCGATCCCGGAGACGATGACAAGATCACCCAGATCACCGACTTCCAGCCCGAGCCATGCGAGCTTCCAGCCAGACATGCTCATCTGGTCGAACGCCACTGAGTTTCCAAACAGGCTCTAAAGACCCGGCTGGCAGCGGCTTGGGCGGGTACCTGATAGCCGGTCCGAAGGACCCGGCGGTCAGGATCACCGGCGCACAGCCAGGTACCGCGCGAGGTGATCGATCACCTCACGCGCGTCGTCCTCGATACCGTAGATGAACGTGGACTTGCGCCGCCGCAGCACGGGCAGCCCCAGGGCGTACAGTCCCGGGCTGTCGACCACACCGCCCTCGTGGTTCAGCTGGCCCTTCGCGTCGACCACCGGCACGTCGAGCCACCCGTAGTCAGGCCGGGAACCCGTCGCCCACACGATCGTGCGGATCTCGCCACTTCGCAGGTCAAGCTGCAACCGCGTCGAGTCGGGCACGCGTGTCGCCGCGAAGCGCTCGGGAGGGCCGACCTCAGCGTCATACCCCTCCGTCTTGGCCCGCTCGTCGAACGTGTCCAGCAGGCGCTCCATCTTGAGGTCCGCGAGCGAGCACACGTTGCGCAGGCCACCGGAGAACAGCGCGCGGCTGTCACGAACCGCGGCCAAGCGGCCCACCAGCTCGACGCCCATCGAGGCGAGCGCGTTGAGATCCAGCGTCGTCCGCTCAGGGGTCCCGACGAGCTGGGGCGACGGCAGCCGCCGGGCCCGGGTGAGATCCTCAACCTCGTCGTACCGCTGGTCCCACACGCCCGACGCGTTCATCCACCACAGCACATCGCGTCCGCGGTAGGTGCGCGGCAACCGCACGTGCTCCCCCACCGAGAGCGTCACCGGCCGGCCCGACCGCCTCAGCTCGGCGGCCAGCTGCACGCCCGTCGCCGACGCACCCACGACGAGCACGCCGCCGTCGGGTAGCTGGGCGGGGTCGCGGTAGCCGCACGGCATCAGTTGCTCGACGGACGCCGGCACCGCGTCGCGCAGCGGCGGCACCGCTGGCTGATTGCAGGCGCCGCTCGCGATGACCACGGTCCTGGAGTGAATCCCGCCGTGGCTTGTCGTCACGTGGTGTCCATCGTCGGCCTGCCGCACCGACGTGACGTTCACGCCAGTCCGGACGGGAGCGCGCGAGACCTTGGCGAAGTGCTCGATGAACTCGGTCACTTCGCCCACCGTCATGTAGCCGTCCGGATCCGGGCCTTCATAGCGGAGGCCCGGCAGGCGGCTCTGCCAGTTGGGAGTGAGCAGCCGCAGGGAGTCCCAGCGTTCGCGCCGCCAGGAGTTGGCCACCTCTCCGCGCTCAAGAACGACGTGGTCAATCGACCGGTCGCTGAGGAAGTAGCTCGCGGCGAGGCCCGCGTGCCCCCCGCCGATGACGACCGTGGTGGTGCGCTCGATGGCTCGGCCCCTCAGGCGACTTCGACGGTGACGTTCGTAGGATTGGTGAGAGCGTCGAACACGGCGGAGCGCTTCTGGGACTGGGCGACCAGCGCCTCGATCTCCTGCCTCGACGCGTCCGCGTCGATGGTGAACGTCACCTTGACGTCGTTGAAGCCGTTGCGGACGTCGCTGTCGGCGCCGAGAATCCCGCGGATGTCGTGCGCGCCCTCGACGGTGGACTCGACCGAGCGCAGCTGGATGCCGCGGTTCTGCGCGACGGACGCCACACCCGCCGTCAGGCAGCTCGCCAGGCCGACGAGGAGGTACTCGATCGGCGTGATGCCGTTGTCCTCCGCCGCGAAGACCTCGGGGTGGTCGGCTTCGAACACCCAATCTTCCTTGTGGCTCTGCTCCTGCCCAAGGCCGAAGAAGCTCTGGACCTTGATCGTGCTGTGGACGCCGCCCTGCCACTTGGCGGACGCGCGCCAGCTGAACTGAGCGGCCTCAGGCGCACCCTTCAGCGCTTCGCGCGCGTCGAGCAGTGCCTGCACGTTGACTCCGTTGGCGACTGTAGTCATGTCGCGATGCCCCTTTGCCCTCTTCGCATTATTTCCTATGGAGATGGTTGACAATACACTGGACGGGCCAAGCTACCATAGCCCCCATGGCGGAGCCAGCCTCGACGCTCGCGGCCGGCTCGGTCGGCACGGTCGAAACGCAGTACCTCGACCTGCCGGAGCCGGTGCGGCTCGACTGCGGGCGGGAGCTGCACCCGGTTCGGGTGGCGTACGAGACCTACGGTGCCCTCTCACCCCGACGCGACAACGTCATCCTGGTGTGCCATGCGCTCAGCGGCGACGCCCATGCGGCGGGCTTCGCGAAGACGCCGCCCGAAGACAGCACGCGCGACGGGTTCGGGGCCGAGGATCGCGACGGCGCAGCCCGCAGGGGGCTCGGCTGGTGGGACGGGATGATCGGCCCCGGCAAGGCGTTCGACACTGACCGCTTCTTCGTCGTCTCCACGAATCTGCTCGGCGGCTGCCGCGGGACGACGGGGCCGTCGTCGATCGACCCGGCGACAGGCGAGCCGTACGGGCCGGATTTCCCCGTGATTACTGTCGCGGACATGGTGCGGACCGAGCGCGCGTTCCTGAACGCTCTCGGTGTCGAGCGGCTCGCGGCGGTAGCCGGCGGCTCGCTCGGCGGGATGCAGGCGTTCGAGTGGGCGATCCTGTTTCCTGACCAGGTCGATGCCGTCGTGGCGATCGCCAGCACGCACGCCCTCCACCCGCAGGGCGTGGCCTGGAACGCGATCGCGCGTGGCGCGATCATGCGCGACCCCGCCTGGCAAGGCGGCCACTACTACGGCACGGGCCGCACGCCCGATGCCGGCATGGGAGTGGCGCGGATGGTCGGCCACGTCACGTACCTGTCCGCCCTGGCGCTGAGCGACAAGTTCGGCCGGCGGCTGCAGTTCGCCGACGACATCCGCTATACGATCACCGAACCAGAGTTCCAGGTCGAGAGCTACCTGCGCCACCAGGCCGACTCGTTCGTCAGGCGCTTCGACGCTAACACCTATCTCTACACGTCGCGCGCGCTGACGTATTTCGATCTCGCGCGGCAGCACGGCAGCGGATCGCTCGCGCAGGCGCTCGAAGGCGTTTCGGCGCGCACACTGCTGATCGCGTTCAGTTCCGACTGGCTGTACCCGCCGTCTGCGTCGAGGGAGGTCGATGAGGCGCTTCGCGCTCTCGGCAAGCGGACCGAGTTCCATGTGATCGAGGCACCGTACGGCCACGACTGCTTCCTGCTTGAGGAAGCCCGGCAGACGCCCATTATCCGCCAGTTCTTGAGCGAGCACAGCCTGGCCCAAGGCGGGGCCGGCGGGTGACGTCGAGGAAAGAGAGGCCTGCGTGACCGGCGAACCCTCCCGTGCCGAGGAAGCCCGCGCGTTCGGATTCGAGACACGGCAGCTGCATGCGGGGCAACGGCCCGACCCGAACACGGGCGCGCGTGCGGTGCCGATCTTCCAGACGACCAGCTACGTGTTCGAGGACCCGGAATCAGCGGCAGCGTACTTCAACCTGCAAGAGTACGGGAACACGTACTCGCGCATCATGAACCCGACCGTCGCGGTGTTCGAGGAGCGCGTGGCGAACCTCGAGGGCGGCTGTGGCGCGGTAGCGTTCGCCAGCGGGATCGCCGCGCAGGCAGCCGCGCTCTTCACGCTGCTGCAGCCGGGCGACCACGTCGTCTCGTCCTCGGCGCTCTACGGCGGGACGGTGAACCAGCTCAAGCACCTGCTGCGCAAGATGAGCGTGCAGCTGACGTGGGTCGATCCCGACGATCCGGACGCGTGGCGGCAGGCGGTCCGCGCGAACACGAAGGCGTTCTTCGGCGAGACGATCGGCAACCCTGCCGGGAACGTGCTTGACATAGAGACTGTGGCGTCCATCGCGCACTCCCGCGAGCTGCCGCTGGTCGTGGACAACACGTTCGCGACGCCGTACCTGTGCCGCCCGATCGAATGGGGCGCCGACATCGTGATCCACTCGGCGACCAAGTTCATCGGCGGCCATGGCACGAGCATCGGCGGCGTCGTCGTCGATGCTGGCACGTTCAACTGGTCGAACGGCCGGTTTCCCGTGGTCGCGGATCCGTCGCCGGCCTACCACGGCCTGCAATTCCACGAGACGTTCGGGACGTACGGCTATTTGATGAAGCTCCGGGCCGAGACCCTGCGCGATCTCGGGGGGACGCTCGCTCCGCTCAACGCCTTCCTGTTCCTGCAGGGGCTCGAGACGCTGTCGCTGCGGATGGAACGCCACGTCGGCAACGCGCGGGCGGTCGCGGCGTTCCTCGAGTCGCATGAGCTGGCGTCGAATGTGACCTACCCTGGCCTGCCAGGGAGCAGGTACCAGCCGCTCGTGGAGAAGTACCTGCCGCGCGGTGCCGGCGCGGTGTTCTCGTTCGACTGCGCCGGTGGCCGGACCGGCGGGCAGGACCTCATCCGCGGCGTGACGCTCTGGTCCCACTTGGCGAACGTCGGCGACGCGAAGAGCCTGATCATCCACCCCGCCAGCACAACGCACCGCCAGCTGAGCGACGACGAACTGCGGGCGGCCGGCGTCGGGCCAGGGACGGTGCGGCTATCGGTCGGGACTGAGTCCGTCGAGGATCTGATCTGGGATCTGGAGCAGGGTTTCGCCCGCGCCGCCGCGACAGCGGGAAAGAAGGTGGCGACGGCATGATCGATCTCGCCCGATACCAGGACTCGTTGACGATCCAGCGCGTGCTCCACACCGCCAGGACGATCGCGATCGTGGGCCTGTCGAACAACCCGCTGCGGGCCAGCTACTTCGTTGGCTACTACCTCAAGCGGCACGGCTACCGCGTGATCCCGGTGAATCCCCGCGAGGCGGAGATCCTCGGGGAGACCTGCCATGCGAGCCTGCTGGACGTACCCGTGCCGGTGGACGTCGTGAATGTCTTCCGCGCGCCGGACGCACTGCCGGGGATCGCGGAGGAGGCTGTGGTGATCCACGCCGGCGCCCTCTGGTGCCAGTTCGGCGTGATCAACGCCGACGGCGCGCGGATCGCCGAGGAAGGTGGCGTAACGGTGATCATGGACCGCTGCCTCAAGGTTGAGCACGCGCGCTACGTCGGCCGGATGCACTGGCTCGGCTTCAACACGCAGCGCATCACGTCCGTCCGCGCCGGGCTCCAGTAGCTGGCGACGGACGGGTGACAAGGCTCGCGCGGAACGCCCCTGGTCAGCTGCGACGGTAGGCCGTCGCGGGTGGTGGGCAGAGCGCTACCGCGGCGGGCCGGCCGGGTAACGCGGCGAGAACACGACGGCCTGCGACACGCCGCCTGCCACCACCGCGAGGCTGGTCAGGCGGACGCTGCCCAGGCCGCCGCTGGTGGTGCCGCTGGTGATGACGGCGATCGCCAGCGTGTTCTCGCCCCGCAACTCGAGGATGCCGCCTGGCAGCACGAACGTGGACTGCGGTCCCACGCCGCACGCGTACTGGCCGACGTTCCAGCCGTTGAGGAAGATCTGCGCACGATAAGCCTTCGACGGGTCGTCGCTGATGGTCAGGCCGACGGATGCGTCGGTGCCTGGCGGCACGTGCAGACGAAACGTCGTGCGGTACCAGGCCACACCAGGACGCTGATCGGTGGCGGGCAGCGACACGTCCGCCCAGTCGCCGTCCGGATAGCCAGGCAGGTACCAGCCCTGACGCTCGCCGTACAACCCGCCGTTGTTGAGGGGGCCGCGCACGCGCGCGCTGCTGGCCGCCGCACCGCCCGGTGTGTTCGCCGCGCCCTGAATGCGCCAGCCAACCGTCGGGGCGGCGCCGGCGAACGTGACCGCGATGAGCCCGAGCGCCTGCTTGAACGCGTCGTGCGCGCCACCGTCCTCCTGATGGGACATGGACCGGACCAGAACCGCGAGCACGTGCCGGCCCGCGGCCTGCGACGGCACGGGGATCGGCAGTGCCACCGTCGCGTTCCAGCCCTGCTGACGGGACCGGCTTGAGGTGGGCGTGGGCATCTGGTGCGAGCCGATGAACTCGTCGTCCAGCCAGGCAAGGAGCATGCCAACCTGGCCGGTCTGATAGGTCAGGCTCACCGACGTGGCACCCGCCTCCTGCCAGGACCCGCGGTACCAGACATCGCCGTAATGGAAACCGTAGTCGTCGCTGAAGAGCACCGGCTGACCGGCCGGCACCGGTGTCGTGCTGTTCGAGGATGTCTTGTCCGCGACGGCCCATCCGCTGTCGTCGAACCCGGGCCGCGACTCCGGGTTCTCCGCCGCGACCCTCCAGCCGTCAAGCTCCGGCAGTGTCACGGCGCCAGGGCCCGCCAGCGGTGCCCGCGCTGCGCAGCTACCCGACGCGGTTTGGGTGAAAGCAACCGGCCGGCCGTTCCACCGGATGAACGCGGGCCGCCCGGGCGCCCACACCTCAAGCGGTGCGGGTGCCGCCGTATCGCCGGTAAGCAGCAGGGCCGGTCCGTCCAGCCGCGCCGATCTGACCAGATCAGGACCGTTGACCAGAACGGCTCCCGCGGGTGTGTCATGCCGCCAGAAGCTGGCAGCGGCATCGTCGTCGGCCACCAGGAGCAGCAGCGGCCGCACGGGGCTTGTTTCCGCCGGGCTTGTTTCCGCCGGGCCCGCGTTCACCCCGGCTGTTCCCCCGGCCTCCGCTGGTGTCACGCGGACCTCCGCGACGCCGCTGTGGGTATAGTCGACGAGCAGGTCGCCGGTGGCGGCGTTCCACGACGACGACACGCCCGCTCCCGCGAGCACCGTGACAGCCGGCTCCCCCGTGAAGCGCAGCACGGCCTCGCCGGTCTCCCCCGGACGCCCGGTCAGCAGAGCTACGTCCTGGCCACCTATGGGCGCGTGCGTCATCAGGTGGGAGGTGGTGTAGACGAGGTGCTGGGAATCCATACCGTAACTGGCCACGAGCACCCTCATGTCCTTGCCGTTCAGCTCCAGTGAACCGCTGCGCGGGACCGTGTAGGACCCGTCCGCGGTAGCGATCGGCAGGGTGAAGGTCAGGTCGCGGGCGAGGTCGTTGCGGACGAAGTAGAAATGCGCGCCGGTGCCGGTGTTGGCCAGGTGGTACACCTTGACCAGGGAATTTGAGGCGCTCACCGCGGTCGCGGGCGTGATCTTGGTGACGTCGCCCACGCTGTGCAGGAAGTATCCCAGCTGCTTCATCGCCGGGATCTTCGCCGTGAGCCGCCGCGCCTCGTCGATCGCCGCGCCGTAGTCGTACGAGGTGTACACCACCGGCGCGGGTAGCCAGCCCCACGACGTGCCGCCGAACGTCATGTACACGTTTTGCAGTTTGATGCCATTGGCCACGTTGGTGAGGTAGAAGGTCCTCTCGTACGCCGGGCCGTCGAAACCGCGCTCGTAGGCGTACCCCCGGCCCTCCCACGGCGCGCCGCCCCACGTGTCGAAGTAGCCGCCGCCGAACTCGGCCTCGAAGCCTGGCGTGCTCGGGCTAGCGGACGCGCCGCCCTTGCCGCCGCCTGGCCCGAAGTAACCCCAGTCAGGCGGAGCGCCGCTTGCCGAGGGGTAGCCGTCGAATGCGTACAGGTAGTTGCTGTCGGGCGCGGGGAAACTGCCGGGCGTCCAGAAGCCGTTGCGGCCCTTGTCGTTGTGGAAGATCGGCACGGCGACGCCGTCCGCGCGCGCCTTCGCATAAAGGTGGGCCATGTAGTTGACGCCCGTCGGCAAGCCGACGAAACTCGCGTACTCGTTCTCGATCTGGTAGAGGATCAAGGTTCCTGAGCCGTCGGTGAACTGGTGGCGCGCGAGTATGCCGTTGATCGCCGTCAGCCACTCGTCGGCGTACCCCAGGTACGCCGGATCGTCGGTGCGCGCGTGTCCAGCGGTCGTGGTAAGCCAGCCGGGGTAGCCACCCGCGTTGACCTCGGCGTTGATATAGGGACCCGGCCGGGCGATGACGTAGAGCCCGGTGTCCGCTGCCATGTCAAGGACCTTGTCCATATCGCGCACGCCGGTGAAGTCATACTCGCCCGGCGCGGCGGAGTGGTAGCCCCAGTTGAAATACATCGAGACGGCGTTGTAGCCGCTCGCCTTCATCTTCTCCAGCACGTCGTACCACAGTGACGGGCTCGGCAGCCGGAACGGGTGGAACTCACCTGACCAGATGAACGTGCGGTTCCCATCGATCATCAGCGAGTACGGGTCGAACGTGATCTGGTGCGACGACCCGCCGCCTGCGGCGGCGGCCAGCCGGGAACCGGCGGCAAGGGCGCTGCCGCCGGCGGCCGCGCTGGCTGCGACTGGCCTGGCCGCGGCCACGCCCGCCGCGGCCACGCCGGCTGCGGCGAGCGCAGCGCTGGTCAGCAGCTTACGGCGCGCGATCATGGCGCGCCCGCCAGCCTCGGCGCGGGGCGTTCGTCGTCAGCGGGGCGCAAGGTCTGTCTCCACCGGCACTGGGTGTCAACGGCACTGGTCTCTACGCAGTTTGTCCTTACCCAGTTGTCCCTGCGCAGTTGTCGCTGCGCAGTTGTCGCTGCGCAGTTGTCGCTGCGCAGTTGTCCCTGCGCAGTTGTCCCTGCGCAGCTGGTCTCGACGGCTCTACAGCGCTGGTCGCTACGGCACTGGCTACGGCCCCCGTCGCTACAGCACGGCGCAACAGGAACATCAAACGTTCATCTCTTAATACAACTGTTGGACCGTATCCACAGTTGAGCGATCACGTTGCCTAAAGTCGCCGGCGACGAACGGGCTTGGCTACCAGCGCGCGGGCCCTTCACCGGCGCCCGTGCTCGTGATGGCCTCGGCGATCTCGTCCAAGTCGGCGTCGGTGAGGCGGAGCGCGGCGGCGGGCAGCCAGTCGTCCACCTGGCTGGGCCGCCTCGCCCCGACGATCGCGCCCGTGACTCCAGGCCACGCCAGCGTCCAGGCGACGGCTACCGCGCCGACGGGCACGCGGTGACGCTCGGCGACAGGCGCGAGCGCATCCGCGAGTGCCAGGTTGGCCTGCAGGCCAGTGGTGAAGCTGGGATGGGCGCGGCGCCAGTCGTCGGCCGGTAGCGCTGCCACCCGGTCAGCGGAGAATGCCCCAGTGAGCAGGCCGGACTGCATCGGCGAGTAAACGATGACGCCGGTTCCGTGTGCCTGCGCCCAGGCGATGTCGGGGGCAGCCATACGGTTGATCGCCGACAATGGCGGCTGCAGCGAGTCGACATGTGCGATCTCCTCCGCTTGCCGCAACAACGCTGCGTCGTGGTTGGACAGCCCGATGGCGCGCACCTTTCCCGAGGCCTTCAGTTCGGCCATCACCTGCCAGTACTCCTCGATCGGCGTCCCGTCATCGCGCGGCGGCCAGTGCACCTGGTAGAGGTCGATCCGGTCAGCCCGCAGCCGGCGTAGCGAATCGTCCACCTCGCGCCGCACAATCGCCGGATTCATCAGGCGCTGCGCCCGCGCCGCCCGGTCCGCTGGGTCCCAGATCACGCCCACCTTGGTGAACACATAGGGACGGTCGGCTGCAGGGATGCCTTCGAGTGCGTCGGCAATGACCTCCTCGGAGTGGCCAAGCCCGTAGATAGCGGCGGTGTCAACCCAGTTGATGCCGACTTCGATCGCGTGCCTGATGGCCGCGATCGACTCCTTGTCGTCCTGCTGTCCCCAGGCGAATTGCCAGCCGCCACCGCCGATCGCCCATGCGCCGAACCCGACGGTGGTGATGTCCATGCCCGTGGTACCGAGCGGCCTCGTCGGCAAAGCCACGACGTTCCTCCTGTCAGACACGGTCGACAGTCCGTTTCGCACGCCTGCGGCCGTCGACGCCGCGACTCAAGCAGGCTAACGCGCCACGCGGCGCCGGCCGGCCCGCAGCCAGCGTAGCCACACGGTATCGGCCTGCCTCAGCCCGGCGCGGCGCCCACGGCGACCGGGCGCGCTGGATCGGTGACCCATTCCGACCACGAGCCGACGTATAGTGCGGCCGGAAAGCCAGCCAGCGTCAGCGCGAGCACCTCGTGGGCGGCGGTCACGCCGGAGCCGCAGTACGCGCCCACAAGCGAATCCGCGCCCGCGCCGAGTGCGGCGAATCGCGCCCGCAGGTCCGCCTGGCTCCTGAAGCAGCCGTCCGCGCGCACATTGGTGGTGGTGGGTGCGCTCACCGCACCGGGGATGTGCCCGGCCACCGGATCGACGGGTTCGACCTCACCGCGGTACCGCTCCGCCGCCCGCGCGTCGAGCAGCACGCCCCGGCGGGCCAGCCGGGCTGAGTCGTCCGCGTCAAGCACCGGCATCCCGCCAGGTGCCGTGGTGAATTCGCCCGCAGGAATCGAGGCAGCCCCGGTATCCGCGGCCTCGCCACGGTCACCATGCTCTACCGGCTGGCCCGCCGCGATCCACGCCCGGTAGCCGCCATCGAGCACTTGCACCGCTTCGTGGCCGAAGTACCGCAGCGTCCACCAGGCACGAGCCGCCGCCGTCGCGTCGGAGTCGTCGTACACGACGACCCGCCGACCCGCACTTACGCCTGCCCGCCGCATAACAGCCTGGAAGCGGGCCACGGGCGGCAGCGGATGCCGGCCATCGGGTCCCGGCGGCCCGCACAGTTCGGCGTCGAGGTCGATGAAGACCGCGCCGGGCAGATGTCCGCCGCGGTAGCTCTCCACCCCGGGTGGGCCGCCAAGCCGCCAGCGGACGTCGAGCACGACGGGTACCACAAGCTCCGACGGAACGAGCGCACAGGCCAGCGATGCCGCGTCGATCAGTGGTCGCGGACTCATGTTCATGCTCACTGGCCCGTCAGTTGCGACGCCGGTCATGTGGTGCTGAACGTGAGCAGCGGGACGAGCTGTTCATCCTGGGTCAGCGAGCCGTGCATGCCGACGAGAACGGACTCTCGCGGCTCCGCCTTCGTCGCCACCACCGCCGTCGGGCCATAGGGAGCTGCGACAACATCCCCGATGCGTGGCTCGAATTCGGGTACCACCTTGCCGAACCAGCCGTGCGCGATCGCGTCGTCTCTGGATAGCACGCAGACCCGGTCACCGAGCAGCTCACGCCATGCGGCGAGGACGTCGCCCGCGGCACCTGGCTCTGCGTACAGATGCCGCGCCCGGGCCTCGCCGCCGAGCAACGCCACGCCTTCGCGCAGCGCTTTGACGGCATCCACGTCCACCCGGTCGTCAGGCCCGACGTCCACCATTCCGTGATCGGCCGTCACATGGAGCACGGAGCCCTCAGGCAAGCCCGTCGCCAGTTGCTCGGCAAGCTTGTCCACGTGGGCGAGCTCGTAACGCCATGCGTCAGAGGCGATCCCGTGCCCGTGCCCTGTGCCGTCAAGGTGGCCGTGATACACGACCGCGAGGCTCCGGTCGCCCGCGCCCGAACGCAGTGCTTCCTGAGCCCCCGCTGCGAGCTCACCGAGGCTGTTCGCGCCGCGGTACCGGGCGCCGCGGGCGAAGGCGATGGTAAACCCGCTGCCACGGAACGCGGTCGCGCCCACATAGCTGGCGTTGACACCTGCCGCGGTGGCCCGCTCAAAGATCGTCGGCGTGGGCTGCCAGGTGACCGGGTCGACCTTGGGGTCCCACCGCAAGCCGTTGAGCAGCCTGCCCTCGCCCGGCATTGCCACCTGGTAACCGAGCATGCCGTGAGTGCCAGGCGGCCGGCCAGTGCCGAGCGAGCTCAGGCTGGTCACCGTCGTCGAGGGGAAGCCGGCCGAGATGGGCCCGCCCGCTGCGGCGAGCTCGGAAAGGAACGGCGCCGCCGCTTGGTGCTCGCGGAGCAGTTCCCAGCCCAGGCCGTCCACCACGAGCAGGCACACCCGGTCCGCGCGCGGCAGGCCGAGCACATCGGGCTCGCCGGGCACATGTAGCGAGGCGAGAAGGGAGCAGGCCAGATCGGGTAGTGTCCCGCTGCCGTAGGGCGGCGGGTTAAGCGACATCGGCTCGTGCGTCATGCGGGGGCGATCCTCCGTCTGCCCTATGCCGTCGTCCTGCTCGTTGTCCCACCGCCGCATGCGGGGAGCAGAGCGGCGGTGCTCGATGCGAAGGCGTGGGCGTTCGAGTGCGGGTTGCTCGTGAGCGGGATTTGATCGCGGCGCCAGCGATGGTCTGTCAGGCACCAGGTTTGTCAGGCACCAGGTTTGTCAGGCACCGGGTTGTCAGGCACCCAGCCTGGCGGTGGCCGCGGAAAGCGCCTCTGCGAACGCGAGCACTTGAGTGACACCGTCGGCGCCGTCAGCGGCCTCACTGACCCGAAGAGTGAGATCGTCTGTGCTGATGGTACCTGTGTAGCCGTGGTCGGCGTCGCAGTTGTCGTCGCCGCAGTGCGCCGGCTCGAGTTCGACGTGCGACAGCACGTTCCACCCGATGGTAAGCACCACCTCGGTAGGCGCCGTCACACCTTTTATGTACGACGCAGGATCCGGCACCACTCGGGTGATCGCGACGGACTGGATCCTTGAGAACCGCACGGCCTCGGTGCTCGTCTCCGCGCTCGGCGCCTCGTTCTCCTCCGCGGGATGCTCGTCGGTGTGGCTGTAAATCAGCCTGCTCGGGGTGAGCACGAGCACCGTGATGTGACGGCGCACCTCCATGGCGGGGTCAAATATGGCGTCGTGGTGCACGACGTAAGCCATGACCGGCTCGGATCCGAGCGCGGACGCGACCGCGTCGGTGACCAGGCCGGGGTAGTAACCGGTGCGCTCGATCGCCACACGCAGGTCCTCGGCCGTGGCTCGGGTATCCCTCATGGATCCATCCTGCACCGTCAGGGGACCAGGTTTCACCCGCGCGGCCGGCAACAGCCCGATCAGGTCGCAGGAGCTGCTGCCGCTCCCGCCGCAACCCGGCGGAACCGCCACCAACCGCGACGGGGCAGGCTCCGGGCTCGCGCGCCGCCCCTAAGCTGGTCGGACATGATCTGGGACGGCCTCAGGCTCGCGGTCAGCCTGCTGTCGGTGTTCCCGTCCTGGGGACGCACCGGCAGCAAGGTCAGCAGGAATACGGCGGCAGCGGCGATGGCCTGGGCACCTGCCGTCGGGCTCGGCCTTGGCGCGATCGCGGCCGCCGTATTGGTGGGAGCGGATCGCCTGTTGCGCACCGGGCCGCTCCTCGCCGCCGTGCTTGCCATCGCCAGCCTCGCGCTGCTGACCCGCGGGCTGCACCTGGACGGCCTCGCCGACCTCGCTGACGGCCTCGGCAGCGGCAAGCCCGCGCCGCAGGCTCTCGAGGTGATGCGGCGCCCGGACATCGGGCCATTCGGCGTCGCGACGCTCGTGCTCACGCTGCTGGCTCAGGTCGCGGCGCTCGCCCAGGCACAGTCTCGCGGGGCCGCGGGCGCTGTCGGCTCTGTCGGGGGGGTCGGCAACACGGCCGCGGCCGGTCATGGCGCCGCGGCGGTCGTGGCCGCGACGGTAGCAGGCCGGCTGGCGATCACCTGGGCGTGCCGCCGCGGTGTCCCCGCCGCGCGGCCAAAAGGGCTGGGCGCGCTCGTCGCCGGAACGCTGCCCGCGACCGTGCCCGCGGTCATCACGGCCGCCGTGGCAGGCCTGGCCGCGCTGTGTGGCTGGCTGCTCGATGTGCCATGGGACGGCTGGCTGCTGCCCGTAGGTATCGTCGCGGGGCTCGCCGCCTCTTTCGTGCTGGCCGGCCATGCCGTCCGCAGGCTGGGCGGAATCACAGGTGACGTGCTCGGTGCGCTCAGTGAGATAGCCGCGACCGTGTGCCTGGTCGTGATCGCGGCGTGACCGCCAGGCCGCGCTGGCGTATTGTCGCGTCACCATGGTCAGGTCATCGAGGCCCGATACGGGGTACGGATGCCGTCATGGTGCTGCCCATGGAGCTAACGGCAACAGAGCTAACGACACCGGTACTCCTTGTCGACGAGGCACAGCTGGACCGTAATCTGCGGGACATGGCGGCCTCGGCGGCCGGGCGAGGCATCCGGCTGCGCCCGCACGCGAAGACACACAAGACTGCGGAGATCGCACGGCGCCAGCTCGATCTGGGTGCCGTAGGCCTGACCGTGGCGACGATCGGCGAGGCCGAGCAGTTCGCTGACGCCGGTATGACCGACCTCTTCATCGCCTATCCGGTGTGGCCGTCGCCCGCGCGGCGTAGCCGCATCGAGGCGCTTGCAGAGCGGATCAGGCTTCGACTGGCGGTTGAGTCAACCCAGGCGGCGGCAGGACTGGCCCAGCTATCCCGGCTCACCAGCCCACCCGAGATCCTCGTCGAGGTGGACAGCGGGCATCACCGGACCGGGGTAAGCCCGACGCAGGCCGGCGAGGTGGCGTCCGCCGTCGCGGGCGCGGGCCTTCCTGTCGCGGGAGTCTTCACCTTCCCTGGTCACAGCTACGCGCCTGGAGCGCGTGCGCAGGCGGCGCAGGATGAGGCAGCGGCGCTCGCCGTGGCCTCAGCGGCGCTGCGCGCGGCCGGGGTGGAAGCCGTGGGTGCCGATAGCGCCGAGAGCGCAGGGCGCCGCGACGCCGACGCCGATGGCCGCGTCGACGGTGGCCGCGCCGGCGGTGAACCCACCGGCGGTGAACCCGGCGGCGGTGAACCCACCGGCGGTGAACCCACCGGCGGTGAACCCGGCGGCGGTGAGCGCAGCGGCGGATCCACGCCGTCCGCGGCGCTGCGAGCCGAGCCACCGCTGACCGAGCTACGGCCCGGCGTGTACGTCTTCAACGACGCACAGCAACTGGAACTCGGCGTCTGCGGCAGTGATCAGATCGCGCTCGCCGCCGCGGCCACCGTGGTAAGTAGCCACGAATCCAGGCGGTTCGTGCTCGATGCCGGCAGCAAGGTGCTCGGCGCGGACCGCCAGCCGTGGAGCACTGGATTCGGCCGCCTGCCGAATTGGCCGGACGCAAGGATCGTGGCCATCTCCGAACATCATGCGACGGTCCTGCTTCCGCCAGGCTCGGTGGGACCCGAGCCTGGCGAGCTGGTCGCGGTGGTCCCCAACCACGTCTGCACCGCGGTCAACCTCGCCGATGAACTGCTCATCGTGCGCGACGGCGATGTGGTGGGCAGCTGGCGGGTGATGGCGCGCGGAGCCAACCGCTGACGCGACCCTACGGGGCCGCCATCGTGATCGGACTCCCCCGGCCCCCCGCTCGTCCGTCGGGCGCGCCGTACCTAGGACGCCCCAACTCCTGCGCACCGCATGGCAGCGTTAGTGCCCTGCGCTGTGCCGCTGGCGCAGGGCACTAACATCGGCATGGTGAGCACGAGGATCTCAAGAGCTGGGCCGACGGTCTCGGCAGCGGCCACCTCCCCCGGTTCCCTTGACGTCGATGCCATTGTGATCGGCGTGGTGGAAGGCGAGGACGGCCCACATCCGGCGCCAGGCGCGGAGCAGGTGGCGGAGGCGCTCGGCGGCGAACTCGGGAGCATCCTTGCCGTGCTCGGCGCGACGGGCAAGGCCGAGGAAGTCACCAAGCTGCCGAGTGGCAGTCGGCTGAAGGCTCCCCTCGTCGCTGCCGTCGGGCTAGGCTCCAAGGCCCAGCAGGACGACACGCCCCGCGGCCGTGAGGCGCTCAGGCGCGCGGCGGGCGCCGCCGTCCGCGCGCTCGCGGCGACAGCCAATCCGGGCGGCGCGGACGGCGCAGGCAAGCGGCGCATCGGTTTCGCGCTGCCCGCCAGGGACAACGCGGAGGCGGCAGACGTCGCGCTAGGCGCGCTGCTCGGCGGATACCAGTTCGGCAGGTACCGGACCGAGGGCCGGCCACCCGAGCTCGAACTTGTCGTGCTCGCCGACGGCGACGACGCCGTCGCGGGTGTCGAGCGCGCGCGAGTCATCGCGGACGCGATCGCGCTCGTTCGCAACCTCGTCAATACCGCGCCCGCCGACCTGACGCCGAATGACCTGGCCGCGGAGGCGCGACGGGTGGCCGAGGCGTCTGCGCTGGGCGCCGAGGTGCTCGGGGTCGAGGAACTCACCAAACACGGCTACGGCGGAATTCTGGGCGTCGGCCTGGGGTCGGTCAACCCGCCGCGGCTCGTGCGCCTCGAGTACGCCCACCCGGCTGCGCGGCGCACCGTGGTGCTCGCCGGCAAGGGAATCACCTTTGACTCCGGCGGGCTGTCGCTCAAGCCGCCCGGGTCCATGGAGATCATGAAGTCGGACATGGGCGGCGCCGCCGCGGTGCTGGGTGCCATGCAGGCGATCGCCGCGCTGCGACCAGCCGTTCGCGTGGTTGCTTACCTGCCACTCGCGGAGAACATGCCGAGCGGTACTGCACAGCGGCCGTCGGACGTGCTCACCATCTTCGGCGGCAGAACCGTCGAGGTGCTCAACACCGACGCGGAGGGCCGGCTGGTGCTCGCGGACGTCCTCGTCCGCTCCGCCGATGACGAACCAGCACTGCTCGTCGACGTCGCCACCCTGACCGGCGCCCAGATAGTCGCCCTCGGCGACCGCGTCAGTGCCGTGATGGCCAGCGACGACGCTGTGCGCGAAGCCGTGGTGGGCGCCGCGACCCGTTCAGGCGAGGCGATGTGGCCGATGCCGCTGCCCGATGAACTGCGCAGGTCACTCGACTCGACGGTCGCCGACATCGCCAACGTGGCGCCGGATAAGAACGCGGCCATGCTCGTCGCCGGAGTGTTCCTCCGTGAATTTGTCCCGAACGGCGTGCGCTGGGCGCACCTGGATATCGCCGGGCCGTCGTTCAACGGGGGCGCCGCCTACGGGTACACGCCCAAGGGCGGGACAGGCGCGGCTACCCGCACCCTGATCCAGATTGCCGAGGACGTGGCGGACGGGCAGCTGTGACAGCGACAATTGACCTGGCTGGAGGCTGCGCGCCCGGATGCGGGCAGCCACCCACCGGCGCCATGGGACAGCGGCAGGACCGGTACCTGAGGACCGGCACCCAAGGTGATGCCCGCTGGACCGGGTACGCAGGGTACGGGTACGCAGGGCAACGGACATCGATAAGGAGCCTCCCGTGGTGAACAGCAACGCCTACGACGTCGTTGTCCTAGGCGGCGGTAGCGGTGGCTACGCGTGCGCGTTCCGCGCGGCAGAACTGGCCATGCGCGTTGCCCTCATCGAGAGGGACAAGGTCGGCGGCACGTGCCTGCACCGCGGCTGCATTCCCACCAAGGCTCTCCTGCACGCCGCCGAGGTCGCTGACCAGGCGCGGGAGAGCGAGAACTTCGGCATCAAGGCCACATTCGACGGCGTGGACATGCCGCGCGTCAACGCCTACAAGGACCGGGTCGTCACCCGGCTCTGGAAGGGCCTGCAGGGCCTCGTCCGCAGCCACGGCATCGACTTCGTCGAGGGCGAAGGACGGCTCGTCTCGCCGACTCAGGTCCAGGTCGGCGACACCGTGTACGAGGGCACGAACGTGGTGCTTGCGACCGGATCACAGGCCAAGAGCCTGCCGGGACTTGAGCTCGACCGCGAACGGGTGATCACCAGCGACGAGGCGCTGCTGCTCGAGCAGGTGCCGCAGTCGGTCGTCATCCTCGGCGGCGGCGTCATCGGGGCGGAGTTCGCGAGCGTCTGGCGGTCCTTCGGGGCGGAAGTGACAATCGTCGAAATGCTGCCACACCTGCTGCCGACCGAGGAGGCATCGAGTTCGAAGCTGCTCGAACGGGCGTTCAGGCGGCGCGGCATCTCCTACGAACTCGGCGCGAGATTCGCGGGCGTCAAGGCTGCGGGCAACGGCGTCACGGTCGCGCTCGAGGGAGGCAGGACGATCGATGCGGAATTGCTCCTTGTCGCCGTCGGCCGCGGTCCCGTCTCCGCCGGGCTCGGCTACGAAGAGGCTGGCCTGGAACTTGAGCGTGGTTTCGTCAAGGTCGACGCGCTCTGCAGGACGAACATCCCGACGATCTCCGCGGTCGGCGATCTCATCGCTACCCCGCAACTCGCGCATGTCGGCTTCGCCGAAGGGATCATGGTTTCCGAGCGGCTTGGCGGGCTCAACCCCGCGCCGATCGACTACGACGGCGTGCCGCGCGTCACCTACAGCGAACCGGAAGTGGCTTCGGTGGGAATTACCTCGGCCATGGCGGCACAGCGGGGCATCGAGGTCGAGGAATTCACCTACGACCTGGCGGGCAACGGCAAGAGCCAGATCCTGCAGACAAGGGGCGCGGCGAAGGTTATCGCGACGGCAGGCGGCGGCCCCGTGGTCGGCGTGCATCTCGTCGGCAGCCGGGTCGGCGAACTGATCGCGGAGGGTCAGCTGATCTACAACTGGGAGGCCCTGCCCACCGAGGTCGCCCAGCTCATTCATCCGCACCCGACACAGTCCGAGGCAATTGGCGAGGCGCATCTGGCGCTCGCGGGCAAGCCGTTGCACGTGCACGGGTAGGGCAGGGCCGTGAGTGGGGCTGTCGGGCACGGCCACCCGCGTGCGGGGCCAGACTAAAGAACCAGGCTGAAGCGGTGCGAACCTGCGAGCGCCGCGACTAAGAACCGTTTGTCAAAGGAGTCGCTGAAAGCCATGTCGGTCTCGGTAAGAATGCCGCAGCTTGGTGAGAGCGTCACGGAGGGAACCGTCACGCGCTGGCTGAAAAAGGAGGGCGAGCTCGTCAACGCGGACGAGCCGTTGCTCGAGGTCTCGACCGACAAGGTGGACACGGAGATACCTTCACCCGCCTCGGGTGTGCTGAGGGGGATCGCGGTCGCGGAGGAAGAGACAGTCGAGGTCGGTGCCGAACTCGCGGTGATCGACGAACAAGGCGCGCAGCCCGCGGATGCCGAGTTCTCCCACGCGGCGTCCGCTGCTGCGCAGTCTGCCGATGCGCAACTCGCCGATGGGCAGCCCTCGGCTGGACGGTCGTCGGATCGGCAGCCTGCAGCGCCGTCGGCACCCCAGCCGGAGCCGTATCCGCGGCCGACCGCGGTGCCGCCCATCACTGATGTGCCGGCTGCGCAAGGACCCCCCGAGGTCGCCCATCAAGAGCAGGCACTGCCCGCCCAGGGGTCGCGTGCGGACACGCCGGCGACGGCCTGGCCGGCGTACGAATCGCCTGCAGGTGACGCAACGATCGGCGAGGGGGCAGGACGCGGCGCCGACAGCCTTACCGGCGCGCCGTCTGGGCCTGCAGCGGCGCAGACATCCCCGGCCGCCCCCTCAGGGTCCGGCGCGGCGCGGACACCCCCCGCCGCCCCGCAGGCGCGTCCCCTGGCGGAGCAGCAATACGCTCCGCCGACGCCCCTTCCTGGCGCGGCGGAGGGTCCCTACATCACCCCGCTGGTTCGTAAGCTCGCGGCCGAGCACGGTGTTGACCTCGGATCGGTCGAAGGCACCGGCGTCGGTGGCCGAATACGCAAGCAGGACGTGGTCGAGGCGGCCCGCACGAGTCGCGCGCCGCAGCCGGCCGGGGCGGTGTCCACGTCGGGAGCGGCGGCGTCGACACCCGCCGCACCGGGCCCACAGAGCGCCACTGCCCCGGCCGCGGCAGGGCGGCCTGCCGCGCAACAGCCCGCGGCCCAACAGCCCGCGGCACAACAGCCCGCGGCACAACAGCCGGCAGCGCAACAGCCCGCAGGGGCAGCGGCGTCGGCCGGGGCACCGGCCGCACCTGCGGTGACCGCGTCGACGCCGCGGTCGGCCATCGAGCCATCGCCACTGCGGGGCACGACGGAACGGATGTCGCGGCTGCGCCAGGTGATCGCTCAGCGGATGGTCGATTCGCTGCACACCTCCGCACAGCTCACCACCGTCGTCGAGGCCGACGTTACGAAGATCGCCCGGCTCCGCCAGCGGGCGAAGGCCGACTTCGAGAGGCGGGAAGGCGTCAGGCTGTCCTTCCTGCCGTTCTTCGCACTCGCGACGATCGAAGCACTCAAGATGCACCCGAAGCTCAACGCGTTGATCGACACGGAGCAGGGTGAGGTCACCTACTACGACGTGGAGCACCTCGGGATCGCGGTCGACACCGAGCGCGGCTTGCTCGTACCCGTGATCCGGAACGCTGGCGACCTCAACATCGGCGGGCTCGCCCGCAAGATCGACGATCTTGCCGGTCGCACCCGGTCCGGCCACGTCAGCCCGGACGAGCTGAGCGGCGGTACCTTCACGCTCACCAACACGGGCAGCCGGGGTGCGATCTTCGACACGCCCATCATCAACCAGCCCCAGGTCGCCATCCTCGGTACCGGCGCGGTCGTAAAGCGCCCCGTCGTGCTAGAGGACCCCGATCTCGGTGAGGTGATCGCCGTGCGGTCCATCGCCTACCTGGCCCTCACCTACGACCACCGGCTCGTCGACGGCGCCGACGCGGCGCGGTTCCTCGCGACCGTGCAGACCCGGCTTGAGGAGGGTACGTTCGAGGCTGAGCTCGGGCTGTGAGGGGATCACGCGGGAGGCTCACAGGTGAAGATCGCGATTACTGGCTCGTCGGGGCTGATCGGTACCGCAGTGGCGCGCCACCTGACCGGCGGCGGTCACCAAGTACTACGGCTGGTCCGCAGGCCGCCGAAGGCCGCGGACGAGGTCCAGTGGAACCCGCGACCCGCCGCAGGCGGCGCGGTCGCCGCGCCTGCGGCGGGGGGCGCGGCCGGCCCGGCCGCTGCGCCTGCGGCGCAGCCGGCGTCGGCGGCCCTTGAGGGTGTCGATGCCGTCATTAACCTGGCAGGCGCACCGATAGCAAGCAGCCGCTGGACAGACGCGAGAAAGCACGAGATCCGGGCCAGCAGGGTCGACGGGACGCGGGCGCTGGCCTCGCTGCTCGCTGGATTGGGGCGGCGCCCAGCCGTGCTGCTGTCCGGTTCGGCGATCGGCTTCTACGGCGATACCGGAGATCGCGCCGTGACCGAGTCGGCGCCCTCCGGCCATGGATTTATCCCCGGAGTCGTTCGGGATTGGGAAGCGGCAACCGGTGCCGCGGAGCAGGCAGGCATCCGGGTCGTGCACCTGCGCACCGGCATCGTTCTCGGTGGCAGCGGGGGGATACTCGGCAAGCTGGTGCCATTGTTCCGGCTCGGGCTGGGCGCGAGGCTCGGCTCGGGCTCCCAGTACATGAGCTGGATCGCACTCGCCGACGTGGTAGGCGCGATCGGTTTCCTACTCGAGAAACCCGATGTCGCCGGCCCTGTCAACCTCACGACCCCACACCCGGTGACGAACGCCAAGTTCACCGCGGCGCTCGCCGCGGCGCTCGGCCGCCCGGCAATCTTGCGCGTCCCCTCGGCCGTTCTCGGATTCGCGCTTGGCGAGGCCGCGGGCGAACTGCTGACAAGCGCCCGGGTTTTGCCCGGGCAGCTGACCGACGCCGGCTACGAGTTCACCTACGCCGACATCGACGGTGCGCTTACCGGCGAACTCCGGTCACACTAAGCCGCCGGCCCGGCCAGACAGGCTACTGTTTCCGCTGTTTCCGATGTTTCCGCTGTTTCCGCGCAGCGCAGCGCTCACCCCCGCTCCAGCGCGGTGCCAAGCAGCACGAGCGGCGGAGCCCCGAGGCCGAGCACGGCGGCGTGGAAGCGGCGAGCCCGAAGCGGGGCTCGCACCGCGCACCCCGCACGGGGCTACGCTTGCAGGGTGGAAACCGCGGCAGACCTCGTCTTCACACAGCTCGGAGTCGGTTCGCAGGCAGTGCCCTACCTGGCTGGCTGGCAGCTGCAGCGGCGGATGCACGAGCGGCGAGTCGGCGATCAGATTCCGGACAGCTGCCTGCTGCTCGAGCACGAGCCCGTCTACACGGCGGGCAAGCGCACCGGAGTCCTCGACCGGCCCATCGGCGACCCGGGAGCGCCGGTGATCGACGTCGACCGGGGCGGGAAGATCACCTGGCACGGGCCCGGCCAGCTCGTCGGATACCCGATCATCAGGCTGCCCGACCCGATCGACGTCGTGGCACACGTGCGAGCCATCGAAGAGGCCCTGATCCGGACCTGCGCGGAATTCGGCGTGGTCACCGGGAGGGTGCACGGACGCAGCGGCGTCTGGGTTACCGGCGGCGCGCCCGCGCCGGGCACGGCTCCGCCGGTCACGACGGCTGCGCCGGACACCTGGGCTCCGCCGGACAGCAACGCTCCGCCGGACGGTAACGTTGCGCAGGACAGTAACGTTGCGCAGGACGGTAACGCTGTAGCACGGGATGGTAAGGCCGCGCCGGACCGCAAGGTGGCGGCGATCGGGATCCGGGTCGCGCGCGGCGTCACCATGCACGGCTTCGCACTCAATTGCGACTGCGACCTGTCCTGGTTCGACCGCATCGTTCCCTGCGGCATCCGTGACGCGCAGGTGACCACGCTGTCCGCGGAGGCGGGGCGGACCATCGGCGTCACCGACGTGATCCCGCTCGTGCAGCGGCATCTGGCCGACGCGCTCGGGGCCTCAGGCTGGCACGTGGCGCAGGGCGCGGACACGCTGCTCACGCCAGCGCTCGCCGCATCGCCACCCCTCGCGACCACATAGGCTGATGCGGTGGCTGTCGCACCCGAGGGACGCAGGCTGCTCCGGATGGAAACGAGGAACAGCCAGACTCCGATCGAGAAGAAGCCTCCGTGGATCAAGACCCGGTTGCGCACGGGTCCCGAGTACATGGCACTGAAAGACCTCGTCCGCCGTGAGGGCCTGCACACCGTGTGCCAGGAGGCCGGCTGCCCGAACATCTTCGAGTGCTGGGAGGACCGCGAGGCGACGTTCCTGATTGGCGGAGACCAGTGCACCAGGCGCTGCGACTTCTGCCAGATCGACACGGGCAAGCCGGCGCCGCTCGACACTGGCGAGCCGCGCCGGGTCGCGGAATCGGTCTCGTCGATGGGCCTGCGGTATGCCACGGTCACCGGCGTCGCCCGCGACGACCTGCCCGACGGCGGCGCCTGGCTCTACGCGGAGACCTGCAGGCAGATTCACGCTGCCGTGACCGGCTGCGGCGTCGAGCTTCTCATTCCTGACTTCAATGCGTATCCAGAACGGCTGACGCACGTGTTCTCCGCCCGTCCAGAGGTTCTCGCGCACAACATCGAAACCGTTCCGCGCATCTTCAAGCGGATCCGGCCCGCATTCCGCTACGAGCGATCGCTCGAGGTGCTCCGGCATGCCCGTGCCGCGGGCCTGGTGACAAAGTCGAACCTGATCCTTGGCCTCGGTGAGGAAACCGGCGAGATCCGCCAGGCAATGGCCGACCTGCGGGCGGCGGGCTGCGACCTGCTGACCATTACCCAATACCTGCGCCCGTCGCTGCGGCACCACCCGGTGGAGCGGTGGGTGACCCCCGAGGAGTTCGCTGAGCTGCGCGCCGACGCGCTCGCGCTCGGGTTCGCCGGAGTGATGTCCGGGCCGCTCGTGCGTTCCTCCTACCGTGCCGGGCGGCTGTACAAGGAGGCCATCGCACAGCGCGGCGGCGCGCGGGCCGCCGCCGATCGTAGTGCCGCAGGCGCGGGACCGCTGTCCCGGCCGGCCGGCGCCATTTCGTCCTGACCCCGCGGCCTCGTATCCTGCCGTCCATGGCCAAGAAGCCCGCTGATGCCAGCACACGCAAGAGCGCCGGAGGCGACCCATCCAAGCCAGGCCGGATCGCACAGATCCGGATGGTCGCGAAGATCGTCAGGGAGGCCAATCCACGGGCCTTGCCGATCATCGCACTCACCGCAGTCGGCATCATCGCGGTATTCGTCGTTGTCGGCCTGCTGACCGGGCTCGAGACGTTTCTCATCCCGTTCGGCGTGCTCGCGGGGATCCTCGCCGCTGTGATCATGTTCGGCCGGTTCGCACAATCCGCGCAGTTCGCCCAGATCGAGGGACAACCTGGCGCCGCCGCCGCCGTGCTGCAGAGCCTCCGGGGTAATTGGACCGTCACCCCGGCGGTGACGGGCAACAGGAACATGGACGTGGTGCACCGCGTGGTCGGCAGAGCGGGTGTCGTGCTGGTCGGCGAGGGTAACCCCGGCGGCTTGTCGAGCCTGCTCGCCACGGAGAAGAAGCGCATCTCCCGGGTGGCCTACGACGTACCGATCTACGACTTCCAGGTGGGTGACGCGGAGGGCCAGTTGCCGATCAGGAAACTGCAGCAGCGTGTGATGAAACTGCCGCGCAACCTGAAGGGCCCCCAGGTGGAAGAGCTGAACTACCGGCTCAAGGCGCTGCCGCAGACGCTGCAGGCACCGCGCGGCCCGCTGCCCAAGGGCACCAGGCTGCCGAAGGGTCCCAAGCCGAAGATCCGCTGATCCGGGCCTGCACCGGCAGTATGATCACGCCCTGGTCAATGCGGCTGGCCGCGGATTGGCCGGGAAGGGCCTGGGCTGGACTATCAATGGCCAGCGGATCGAACTGGGCGCGTTCATCTCCTATCTCCGCGATCATCTACTTCATCATCTTCGTGGCCGTCATTTGCCTTCTGATTGTGGTGCCGTACCCGGCATACACGAAAAGCGGGTCCAGGCTGTGTTCAGCGATCCTCCGTCGACGCGAACCTGCCCGAATTGCCGGTCAGCCGATCTGCCCATCGGCCGATCGAGGCCGCCAAGGGAAAGTACCGCGCCAGTGAACTCGCTGCGGTAGGAAACCGGTAGGTCAGGAAGCCACGAATCACTACCCGATCCAGATCAGGCACCCCGTGCGGCCAAGTGCCGATCAGGAAACCCTCGATCGAGGCACCGGGCACTCGCGCGCCGCGACCGAGCGACGACGGATCATGCTCAACCGTCGTGCGGCGGATGACGCCCCTCCCTTCAGCAGCCGGGTCAGGCCCTGACGACCACAGTGTTGGCCGCGCGGTCGTGCAGCCCGCGCGTGTCGCGGTCGAACACGACCGCGGGAATCACCGCGAGCAGCAGCACCGTCCGCACCAGGGCCCAGACGAAGCCGACCGGCCTGCCGTCGAGGCGCACGACCCGCAGCCCGATCAGCCGCTTGCCCACCGTGAACCCGGTCAGCGCCGTCAGCAGGTACACCTCCGCGGCGAAGATCGCGTAAGTCCACCACTGCGAATGCAGCAAGGTCAGGGCGATGACGCTGCACAGTGCCCAATCGATGAAGAGGGCAACGAACCTAGGGCCGTAGCCAGCGACAGCGCCGCTGCCGCGCTCCGGCAGCCCAAGCCGCTCGCCCGGATAGTCGTTTGCGGCTCCGACCTGGCGTGCGCCCGTCAGCCGCGACCCGGTCCAACGTCGTTCCGACACGTCCCCACGGTATCCAAGCGCGGGGTGGCCGCTACCGCCGGCGGCCTGTATAGTCCCGGTCACGGTCGCGCCAGGTGACAGCCTCGTGCCGTAACACGCGTGAAACACTTGAGACATGGCGTGGAAACCGCGAACGCATAGCGTCCAAGTCGCGGCATTGCGGCCACGGGCTCACATCAGCGCGGCTTTTCAAGGGAGGGCGGATGTTCACTAGCGCCGACGAGGTACTTGAATTCGTATCGGCCGAGCAGGTTCAGTTCATCGATGTCAGGTTCTGCGACCTGCCGGGGATCATGCAGCACTTCACGGTGCCCACAGAGTCGTTCGACAGCAGGGTCTTCACCGACGGGCTGATGTTCGACGGTTCCTCGATTCGCGGCTTTCAGCAGATTCACGAGTCCGACATGCTGCTGCTGCCCGATCCCTCGACCGCCTACCTCGACCCCTTCCGCGAGCACAAGACGCTGAACATCACCTTCTTCGTGCACGACCCGCTGACCAGCGAGCCCTACAGCCGCGACCCGCGCAACATCGCCCGTAAGGTCCAGGACTACGTGCGCGGCACCGGAATCGCGGACACCGTCTACTTCGGGCCCGAGGCAGAGTTCTACGTCTTCGACTCGGCCCGCTTCGAGACGAGCCCGTCGGCCGGCTACTACTTCATCGACTCGATCGAAGGCGCCTGGAACACCGGCCGCGAGGAGGACGGCGGCAACCTCGCCTACAAGCCGCGGTACAAGGGCGGCTACTTCCCCATCCCACCGATGGACCACTACACCGACCTGCGGTCTGCGATGGTTCGTGGCCTCATCGAGTGCGGCGTCGAAGTGGAAATGCACCATCACGAGGTGGGCACCGCGGGTCAGGCCGAGATCGACATGCGGTTCGACGAACTGCTCAAGATGGCCGACAAGCTGATGACGTATAAGTACGTGCTGAAGAGCGTCGCCCGCCAGCATGGCAAGACTGTCACATTCATGCCCAAGCCGCTGTTCGATGACAACGGCTCGGGCATGCATTGCCACCAGAGCCTATGGAAGGACGGGGCGCCACTCTTCTACGACGAGGTCGGCTACGCCGGCCTGTCGGACATCGGCCGCTACTACATCGGCGGGCTGCTGAAGCACGCGCCTTCGCTGCTCGCCTTCACCAACCCGACGATGAACTCCTACCACCGGCTGGTGCCTGGCTTCGAGGCGCCTGTCAACCTGGTGTACTCCCAGCGCAACAGGTCGGCGTGCGTGCGGATCCCGATTACGGGCAGCAACCCCAAGGCGAAGCGGGCCGAATTCCGGGTTCCCGACCCGTCGTGCAACCCGTACCTCGCATTCTCCGCGATGGTCATGGCTGGCATCGACGGGATCAAGAACAAGGTCGAGCCGCCCGAGCCGGTCGACAAGGACCTGTACGAGCTGCCGCCGGACGAGGCGAAAGCTGTCACGCAGGTGCCTGGCTCGCTCGAGCAGGTGCTCGACACGCTCGAGGCCGACCACGAGTACCTGCTCGATGGCGGGGTATTCACGTCCGACTTGATCGAGACCTGGATCGACTTCAAACGGGAGAAGGAGATTGACCCGATGCGGCTCCGCCCGCACCCGCACGAGTTCGAGCTGTACTACGATGTCTGATTCGAATTAGGACGCTGAGCTGGGGACACGCTACGCCACCTCCCCCAGTTAGCGTGCGCAGAGTCCGCAGAATCTCGGTCGCCGGAGGGCCACAAATCCTCCATCTCCTGCACAGCAACACATCAAGAAGCCGCTTTCCTACCTATAACGACTCCTTTCCGCGCGCGTGGCGCAACAATGCCGGGGAGTTAAGGTCCTTTGGCGTTTGTCACGGATTTCCGTCGGCGTGTCGGGGGCTGGTGGTACCCGGCGTCAATGTGGGCGGTGATGCCGGTTATGCGATGGTTGGCGCGTGGTTTGCCGTCGGGGTGCTTGGTCCAGCGGCTGAGCGGGGATTTGACCTTGCGGGCGCAGACGCGGGGCCGGCGGGGGCCGTGCACGCTGGCGAGGACGGCGCGGCCGATGTCGCCGGTGAGGTCTGCGCCGGGATCGGTGATGTTGTGCGCGGTGGTAACCAGGTTCTGGGCTGTCTCGACGGCGATCTGATAGCTGGCCCGGCCGGGGCCGGTGCCGGGCACGGCCTGGACGGTATCGGTGACCGCGGTCCGCAGCGCCTGGTAGACGGCCAGCAGCGCCCACATCTCCTGCTCGATGCCGGCGGGGTCTCCCGAGCGTAGGACGCGGCCCTGGAGCAGGGTGTGGCGCAGCGCGAGGTAGGTGATCTCGTGCTGCCATCTTTCGTGGTACAGCGTCATCAGCGCGTCCGCCGGGTATGCACGGTGGTCCAGCAGGGTCGTGGCCAGCCGGTACACGCCGCCGTAGGTGGTGCCGTCGCGGCAGGTCACGGTCACCGCCGCGGTGATGACGCGGACCTTGACGCCGCCGATGACCGACATGAACGACCCGCCGGGCAGGTGCCGGAGGACCGGAAGGCGGCGGGTGCTGGTGAGCCGGACCAGGAACTGCGCCTTCGTGGCGGCGACCGCGGCCAGGAAGTCCCCGCCGTCGAAGCCCCGGTCGATGAGCACCAGCATGGACTCGTCCAGCAGGGGCAGCAGCTCCCGCGCCTGGCCCGTCTCCCCGTCGGTGCCCAGGCCGAGGACCGCGCCGAGCAGCGCCCGGGTACCCGTCTCCACCAGTGTCATCAGGCACAGCGCTGGGTAGCCGGTCTCCCCGTTGGACGCCTTCTGCTTGCCCAGCCACGCCCGGTTCTTCGCTGTATCGGGTACCTTGACCGACTTGCCGCCGTCGAAGGAGACCGTCCGGTACCCGCCGAACATGATCCCGGGCGTGCGCGGCTGCCCCAGCGGCCCGGCCAGGATCTCAAACAGCCGCTTCACCGGCGGGATCCCTATCCCGCGGCGCAGGTCCCGCAGCGCCTTCCCCGAGGGCACGGCCAGCCCGAGCACGCGCAGCCCCGCGGTCAGCTTGCCCCATACTCCCCGGTAGCCGGACTGCGGGAACAGGCACATCGCCAGCAGGAAATACAGGCCCGCACGCGACGGCACCAGCCGCACCCGCTTCTCCAGCCCGCCCTCTTCCTCCAGCACCGCATCGGCCAGCTCGAACGGCACGATCCGGGTCAGCTCGCCCAGGTGGCCGGGAGCAAAAGCCCCCGCAGCCACCGTGACCGTCCGGGTAATGGCCACAACTGCAGTGCGGATGACAGACTGAACGCCCAACGGAGGTCCTCACGACGAGGTGATCTTGGTCGACACCCGTCTTACCGGACCTCCGTTGGCATAACCGGCGTCGTGATCGCGAAGACCTATCAAAGCCACCGCGCGAGGGAATGGCTCAAGTTCCTGGAGGAGATCGACAAGCAGGTGCCGCAGCTGGCAGAACCGGGCGAGATCGGCTGGAAGCCGCATGTACTTGAGATCCACATCGTGGCGGACAATTACGCGACACATAAGACCCCAGCTGTCCAGCAATGGCTGGAAAAGCACCCGAGGTTCCATGTTCATTTCACTCCTACCAGCTCGTCCTGGCTCAACCAGGTCGAGCGCTGGTTCGGGCTTCTGACCGAGAAGCTCCTGCGCCGCGGCGTGCATAAGTCCGTCAGGCAGCTCGAAAAGGACATCCTCGCCTGGACAGACAAATGGAACGAGGATCCCAAGCCATTCATATGGACGAAAACCGCGGAAGAAATACTCGAATCAATCGGGAGACTTCTCCGACGAACTAAAGACCCGGGACACTAGGCGTGCGCCGGACGCCGTACCCCGGCTGTCGGCCGTGCTGGACCAAATGGATCTCATCGAGTTCGGTACCCGTATTGGGACGCTGGCGCAAAGGGTCAAGCCAGCGACGATCCACAGCCTGGGTGCGATCCACCTGGCGACCGCCCGGCGACCGCCCAGCGCTCCCACGCCGAGCTGAGCTCGTTCGTGAATGACACACGGTTGCTGGACGCCGCCCGTGCCGCGGGGTCTCCCGGCCGACTCGCCCGGCTGACACTGGAACGCTCCTCGCCGGTGAGGCGACCAGCGGTTAGGAGAGCAGGCGGCTGGCGTGCCTTATGTGGATCTCGCGCATCTGCTCCGGATCGGGCGGCGCGTCGGGGCCGGCGCAGCGCCGCGTGCTCGACTGCCATCGGATCCATGTGACGCTGTCGCGAAGGTCGAGGCGTTCGGTGACCAGCTCGGCACGCCGCGCGCCAGCCAGGTCAAGGGCAGCCGGGCCGGGATCCGGGAGTTGCGGCCCCGCTCGGGCCACTAGGTGCTTGACCTGCGTCTTCGTTAGCGCTTACTGAGCATTATGCGAACCACCGGTTGGCAAGGCGTGCGTTTGCGCTGGTCAATGATGTCCTCGATGGCATGCTGTCGCCGTACTGTGTCACGACGTGAGTATCATAGGTCCTCGGGAAGGACTCATTGTGACAGCGCAACCGCAGCAGAACGGGTCACCGGATCTCGGGTTTCTCCGCGCGGTTCGTCGGCAGATCCTTGCGGCCGCGTCACGGCGTGGCTTGGGCGAGGTGCGAGTGTTCGGCTCGTTTGCCCGGGGTGAAGCAGTCGAAACCAGTGACGTGGATCTCCTAGTGGCCCCGGGTCCAAATACCACGCTGTTCGATCTTAGCGGTTTTGCGCTGGATGTGGAGGAGATCGTCGGACGTCACGTGGACGTGGCGACGCCGCGGGGGCTGAAGGCGCGCATCCGGGACCGTGTCCTGGCAGAGGCCGTTTCCCTGTGAGGAGCGACAGCGAGCGTCTGGCGGACATGCTGGCTGCGATCGATCGGATTATGCGCCACGTTCAGGACGACCGGACGCGCTTCGACACTGACGAGCTGTTGCAGAGCGCGGTGCTCCACTGGATCGAGATCATCGGCGAAGCGGCACGAGGGATCAGCGACAAGGTTCGCGACGCGCATCCTGAAGTGCCATGGCGTGTCATCACCGACATGCGCAACCGGGTGACTCACGGCTACTTCGATATCGATCTCGACGTCGTGTGGAACACCGTGGCGCGGGACCTGCCGGAACTCCAGCAGTCTGTCATCCGGATCCGCGCCGACCTTGACTCAGAAGCGGAAGGCTCCGGGGAAAAGTAGTCCTTCCCGCTCATCGCAGCGTCAGCGCGGAACTCGCGATTCTGATAGCGACGGAAACTAAGCTTGTCATTTAAACTCTTCTGACCGCGGGATTTCTTCCCGGGTTCGTCTCGCTTGACAGTTTTGCCCACGTCGTGGCGGGTGGCCGGGCGGCGGTTCTTCGAGCCGGGCGGGCGGCCGGGTCCGGGTTTGCCGGGTTTCGGCGCACCGGCCAGATCGGGCAGTGCCTGGCGGATGTTCCGGAACCCGCGGCGGACCCGGGCGGGGGGTCAGGCGGCCAGGCTGGGCCGCCGCTGCCAGGGCAGCCGGGGGGCTTCGGCGAGTCCGCGGGCCAGCCGGAGCTGGGCTGGGCAGGCGAAGATGATCCAGGTCCACCGGTCGGCGGTCGCCGGGTCACGCAGCTGGGGGCGGGTCCAGCCGAGAACCTGTTTTCAGGAACCTGAACGTGTGTTCGATATCAAAACGCCGCAGGAACGCCTGCCAGGACGGTCCACCCCGGCAGGATCCGCGCCGGCGCGGGAGGACCACAGCCACAGCGGTCCGGGGCTGCGGTAGCCGGGCAGGCGGTTGACGCGCAGCCGGATGAGGTCCGGCCGCAGCGAGTTGCTCACGTCGACCGTGGAGCAGGAGCGGCTGCTGGCGGAAGTGCTGGCGCCGATGCTCGAAACGCCCGACATGTGGCGTAGCTTCGCGGACGCCTACCTCGCCGAGCTGGACCGGATCGCGGCGGCCGAGGCGCCGCCGCCGGGCAAGAAGAACAGAACGATCCGCCGGGACTGGACGGATTCATTTTGGGACCGGGACTACAAGAAGAGCAGGCGAACCGGCAATCTCGCCCCCTGGAACTCCCTGCTGCTTGAGCACCTTGACACCGGCAGGGCGCAACGGCTCGCGGGGCACGCGGCGTTCAGCGGGCCGGAGGCGGACTTCCTCAAGGCGCAGGCGGCGCGACCGCGCGGCGACCTGGACGAGGCGCGCACGCTGATCACGGAATGCCTGATGCATCTGCCGGGAAGCACGGAGTTCGCCGCCTTCGCCGAGAAGGTAGGCGCCGCAGTCCCATCTTAAATCAGAACGCGGCGCGCCTCAGGACCTCGTGCTCCTGGTATCAGCTTTGCAACGGGGCGCCGCAGCACTTCTTGAACTTCTTCCGGCTTCCGCATGGGCAGGGCTGGTTCCGCCCAGTCTTTCCGGCCGGGTGTTGCTTCGCGGTGCGCGGCGGCTCGCCGGCCTGGGCACTCTCAGCCCGGGCCGTGACGCGCGGTGCTCGCCGGCCGGCTCGCTGCCGTGCCTGTTCTGCCTGCTGCCGGAGTTGCCGGGCCTCGTCTGGCCGGCCGGTCTTCTCGCAGATGAGCGCAAGCCGTCCCGCGATGTGCTCGGCTTCCCGGACTCCGGGAACGGAGTAGCCGCGGTGCAGGATCTGTTCCGCCCGCGGATAGTCCTGCGTCTTGCCGGGGCCGAACGGCGTGTAGCAGTCTGCCCAGCCGATCCATCCCCATCCCCAAGCCGGGTCTTCTTCCAGCCACGACTGATACAGCTCGTCCGCTGTCTCCTGCTGTCCTGTCTCGAAGTACGAGCCGGCCAGCGCTCTGCGGAAGTTCCCGGCGGTCAGCCCGTCTTCGTGGGGGAACCTCCGGAGCCATTCCGCGGCCATCTCAAGCCGTGCCGTGCGCAGCTCCGGGTCATGCTCCCCGCCATTCTGCAGCGCCATTTCGAGGTCCTGGCACCAGTTGAACAAGGACTGCGTCATCGGGAAGCGGTCGTCGAACTCCCTGATCGACCTGGCACCGACGGCGTCGCACAGCCGCAGCACGTCCGACCAGGCATCGAGCCAGATCCTGCCGCTCACGACGAAATCGCTGCGCTGATCGGCTTCGTAACCCGCCTGCACTTTGTCGTCGAGCAATTCCAGGCAGACCTTCTCCGGCCACCAGCGCTCCCACAGCGCGACCAGGCAGATCCACGCCCAGTCAGCGTCCCAGTCGTGGAGCCTGAGCCGCTCGCTGACGACTTCCTCGGCCGACAGCGCCCCCTCGCACAGC
>Ga0335079_10000486_pt1 | contig 45446 bp, 65 predicted proteins | sample Lox_Sample_33_FD_206719 | JGI IMG/M metagenome (GOLD analysis project Ga0335079, IMG submission 206719) | Soil microbial communities from Loxahatchee National Wildlife Refuge, Florida, United States - Lox_Sample_3.3 | ecosystem: Environmental > Terrestrial > Soil > Wetlands | place: USA...
TATTCAATAAAGTTACCATAGAACACCTGGATGCCGTTACCGCTGAACAGATTCTACCCTTAATTCTGAAAGAGATGGCTGCAAAACCTAAAGGCTCTGAGCAACCATTAGAAATTGGACAACGTGTAAAAGATAGTAGGGGCAATGTGGGTATCGTTGCTGATGTGAAATTCAAAAACGGAAAGCCTATGTTCGGTGTCCGGTGGGAAGGTATCCGTACAAAAGGTAAACTACCTGAGAATATCACAGCCGACAAATTAGAAGTGGTGCCGGAAGGTGCAATAGTACCTTCTCGAAAATTGAAAACTCAAAAGGAAGAGACCAGCAAAATTCAATCTGCTGCCGGTTATATTGAGAAAACAGGCATTGACCTTTCGCAAGATTATAACCTTCGTGAATTAAAACAGGAAAGCTCGTTTGTTGCACGTTTGCATAAAGCTGGTGCTGATCTTCCCGATGTGTGGGCGCAAAGGTTAATTGACGAAGGATGGGTTGGTCCGGATTTCACCGGCGATGAACTTGTTAAAATGATAAAAAATGGCAGTATCCGTGAATTATACCCGCCTGAAAAACGGGATGCCATGATCGAACAATCACAACAGGAGGCATTATATGAACACCTCAAAGGGCAAGCAGCAGACGCAGGTATCGACCTTAACACCGGAGAAGCGATCCAGGCTACAGGAGATATTAAGGACGAATTTGAACAAGAGATTAGAGGCCTCGGGCTTGACGCAGCTAGCGAAGAAGCCAATCTTGGAATCCTCAATGAATTTTTCGATGAGTTAAAAGCACAGCAGGAAAAGGTCAAAACTCCTAAAGGTGCATTTGAAAATGCAGAAATTGAAGGCGCTGAATTCCATAAAACCTTTAATCTTGCAAATCCCGAAGGTGAGTTTGAAAAGTCTGTAGGTGAAAACCTGTCACCCAATGAAGAGATGTTCCCCAAAGGTCATTCAGATGATGATATCCGTTTTATGCGTAAGCGAATTCTTCCTGCACAAATGGAAGAGGGTTACGCAAAAGAACAGGCAGACATCTATGGTGTGAGATTTGATGGCATGTATGGGGGATATGGTGGGAAAAAGTATCCTTCCTTTACTGACCCGGTTACAGACGGTTCTTTTATCCCACAAGAAGGTGAAACTGTGGGCGAGGCTTTAGAAAGAATCAGAAATTCATGGCAAATGGCAAAAAAGATAAGACTGCAACGAGAAAGCAAAGCTCCTCGGGGTACAGACGTTGTTTACGGTGAAGGTTTCTATGATGCCAAATATAAAGATATGAAAATTGGCAAAGAACCTAAAAATATTATTAAGAAGGAAGATAGCCCATTAGGATTAAAAGAAATTACCAGCAAGCCAGATAAAAATACCGACGTTATCAATCTTTTTGAAGGTGATAAAAACATAGGAGGGATTTCTAAAGTTACAAATCCTATTTCTGGGGAAGAGCGTATTGGTGAAATCTATCTTGACCCTCAGTATAGAGGTATAGGTCTTGCTCAATATCTCTATAATAAATTTCCGGCTACACCTTTAGGGAAGGCTGCAACTGATGCAGCAATCCAAGCAAAGATTAAAGCAGATACGATGCAAGCCCGTTGGATGAGGGGCCCCGGCTATGGTGCCAACTACGGCAGACAGGCAGAAGAGTTTAAGCCTTTGGTGAAAGATGTTGTTGATAATTATATGCCAGGTCTTGATGGACATTACGAAGTTCTCCAGACTGCAAATGAAATACCCAACATCGGTCTTCGTGTCAGAGTGATGGCCGAAGCTGATCCTCGGCAGGTGAAGGCTTATTATGATCCCGCTGAAGATAAATTCTATTTAATAGCTGACCATCTTAAGAATCCTAAAGAAGCTATCGAAGCGGTTCTAGAAGAGGGTTTCCATAAAGGTATCCGTACAGTCTTCAATAAAAGTGAAGAAATGGATAACTTCCTCAAGAGGGTTTATGGCTTTTATGGAGAAGATAAAATTAAAGCAGCTTTGGAAGAGCACGGTTATGATTTCGACTGGACCAAGCCCGAAGATCAAATCGCAGCTGCTGAAGAAATGCTTCCAAAATTGCAATTCGATAATCCTTCTTTGTGGCAGAAGTTTGTCGATTACGTTACAAACCTTGTAAAGGATATTGGGCAAAAATTGGGATTTGAAGTTCGGTTTGATGAAGATGATATCAGGCGAGTGATGAATAAAATTGATGCCAACTTGGGCAAACCTGCTGAAGCCAGATTGATGGTTGGACGTGATGATGTACCGTTACAACTTAGAATTGCTGATTATCCCAATGAACTTAAAAAAATGCTCTTAGGTGCCAAGGATATAATCCGCAATCCGGAGCTTACACCAGAAGCCAAGGGTATTGTTGCAGAACTGGATAAGCAGGTCAAAGCCTTTGATGAAAAGGCATATTCACGATGGCGTACCGTTGGGTCTAGGCCATTCTGGGATGCCCTTGCACATCCAAAAACTTGGGGACCGGCATGGAAGATTTTTGGTGAACAACGACCTGAAAATCGTTCTAGGGTGAACCATGAATTATTCAGATTACAGCAACACTACATGAACTTGAAGGACCCGGAAGCCTTCAAACGGGTTAACCTTGCTTTGGTGGCCGCTGATGCATATCGGGAAAAGATCCCTGGGTTGACCGATGCAGAACGTGAAGAAATGAGCAAGATAAATCGCATTCCTGACAGCGCCTTAAAACGTGGCTTAAGGTTATATGGTGAAACTGTGCAGATGGATGATGCTCAACTTCAGGCTTATGCAACCCAACGTGAAGCGCTGGATTATATGTTTGAGAAGAACCTGGAACACATTGAAGACCAGATCGTCAGGGATTTCAAAAAGTCTGCCTGGTATAACATGCTTCTGGCTGCTCACGGGATTGTTGATAAAGAAGCCTATATGCGGCTTGGCGCTCAAGACCTGCCGATGATAAGCCAGGCAAATGCAAAAGATATGCGTATTAAGGTTGGCCAGGTGTTCAAGAATCTGGATAAGCAAATTGAAGGGTTGACTTCCGATCAGCTGAACCGCTTGACTAAAACATATCAAGACACATATGCGTTACTTGAGACCGGTATCAAAGGCGTGAAGGAGGTTGTGAAAGAACAAACAGGTTTAGAAGGGGAAGATCTTACTAAATTCTCTCAAGAGCTTGTGACCGCATACCTGCGCACACGACCACATATGAAAGCTATATCCGATGCCCGTAAGAATTTTCGTGAAAATCCTTTCTATATGCCCAGGGTTAGATCGAAAGGTGATTGGGCTGTGCAATTATGGAAAGATGATGAGAACCCGGAGACTGGAGCCATCACATCAAATAAGGTATGGGAAGATTTTCATCCCGGTGGGCAAGCTGCCAAGCTGATCAATCGCATCTATAATGAAAAAGACATCCATGGTATGCCCGAGTACACCGAAAATGGCAAACTAAAAGAAGGCTATCGCATTGTTCAGGATAAGCAAAAACGTACCCCTGAGTGGGCGTATGAGCATACCAATGACGTTAACACTTTCACCATAGTAAATAATGCCATCGACAGGATACGTCTCGAAGGGGCTGCTCCTGAAGAGGTAGACAGATTGAAAGATCAGTTGGTACAAACTATTGGAGAAGAGATCCTTGCAAGGGGATGGGGCCATGGCGTTGCTCGTCTTGGTACGCTGGTGAAAGGTTATGAAACTAATGACCTCGTCAATGTGTTTAAGGGTTATACTTCTGGACTGTCTGGTAAGATGACCAAGCAGATTGCAGCCAGGGATTTTATTGAACATATGCAATGGGTAAAAAAGAACTATAACGATCCATTATTGTATGAATCCCTTGCAAAGTATGGACGTGACAATCTCCGGAATCCGTCTGAGGCTGATCGAGCAGTTAATTGGTATCGGCATTTGAGTTTTCTCTGGTATTTGGGTGGGTTGATCCGAGCTCCGTTGCTACATTTTTCAGCCAACTACACGTGGGCTATGCCAGAGTTGAATAGCTATATCAGAGAACAAAATAAAGAATTGAAGAAAGCTGGTTTTGGAGCTGCTGATCTTAGCGGGTTTAGCGCCTATCATAAATCCATGGGTGACATTGCACGGTTTGTGGGCACTAAGACATTCTTGAAAGGTGAACAAGCTCTAGTAGATATCGACTTTAGCAAACTACCAGCTGATGGACCTATTACAGGAGATTTGCGTTCTGCCTTCCTGCATGATCTGATGATTAGTGGTATCGGAAGAGCGCAGTTTGTTGACGATATTATTCGGCCCACGATGGCAAATGCTCCAAAAGCATTTAAGACTTTTTCTGATTTTATGGTAAGGCCGTTTCAATCCATTATAACATTTAACCGTTTAGCTGCCGGTGATGCAATGTTCAGGACTGCCTATAAAATAAATGAAAAAAGAGGTATGGCACCTGAAAAAAATCTTCAGGAATCGGCAAGGGAGGCTATCAGTTATGTTTACCGTACCCAAGGGGCTTTCCACAGGGCTAATTATTCTCCACTTGAAAGTGGCGGAGGCCTTCCGTCAGCGTTTATCCGGGGAGCTCTCACATTTAGAAGTTTTATGCACCAATACGTGCTCTGGATGCAAAGAGCTATCGGCAAAAAAGACTTTAGAGCTGTTGGTGAATCCCTTGCCTGGACAATCGGATGGGGTGGACTTATGGCTTTCCCGTTTGCCAAAGATATTCTTGATGTCATCACCAAACACATGGGGTACAACCCCACTGAAGCTATAAGAAAAAAGCTGAAAGAATATGGTGGGGACACCATGGAACAGGTTGGTATGACAGGATTGCCATCATTGATGGGATTTAAGGCTTTGTCCCATCCAGCTATCGGTATACCATTTGTCGGGGAGAACCCTTTCCAGAGTATCACTGGATCAGGCGGCAGTCTTGTGCAAGGCGAAGGTCGGGCATGGCAAGCTATGTTACGTGGAGATTGGGCTGGAGCAGCCGGCTATGGGGCTCCTCAGTTTGTATCTGCACCATTTACGGCTTTACGTCAATCTGAATTGGGTAAAGATGTTTTTGGTATGCAAGGGTTTGCTACTACACCTCACGGAAAACCTATTTTTGGACCAGATGGAAGGCCCATGCAATACACCGCGGGTGAAACAGCAGCCAAAATGATCGGTCTATATCCAACAAGACCCACGGAAGAAGCTGCTCGCCATCATGAGGTTACTGAGATTGAAACACACTTTGTGCAAAAGCGTCAAGAGATTGCAGATGCTTATCGGGTAGCAAAAAATTCAGGCAAAAAAGATGCAATGTCCACGCTAATGAAAGACATCAAAGAATTCAACGAAGATCTTAAGCAAAAAGGCGCTGATACTTTAATCCCAAAGTTAAATTTATCTAGCGTACTGAAATCTAGTACACTTACGCCTACTTCAAAGCAGAAAAAGGAGCAAAAATATTTGGAAGGAAATTTCATATCTGAGGCTAAGGGAGGCTAACATATGGATAATCTTTCCAAGTTGACATTGGCAGTACGAGATTACGGTTTGTTTATGCATCTGGCACAGGACTGTGCAAGGGAATATAAGGAAATCCTTTACTATGTTCCGTGGGAAGGATCTTATCCTACTACTGATAAAGCCAATATCGGTGTGGGGGTCCCGGGGCTGACTAGAGTCTATGACTGGCATGAAGCGGTCCGACAAGCTGATGAAGTTGCATTATTTGATGTTGGCATGGATAGTATCCGGCAATCTGTAATCAAGGAATTCAAGAAGCCCTGTATGGGCGGTACGGCCAGCATCATGGAATACAATCGCATATATTTCAAAGAAGAGTGTTTAAGAAAAATGGGATTACCCGTCATCCCCTATAAAGTCATTATCGGGTGGGATGCCCTTTGTCTGCATCTGAAAAGTAATCCTAATAAACATGTCAAAGTTAATACTTTCAGAGGTGTGCTTGAAACCTTTCATGCAAAAGACTATAAATTTGCTATTCCTAAGTTAGAAATGGCCGCAAAAAAACTTGGTTCGTGGAAAAATAAAATGCCCTTTATCGTTGAAGATCATGTTCCCGGATTCCAAGAACAGGCAGATGGTGCAGTAGAAACCGGCGATGATGATTTCAAATTGCATGGAGACCCTTTATCTATCGGTACCTGGGGTTTTGAAATAAAAGACAATACCTATGTGTGTAAAGTCGATGATTTGGATAATTTCCCAACACCGTTAAAAGAAATACGAAAAAAACTTAATTCCGTTTTCAGAGACCATGATGTATGCGGTATGGGTTCTTCCGAGATCAGAAGAAACACACAGAAATCATTTTATTTAGATGATTGTAGGAGGGCCGGATCTCCACCTTCTGAAATCCAGGGTGAACTATTTACGAATTTCCCACGTATCGTGCATGCGATAGCCAATAACCAAAGAATTGTGCCGGCATTCAAAGCTAAGTACGGCGCCATGATATTGATTAAAAGCGAAATGGCGCTTGAAACTCATGTGCCGATGGATTTCAAAGATCAGGATTTGAAGGTTCTAAAAATGAGGAATCTTTATAAAGTAGATGACCAATATTACCACATCCCGCAAGATGGTTTATCATTCCTGGGAGCGGCCATTGGCTGGGGCAACGATAAGGAAACAGCTATGGACATGGCGCTTGAAAACTCCCAGAAGATACAATGTGACGAAGCCCACTGCGAAGTTGACGGGTTCGAGAAGCAAAAGGAAGTGTTTAAGGCTGCTGTGAAAGTGGGATTAGGGACATTTTAGTTATCCCATTCTTCCCACCATTGAATATCAACAGGGAAATAGACATTACAAAAAGGCTTTAATGTTTCTAATTGCTGTTGGTTTTTAATTTGGAGCATCCACATATCGGTAGTGGGTCAGTTTGAGATTTTCGACTATTGTTATACTTGCATGATTATGATAATCTACTATATTTCATGTATTATAATTTTTGCCGGATTCATCAGACATTAAGAGTAACCCCCGCAATGGAAGCAGGGATTACAGATCATGTATGGACGTTGGAAGAAATCCTAAAACTTACCTGAGCGCCACAATCTTCTGCTGGCTCTATCTTTAGTATTTCCTCTTTACTTGTCTTGAACGGGAGCTGCCTCGGCAGGGATTTCATCAGGTTTTTTACCAGCGGCGCATTCTTCCGAATGTTCTCCCGCCTTATCGTCTCCAGTCTTTTCATTATTTCCTTGTTCATGGGGCACCTCTTTTTCTGCTTTCATCTTAAAATACCACTCACTAAGACTACATACATACGGTGTGTCTTCGTCAATATTGTCAACTAAAAGACTATTTATTTGCGTTACTAGAGATTTTTCTTTTTCATTTGGTTCACGTACATTCTTAAATAATTCAGCAGCCTCAGTCCGGTCGATCACAAACCCATGATCTGGATACCCGGTAACAAGCCTTTCAAGTGCTTTATCTTTTAGGTTTTGTTTCCCAATGCGCTCACCATATTCCATTGAAACCATGACGGCGCGATGAAGTTCTCCGACTCTTAATGGATCAATCTGACCATATATCGGCGCAAATAACCCAACGGTTAAATCGGCAGCTATATCCATGGCGCTTTTTGTGGTTATTTGGAGTCCACTTCTTACTCGAATATTGAGAAAATATTCCTCGAACATGCTAAAGGCATGGTTCTGGAGCGACGCTAAGGCTTGTGTAATAGTTAGGCCAGAGCTCCTTTCCCCTATTTCGTCAGCCTTCCTTATTTGAACATCCAATGGTCCAATTTCAGCATGATCCGACATAATAATTTCATTTGCACCTAAAGCCAATAATGTGCCGGCGCTCTTACATACAGTATGTATGAGTACAGAAAAATGTTCAAAATGCGTCTTGAAGCACCTGGCTATACGGTATGCGACATGAGCGTCTCCCCCGTTGGTTGCCAATAGCAACAAGACACGCTTTTTCTTCTTTCCACAATAGGAACGCACTAAAAGGTCATCATGGGGTCTTTCCAACGGTCCACTGTAAATAATAACCTCAGTCTGATCATCCTCTATAATAGAAGATAACGTGTCGAATAGTTTTTGCTCAAAAGAATCCATGGCTTCAAATATGTGATTGGAAAGTTGCTATAAGTAATGACTTCATAAGATAGTCTAAGTATCGTGCAAAAAGCAAGTTTAAATTGCGTTACGCCAAAGGATGGTAATGATTAGTCAAAACCTTAGATATCAAACTGACCCACTACCTATCCAGTAATGGCCTTGCTTAATACATCCTCACCCTTCTCTCTCGCTTTTACCTCAGCAGAAAGTCCATTGAGTAAATTGCCTATTTGGTCGTTATGCTTGTCAAGGATCCCATCAAACCGTTTATACCATATAAACCGAATACCCATAGCTGCTATCTGACAAGCCTCGTGACGCATCTGGAGGTAATCCCGTTGGACATGCTTTTTCTTAACCATATCCCACAACTCATCCATCTCTTCGAGTATGACCGCATAGCCTTCGTGTGCAGAAACAAAAGGGCCGTTGTTGTCAGTTGCAGATACCAGTTCTTATAGAACCTCAATAATTGCCTCTTCCATCTTTCTGTCTTGGGTTGGTATAGAAATTAACATAGCTTAAAAGGTGTCCTTTCTTTGAATTCTGCTTGTTTCCCGGGGTTATATTGTTTTACTGGCCTTAGATACCCACATACCCTGGAATATACTTCACAGGGCTGATAGTTGGCAAGGCGAGGTTCATGATCGAAGCATATGGGGCATTTAGAGAAGCCACCTACACCTTCAATCCACCAAAATGGCCCTGTACTGACTACTTTTCCGTCTTTTTGTATATCAACGGCTATTTCCACAGATGCTTTACAATCGTGACATGAGCCTTTTAAGAGGCCCTTTTTACCCTTTCCGATGAGTTGGACAAGGTATTCAGTTGTGTTCATAGGATGCTCCTTTTGGCAATTTTATGGCTTTGCCCTTCCTTACAAAGTAATGAATGCCCCGCTTCTCATATGATTTTTTTATGCCATGATACTGACGAGCTTTAACAACCCAAGATTCTGTAAGATGAGTGGCGTTCTGGGCATACATCCATTCCATGACATCTAGGCTGATAATTAACGCAAGCCACCAGATACACACAGAAACAATGACTGCAATCACCCATGCTGCTACTTTTTGCATGTTTTTAATTCCTCTGGTAATCGTTTCCGGTAGGAGATTTTATAATAAGCGATATCATGGTCTAGCTTGATAAAATTGACCACCCGCACACCAAATTGCCCTACAAACCGAGGAAATTTGTCAAGTAACTCATAAAAATCATTAAGTAAGTTCCAATAATCACATGCAATAATGGAAGGTTTATCTGATAAATGGGTAGATTTTTCCATACGTAACTTCTTTCGTTTTTTATGACTATTAGTGTACCACGAAACCGTGACAATGTCAAGCTCGATTTTTTTATTGACAAACAAAAATATACATGATATACTAATACCTCATTTTTCAATCTCCTTGTTCGGGGCAGCGGAACTTCGTCTACTCCGTCTGCCCCACCAAATTTTTCTTGACTTTGCTTTGAACATATGATTTAATAATAGTATAAAAATTGAGGGTACCAAGAAAGGAAAATGAATGGAACGCACGTTATTTTTAGACAAATGTCCAGTTGCGGAGCCCACCTTTACAGAACTTCAATGCTTATATTATGACCAAAACGAAAATCCTAAACTATGCGGACATTGTAAACGTCCAGAGTATTATCGTTGTCTAGCGGACCTCAGAGGTTTGATACCTCTTTCTTATTCGACTGTCCAGGATTTTATGACATGCCATCAGTTATATTATCTGAACAGCATCCGGGGTATTCGCGTTAAGAACGCAGCCGCCTCTTCTCCTCTCAAAATGGGCAAGTTGTGGGACGTCGTGCTGGGCAAGCATTTGGGCGGAGTGGATAAAGATGGCCAGCCAACTGATATTGCCAAGGTCATCGAAGAGTATGAAATAGAAAACAAGGAAATCGCCAAAGTCAAGGCGCTTTTCCGTGCTTACAAACAGCTGGAAATCGAAGTAGAACCCGGAGGTCTGATCCAGCCCAAAATAGATATAACCCTAACTTTTGATAAGGTGTGGGGGAACGATTGCCCGGTAGAAATGGCTGTCACGGGATTTTATGATCGAAAGTATCCTGACCACTTTGTTGAAAATAAACTTTCTGGTAGGCCTGACAATTACGAGGACATCTTTTTTATCCAATCCCAGATCGGTACGTATTTCTTGGCTGATCCTTCTTTGGAATATGTTGTTATGGAAATTGTCCGTACTCCCGACTTGAAACAAATGCGAAAGAAGGGTCAGGAAGAATCAGATGTAGCATACATGGAAAGGACTTATGACGATATCCTTACTCGGCCTAGTCATTATTTCCAGGGGTATGTTAACGATAAACACACCTATGGAAGAAAGTTTTTCCGCAAAGAATTTGACCTAGATGAAATCCGGAATCGTTACCTTTACATCTTTAAGGAAATGTATGCCGCCCGGATGTGCGATGGCTGGTATAAAAATGATCGTGCCTGTAAGAATGTTTTGCCAGGTATTCAATGCGATAAGTTAAACATTTGCCGGTACAATAACTGGTCTGAGACAGTATATGAAATCAGGCAGAAAGTAGGTTTCTAATGGACGAGCCTTTGCGCATTTTTGTAGCGGGTCCTTACTGTGCTTATAATTGTGATCCACATCTCGCCACTCAAGTTACACAGAGAAATTTAGACACAGCAATCTGGATTGCAAACCGCATCATCGACAGAGGGCACTATGCTTTTGTTCCTCACCTCACCCATTATTTACATATTCATAATTCATGCAGAGTAGACAGAAAAGATTGGTATTGTGAATATGACAATACCTTCCTTGATCTATGGGCTAATGCGCTTTTTCTTATTGCTCCAAGTCCCGGGTCAAACAAAGAATTAGAAAGGGCGGTACAACGAGGTTATCTTATCTTTAATCATGTGGATGATATTCCGAAGTCCCATAGCGCAAACAGATTTAGCGAAGCGTCCACGATGGTTATTAAATAAGGGGGATACAATGGAATTGAAAGCCAGATTTGACCAAATTGTAGGACTATTTAAGGGACACAATGATCTCACTGATCCGGATTATATGCCGCCAGCTCCGGCTAAACGATATTTTCACTTTACCTTTGGGAAACCCGGAGAAGAAATTGTTGGTGGAATCTATATCAAATCAACTGGTGAAGAATTTCCAAAAACATTCCCCAAAACAATCACTATCCATGTTCCAGATCCGTGGAGTTGATCCTATGTCCAGACTATCAAAAAGTGGAAGGGAAATGGTTCTGTTGGAAGCAGCGATAGAATATTGTCTACAAAATCACATACCTATTCAAGTGTTTTTGGCAGCTGTCAGGCTTGGAGACATCCGTGTATATGATCAAGACGGTAATGAGATAGCACCATTGGATGTAAAGGCTTAGATACTGCTGTATGGAATTATCAAGACTTAAAAAACATTGATACTACAAATTTATTTTAATAAAGAAAGGGAGGAAGGAATGCAACTATTCAAACCAAAAGAACTTATGGCATCAGCGGGTGATATGATGATGCTCTACTCCGATAGTGGGGTAGGCAAATCGGTTACTACAATTCAAACAGCGCCAGACCCTATCATTTACATTATGGCGGAAGGTAGAGACGTCACTAAGATGTTGGCCGCGGCCCAACGTCCAGACGTGAAAATTGCATTTGGCTTCTACTCTACTTTCGATGATCTAATTGAAACAGTTCTCACAGATCACTTCTTTGAGGGAGCAAAATCCGTTGTTCTTGATTCGCTTACGCACATTATGGGCATCAATCTATCTGATGAAATCGTTGAAGAATCCTATGAAGCAATGGATAAAAACAAGATTGACAAAACCCTTACCATGCGGGTTAAAATGTCCCAGGAAGGCTACGGTACTTTAGGTGGACAGATGCTTCGTTTGACCAATGCCTTAACCAAATTATCATCGCAGGGTATGGTGGTTATCTGCACGGCCCGAGCAGAATCAGCCCCGAAATTTAATCGTTCTCTGGCAGCAGCCCCTGCACTTAAAGGCCGAGAGTATCTTAAATACTTTGCCGGCTTTTTTGATTTCATCGGTTATTGTGAACCACGTATCATAGATGGCAAAGTCATCTACCCGCCTTATGTCTCATTCCAAGATGATGGTTCGTTCATGTCTAAATGGACAGGTATTATGCCTGAAGGTGGGGTGTTTAAGCGTATACTTAATATCCAGAAGATATTACAGGTTGCACACGGAAAGGGGGTGATAAAGAGTGAAGAAGAAAAAAGTCAATAAACCAAAGGCCCGGGCGGTTGAACCAGAAATACCGTTACCTTTGCCCTTCTTCGGTATTATGAAATATAGATGGGTCAGGAATTATTTGCAAGCCGATTACTTGAGGGCTACCTTCCTTGTGGCTGAAGCATTTCCTGGATACCATATCCGGAAAGACCGGAGTGACAAGGGCACTAAGAAAAAGGATCTTCTAACCCCGGCGGAAAAAAGAATTAAAGATGCACAAACAAATTTATCCCTCACGGAAGGAGACGGTTTATCATGACAAAAAATTCATCAAAAGGGTTACTCGAAACATTAGGTAAATTTCCTCTACAAGAAGGACAAAAGGGAGTGGGTACGGTAGAGGTTATTAAATTACGCATGCCCCAGGCTAATAATGCAGATGATGTTGCCTGGGTGAACGATACCTACAAGGCTTATCTGGACACATTGAAAGAACGTATCCAAGGCATTAAAGACACGGCATTCGACCAGGCGAAAGTGCCACCTGAATTGGCTAATGAGTTTTGGGCAGCGCATAATGAATTCTTGGGTTTTGTTACGGAGATTATTACATTCTTGGAGCCCCACATAACGTGTGGCATGTGTCCAAAATCGGTTTTGCTCATGGAAATCATGTGTATGTTAAGTGAATACCTACGTGGCGATGGTGGATATTTTTCTGAACTTTTTCCTGAACTCATCCAGGAACTACACGGCCTCACCAAAGGCATAGATCCAAGCACACTATAATAAGGGGGTGATGCACACTGGTCGAAATAAGTCGAAAGGAGGACCGTTGTGTCGAATGAAGAAGTAACCTTATTAGAAGATACTGCACTTGTGGCTTACCTATCTTACTGTGGCCATAGAATTGTTCCCGTTCGTTCCAGGGATGTCACACCTGAAGATCCTCATCCACGCATTGCGTTCGAGGTCTACGGTGAACTGGACATTGACGTGGAAAACTTCTATGCAAACATTCCGGTAGGTATTGCCGACTATGTGAAGCATCTGAAAGCGGTCAGAGGTTCAATGTTTAATCTTAAAAAACTAAATCCAAAAAGGGAGGTATCAACTTGAAGAATTACAAAGATAATACAAGTGGTGAATGGGACTTCCGCAAGCCAACTGATGGATGGCATTTAATCCAGTTTGGCGACGGTATTGATTACCTGAAAAACAAGAAAGGAGAAGTGTGGGAAGACGAGAAGACCGGCCAGAAGGCCCTGAAGCTGCCGGCGCTTGTGGCAGATGAGAAAGACGAAAGCAATGGTCTTGACGCTTCTATCATTGTTCCGGTAACTGAAGGCGGAGAGCAGAGGATGGCCAATATTCTGGCCGCATGTGGGCTTTACAAAAAGTTCGCTGAACGCTTCCCTGGTGATATCGGTATGTTCAATAAAGACGTGCTGGATGCCATTAAAGTGAAGCTGCCTGGTCAAACCATGAAGGTCAGACTTGAAACTAATAAGAAAGGTAAGCAGAATTTTGTTGAATACACCACGGCTGATGCTAAGGTAGAAAACAAGAACCCGGCACCATTGGGCTCTTCGGCACCACCGGCACAAGCGGGGATGGATTGGTAGACGTTAACTAATTCACCATCATATTGAAATGGTGGGGAGGCGATTACATGCTAAGGGCTACCTGAAGGGCATCAGGAAAACGCGCTGTCTTTGGGCCAAGTGCCCAACGGTGCTGCCCCCACAGGCTGCCAACCTGCTCCCCACCATGTTTTATGAAAGGAATGTGATATGTCTTTATTTAGCTGGTTTAAGAAGAAAAAGAAGCCTGAGCCGATCACCCTTTTGAAGCAACATGATCCTCCACCTCCAATGCGAACTTACCGTGAGGGTTATCGGGAACACACTATCATAAATGAGCGTGAACCGGACAACACCGTTATGCATACTCTAATGGGCATGGTTCTCGCTGACAAACTTTTATCTGGTGATAAATCAGAAGCCGTAGACGGATTCCAGCCCAGCATAGAATCATTCCATGGTGGCGAATCGGGCGGTGGAGGGGCCTCGGGTAGTTTTGATTCCAATGATGACGCATCATCTTCAGACGATTTTTCCAGTTCTTCAGACTTCGGTGGGAGTGGAGGGGATGACTAATGCGAGTGAAGCCAAACTTAAATGCTGTACGCAAAACTCAGTTTGTTGTGAGCATTGAAGAAGAAGAATTTACTACCTGGGCAAGTGACGAGCATGCTGCCATGTCAAATGCAGCCTTTCGATACGCGGAAGAACATGATGAAGGGGTGGCGCTTGTCATGTGGAAAATGAAGAACGATGAACTGTATTGTGAGGTTAATGAAGTATGAGGGTCAAACCACGAGAATTCCAACCCTACACCCCTAAAGCGCTGACCTTCCCCGAGGGCTTTGTTCTTTTACAAGACACCAGAGAGCAGCATCCATTATTTACCCGGCTGCCCAAAGGTCTCATCATCCAATCTGCAACACTTAAAGACGGGGACTATTCAGTCCGTGGGTTTGAGAACAAAATAGCTTTTGAGCGCAAGGGCATCACGGATCTTTTTCCATATTGCAGCACAGAGCGTGATAAAACTGTGGCCAAGATGACACGCTTAAAGACTTTCGATTTCGCAGCACTTATCATTGAAGCAAAAGAATCAGAAGTATTGCAACATCAAGTATTCACCAAAGTACATCCTGAAACAATTAAAGGCGCCCTTATCAGCTTCCAGGTGCGGTATGGCGTCCATTTGCAATTCGGAAATAGAGAATACCTGGGACGGTGGCTATTGGAGAGGGCATTGAAGTTTTGGAATATTCAACATGAGGTATAGACTATGAAGAAAGTAGGCCAAGAATCAGGCAAATTTGAAGAAGGACACCCTGCGGAAGACTTCGAGCCCAAAGATGCAAAAGGTAAAAAATGGTGGCATTATATCAATATTGACAAAATGAAACCTTTGCTGCCCACGTTACGTAACCCCCAGGGCACGAAGCGGGAGGTCCGGTACCACACCTTCCTCGAAACATGGACAGCTTGCCAAGAGCTTTTTGAACGTAATCGCTTTATCTTTCGTACCCGGAACCAGGTAGACTTTCTGGCTCACTACATTGGCACCAAGATCCTCGTAGAGGCCTGGGGGCAGTCTGGTATCCCCAAATCGGGTTTATACACCCTCCTGGAGAAACATGAGCGTAAAAGAAGCCTATACGATGACATGAAGAACGTCAAGGTGATCGTTATAGACCTTGTTGAGAAGTTCGTTGAAGGCTTTGTAACCCAGGAAGAGCTGGATAAACGGTGTGAAGAATTTGTTGATGCCTTTTCCACCTTCAAAGAAAAAGAAATGATGGCCAAAATTATCGACAGTTTAATGGAAACCGAAGAGCTGAAGAAGATGAAAGACCGTCTACGCCAACGCAAACATCGAGAGCAAGAGAAGCGGTTGAAGGGCCTAGAAAGCACTTCAGCTAAGTAAATGTCACAGAAAACGTGACAAAAAAAGGGCCTGTCACACGGCTTTTTTTGAACAAAACGTCAATTTTTGAGATTTTTCAAAAAAAAGGTAACTGAGATTTGATAATGCTCAAATATAAAAAATCTCATCAAAATAAAGCTGGACAAAGCAAAATCAATATGTTATACTATTGGTACAGTTATGCAGGAATCTGTCACGCTATAGGGGTATGGTCACGCGGGTATACGGTTACACGGGAGCTTGTCACAAGGGTGTGACAGTTTCCCTATATTTATATTATTTATAATTAACATAATCTACGGAAAGGGCTGCAAAATGGAAAAAATTAACGGGCACACAGGCATACGGGGTAGTGTCACATGGATTTAATCCAAATCAAAAATAGCTTCGAGGGTTTCCGGGATATACCTTATCGTCCCCATCAGCAGGAATCGGTCGAATACATTCTGGATTCCGAAAAGCGGTTCACAATCCTTGAGGCGCCAACCGGCTCCGGAAAAACCTTGATTGCCATGGTAGCCGGTAAAGCCGAAAACGGATTGACCTATATGGTCCATTCCAAAATTCTCCAACATCAAGTCACAGAAGATTTTCCAGAGGCCCGTTCCTTGTTCGGGAGATCGAATTATACCTGCACGGCCATGGTGGACGCCACATGCGAAGAATGCATTCACACGAAGTACAGTCCTTGTGAATATAAACAATCCTGTCCATATGAGGTCAGAAAGCGAGAAGTGTTGGCATCCCGGCTCAAGATACTCAATTACGATTATTTCCTTTCTGAGGCGAATTACGTAGGTCGTTTTTCCGGAGCCGACTTCTGTATCATAGACGAAGCCGACAACCTAGAAAACACCTTGATCAACTTCTGTACTTTAACCTTTTCTAATTATGCTATCAACCGTCTGGGCTTAGGAGAGCCGGCAAGAAAGACCGCGAAATCGAAAGAAGGCATTGAACCCTGGAAGGACTTTGCGGAAATGGCCAAAGTAAGGGTTATCAACATTATCGCTAAGCTCGATCATGAAATCAAAGACCTGGGTGAGGGTGGTGGCCAGTGGAAACTTACAAAACTGAAAGAACGTACCAGGGTGGTCCGGTTGCTGGAGAAGATACAGCTGTTCATCCATAACGTAGACAGCACTTGGATCTTTGATGATCGAGATGAAAGTAAATACACCTTCCGCCCTCTGTGGCTTAATGAAGACCTTGCAGAAGCATTCCTATGGAAGCATGCACATAAATGGGTGTTGATGTCGGCTAGTTTTTTACCATTGCATATCGTTTGCAAAACATTGGGGATACCGCCAACTGAAGTAAATTATAAATGCACACCCTCAACTTTTCCTATTGAACGTAGGCCGATACACATAGAGCCGGTTGCAAATCTTACTGCTAAAACAATGGAAGCCGAGATTCCCAAACTGATTACTCGAATCAAGGAAATTGTTAACGAACACCCACATGAAAAGGGCCTGATCCATGCCGTTTCTTATAAATTAGCAAATCAAATAGTAGAGGGACTTCAAAATGACCGCATAATTACCCATAATTCTGACGACAGGCAGTCCAGGTTGGATTATTTCATGGAAAGCGACTTACCACTCGTTATGGTGTCCCCGAGCATGGAAAGAGGCGTTAATTTAGAGCAAGATTTGTGTCGTTTTATCATCGTTGCTAAAGCCCCGTTTCTTAATTTAGGAGATAAGATAGTGAGTTCAAGGGTTTGGAGCAATGGTCGTATGGGCAATGAGTGGTATGCAGCTATTATGTTGTTGAATACCCTTCAAATGTGTGGCCGGGCCATGCGGTCGGAGGACGATTATTGTGTAACCTACATCCTTGACGAGCAATTTAAGAGGGTGCTTGAGAAAAAACCCTCATTACTACCCGGATGGTGGAAGGAGGCAATCGTATGGTAAGGTGGTTTAAGGAATTTCTATGTTGTCATATTTACAACGATGAAGACATAAAACTGTTACAAATTCAACAAGAGATGTTCGGAGATATAGTATTACGAACATTCCACGTGGAGGCGGTCTACAAGCGTTGTATTAAATGCGATAAAAAAATAATCATAACTCAGAAAATTGACGTTTCAAAGGATTATGATTTAGATGGCAACCCGAGGGATGATGGTGGGCGGCGGTAGATCAACGGGAGGATAAACGATATGAGTATCCTATACACATGTAACTATTGCGGAGCACTGCACAAACTTGGGGAACTTATAGCATGCATGAAGAAACATAAAAAGAAAAAGAGGCGGAAAAAGAAAAACGGAAATAGCTAACCCTTTGATTGTTTCACTTTCAGATAAAGGAAACATGATGACCGATTTAGAATTAACTGAGACTGCGGCGAAGTGGTTGGGATGTGGATATAAGAAAGAGGAGCATCTTACGGGTATGGGACATTATATTAGACTTAATGGCATCAGTAAGTGGTTTGACCCCCTCCACGATATGAATGACCTCATGCTCAAGGTCGTGCCGAAGTTGCTAGAAGAAAATTGGCTTCTGTCCATCAATATAACAAAAGACGAGGATAAGGTATGGGCTGAGATAGTAAATGTTATGACTTTCTCTGTTGTCAAGGAGGCTGTATTCCCCACCGACTTCCCCCGCGCTGTACTCAAACTGGTAAAGGAGATATATGATGGACGCAAATGAATTTCTGCACGAAAAGTTGAAAGGCTGGCCGGAGAAGGAGTGGCATCAACCAGATGTTTCTGACTTTATGGATTGTGAATGTGGAGATAAATTACACACTATTGAGAAGTTAAATTCTCATATAAAAGAACATAACCCCATCTACTCCACCATGCCCATCCAAGACCTGATTGCAAGGCTGGTCGAGATAGGGGAGTGGGAGAAGTTTTTACATTGGGCGCATCAACCTCCGACATCATTTCTAAACTATTGAATATGATAGCGGATTCTACAACAAAATTAGTTCAGAGACTAGTGGGGGGCTATGAGAGTATTAGTTGCCTGTGAAGAAAGCCAAGTCGTGACGATTGCGTTTAGAGCAAGAGGGCAGGAAGCATACTCTTGTGATATTCAGCCCTGTTCGGGCGGTCATCCTGAATGGCATTTACAATGTGATGTGCTGACTGTTTTAGATAGGGGGTGGGATTTGATGATTGCTCACCCTGAATGCACAAGGCTTTGTAATTCCGGTGTGCGGTGGCTCACTGAACGGGATTTGTGGGAAGACATGAGAAAGGCGGCAGACTTTTTTAACAAACTTAAAAATGCCGAACAGATACCGAAGCGGTGTGTTGAAAATCCTATTCCTCATAGATATGCAAGAGAAATCATAGGCGGATATACTCAGATTATTCAACCAAATCAATTCGGGCATCCAGAAAGCAAAGCAACCTGCTTGTGGCTCTTTAATCTGCCTGTGTTAATTCCGACAAATATTGTCGGGGTAGCAGAACAACGGATATGGAAAATGCCGCCATCACCTGAAAGGGCAAAGCTACGAAGCAAAACCTTTCCAGGCATAGCGAAAGCAATGGCGGAGCAATGGGGATAACTTACAACGCGATATTTAGTTTCGCGGCTAAGTGGGGGCTAAGGAGGTCGAGATGAACGAAAAAGAAGCGTTTTCAAAGTGGTGTCCAATGGCGAGAATCGCGGGGGTTAGAACTACGTTTAATAGATTTTATGAGGGAAACTATCTAAACATTCCCGATAATGCCAAGTGCGTCGGCTCTGGTTGCATGATGTGGCGTTGGAATTAGCCTAAAGACACTTGTATGTTTGATGGTACTGGTTACTGCGGACTTGAAGGGAAACCATGACCGACATAACGGCTAACGGGGCAAGGAAATGTTGTCATGGCTGTGGTAAGTTAATCAAACAAGCTGACAAGGGAGGAAAATAGCATGAAACCTTATTACGTTTATAGTCCACCATTTGACCGTTCGTCTGGTGGCATTGTTGTGATGCACAAAATAGCTAAAGATCTATCATCCAAGGGTTGTGAGGTTCATCTAAAAGATGTTGTCCTCGATAAATTATATCAAACAGATTGGCCAAACATGGCACATGGCATTGCGATCTATCCCGAAATCGTACATCGTAATCCGTTTGGTTGTAAGACTGTGGTGAGGATACTTTTAAGTATTCCCGGGATGTGGGGTGGACCAACGGATTTTTCACCTTATGATCTTTTATATGTCTATTCCAAAATGTTTAATTCAAAAATCCATATGCCAGAAAATCGTATTTTGTACGTTCCGTGTCTTGATCTTAATGTATTCTATGACCAGGGAAAAAGCCGATCTTGGGTAGGATACTATCGTGGCAAGGGTACGCAGCCTGATTTGCATGAAATATCGCACGCTTCACCTTTGGGAGGTAAAGAATCTTTCCGCGGGGAAGCAAGACAGGCAGCACTATGCGATCTCTTAAACCGTTGCCGGCTTTTATATGTATATGATTACTGCACCTGTATAACTGACATTGCTCGACTTTGTGGATGCCCAGTGGTGGTTATTCCTAACGACATCTTTTCTAAGGCAGATTACGAACAATCAGAATTTTGGGAATTTGGCGGTATCGGTTACGGACTAGAAGAAGCCGATCTTGCCATAAACTCCATGGATAGCCAACATGCCCGAGACTGGTATTTGATGAAGGAAGAGGAATTCCAGGTTGCTCTAGACAGATTCATTGAGGTTACACAGGATGCCGACAACGTTATATGATATTTATAAACAAGCTGGCAACTGTATAATCTTAACAGAGGTCGAAAAGAAGAAGAAGCCATCGGTCTGGATCTTTCTTAACGATCCTCATTCCGTTACTAGCTTCCAGAGCATGGGACAGCATGGATACTTAACCGGTCAAGCAAAGAAAGTTTATGAGGTGATGCGAAATGGCGGCCAAAGGCGCACATAAAGTTACGGCAGATTTTGAAAAAGCTCTGGCAGAATATACAGGGGCCCCATATGTGGTTTGTGTTGATAATTGCAGCAACGCTTTGTTTTTAGCATTGATGCACTATGGCATCAAAAACAAGGCAATATACATACCGGCCAACACCTATCCTTCTGTTCCCTGCGAGATAGTCCATGCAGGGGGGAAGGTCGATTTCTTTGCACCAAGGAAAGATGGTCTGTTAAGGGGGGCTTATCAATTATGGCCCACGCCCGTATATGACAGCGCATTAAGATTTACGTGGCAGATGTATAAGCCGAATACCTACATGTGCGTTTCGTTTACTGGCGCTAGAAAGATATTAAAGCTGGAAAAGGGTGGGGCTATTTTGACCGATGATAGAGTGGCTTATGAATGGTTCAAGAGAGCTCGATTCAGTGGTAGGCGTGAATGTTCATATCATGAGGACGTTTTCAATTTCGAGACATCTGGCTGGAACTTTTGGATGATGCCATCTATTGCAGCTCGCGGGTTGATGATGATGGAACAGTTATATGATTTTAATGGTACACCGCTAGACGTACCAGATCTTGAATTACCATATCCGGATCTGTCACGAGCGGAACATACTATGTGGAGGGCAGCAAAATGAAAATAGGTAAAAATTGTAAAATTAGTGACAAGATCAGTGTGTATGGTGGAGACAATATAGAAATAGGTGACAACACGCGCATTGATGATTTCTGTATTCTGTCAGGCGGTAGTGGTATCCAAATTGGATCTCATGTGCACCTGGCTCCATACTGTTCTCTATTCGGTGGTTCTGGCATTATCTTTGAGGACTTTGTCGAAATCGCAGCCTATAACTATTTCACTTCTGAATCAGATGATTTTTATGGGCACTCTTTGGTTGGCCCTACGATTCCGCGGCAATTCAAGCCCGAGGGATATAAACAGGGGCAGATCATATTACGCAAACATGTTCTTATGGGCGCCCGTTGCGTTGTTTTCCCGGGCGTGGAAATAGGCGAAGGAGTTTCGGTAGGCGCCTGTTCATTGGTGAATAAGGATCTTAGGCCTTGGACGATTTATGCCGGCATTCCTGTGCGGCCTCTCGGCAATCGCAGTAAAGACATGTTGAAATTGGAAGAAACGTTTTTGCAATGGTATAGTCAAAAAAAATAGGCGGTCTGAACAATGGATATAGACATAGTACAGGGCCTTGCCATAGCAATTATCTTTTTCATCTGGGCGTTGCTTTGGATGGGCAATTAACTAGGAGGACATAATGATTCCAATACCTGCACATTTAGAAAAACAACGGTTGGCAATGCAATCTCAGACATCCGCAAACGAAGCTAAATTCCTTTACAACGCAGTCCTCGATACTCCTTGCGGTGATGTAGTAGAAATAGGTTCAGCTACCGGAGGCACCACATTGATCCTTATCGAAGCTGCCGCACAACGGATGAAACATGTCTATTCGGTAGATCCTTATCCCGTTGAACTTGAAAATAAGGTCGATAACTATAACGAAGGCACGCTGACCCATTATAAATCAACCTTCAAGGCCAATATCTTAAATGGCCAGTACAAGAACGTTACTCAATTTAACGTCAACCTCAAAGACTGCATTGATAACCTCCCGCGGTTTATCTCTGTGGCTTTTATAGATGGTCTGCACGAACTGGATAATGCCGTGCGCGAGTTTCATCTAATTTATCCTCTTATCGCTCCGGAGGGTTGGCTTTGTGTGCACGACATAGGATGGGGAAAGGGCCAAGTGTCGAAAACTGAGGATACTGGCCTTTGGAAACTAATCAGTATGATAGATGTTATACAACTCTTCAAAGAATTCATGAATGTGGACCAGATGTTTTGTGGGAGGAAGTAAAATGGTGATCCAGGAAGAGGTTACTGAAATAATACGGATTCATCGGTTTGATCAACGCGTCACTTCAGAGGAAATTGCTTTAATGATTTTGCAATACATCTATAACGCCAGTGTTCAGCATCGACAAGGAGGCAAGGCCAATGACCAGACATAAAAGATTTGGGGAAAAAAGAGAAACTAGAAGTCGTAGAGTTTATGAGATGTCCGAGGACGAACGGAGGTTTTGGGCTCTACAAAAGGACAAACACGATCAGCCTTTCCGGGCAGGTGCAGCTGCAATACAAGCTGGCATTGATACCGTCCTGAAAGCTCTGGGGGTAGATGTCGATTCATCGGACGAAAAATTACTGGCGCAAATGATGAGCCTGGACATTTTTGTTAAATCCTATGACAACCAGCCGGACGTAGCGCCGCAGATCCAGGGATTTTATATTTTTCAGCTCCGTTATCCGAATTCTTTGTCTACACAAAAAGAACCGGTGGCTGTCGCATTTATTGGAAACCCAAACGTCGATTCATCGGGGCAGATCAATGTGCAGATTCATTGGTTTGATAAAATGACTATGGATATTGTGAAAGGTGAAACCCTCAAGGAGCAAGTCTAATGCGGTGCGATTTTTGCGGTAAAGATTCCCTAGGAGTTAAGAGCAATCATACATCTGCCGTGATTTGCCATAAGTGCATTAAGTGGGCAACTCAGGCAATCAGCGATCCGCTAACTCAACAGTCAGGGTTTAAGGTTATCAATTTGAGGGCTTATCGAGCCTTTAAGGTGGGAACGAGGAAGGGCTTCTCCCCTACCCAGGATTAGCCCTCCCTTTTTTGTCTGTTATGCTTTGGCAAGCTGTTCTTTTTTCAGTTTCTGCAAACCAATGTGTAAAGTAAACGCCGATTCCCTTACTGAGTACGGATGTTGTAACGGTTTATCCACTACACGATACAAAGCGCCAGAGGTATAAATAACATATTCAGCCTGGCATTCATTACATAAAATCTGGATACCAGGAGTGGACTTAAAAAAATCTGTCAGTATTGTAGTTTCGTCCTGTTCAATGTCTGGGCTTTGGCAATACTGGCAGCGTTTCACCACATGTTCATGTTCTTGACGTTGCTCCATCGGATCAGTCCTTTCTTAAAGTTTATCCCAATTCCACAAACTAACATCTTCATTGCTGTCATAGGCATGTTCCCTTACGGAGATCAGCGCAAAGTCGGCGCGGGTCGTTTCCTGTAATGAATCTTGACGAAGGATGATTTCGCCATTGCAGCATTCATAGGCGCCATCATCGCCTTCCATTGTTTTGGTATCGGGGTAAAAGTTGCGTAAATATTTATCGGCCTTTCTGTCTGCCTGGTGGATGTCTTTAGCAGCAATGAGCTGGACATAAGAATATTCACGCTCACCATTGATTTCTGTAAAACTTAACAAGTATAAATTCTTTTTGCTCATTATTCGATTTCCTTTTTATTATCTACCACATACCGCCGAAATTCCAATCTTTAATAGGGACGCAGCCATCTATTTCAATTGGTAGGGTTGTAAAGAAATGGCCGCAAAAATTTATCAAGACATATTTTTCCAGGGAACAGAATTCCCCTGGGTCGTTACGCCTTTCCCCTCGGATTGCATACCGGTAAGGATAGCCAGGAAGTTCGGCAGGAAGCCGGTCTTCGATAAATTGGCCGGTTATGATCCTGGTTTTTTTGCCTGTTCTCAATTCAAGCGTTAATATATCGGCCATCATTACCCCTTTCTTATGGATTGCCCTTTTTAGCCTTGTCCATGATTGCGGATAAAGCATCTGCTAATGTTTTGGTGTCGGCCTCGTTGTAGTTTCCTTCTAATATTATGTTCCGTTTTAACTTGGCAGCGAAATAGATTTCTGCTAGTTCCTCCATAGTAAATTGAATAAAAGGTATACCCACATTTTGTTTTGTAAATTTGCCTAAGAAAATGGACGGTTGATTGTTATTAGAGCCGCTTGTCAGACAAATCCTTACTTCGTCTTCTTGGGTTGATTCATTGTAACTTACATCAACCTTTGCTCCCACGTTCCACCCTCTTAGGTGTCCGGTGATCCCACTTTGTTTGGTGCCCAGGCGCGTAGCCTGCCCCCTGCTGCCTTGTAAATCTCCATAAAAATGTGCCATGATTCAAGTCTCCTGTCGTTAGTGAATATGTGGTTAGTTAATACAAACAACCTCTGCAACGTCTTTCCCCGTGGGGATATAAACGTCCCTGATGTCCTCTACCTTAATCATAGAAGGCGCATAAAACGAATTATAATATTGATTGCCTTCCTCATCGCAAGCATAGACAACCGTCTTGTCCCCGTGCCCGTCCGCTACCAGTTTGTTAATGTAGGCCGCATAGTCGCTAAGGGTTAAGGGCTTCGGTTTCAATATCGTGCAAACCGTGGTTTCTGGTTCCTTCTTTTTATTTGGCATTGTTCAATTTTTTCTTTCGTTAAATGTGGTTGTTTATACAGATACCTTATCGCTTATCTTGTCCATGATACCACCAAGCTGTGCTGCCCATGCTGTATCAGTCTTGCCATCTATGTCATAAAAACCCTTTATTATGTGGTTATGTTTTAATTCAACAGCATAATAAACCTCAGCCCATTCTTCGTTCGACAATTCTATCGGTATTGATACCTCCTCGTTTATCTTGTAGCCATCTAATGCTTCATCTAATCTTTCAAAAAATTCTTGTTCATCGGAGACGATACCATATGGTTGCATCGCCTGTTTAGCGTTTAATAGGTCATGCTCCATGTCATCCGTTGCTTTCAAATCGTCGTGGTCAATGAGATAAATAGATACTGCGTCAGTGGCTATAATATTAGTAATCAGCCCACCGCTTACCTCGATTATCATTTTCATTTTTCAACCTCCTGGTTTTTGTTCATCAATTCATCGGTTCATTAGACGCCGGTTCATCGGGGCGGGGCGTGGTTCATGGTTCCTTTAGTTGCCCTCTCCGCTATCGGCGCTGGCTTTGGGTTTCCGGCTTTTGAGTATGGTTTCTTTAATATACATTAAAATATCATTTGCTATTACCTCTGGATGTGATCCTGTCTCGATTCCCTGTCGGATGATTTCTCCCAGGCTTTCTTTGGTTATGCTCGACATGGCTCCTCCTTTCTGTTGTTCCGGTTCGGGTTCGGGGTTTGGCAGGTCTACTGCTGTTCCCCGTTCCCGTTCCGGTGCCCTTGTTATCGCCAAACAACAAAGGGTCAATCATCATTGAGTTCATCTTCAAACAATTCTGGCTCATAGTCTTTAATCTGTTCTTTGCAGGTATAACACAACCTGCCTTTTTCTTGGTGTTCTTCGTGGCATAAATGGCAATGTTTAATGTCGGTGATCGGATCAATATTACACTCGTCCAGGTGCCCATACGATGTTGACAAATCAGCGCAATCCATGCCGATTGGATACATCTCGATTGTTTCTATTTTGCTGCGGTGGTTGTAATTGTCAAAAGTATACCAGGAGATCGTCTGTAAATAACTAATATTGGAATAATGACAACCATCGTCAATCGTCCAGGAGCCGCCGTACAACAATACTTGACCGGACTTGTGCATGATTGCCCATTTGCTATTGGTGGCAAGTTCTATCAAGGCTTGGATTGCTGGTTGTTTTAAGCGCTTGAAAGAGAGGTCAGCCATAACCTCTTTAATAAATATCATTGTATCTGAGAGGTGTTTATGCCTGGGCAGATCAAGAATAATCCCGTTATGTGCTACTCCTGTGTCCCCAGCTATGTTCAAAGCAATCAACTTTTGTGGGTTTTTGCATAATATAAAAGGGTGAGTGTTGCCAGCGGCCTTTTCCCCGTGGGTTGCTAATCTAAAGTGCAGGATCATAGCCGTGTCTTTAATATTGATCCGCTTTTCAAGGCTCCATAAAGCGGCCATAAGTTCGGGCAGTTTCATAAAACCTTTTTCGATCATAACATAGTTGCCATCTGCATACATAAAACCTGCCCCATCTCCATTGTTAGCAAAGCAAGTTTTTAATCGTCCGTATGGCATGTCTACGCCTTGTGGCTTATGGATTATTATGCACATGATGCTGCCTCCCTTCTCACTTCGGGTTGAACCTGCGCTGGCTGGCGTGGCGGAATTAGGTTTTTACCTTCTGCATAAACGCGCAATGCAGGATATTTGTCTTGTGCTAATACCTTTTCCAAGAGTTCGGCAAAAGTCTCAATTTTTGCAATTTGTTGAATAGAATGATTCTTGATATACCTTACGAGGCCATCTACCCATTCCAAACAAGCGTATATAGTCGAGGTCTTCAATGTCCCCCTAAAGGCTCTAAATTCGATAGTTGCCCAGGGTGTTACGTTAACAGCCATATATCTGTCAGTGTGGTGTTTATAACCTTCAATGTAGGTTTGTTTAAGTTTCGGTTTCGCAAAACAAAGTACAGATTTGCAATATGTGTTATAATCTCGCCTGTTGAAAGTTACCAATTCGTCAACAAATTTGTCATAGAGGTATAAGAGTTTTAACACATGCAGATCAATAATCTTGTTTGAATCCCCTAAGAAATTCTTATTGACATGGATATGCAAACCACAATTATCGGTGCTATGGCTTTTATATCCCTGCTCTCTGCATAGGTTTGTAATTTTGTCCCAATTAAAATGTTCCCTGTGATAAGCAAGTGTCGCGGGATGGTTTTTAATTTCAAACCCAACATCTGTCAGTGATCCGTCTGCGGTAAAAATCAAGTTTTGATCATCAACGTCTAATAGAGCATCAATAAGCTGCTTTGTATTTCTCCCCCCATCAACTTCTAATTCTATACCAAGATATAAGGGTGCCCGTCCCGTCTGCATCATGTGTCTTGATTCGTTTGCCGTTTGCAAAAAATTGTAATATAAAGGTTTCCAATTGTGATGATGGATGCAGTCATGTTGCCATTGTACCGGATCTCGTTCTTCTTCATTATCATCTTCATCATCTTCATCTTCGTTTCCGTCAATGCACTCTTCTTCATGTGTAGGAAGGCAACCAGCACATACATTAACATGGCATAAAGAACATGTACGTGCATCCTCAAGAAAATAATAGGTTTCGCACGAGTGACAGGAAAATGTCACATTTTCAAAGCAAGTAGGACACACGAGGGTGCCTTCAACCTCATAAAAATCATCACCTCTTATATGCAGGTTGCATATGCCGCATTTATAAAAAAATTGTTCAAGGCATGAAATGCATATGAGGGCGTAACCTTGCCTCCGTATATGAACATTCGTCATGTCTGCTTTCAGCATTTCAATTTGGCAAATGTCTTCTTTCAGCATTTCAATTTGGCAATTCTCACACATGCCGACATGGTGTGAAAAACAACTGTCACAAAAAACCTCTTTTTGGAACATTTTTCCGTTTGGTCGCTTACCGGAAGTCCTTGTTGTATCGCCGCAAACCGAGCAAACCTCCAAAGCCAAGTCAAGTTGTTGTGATATTTGCCACTTTGTGATGGTAATATCTAGGGTTTCCAAATCCGATAAGTCTGAGTGTTGTTCTTCTTCCATAATGTTTCATCTCCTTTCGATGTTTGGCGATATTAAGTTAATTGTGGGCGTCTAAGTATGCAGCGATTTTATTAGTAGTCTGGTGTAATGTGCCGCAAAGCTGTAAAATTTCTGCATCCGGAATATCCGCGTCATACACTTTCATCTTGTCTTCTCCTTTCGTCTTTTTTGTCGAATTGGTTAGTGATTTGATGGAATATAGAGCAATCGGCGTGCCAGCGTTAAGCGTTTGGCATCATCCAAGTCCTTATAATCATTAACATAATAAATAAAGTTAAGCGTCAACCTGGCCTTATTTCATGCAAAACATCATTTTATGTAGCATTATCATCACGTTGTGGTATTTTTATAACACAGTCGGACATCGTTCACCAGCTATCTTCCCAGTCCTATATTGATATCAGCCTGGGGCATGTCGGAAAGCGAATGCTGATATAGTTCAAGGGGTTAAATGATGAACATTGCAAATTGCAAGGTGGGATTGCATAATGCAAGGCTTGTTGTCATGTGTCCAATGTGTCCCATTTTCGGACACTGTCCCATTTTAGGACACTGGATACTTTTTATCCAGGGGGTGTAGGAAAAACCATACAGTAGGGTCTCAGTACTGCCACGTGGTGTAATCTCGATCTACGTGCGCACCAAAGGTGTTCGCTATCGCTCAATCGCCGGATGTCGCTTGCCATGAAAGAATTCTTTTGGCCAAGGGGTGGGGTATGACACCGGAATGAATGGAAGGGGTGGGGTATGAGCCTCTATCTCGCTTTTGCATCTGTATCTTCCATCTAAATCACAGGCATACAGGCATAATGGTATACTTGTCACAATGTCACAGATATAGAAAATCACTTGACATTTGTTTGCGAAGCATGATACAATAATGGTACAAAAAATGAGGGTAGTATGAAAACGACCGACACTAAAGATAGATCCATCACACCAGCGCCGCCGCCCGGGGGCAAAAAAACACGTAAGCGTTATGCCACGAAAGAGGAGGCCCGAGAAGCTAAGCGTGTGCGGGATGCGGCAGCCGACAAACGACGTAGGGATCGCCAGCGGCAAGAACAGGAAGAGGGTGTACCGGTTTTGACTACCGAGCAAATGCTGAATTCTATGCGGCAGGTTTATCAGAAGATGGGGGGCGTGAAAAACCTACTTCATCATATGAAAACACATCCCAGGGACTATGTGGCGATGGTCCAGAACTTAATGAAGATTGAAGCCTCGTTGATGGAAGCTAAAGCAAAGAAATCCGGGGGGGAAGAACCCCAAGGTGTTTTTGTAGTGATGAAGGGCCTGGCGGAGGGTACCATATGTCCACATTGCGGCAAAGATGCAAGTGCACCGGTTACCACCACGTCGATACCTGGTGAAGAAGAGGATGAAGAAAAGAGTGAGGTAAAGGAGGTGTTTGAAATTGAGGGCATGAATAATATTCTAGATCCTGGAGCTGAATCAGCAATTCAGGCAGGTGGAGAGTGGTGATCGAATGGTGTTTCTTGTCTATTGCTGGGGTGGTAATAATAACTGGTATATTGATGATGACAGTTTTGTCTTTTGAAGCGTTGAACCAAAAGCGGTACCGTAGAAAAAGTGGGGGAAGTGGGGGCGGAAGGCGTCATCCCGGAGGAACACAAAAACCATTAGTTAATGAGGGCAATGCGATGTCAGAAACGATTATAGGGGAACAGAGAGGTTGGCAACCTATTGCGGCGCTCGCACTAGGGGGCGGAGGAGGAGGCGACATAGGTCAGACAGGAACATCGGGTTTTGCATCGGGTTTTAGTGGAACATGTGTTTTGGGTGGAACATGTGGAACATCACCAACACATGTGGCAAAAACAAGTACGTTTATCTGTGTCAGTGGACGGTGCATGTAATTTATCTTGCTATCATCGCTCTGCTTGTAATACAGAGTTGGACATGCCGATGACAACTCCACGGGAAAAGTTACAACGGATGCTACACCCTATGTGTGCAGAAGACTATGGGTTGTCGATCACCATTGAAGAATTGAATGGATTTCCTGAAGGTAAGGAATTTTTGGACACCCATTTTGTCACATATGTAAAAGCCTTCGGGGAGTGTATGTTAAGGCACAAAAACAAACGAATTGAAAATACCGGGAGCGAACCCATGAAGATTGGCTGAGACAACAATAAAAACCTACCGCATCGAATACGACTATCGTCACGTTCCTACTATCCGTGATTTTGCCTTGGATAATTCACGTATTCGTGGCATTATGGGACCATTTGGTTCCGGGAAGTCTTCGGGCTGTGTCCACGAATTGATACGCAGGGGGCATGAGCAACTTCCGGATCGGGATGGCGTTAGGCGTACTCGATGGGCGGTGGTAAGAAACAGTTATCCGCAGCTTCGTGATTCCACCATCAAGACATTCCATTATTGGTACCCTCCCAAGGTATGCGGCGAGTACCGATCCACAACTCATGATTATATCATTGATTGCTTTCCCCGGGTTCAGATTGAAATAGCCTTTCGGGCTCTTGATCGAGAAGAGCAAATATCAAACCTCCTCTCTGTTGAATACACCGGCGCCTGGGTTAATGAAGCCCGGGAAGTTCCATATTCAATTATCGAAGCTCTTGATGGCCGTATTAACCGTTACCCACCCCGTCCCGAAGGCATAGGTGGTGCAACGTGGGCCGGCATCATTATGGATACGAACCCACCGACAAAAACCTCTTGGTGGTACCGTTACTTTGAACTCAATCGTCCAGGAAACGCCCAGATTTTCAAACAGCCATCCGGTTTATCACCCAGGGCAGAAAATTTAGCAAACCTTGCGCCAGATTATTATCAAAACTTGGCAAAAGGTAAGGGCGAAATGTATATTAGGGTTTATGTCCATGGTCAGTACGGATATACTCTCGAAGGCAAGCCGGTCTTTCCAAGTTTTAAGGACAATGTCCATTGTGCTACGCATAAACTCTCACCCCTTAAAGCTATTCCTCTTATCTGCGGAATGGATTTCGGGCTCAATCCGTCAGTTGTTATCGGTCAGATATCTCCCCGCGGACAACTGTTAATCTTGGACGAGCTCACATCTAACGGTATGGGGCTGAAGCAGTTCTGCCGGAATCAACTACTCCCCTTACTCCAATCTGATCGTTACCGTGGTTTCAAACTCACTGGCTATGGCGATCCCTCTGGTTCCAACCGTTCACAGACTGACGAATCAACCTGCTATGACATCCTGCATTCCAACGACATCGGCCTCAACTATATTATCGAAGCGCCAACGAATGCGATCATCCCTCGTATAGGGGCAGTGGAACATTTTCTCAACACTATGGTTGATGGGGCACCGGCGTTTGTCCTCAGCCCCCATTGTGCAGATCTCCGTGAAGCGCTGAATGGCGGATACCATTACAAGAAGATAGCTGGTACTGAAGACAGTTATATGAATGAGCCGGATAAGCGTGGGTATCTGTCGCATATAGCTGATGCTTTAATGTATATGTGCATGTATGTCAGTCAAAAAAGAGAAGACGACGAGCGGTATAAACAGTTCAGGGCTCAGATGGCTGGCAAAACTGTCCATCAATCAGGTGATGGCATAACAGGAATGTAAGAGGTGTGACGATGGATCTTATAGCAGCAATCCAAGGATATTTCTCAACAGGCGGCTTGCTTACCCTTTGCCCGGCAGGATCGGCATGCTGGCCGGCCATCACAGATCCGGTGGTTGAATACCGAGCCCAGGACAGCGATCTTTTAGAATATATAGGACACGATATCGAGAACGTGAGCAATAATTATAAATTACCGAGAAGGGAGAGGGCTTAATGTTCAAATCAGTTTCCATTTATGGTTCATTTAATGCAGTAACCGGCTATGGCATTCATCTCACCAATTTTGTCAGAGAATTGGAAAAACTCATTCCCGTCATCCGCAACAAGCCAGGCGGTGAAGTGAGTATCAGCCTTCTCGACAGTGTCAGTGTCCAATACGTTAAAACTGCATGCCCGTTTCCATCTATCCTTTACAACGTCTGGGAATCAACCCGGCAGCCAGACAAATTCATGGAGAATTGTAAGAAGTTTTATCATCAACTCTGGGTACCCTCCAAGTGGCAGAAAAAATATAGCGTTGAGCAGGGGTTAGAGGATTCGTTTGTGAAGGTGGTGCCAGAGGGCGTTGACCCGGAGAAATACCAACCATTCTTATATGACAAGGATACTTCTGGACGTTTGCCAGAACCTATATTTAATTTCCTGATAGTGGGTAAATGGGAAGACCGTAAGTACACCCGGGAAATGATTCGGGCGTGGCTTGATGCATTTCCAGAGGATAAATTCCCCTATCTTCGTTTGCATGTGAAGGCCGACAACCCTTTTCCCGTGGACCAGTATAAAACCACAGAGCAGCGCCTTAAAGCCTATGGGTTAGAAGACAAGCGTATCATCCCCGTTCACTTCGAGAGCCAGGAATCACACATCAAGCGGCTTCAGGCAGCCGAAGTATATTTATCCTGTTCCCGTGCTGAGGGCTGGAATTTGCCATTGATTGAGGCTTTGGCTTGCGGCATTCCTTCCATCGCACTCGATTGGTCCGGCTCTACAGAGTTCTACCATTTCACTAACCTTCTGGTCGGTGTGGAAAAGCTCATTAAGCCATTCAACGTTTATGGCCAGCCTAATTGCCCTGGCCAATGGGCCGAGCCGAACTACCAAGATCTGAAAGACACCATCAGTGAAGTCTACGAGAAATATTCTTTTTATAAAAAGCAAGCCTTGGCGATTTCCACTGAAACCCGTGAGGAGTTCAGCTGGGCCCAGGCAGCGAAGAAAGCCTATGCGGAATTGGAAGAATTATACAAAACCATAGCTCCCAAAAAGATCATCTGTGAAATTTCCACAGAGGGTGTAAAAGAGACAACGGATGTTGTAAATAACACAATGTTCAGCCATGAAGGAAAGACACGCATTCTGCCAGATCAAGACATCTTTGTTGTCGGCGCATGGCCATCATCCCAGGACCGTATGCAGACCTTAATTGAAACAATCAGCCAGATCAAGGCGCTTGGTTATCCTGTGATGGTATCATCTCATTATCCACTTCCCGCGCCGGTTACTGAATCCGTGGATTACTATATTTTTGACAAGGAAAATCCTTTGTCTGACGATTGGAAACTCACATACTACCGTCAAAATGAACAGGGAGAAATGGAAGCCCGTAAAGGTAACAAGCCGTACCATGCCGTTGCTTGCCTCACCGCCATGCGCAATGCCATTGACTTCTGTAAAGGTAAATTCAGACGCATGTATTATATGGAATTCGACCTTGAGGTAGATCTTCCGGCTTGGTTGGAAAAAACAAAAGATGCAGATGGGATTTGTTTGATAGATTATCAAGGGACTGGTTATCGTTCAGACTTTTTTGCAGGTCCTATAGATTTGTTGGATAAGGTCTTCCCGCGGATACGTAATTGGAATGAATATTCCGCCTATTCAACTGAGAGCGGGTTTATTTTAGAAAATTGGATCAAGCAATACTGGTCAGATTATTACAAAGATGTCCCTATCACCATGATTGAAGATATCTTACTTGGCAATCGTTTCGACCAAGTTGAGCGTGATGTCTGGGGCGATGATGTTTTTTTATGCCATTTTGTTGAGGGTCCATACTTACAGGTCAATGGAATGTCTAATCGTACATATCAAGTTTCTTTTACCACTCCTGAAGATGGCGTTATCTATCGTGCAGAAGCTAAATGCGGCACTTGGGTCCGGCCTTCAATTAAGTTCTTCCGTGAATGGCAAATTGAAGCCAAGCATGAAAATGAGGTGAAATTTTCTCATCAATTTGATGCAGAAAATCAGCGTGTCTTAATCTCTATGGGTTCCAAGGCTTTGGGCGATAATCTTGCCTGGGCGCCATATCTTGAAGAATTCCGTATGAAGCATAAATGCCATTTAATCGCTTCAACATTTTTTAATGGCATGTTCGATTATCCTGAGTGGGAATTGGCTGAACCAGGGGATACTATTAAGAATCTCTATGCATCATTCGAGGTAGGCTGTTATGATGGTCAGCTAAATAAAAATCCAACCGACTGGCGCTTAGTTACCCTTCAGCAAATAGCCACAGACATCTTAGGGCTTCCTTATGTTGTAAGAAAACCTAAGCTCAAGATCCCCGATACGCCCCGTAGAGTGGAAGGCAAGTATATTTGTTTTTCTGAGTTTTCAACCATGCAGCCCAAGCTCTGGAACAAGGAAAACGCATGGCAAAGAACTATTGATTACCTTTGCTCATTAGGGTATAAATGTGTAGCTTTGGGAATGGAATCAAGCAAATTACAGAATATCATTAAACACCATGGCCAGACAATTGAAGAAAGCATTACCGACCTCCTCTACTGTGACTTTTATGTAGGCTTGGGTCACGGACCTTCTTGGCTCGCCTGGGCATTGGATAAGCCGGTTGTAATGATTTCCGGCTTCTCGTTGCCACTTGCGGAATTTGAAAATCCATATCGTGTCATTCGTACTAATGTTTGCCATGGATGTTTCAATGATCCAAAAGTAAAATTTGACCGCGGGTGGGAATGGTGTGAGAGAAAAATGTGGCAAGGTAAAAAGGTGCAGCGTTATGAATGCACCAGGAAAATCACCCCTGATATGGTGATAAAAACAATTGATCAGTTGAGGGCCGACTATAATCTGATATAAGGAGGAATAAGGAATGCAACCAGAAAAACCATCAGTAGATACTTTCATAGCTGGCAGAAGAGTTAGGCCCACAACACCCGACGAAAAAGATAAGATTAAGGAATTGTTTGCCGAATATGACAACCTTGAAAAACGAGATAAGGATGGCATGAGTGTTGACGAACGTCTGTCTACATTCGGTCAGCTTCTTTGGCAATATTGGGAAATCAACCGAGCTTTCAGGCGGCCAAAGGAACTTGAGTGGCTCGAATCGCTTCGTCAGTACAAGGGACTTTATGATCCTGAAATTAAGATAACTCCAGGTCTTTCCAGGGTTTATCCTAAGATCACCCGGTCAAAAGAAAATCAGATTTTGTCCCGTCTTATGGAGATGCTTTTCCCCGAGCAAGACAAAAATTGGGAAATTACTCCATCTCCTAATCCGCAGCTCCTCCCGGAAATTGTTGCAAAGATTGCGCTTTCCTTAATCACAAAAGATGAAAATGGCGAACCAGTTGTCCCCACCCGGGAAGAATTACAGCGTGCCATTATGAAATTTGCCGAAGCCCGTTGTGAACAAATGAGTATTGTCATTGATGGCCAGCTTGAGGAAATGAAGTATCAGGAAGAAGTTAAGAAAGTCCTCCGTTCCGGCATCCGTTATGGCACAGGGCTGATGAAAGGTCCGCTAATCCATAAGCGTGAATCCCGCGAATGGGTGCCCAACGTTCATAGCGGCGAGTACCGTGAAAACGTCAAATCTGAAGATGTACCCTATAAGGAACACACTCGCATTTGGGATTTTTATCCCGACATGTCCACCACGGAGCCTGAGCAGATGGATGGCTGCTTTGAACGTCACGTTTTTACCAAGCATGATCTGCGACAATTGATGAAGCGCACGGATTTCAACGCTGACGTAATTCGTGACTATATGAAGGAGAACCCTGATGGTGATTATACACCAGAGGATTGGGAGGTCGATCTGCAAGCGATTGAGATCGAAGCCGGTACCGGAAAGGAAACTGCCGTATCTGGTTCCCCCGCATCCACCCGCCAGGCTTTTGGTTATCTTCGCAAACTCGGTAAAAAGTACATCGTCCTTGAATTCTGGGGATATGTCGATGGCGAAGATCTATCAGCTTGTGGCGAAACGGTAGACAATCCTGAACTTGAACATGGCGCCAATGTCTGGGTGATGGGTAAACGCATCATTAAAGCCAAGCTCTATGAACGTGCTTTGGAAATGTATAATTTCTTCTATTATGAAAAAGACGAAACATCAATCTTTGGTGAAGGTCTTCCTCGTATCATTCGCCACAGCCAGTTGGCCATCGCTGCCGGCGCTCGTAAAGTACTCGATGATGCAGCAGTTACCGGCCCACAGATCGAATGCAATTATAACCTCATGGTCCCCGGGTCAGATATCTCCGATGTCTATTCTCGTAAAATCTGGTACCGTGAAGGCCGCGGGGTTGAAGCCCAATATCCGGCAGTCCGCATTGTCAATATTGAACCTCACACACAAGAACTATTTACTATCGTCAAAGAGTTCAAAGGTTTTGCAGATGAAGAAAGCTGTCTACCTTCCTGGCTCTTAAATGACAAAAGCGCCAATGTTACAGCTCAGGCTGATTCCGGTGTACGCAGGGATATGATAATCCCCATCAAGGACATCGTTAAAAATTTCGATGCTTTCACCGAAAAAAATATTCGTGACCTTTATTATTGGAACATGGATTTCAACGATGACGAAAACATCAAAGGCGATTACTTAGTGAAGGCTCGTGGGGTAGGTTCTCTTGTAATGAAAGAAATCCGCATGCAAGCCCTTACACAAATGACCGGTACGCTCACAGACGAAGAACGCAAGTACATTCCTTGGAGGGAATTCCTTGAGGAAAAAATGAAAGCCCACGACATCAATATCCAGCTCAAGACTGATGATGATGTTGCTAAAGAAGAACAGGCTAAAGTCGATCAGAGAGCTAAAGAACTTATGTATAAGGATGCGGAAGCCGAAATCGCCAAGAAGAACGCTCAGGCCCTTATTAACATAGCTAAGGCGAAAGAGAAAAACACGCAGGTCGGTCACATGGATGAATTGCACGATGTTGATATGGCCGGTAAGAAAATGGATGTTGCGCAAAAGATGGTTGATACAACCAGTAATGCATATGGGGGTGAGTAATGGGAAAAGAAGACAGAGAGCGAATGCAGAAATTGGGGGAATATATCAGCGTCCTTCACGAAAACAGGGATACTCCTCTAATGTCGTATGTGCTTGCTACGCTTGAGGAGTTAGTGAACCGAGCCCGTGTAGAGAATGATGAAGCAGATCCAACTTATTTGCTCCATAATCAAGCGAAAATACGGGCCTGGAAACAAGTAATCGAATACATAGAAAAGGGGGTTCCTAAATAATGAAGAAAGATAAAGAGGGCATAAGCTGGGATGATATCAAACAGGGCGGTTCGCAGCATTATAAAACTGGCGGTGACGTAGAGCCGATTGATCTTATTAAAGCGTTGGGGATCTTAAAACCTTTCGCTATAGCATCTATCATCAAATATGCATCACGTAATGCCAATAGGATAGATGTAAGTGATACTGACATCAACAAAATTATCCATTATGCACAGATGCTCAAATTCGCCAAGGAGATGTAAATGATCGACATTTTAATCATGATAGCGTTAATGATTATAATATGTTGGTTGACTTTTGATCACGATAATGACGATCATCTTGGCGGAGGGTTTGTGTAGTGGGCAATAAGGCATATCGAGACAGACATCAGGCTATGGGTTTATGCACTAAGTGTCCAAAGCCTTTAGCGCCAAATAGCATCAGTCTTTGTGTATCATGTCTTACAAATAAATTAGTACTGCAACGTACAGCACATTATCACGAAATGCAGAGGGCGAATCGTCGTCGAAGACTTAATAAGGGACAATGCCCAAGATGTGCCAATCCGGTTATCCCCGGGATGACATCTTGCAAGTCTTGCCTAAAGAAGTATAAACAAGGGAAAGTTGGATACAATCGTACAGCCCGGGCAAAATATAAATCAGAAGGACGCTGTATCGTATGCGGTCGATTTTTAGAGGGTCCAGAAAACGTAGTTTGTACTATGTGTAAAGAAAATCACCAGAAGTTAGAATATACATCACTTATTATCAAAGGGGGCAAACGAAATGCAACGAATAGTTAGTGTAATACCAAGAGACTGTAACATACTTTTTGTAGGCGATACACATGAAGGCACTGTTTTTTTTCACGATAAGGGTTTGCGGAAGATCGTTAACCACGTCGAAAAGGACCGTGCGCACAGAAGAGTATTCCATATGGGTGATTGGATAGAAGCTATTCCATCAGATGACAGACGCTATGACAATTCCGCGGCTTTATATAATAACCCCGGGGAACAGGCAGAAGCTATTGTCAAGCGTTTCAAATCCATTAAAAACCAGATGCTTGGCGGGTTACATGGCAACCACGAGCGAGCTTTATATCGTATCAAAAACTTTGCCGATCAAATCTGTAAAGATCTCAACATCCCATATGGTACCGGCATGTGTCGGCTTATATTCAATGATGACAAGGGCCGGCATTTGTTTAATGTCTTCGCTTGCCATGGCTATTGGCTTTTCAAATCCCAGGCCAAAGATCCTGAACAAGAAATGGCTAACAAAAAAGCCTCCATGAAAATGCGGCTAAAAAAACTCATGGGTGATGCAGCAGTCATGTTATGTGGCCATGCACATGAGCTGATTGTAGCTGAACCTGTGGAGCAGCTTTATCTTACAGACGAGCCGTATGGCGTCAAACAACACTATCTGGGGCTTCCAAATAACCTATCCGGCTACATTCCCGTTGACCAACGCTTTTATGGCTGTACGGGGTCTTTACGCAAGAACCAAATGGATGGGTTTACAGACTATGCAGAAGGCTTTCCCCCTGCTGAACTGGGTTGTCTTGATTTGGCCGTAAGAGATGGCAGACCAGCAACTTTAATACCGATGAAGGTTTAATCCATACACCCCCTAAAGCAACCCCTGATTGTGATATTTCGCAGTTGGGGGTTGTGACATCTCACAAACTGGATACTTTTTATCCACCTTCCTTGCGATATTTCACAATTTTCTTGACTTTTTCACAAAAACGTGCTATATGACCGCCATAAAATAGTCGTGTCCTATTTCGGGACACACTTGTTCTTTGGAGGTTTTTATGGCGAATCCTACTGACAGAGGGGCGGCAGGTGAAGACAATAGTTCTTTGGAAAGTATCGAAATCTTTAGTAATGCGTTTGATGAAGCTACGGGAGAGGGCACATCTGGGACAGACGGAACATCCGGGGTAGCGACCGGAGATGTTTCTGATTTCAAAGGTGAGCTTCCCGAGAATTCAGACACTACGCAGTCCACTATGGGGACCCAGGCAGTATCCGGCACGGCTGGAACTTCTGGGACGGTGTCAGCTGACGATGAGAAGGCTGAACAGAAGTACCGAACACTTCAGGGTATCCTCAAAGCGGAAAAAGATAAGTGGGAGCAAGAAAAGGCTGTACGCGATGCTGAAATAGAAAGGCTAAGGGCAGCAGGAACAGCTGGCAGGGCAACTCAAACTCAGACCTTTGACGATCCTTATATGAATTTGTCGGAAGAGGACAAGAAGGCCTTAAAAGAATACGATACGGAATATGACACGGTATCCAAGTTTGAGGCAATCAAGCGCAAAGCTGAATTAGCTGCTTTAGAAGGTAAACTGACAACCAGCATCCGTAAAGAGTTTCAGGAGGCTTTTAATTTCCTTATTCAGTCAATGGCCCCTGTTCTTTCCACCACAGAGCAAATTTCTGATGAACGACATTTTGGCGCCATCAAAAACAAGCATGCAGACTTTGAAAAATATCGTGACGATGGATCTATTGAAACCTGGATCAACAGCAAGCCGAAGTACCTTCGGGACGCATACGTTAGTGTTTATAACGATGGTTCTGCCCAGGACATCATAGATTTGCTCGACACGTTCAAAAAAGAAAATAACATCGGCCCCCCGGTTGTGACTGACGCGGCTGGAACGGCTGGTACTTCTGCTGACCTCAAGCATGACAAGGAGAAAAAGAAAGAAGCCCTAGCTGGCGTACATTCTAAGAGAACTCCTACGAATTATAGCCAGCTTGACAAAGACGATTATGCTGGGGCATTCGATGAGGCAGCGAAGAAATTATCAACTTAATTTAGGAGGTATTCCCCATGCCAATGACCACATACGGTGATATTCAACCAAGAACTGCTGCATTTGTAGCAGCTGACCTTTTGAAGCGTGCCATGCCTTATCTCTGTCTGGAGAAATTTGGACAGTCACATCCGCTTCCGGAACATAAAACAACGTCTATGATTTTTAGACGTTATAATGCTCTTGCCCTGGCAACCACAGCGCTGACCGAAGGCGTTACCCCTGCTGGCAAGAAACTAACCAAAACAGACGTACCCGTTACGCTTGCTCAGTATGGCGATTTTGTGGAGATTACTGACGTTGTTCAGGATACCCACGAAGACCCGGTTCTTCAGGAAGCCTCTGCGGTTATTTCTGAACAGGCAGCCAAGACCGTTGAAACCATCCGGTACAATGTTCTCAAAGCCTGTTCCAATGTCTTTTACGCAAATTCGGTTGCGGCCAGAACTTCTATCGCTACCGCTCTTGTAAGAGCTGATCAGCGAAAGATAGTTCGAGCCTTGGAGCGCCAGGATGCCAACAGGTTGGTGTCCATTGTTCGTTCAACCCCCAATTTCAATACTGAAAATATTCTACCTGCTTTCGTTGGTGTTACTCATGTCGATATGACTACGGACATCCGTTCGATGACAGGGTTTATCAATGTGGCAGATTATGGGAAGGTTTCTCCTTTCGAGACAGAAATCGGTTCCTGCGAAGATGTTCGGTACTTGAAATCCACAATATTCACTCCTTACGGTGGAGCTGGCCTTGCTGGCACAACCACTTATCTGTACTCTTTGAGTTCAGGTGGAACGAATAGCTACGATGTCTACCCGGTCATGTTCTTTGGCAAAGACGCTTATGGTCTTGTCGCCCTTAAAGGTCGATACGCCATTACCCCGATGGTTCTCAATCCTGGTATTCCCAGGGGCGGTGATCCGTTAGGACAGCGTGGTACGGTGTCATGGAAAACCATGCAGACAGCTATCATTCTGAACGATGCGTGGATGGCAATTGGCGAATTTGCTTGTACAGCTTAACATTGACCACATTAAGGAGGTAACAAACCATGACGGATACTTTACTGTATAGCAACACAAAGAAATTTGACGATCCGGCAGTAACTCAGGATGCTGCTGTGAAACGGGTCGATAAAGGTTTTGAGATGGAGGCAATGCGAAGAGCACTTGCCAGCATCACAAACAGGGTCATTCCTACCTCAGCGGGTGGGACGACAGGCACCGGGTATGAGCTCACCGCAGGTTTGGCAGCTGGTTCCGCAGTTGGTTCCATTAAAGCGGCCAACACCTTCAAATATACTATTGATGGCGTGATGTATCAGTACACCGGAAATACCGACATTGCCATCGCAGGTTCTCTCGGAAACGGTACACAGGGTACAGCCACCACCTGTTATTACCTTGTCAGCGTTGGCACCAATGGCACCAGCGGGACAGCACTTGCCGGCAATGGCGGTCTGTACGTAACAAAGGGCAATGAAGGGACTTCGGGGACCGGCGTGTTTGCTTATGCGCTCAATTCCACCCCGTATCTACCGGATTGTCCTGATGGGCAGTGTCCGATAGGGTATTTTTCGGTGATCACAAAAACCACCACACCTTTTGTTCCCGGTACTTCAACGATGGGAGATTCGACAAACTTTACCATCGCCTATGGCGATTTGATAGGGATGCCGATTTTCAAGTACGCTGAAGACTAATAGTTAAATAGTGCAAAATCATACCAGTAGGTCGGGACATTCTCGACTTACTGGTACCTTTATAAACCAATGGAGGCAACACAATGGCTAAAGATGCAAAAGAGGGCGTAAAGCCAGAAGAAAAACCAAAGGTCGAAAAGTTTATCAATCCGCAGGGGCACATCCGGGATAGGATTATTATGCACCAGACAGCTGATATCCCTAAACAGGGTGCATTTATTTCACTCAATGGTTATGCTTTCCAAGCGAAGCCCGGGGAGGCAATCGACATCCCTCGTCCTGTGCGAAAGATGATTGATCTTTGTGTCATCACGGAAATTATTCAGGGTACTGATGAAAAAGGTAACTCTGAAGAATATACTCGTAACCGGCCCCGTTATCCCTATACTCTTGTCGCTGAAGATATAGAGCATCCGGATTCTCCATGGGCAGGTGCTAAACAAGCAGAAGTGGAGGCTCAGGCATAAAATGATAGGCCAGGATCTCGTAGACGAACTGCGGGAAAGTTATCTTGACGATAAACAGATTCCATATCGCTGGCAGGACCTTGAGCTTCTAAAAAATTGTATTCGTGCTGAAGTACAGGCATGTAGACGAGCATATCTTATCATTGACAAGACCACCGTCGCTGATGGGACTGACGGTACATCTGGTGATCCTATATGCCAGTTGACTGTTGTTCCTAATCAAGCAGCTTATACGCTCAGCAAAAAAGTCCTGCAAGTTGAACGGGTAAAACTCGATGGCATGAGTACACCATTGCGTCCACGTACCCGCGATGAACTCGATGCTCTTACGTATCAATGGGATGTTACCCTTGGGACGTCCGGCACTTTTGGAACTGCCGGTGGTGACATTGTTGTATGGCCACAATGGTTTATACACGAAGCCAATAAAGAGTTAGTTTTAGTCAAGACGCCTACCGTTAATAGCGTTGCAAGATTAGTCGTATCCAGGCTGCCGCTTCAAGAATTTACATTAAAAACTGAACCAGAAATAGAGGAACAGCACCATGACGGATTGCTTTTATGGGCCGCTCATCTTGCTTTTCTCAAACCTGATTCTGACACTCAAAACATAGACCTGGCAGCAGTTTATGATAAGGCATTTACAGACAGATTCGGACCAATGCCTGATGCTTATTCCGAAAAGATGAGGAAGATGCTTCCTCGTCAACAGCGAATGAGACCCAGGCCATTTGGTAGTTAATAGGAGAAAATCACATGGCTATCGTAAGACAAAGAAGATTAGAAGAAGACCTTATCTATCGTAGAACTACTGAGTTGCCCAGAAAATTTGGTTCGGATGGTACTTCAGCAGCTGCCGGCAAAAGCGGTACAAGTGCGGTATCGGGGTCATCTGGGTCATCCGGCTCGTCCGGTAGTTCAGGCACAGGCGCATAAGGAGGAAATACATAATGGTTATTAAAAGAATAAGACAACTTGAGGAAGATTTGCTTAACCAGACTACAATTGAGTTATCCGCGGTTGCCGGTACGTCGGGGACTTCTGGCAGCTCCAGCACCTCCGGATCGTCAGGGACAGCAGGATCATCCGGTACTTCGGGTTCATCTGGAACAAGCGGAACTTCACATCCATAATAGCGTATGAGTTACGCCACTGAGCCGGCTAAAATAGGAGGCAGTATGTGCAGTATTCGGATAGAAATATTGGGTGATGAAACTTATACGGTTGAAGTCACCCTTGAAAAACCTGCCGATGGAAATAAAAAAGAAGATTACCCCCGACATGTGTCTAAGGAATTTTCTGCTCAAGACATCGAGGAAGTCAAAAGTCTTATAGACGAGTATCTTCCTCATCTAAAACCACGGGCAGAAGTTGCAGAGTTTGATGAGGCTTTCAGTCAGGCCACCAAAGATTAAAATGGGGGACATCGGCTATGTTAAAAAACTTTGCCCTTACTCGGGGGGATGTCGGTAACTATACCATCACCATTACGGATGGCAACACTCCGTATGATATTTCCAATTGGTATGTCATATTCACATTAAAGACATCCTACGATCTGCCTGACACTGATTTAACTTTTCAGAGAATCATTGGTCCAGGGCAACACTCAGATCCCGTCCATGGGATTACTACTCTAACTCTTCACCCTATTGATACGGCTTTGCTTGCATCCAGAATTTATGATTACGATCTTGTGGTCATTACAGATGCTGGTGATCCGTACACCATTTTGAAGGGCAAGTTCGATTTGCAATATGACGTTAATTGGGATCATACCACATCCGGTACAGCTGGAACTGCTGCTACGATTCCATAAGGAGGATAGATATGGCAAACCATACTTTAACATCTAACTCGGGAGTTGTAACTGGCTCCGCTGGAAGTGCCGGTACGGGTGTTATAACTATTACATTTCCGGCCATCTATAATAAAAAACTTGGTGGATTTTTATATGTTCAGATGTACGGTACCTGCGCCTTAGTGTTGACCCCGAACGTTATCAATAAAAGGCTAAGTGGCACAGCTCAGTACAATGTTGGTTTTGGAACAGCTGGTGTCTTAGGCAGTTTCGGGACATCAAACATTACCATCGGAGGAGGCAATTGGAATACTCGAATTCCTCTTCAGGTTACACCAAATGAAAATTCAATCGTTATTAGCGCTGCTTTTGGAGCAGGGTCTGGTGGTGTAGCTGTTATAGATTACGAGGCCCAGGGAGATTTCCAATAAACCCGAAAGGAGGGCAGGATGTATCCAGCATTTGTTCGTGTACGAGTGTGGACGAAGGCACAGTTGGTTCGGGTGTTCGGTCCTCATTGGAGAAATTCAGTATGGGCTTGCCTTGCTGCGTTACCACAGGTTTCTCCATATATCACCCAATATTTAACATCGGTCCAGGTTCCGCAAAAATATCTTAACCTCATAACTTTAGTATGCGGCTTATGTTGTGTTTTTTCATCGGCATCAAGCAAAGTTGATGTTTCGGTAGAAACTGGAGGGCATTAAGATGTTGGCTTTTTATAACCTTATTCCCAAATGGCTGCTTCTTATTATGATAGCGGCTCTTTTAGTGTCTGGTATTTTTGTTGGCATTAAGATGGAGTATTACAAAATTGATAATGCCAAACTGACCAACGATAATAAGATTTACGCTGACAACGAAAAAGTATACCAGGCTGAATTATTAACGTGTCAGCAAAGTCTTCAGGCTGAAGCGAACAATGCTCAACGGACTGAAGCAATTCACAAGGATACATCTCAGTATAATGATGAAATTAAACAGATTTGCGTGAAGGAGGAGGGCAATGAAAAAACAGATATTAAGGATGCAATTGCTGAGAGCAATAAGTTGTCTGTTCGTTTTAATTCTGCTGGGCTGCGGGGCGCCGACCAAAGTGATCAAAACGGAGCAAGTGGTAAATTGTACGTGGCCCCTTCCACCTACTCTGACTATGACCCCGGACACGGCAACAGTGGCGCAAACGATCCAGGACCTATTAAAAGACAAAAATAATTTAATTGATTATGCCTTGGCAGTGCAGTCCACCAAAAAGTGTTACGATGAAAGTCTAAAAAAGGGTCAAGGTAAATAGTTATGGATTCAGCAACCGTGGCTAACGGAGCTACTCAAATTGTAAATGGTACAGTCGCTTTTCATCCTCTAATGACATGGAATTTATTTCTAACCATTATACTCGTTCCTGCC
>Ga0335079_10000487_pt1 | contig 45338 bp, 38 predicted proteins | sample Lox_Sample_33_FD_206719 | JGI IMG/M metagenome (GOLD analysis project Ga0335079, IMG submission 206719) | Soil microbial communities from Loxahatchee National Wildlife Refuge, Florida, United States - Lox_Sample_3.3 | ecosystem: Environmental > Terrestrial > Soil > Wetlands | place: USA...
TCGTGATCGTCCACAACAAGACCTTGGCCGCGCAACTCTACCACGAATTCCGGACGTTTTTCCCCGACAACGCCGTCGCCTACTTCGTCAGCTACTACGACTATTACCAGCCGGAGGCCTATCTTCCCCAGACGGACACCTACATCGAAAAGGACTCTTCGATCAACGACGCCATCGACCGGATGCGGCACGCCGCGACCAGCGCGTTGTTCGACCGGAACGACGTGATCATCGTGGCCTCGGTGTCGTGCATCTACGGTCTCGGGTCGCCGGAAGCCTACCACGGGATGTTGCTGTATCTGGAAACGGGGATGTCGATCGAACGGGACGCCATCCTCCGGAAATTGGTCGAGATCCAGTACGAACGGAACGACTATGATCTGCGACGGGGGACCTTCCGGGTGCGCGGCGATGTTCTTGAAGTGTTCCCGGCCTCGTCCGAGAGCCGCGCCGTCCGTATCGAACAGTTCGGCGACACCGTGGAGGCGCTCTCCGAAATCGACCCGCTGCGCGGGGAGGTCTTGCGCCGTCTCCCGAAGATCGCGATCCACCCCAACAGCCATTACGTGATTCCTCCCGACCGCTTCCAGCAGGCCCTGGAGGGGATCGCGTCGGAACTGGAGGAGCGGATTCGGTTTTTCCGGAACGAGGGGCGGCTCTTGGAGGCCCAACGCATCGATCAGCGGACGCGCTTCGATCTGGAGATGATCCGGGAAGTGGGATACTGTCACGGGATCGAGAACTATTCCCGGCATCTCTCCGGCCGCCGTCCGGGCGAACCGCCGCCGACCCTTCTCGACTATTTCCCCTCGAACTACCTCCTGATCATCGACGAGAGCCACGCGACCGTTCCGCAGATCGGAGGGATGCACGAGGGCGACCGGTCTCGGAAGAAAAACCTGGTGGAATACGGGTTCCGTCTGCCGTCCGCCTTCGACAACCGTCCGCTCACGTTCCAGGAGTTTGAGGGACACATGAATCAGGTCGTCTACGTCTCGGCCACGCCCGGCCCGTACGAACTCGATCGGAGCCGGGACCGCCAGGGCCGGGTCCGGGTCGTGGAACAGATCATCCGTCCGACCGGCTTGATGGATCCGTCCATCACAGTCCGGCCGGCCAAGGGACAGGTGGATCATCTTCTGGGCGAGATTAAAACCCGGGTGGCCCGGCGGGAGCGGGTCCTGGTGACGACCCTGACCAAGCGGATGGCGGAGGATCTCACCGAGTATTATCATGACCTGGGTCTCAAAGTTCGCTATCTCCATTCCGAGGTCGAGACGATGGAGCGGACCGAGATCATCCGGGATCTCCGCTTGGGCCAATTCGACGTCCTGGTCGGGATCAACCTTCTCCGGGAGGGTCTGGATCTGCCCGAGGTGTCGCTGGTGGCCATCCTGGACGCCGACAAGGAAGGCTACCTGCGTTCGTACCGGTCCCTCATCCAGACCGCCGGACGGGCGGCCCGCAACGTGGCGGGCGAAGTGATCCTGTACGGGGATACCGTGACCGAGTCGATGCGGCAGGCCATCCAGGAGACCGACCGCCGTCGGAAAATTCAGTTCGAGTACAACCGGGCTCACGGCATCACGCCGGAGACGGTCAAGAAGGGCATTCCCATGACCTTGTACGAGATCTCCGAGGCCGACTACGTCACCGTCCCGCTGGCGGCGGAGGAGACGGAGGAAACCGTTCCGTTGAACGAGATTCCCGGCATCATCCGAAGCCTGGAGAAGGAAATGCGGGCGGCCGCCAAAGACTTGAAATTCGAAAAAGCGGCCGAGCTCCGCGACCGGATTCGAAAACTGAAGGAGACGGAGCTGGGGGTGAAATGAATTACGCCTGTTTGTAGATATAGATCCCGAGCAGGATTCCCAGGATGCTGAACAGGTTGATCCGGAGCATGAAGCCGAACGTGATCGTGAACAGCTTCAGGTCGATCGTAAACGGCGGATTGAGACCGATGTTCTGGATCTTGGCGAAGATGTCCTGAAGCGGTCCCTGGGGCGCGATGGCCCTTAAAATTTCACCCAGCAGCCCGCCCAGCAACCCGCCGAGCAGGATAAAAAAGATCAACAACCAGGGTGTTTTGGTCAAGACGGCCATTGTTCTCACCTCGCAGGAAGAGGATGGGATGATCGAACACACACGGCGCCGGCCCCAACCGGCCGGGGAGACTTATCCGTCCAAACGACGGTGGAGAGCTTAACGAGTTTGGCGTTTGAAGTCAAGGAAAAATCGGTTTGGATGCCCCGGCCCGCGACAGGTTCAGAAAGGATCCTTGTCGAGCGCTCACAACTCGATCCGGTTCACGGACTCGACGATGCGCGTCGGGCGGTAGGGGAAGCGGCCGACGTCCTCGCGGCGGGTCACGCCGGTGAGGACGAGAATCGTTTCCAGCCCGCTCTCGATGCCGGAGACGATGTCGGTGTCCATCCGGTCCCCGACCATCACCGTGGTTTCCGAATGCTCCGAGAGCCGGCGGAGCGCCGTGCGGATCATGAGGGGGTTCGGTTTTCCGACGAAGAAGGCCCGCCGGTCGGTCGCCTTTTCGATCAAGGCGACCAGCGCGCCGGTGGCCGGAACGATCCCCGTCTCGGCGGGACCGGTCACGTCCGGATTGGTCGCAAGGAAGCGCGCGCCGCTCTGGATCAATTGAATCGCCTGGGTGATCCGCCGGTGGTCGTAATTCTGCGTGTCGCCCACGACCACGTACATGGGATCCCGTTCCGTGATCACGTAGCCCACGTCGTGCAGCGCCTCGATCAGTCCCGCCTCCCCGATCACGAAGGCCGTGCCCTTTCGATTTTGATCGTCGAGAAAGAGGGCCGTGGCCTGGGCCGAGGTGTAAATATGCTCCGTCGTGACCTTCAGCCCGATTTCGCGAAGCCGGTGCTCCAAATCGCGCGGCGTACGCTCCGAGTTGTTGGTCAGGATCAAAAACTTCCGGCCGGTCGCTTTCAGCCGTTCGATGAAGAGATCCGCTTCCGGAACGAGCCGGCGTCCGCGAACCAGAACACCGTCCATGTCGATCAGAAAACTCTTGGCCTGTTTTTTCTGCGGGCGTTTCATCTGGTCAAAAGGTTGCTGAGGGCATAACGCGCCGCGCCCAGGAGTCCGACCGTCTCGTTTAAAATGATCCGGACGGGGATCGACCGGAGCAGCGACGCATATCGTCCTTTGTCGACGAAGGCCTCCATGAAGGCGCCGTCCGACAGTTTCGGCAGGATGCGGGGCGCGATGCCTCCGCCGAGAAAGATTCCGCCGATCGCGAGGGCCTTCAGCGCCAGGTTTCCGGCCTCGGCCCCGTAGATCGAGACGAACAGCTCGACGGTTTTGACGCAGACCTCCGGCCGGCCGGTCGACGCGGCCTCGGTGATCACGGCGGCCGGGTCCTCGACGGCCATTCTTTTCCGGAGCCGCTCCGGTTCTTCGGCACGGCCCGTGTCTTTCATGAATTGATGGATGTTCAGAAGCCCGGGTCCCGAGACGATCCGTTCGTAGCTCACGTGAGGATGGCGCTTCAATAAATACTCGAGCAACGCGATCTCGGTCGGATTGCGCGGCCCGAAATCGGTATGCCCGCCTTCCGAGGCCGAGGCGCGGTACCCGTCCCCATCCCGGAACAGCACCGCCTCCCCCAGCCCGGTTCCGGCCGAGATCACGGCCCGGTTGCCGCGCGCTTGAGGCCGACCCGGGTTCAGGGTGTGGAAATCCTCATCGGCGAGGAAGAGGCTGCCGTACGCGGTCGCCTCCAGATCGTTGAGCAGATGGACGGTCGGGATCCCGAAGGATTTTGCGATCGACTCGGCCTCGATCGTCCAGGGCAGGTTGGTGGTCTCGCAGCGTCCGTCCAGGACCGGCCCGGCTACGCCGAAGCAGGCGCCGTCGATGGCGGTTTTCTTCTTCGGGAGAAATTTCCGGATCGCCTCTTCCAGGCCGGCATAATCGCGGCTTTGAAAAATTTCTCCACGGACCTGGGCCAGCCCCCGGTTCTTTCTGCGGAAGAGGGCCAGGTGTGTTTTCGTTCCCCCGATGTCTCCCGCCAGGATCATGGCGGAGCACTCTTTTCCGGAGCGAGGAAACGGGCGGCCGACCGGTCCAAGAAGAAAATCAATCGGCCGTGACGGGGTTTGATCCGTTGAACCGGGAGGCGCGTCCCGGCGCGATCCGGGCCGAGCAGATCCCGGAGAATTTCGGCCTTGTCTTCACCGGCCGCGAGAAAGACCACCCGCCGCGCCTCGTTCAAGACCGGCAGCGTCAGGGTCAGTCGGTGCTCCTTGAGCTTTTCGATGTACGGGGCGGCCACCCACCGCCGGGTCTCGTCCAGCGCGGGCGAACCCGGAAAGAGGGACGCCGTGTGCCCGTCCGATCCGATTCCCAAAAGAACCAGATCGAAGGCCGGCCACGCCCCTCCCTTCGGCAGGAAAAACGCCCGCAGCCGCCGCTCGTACTCGTCGGCCGCTTTTTCGGGATCGGCCTGCTCCGCCGGCATGCGGTGGACATTTTCGGACGGGATGGCGATCCGGGAGATCAACGTTTCCAAGACGGCGCGATAGTTGCTCGCCGGATGATCGGGGGGCACGCAGCGCTCGTCGCCCCAGAACAGATGCACACGCGGCCAGGGAATTTCTTTCCGGAAACCTCCCGCCGCGAGCCGTTCGTACAATCCGAGCGGGGTCTTCCCGCCCGAGAGGGCGACCGCGACCCGGCCGCGGACGTCGGCCCGTTCAACGATGTCTTGGGCGACAAACTCGGACGCTCGCCGGTGCAGGTCGGCCGGGTCATGAGCGATCACGATCTCACGCCGGCTCCCGTCCATGGCCTAAAGCGGTCTCCAATAGCGCTTGTCCTGCTCGGTGAGCGACTCCGATTCGCGGGGTCCCATGCTTCCGGCGTCATAGATCGGCACCCGGGGCGTCTTCGACCACGTGTCCAGGATGGGCGTGATGAGGGCCCATGACAGCTCCACCCAGTCCCGCCGGGCGAAGAGCATCTGGTCTCCGACCAGGCAGTCGAGTAAAAGGTGCTCGTACGCGTCGGGGGAAGGGCCTTTGAAACTGCCCCGATAATCGAATTCCATCATGACATTGTCCAGGCAAAGCTTGGACCCCGGATGCTTGGACTGGAACGTCAATTGGATTCCTTCCTCCGGCTGGATGCGGAAGACCAGCGTATTGGGCTGGATGTCTTTCGGGGTGAGCGGTTTGAAAAGCAGATGGGGCACCCATTTGAACTCGATCGCGACCTCGGCCTTGCGCGTGGCGAGCCGCTTGCCGGAGCGGAGATAAAAACGGACGCCCTGCCACCGCCAGTTGTCGATATAAAGCTTGAGGGCCGCAAAAGTCTCGGTGGTCGAATCCGGCGCGACCCCCGTCTCCGCGCGGTAGCCGACGGCCTCCCGGCCGTTCACGAGGCCCGGTCCGTACTGGCCGCGGACGGCGAACCGGTCGATCTGATCCATCGGGATCGGACGAATCGATTTGAGGACTTTGGTCCGCTCGTCGCGGACCGTTTCGGGATCGAAATTCGCGGGGGGTTCCATCGCGATGAGGCAGAGGAGCTGCAGCAGGTGGTTCTGGAACATGTCGCGCAGCGCCCCGGCCCGTTCGTAATATCCGGCCCGGTGCTCGATGCCGATGCTTTCCGCCACCGTGATCTGGATGTGATCGACGTAGCGGCGGTCCCAGATCGGTTCGAAGATCGCGTTGGCGAATCGGAAGAAAAGAATGTTTTGGACCGTCTCTTTTCCCAGATAGTGATCGATCCGGTAGACCTGATCCTCCTTGAAGACCTGCGCCACCTTGCGGTTCAAGGCCTGGGCCGAGGCCAGGTCCGAACCGAAGGGTTTCTCGATCACGATCCGGTTCCACCGGGCCGTCTTGACGGGCCGGTTCAACCCGGCCTCGCCCAGCTCCCGGATGATGCCCGGATAACTGTCCGGCGGCGTGGCCAGATAGAAGAGCCGGTTGCCGCCGGTCTGATGATCCTTGTCCAGTTCGTTCAGCCGCTTCGCGAGGCGGACGTAGTAGGCCGATGCCTGGGAATCGCCGGCCAGATAGTGGAAACGGCCGAGGAAATGGTCCACCTCCGCGGCACGAACCGACTCGATTTCTTCAACAACGCGGATGGATTCACGGACATGTTTTCGGAAGACATCGTCGTCCATTCGGGTCCGGGCCGATCCGATGACGTACCAGTGCTTCGGCAGCAGGTCGGATCGCAGCAGCCGGAACAGCGCCGGGATCAGCTTTCGCCGGGTCAGGTCGCCCGAGGCCCCGAAGATCACCAGGCCGAAGGGGTTCGCTTGGGGCTCCTGGGCGGCGCTTTCCGGCGGTGGAATCCTCAGGACTTTGGCCTGTCTCATGGCGTTACTCCTTCCTGAGGTCGTGCCCGCCGAAGGCTTGGCGCAGGGCCGCGAGCAACTTGTCGGCGAAGGGCGCGTCTTCCCGTGAACGCAGCCGGCGAAGGACGGACTCGGTGATGACGGGGGCCGAAACATCAAGGTCGAGCGCCTCCAGGAGCGTCCAGCGTCCTTCCCCGGAATCCGCGACCCAGGGTTTGATCGTTTCGAGGGTCGGGTCCTTTGAAAGCGCGTCGGCCGTCAGGTCGAGAAGCCAGGAGCGCACGACGCTTCCGTGGCGCCAGGTCTCGGCGACGGCGTGGAGGTCCAGCCCGAAGTCCTTTTTGGCCGCCATGATCGCGAATCCCTCGGCGTAGGCCTGCATCAGTCCGTACTCGATTCCGTTATGCACCATTTTTACAAAATGTCCGGCGCCATGAGGTCCGACATGCCCCCAGCCCTTGTTCGGGGCCGGCGCGAGCGTTTCGAAAACCGGCCGCAGCCGACGGACCGTCGACGGCTCTCCCCCGATCATGAGGCTGTAGCCCTCCGTCAATCCCCAGACGCCGCCGCTGGTGCCGACGTCCACGAACGCCAGTCCTTCTTCTTTGAGCCGGGCGGCCCGCCGCACGGAGTCCCGATAGTAGGAGTTCCCGCCGTCGATCACCACGTCGCCGCGCGAGAGTGCGGGGACGAGGGCCGCGATCGTTTTTTCGGTCGGCTCGCCGGAAGGGACCATGATCCAGACTGCCCGGGGCGGCGAAAGAGAGCCGGCGAGTTCCTCGATCGTGGCGGCCCCGTGCGCGCCCGACGCGGCCAGACGCCGAATCGATTCCGGGTCGATGTCGTTCACCGTCAGTTGATGTCCGCCCTTCAACAGGCGTTGGGTCATGTTGGCGCCCATCTTGCCGAGCCCGATGAATCCCAATTGCATCGTTTGCCCCCTCCCTATTTTTAGGGGCTCGCGTCGCCCCCTCCACCGGCGGAGCCGGACGGAGCCTCCCCCTCTCGCTTGCTTTGCTCGCTGGGTAGCTACCGTTTACGAGTGCTTCCCAGAGCGCGTGCCAGCCTTTTCAGGCCCGGTTCAACGTCGGAACCGAGATGGATCCGCAGGACGGGCCGGCTGCGGTTCGACAGCGAATGAAAATCGCCCAGCGCCTGGGCCTTTTTCAGGATGCCGAAGGTGTAGGGCTCGCCGGGGATCGGCAAATCCGGATCGTCTTCCGCCGTGATTTGGATGAACAGGCCGCGGCCGGGGCCCCCTTTGTGGAGCTGGCCCGTCGAATGCAGGAAACGGGGCCCGTAACCCAACGTGGTGGCGACCCGGCGCCGATCCCGAATGGCCGATCGGATCGTCTGCAGCCGCGAATCGTTCGCGCCGGAGGCCTCGAGATACGCCATCAGCGCGACGTAATCGCCCGGCCCCGCGCGGTCCAGCAAGTTCCAGACGGCCTCCTTCAACGAGCCGTTCGCGATGCTCTCCGAGTTTCCGTAAAGGAGCATCCCTCCTTCTTCAAGGAACGGCTCTTCCTTTGGAAACGTTCGGGTCTTCTGAAAGGCATCGAGAACCTTACGGGTGTTTTCCTTGCTTTCGGCCACGTTCGGCTCGTCGAAGGGATTGACCTTAAGGAGCGCGCCGGCGACCGCGGTCGCAAACTCCCACCGGAAAAATTCACCCGCCAGATCCAAGGGGTCATGGATAAGAATCCTCACCACCGGATGGCCCGCCCGCTCCAAAGCCTGAAGCGATTGACGGAGTTTTCGATCGGGTGAAGAGGAGACGGCCAGGTAGACGAACAGACGATCGTTTCCGTAGACCTCCGGCCGGCCGATCGCTTCTCCTTCGACCGGGATCAACCCCTTCCCCTCCTTTCCGGTGCTCTCGGCGAGCAGTTGCTCGACCCAGATGCCGAAGTTTTGAATGGGGGGCGGGGTGATCAAGGTCACCTTGTCCCGTCCGGCCTTGGCCATCTCGCCCAGAATGACTCCCAGACTCAATCCCGGATTTTTCTCCGCGGGAATTTCCGGCCCGCACCGTTGAATCATCCGCCCGGCCCGATCGAGAAAGGCCGCCGGATCCATACCGGTCAGAACTCCCGGCACCAGTCCGAAGTACGACAGCACCGAGTAACGGCCCCCGATGTCGGACGGGTTCAGAAAGGTCCTTCGAAACCGCTCGGTCCGGGCGAGGACCTCCAGCGGCGTTCCGGGATCGGTGATGGCGATGAATTGGTTTCCGGGTTGATCGGGGTTGACCGTTTTTATTTTCGTGTGGAAATAACGGTAGAGGGCGTCGACCTCGATCGTCGTTCCCGACTTGCTCGCCGCGATAAAAAGGGTTTTTGGAAGGTCGACGGCCTTCTCGACGCGGAGGATCGTGGCCGGGTCCGTGCTGTCGAGGACCTGCAGGTCCGGATAACCGGGCCGTACGCCGAAGGTGTTTCGAAGCACAGCGGGTCCGAGGCTGCTTCCGCCCATTCCGAGAAGCACGGCGTGGGAGAAGCCCGATGCGCGGACGGACCGTGCAAACGCCGTCAAGTCGTCGCTTTGTTCGGCCATCGTGTCGGCGACGGTCAGCCATCCCAGGCGATGGGCGATTGTCTTCCGCGCGTCCGGCTCCGGTTTCCAAAGCGCGTCGTCCTTGGCGAAGAACCGTTCCACGAACCGTTGTTCATCAAGCGACCGCAGAGCTTCCCGGATCGGGTTTTCGTGGGGGCCCAGGGAGGCCGAAAAGCGATCTTCCTTCCCGGCGGATGAAGTTTTACGTTGTTGACCGGCCGTCCGCATGGAGCTTCCTCGTCAAGGCCCGATGGGAAATAAACGCGACGACACCGCAATCCGCTTCTGAATCCAAACGGCGGGGGGCGCGACGAACGACACGCATTCAGTTTTTCTTGTCGCCGAAACTCCTCCTCGATCCACCGCCCGGACTTTCGGGGGGTGGTGACTCCTGTCCCGATGGCCCGTCAAACCGGCGACCGGGTTGCGGAGCGGACGGCGGACCGATGAAGGGGGCGCCAAAGTACCAAGGGGGGTATCCATAGGAATAGCCATAGAGGAAGGGATCCGGATAATAATAGTAATACGGGTAGGAGTAATAATCGTAGGGAGAAGAATAACCATACCCTCTTCGCTCCGACCAGATGTAGACAAAGCGGGCCGACGCATACGGGAAGGTGTATTCAAACTCATCGATCAGGTCGACTTTTTTCCCGACGATTTCGGCCACGACGGTGATCCGACGATCCTTCAAAACGGCGGGATCATGGTGTTCCGGATCTAAAATCATAAAACGTCCCTGCGAGGCCTCCAGGGGATAGTCCGGCCGATCCGAACTGTCCAGCGGAAGTTGGAGAACCTCGATCTGCGTGCCGTCCTTCAAATTTTTGGCGCGAAGCACCACGCCCCCCAGAGCCAGGACCTTTCCTTTGTACGCTTCGGGATCCCGCTTGAGGTCGGCGAACGTGACGGATCGGTCGATCTGTTTATCGAACGACTCCGGGATCGCGTAGTAATTCACGCAACCCCCGATCAGCAGGGAAGTCGCGAGCCATGTCATGATGAACGGGTATCGCATCTGGGTCTCCCAATCAGAATGATCTTCGGATGGCGGCCTCAAAAGAGTTCTGGTCGATCAACGAAACCTCGAAATTCAGGGCCGTTTTCTCCGACCGGTCCAGGAAAACGTCCGTCCCGAAAAAGATCCCGAAATTATCCTGTTCCCTCACGTCCGGACTGGCCTGGAACGACGCCGCGAAATTGGAATCGGGGGCCGCGCGGAGCCGGTCTTTTCCGTTCACGGCTGAGAGCCGGATGCCGCCGTTGGGCGCGAGGTTGAAGTAGCGGCCGCTCGCCCCCATCAGAACGGTGTACTCGTTCCACTCGATGGTTTCCTTCGACAACCTCGAAACGAATCCGTTTGGAGCGCTGGCACAGGCCGTGGCGGCCGAGCAGTTTACATCGATCTGAACGCGGTCGTCCGTGGTCGACCGGAGATAGTTGCCTTCGACGAACAGTTTGAGTGCGTCCCGATCCGGCGACTGGTAGAGATTGATCCTCAGCCCGCCTCCGTAAGCGCCTTTCGTGGCGGAATCGTAGTTGTTGAACTCGTCGATCGAAAGATCGGACCCCCCTCCCTGGACGTAGAGATTTAAGACGTCTGCGATGTTTAAGCCGAGCTTGGCGATCAGCCGGGTGGAGTCGGCGGTGCCCTTGAATTTAAAACCCGAGATCGCGGAGTCCTGCTCTACGATATCTCGAGAAAAGGCGCCCACCCCGATCTGGAAGTAGGGCTCGAGGGCCCGGCCGTCCGATGCGGCTGCAAGGGCTTGGGACGTCCAAACGACCAAAGGAAGGAAAACCGCGAACGTGCTTAGAATCTGTTTCATGGGATGACACTCCTGGGGGGGAGACATCTGTTAATAATAATATTGTACCCAATGCGGTGCCTCGGAATCAAGCGCTGCTTGATTATAGGGGCTCGCGTCGACGTGCGGACCGGGCCGATCACCATTCGCCTTCCTCTGTGTCAAAAGAATCGGTATAATAAGGCCGGTCCTTATTTCGGAGTGAGATGGCTTCATTGAACCCAAAAGATCTTCTCTTGGCCCCTCGGTTGGACGCCGGGCAGGCGGCTTCGCTGCTGCGCCCGTACGGTTTGAAGGAAACGGCGAAGGCCGACGCCAATCTGCAGGCGATGGGGGACGATCCCCGGGCGCGCCACCTCCTGGCCGAGATCCTCGAAGAACTCCTGGCCTGCCTCGCCCGTTCCGTCGATCCGGATCAGGCCCTCAATTATTTTGAACGCTTCGCCAAGGCGTCGATCAACAGGATCCATCTGTTCTCATATCTGAAAGAATCCCCGAGGGTCCTGGAGTTGCTGGCCGTGGTGTTCGGCGGAAGCCCGTTCATGGCCGAGATCCTGATCCGGGATCCGGTTTTTCTGTACTGGGTTTCGGACCCCCGCATCCTGGATCACGAACGGAAAAAAAGGGAGTTGACCCGGGACCTCGCGGACGCCCTGAAACATCTGAAGACCGAGCCCAAGCGGCTCGACGTCCTTCGGATCTTTAAACGGAAGGAGATCCTTCGGATCGGCGTCCGGGATCTGCTCAAACGGACCTCCGTCGAGGAGACCGGCGCGGCCCTCTCGGTTTTGGCCGAAGTCCTGATCCAGAAGGCGTACGAGATTTCGGAGCGGGTGATGCGACGCGAGCACGGGGTCCCCGTGCACGCGGGTCCGTCCGGGAAGCGGGTCCGGACGGCCTTCACGGTCCTGGCGATGGGGAAGCTGGGCGGCGGCGAGCTGAATTTCAGTTCGGACGTCGACCTGGTGTATCTCTACGCGTCGGATCGGGAGGGAATATCCCGCGGGAGGACTTCGGCCCGGGCCGGGGCCCTTACCAAGGAAGAGTACTTCAAACGGCTTTCGCAAAAAATCACGTCGGCGCTGGGCGACGTCACTCCGGAAGGCTATGTCTATCGCGTCGACCTGCGGCTCCGTCCCGAGGGAAAGATGGGAAGCCTTGCCCATTCCCTGAGGGCCTTCGAACGCTATTACGCCGCGCGCGGAGAAACCTGGGAACGGCTGGCCTTGACCAAGGCCTGGCCCGTGGCGGGCGCCCGTTCCCTGGGGATGAACTTTCTGAAACGGGTGGCCTCCTTTATCCACGGCCGGCCCTTCGACCGGAAAGCTCGGAGCGAGGTCAAACGAATCAAGGAGCGCATCGATCAGAAAATGTCCGTGCGAGGACAGAGCCGCCGGGACGTCAAATTGGGGTTCGGCGGCATCCGGGAAATCGAATTCATCGTTCAATCGCTGCAGGCCTCGTTCGGGAAACGATTTCCGAAGATCCGGGAACGGAACACGTTGAAGGCCCTGCGGCGCTTGCGGGATCACGGGCTTCTCTCAAGGGAGGAGCATCGCGACCTTTCGGCGGCCTATCGGTTTCTGCGGGATGTGGAGAACAAACTCCAGATGGTTTCGGACGTCCAGACCCACGCCATTCCCGTCGAGTCGGAAGACGTCCGGGCCTGCGCCCTGCGGATGGGTTATCGGGACGCCGGTCCGGGTCCGGACGCGGCCGTCGATCGCTTTCTCAAGGACTATCGGGATCACGCCGGACGGGTCCATCGAACCTTTGAAGCGGTCTTTGACGCTTCGGGATCCTCCCGCTTCCGTTAAAGCGCTTTGATCGGGTTTGGGCGTCCGCGTTTCAGGACGGGTTGAAGCGGCCTGAAAAAAACCGGTCGACGGCTTTCATATGCCGCCGTACGTCCCGGTCCAAGGCCCCCGCGCTCTTTTCCCAGCCGGTCTCATGATAGCCCAGCCGCCGCGCGAGGAACTTGAATTCCTCCGAGGCGACGTCGGGCAGGATGAGATCCCGCGCGTTTCCCCGGACCATGCGAAGCCCGTCGATCAAATTCCTCAGGAACAGGTAGGCCTCCCGAAGGCGGTCGTGTTCGTCCCCGGCGAGGATCCTTAAGCGGCGCAGTTGATCCAGCGCCTCCAGGGTGTTCGGCGTTCGCAGCTCGGGATGGTCCCGGCCGTGCTCGATCTGGAGGTATTGAGCCGCGTACTCGATATCGATGATTCCGCCCGGGCTGTATTTGACGTTGACCGTGCCCGGCGCGACGAGCTCCCGGATTTGACGGCGGCGGAGGCGGATGGCCGCGTCCCGGTCCCACGGCGCGGCGCCGTACACAAAGCCGTCCCGATGGGCCTCGAGTTGTCGTCCGAGAGAGGGCTCTCCGGCGACCCGCCGCAGTTTGATGAGGGCCTGGCGTTCAAACGGCGCGGCCTCGCCGGCGGCGTGATAGTAGGTTCGGAACCGTTCCAGCGCGACGGCCAGCGGACCCTTGCTTCCGTCCGGCCGGAGGCGAAGGTCGATATGGAAGATTCCTTCCTGGCGGGCCTCGATCAGGCGGAGGATCTCCTGACACACCCGCTCGAAGTACAGACTGTTTTCGACTGGGTCCGGCCCGTCGGTCCGGCCCGGCCCTCCGTAGACGAACAGCAACTCGATATCGGAGGCGTATCCCATCTCGCGTCCGCCGAACTTGCCGAGACCGCAAACGGCGAAGGGACATTCCCGGCCGGTCTCAAGCCTCGGCCGGCCGTGTTTCCGGATCAGGGCCGCATGGCCGACGGCGAGGGCCTGATCCACGATCACCTCCGCAAGGTCGGTGAGGGCCCGCGAGAAATCGATCAGGGTCGACTTGGGCATCACGAGATGCTTCATGTCGATCGAAAACATTTCGCGGTCTTTATATTCGTTCAGGATGCGCTTCTTTTCCTCCACGGTCGCGCCTTGAGCCAGGCGCGCGGCGAGTTCCCGGCGGAGCCGCTCCTTTCCCGGTCGCAGCGCGCGGGCTTTGAAGTCCTCCAGAACCGGCATCAGGTTCTCGAACTGCATACGGAGAAAATCTTCCCAGAGAAAATCGCCGGTGCCCAAAAGACGGGCGAGAAGGATCAAACCCTCCTTTTTCCGCAACAACAAGGCCAGCGCTTTGGGAGATTTCCGCTCGATGACCCGGTCCAGCAGCTGATCGAAGTAGCGCAGAGCCCGGGCCGGGTCCGGCGCCCGCGGCAGAAAGTAAGTGAACTGTTTGATCAGGACCAGGGCCATCCTCAGGGTCTTCTGCTCCCGTTCGCCCCGGATTTTCCGCCCCTGTCGATCCGTGATGTAAAACCGGTCGCGCGCTTCGGCCCGGACGCTCTGGACCCGGACTTTGTGAATGTCAATATCCCGCATGGACAAGGCGTTCGACAGGGCGTACAGGAAGGCGGGCGTGTCTTTGGAGTGGACATCCATCGCGGTCCAGTGTTTGTTCGCGCGGTTGTCGAAGCGGACCTCGACCGGGTAGAGTAAATCGGCCAGCGGCCCCCGCTCCTTTTCCAGACGCTCGATCAGCCTCCGGTTCAGACGTTCCCGGGCCTCTTGAAAAAGTCCGTCGCACAGGAGCCGTACAAGCGCGTGGAGCTCGCTCTCGAACTCCTTCCATCGGGAAACCGAAAACGTCTCCCCGGGTCGGGGGGAGACCTCGAAGACGTCCACGATCTTTTTCCGGGAGTCGCGAGCCCGCGGGATTTTTTTACGCCGGCCGTGCGCGGGAAGCGCGGGTACGGCCGACGGCCGGCGGTCCGAAAACGTGTAAACGTCCGCGGTCCGTATGTCGAGGCCGAAGGAGGCCAGAAGGCCGCAGAGGATCGAGAATTCCGAAAAGTAATCGAAGGCCACGATCACGATGTTGAACCGATTTTTTTCCCGGGGCGCGACCTTGAGACGGACCGGATGATCGGAGGTCAGGCCCTGCGCCAGTTGGATATGGACCCGGATTTCCCGCGGGGAATAAACCGAGAAATAATCCCGGTCCATCCGCGAAACGAAGTCCCGGGCCGCTTGTCGGTCCGGGTCCGTCCCGGGGAACTCCATCGATTTTTTGAAACCCTTGCGGATCATGGTTTTTCGTCCGGCCGGAAGAAACGGCGCCTGGTACACTATACCGAATCTTGAATCCGCGATTCAAATAAATCCCGGCTCCGGCCGGTGCATCTTCGTCACGGGCTGGTGTATAATCTCCTTTTCATGGTCGCGACGCGATTAAATCCGATGGATCGAAAAGCTCCGGCGGGACGGCCGTCCCATCTCAAGGTCGCCGCCGCGTTCGCGGCCGTCTACCTGATCTGGGGGTCGACGTTTCTGGCGATTCGGTTCGCGATCGAGACACTGCCGCCCTTCCTGATGGCCGGCTTCCGCTTCGCGGTGGCGGGTGCGGTGTTGTACGGCTGGGCCCGGCTGACCGGCGCGAAACGGCCGGTCCGCATTCACTGGGCCGCCGCGACCGTGATCGGCGGCCTGCTCATCTCGGCCGGAAACGGCGCGGTGGTCTGGGCGGAGCAACGGGTTCCCTCCGGGCTGGCGTCGTTGTTGATCGCGACCGTGCCGATCTGGATGGTCCTCATGGACTGGATTTGGTGGAGCCATGCCCGGCCGAGCCCGTGGGTGGCGACCGGGCTGGGATTGGGGCTTGCGGGGATGGCGTTGCTGGTCGGACCGGAGAAGCTGTCCGGCATCCATCGGATCGATCCGGCGGGGGCGGTCGTGCTGATCCTGGGAGGCGTGGCCTGGGCGGCCGGCTCCCTCTACTCCCTGCGCGCGCCGCTGCCGGAGTCAGGGCTTCTCGCCACCGCCATGGAGATGCTGACGGGCGGCGTGCTGCTCTTCCTGGCCGGGCTGGCGACGGGCGAAGCCGCCGTGCTGCAGTTGAGCGCCGTTTCCGCGCGCTCGGCCCTATCGCTGGTCTATCTGATCGTCTTCGGCTCGCTCGTGGGGTTCACGGCCTATATCTGGCTGCTGAACGCGACCACGCCCGCGCGCGCCTCGACCTACGCCTATGTCAACCCCGTCGTGGCGGTTACCCTCGGCCGGATCTGGGGGGGCGAACCGATCTCCACCCAAATCCTGTTGGCCGCCGCGATCATCGTGGCCGCCGTGGCCGTGATCACGACCGATCGGGCGAGAAAGACGGTGGCGGGAAAAGGATCGGGCGATCCGCAGGGCGGCCGATTACGATGAAGACGCGCCTCTCGCGGGATTGCGGGTTCAATCCATCGGAGCCCTTGCATCTCATTTCAGTCATGGAATATAATAAAATAAATACAGCCGATGTTCTCTGGTGAAGTTTTAGCCTGCCTGAAGGCTTCACGCTCCCTCCCGTTCTTCGGCGTCGGCCTCGGAGTTCGTATACCGGTTTGACAAAGATGTCCGCATTTAAAAAAATCAGCATCAAGACCAAACTTCTTCTGCTGACAATTACCAGCGTGGTCGCGATCCTGTTCACCTCGACGTATTTCACCCAGAAAATGATCGAAAAAGACGCCGAGGACAACCTCCGGCAGGAGACCGTCAATGTTGTCCGCGAAATCGATTCGAGCGTGGCGACCGATTATCACGGCCTGACCGATATGCGTGAAATTAACGACGACCTTCTGGACATGATGACGATTCATTCGGACATCGAACGCATCGATCTGTTCACTTTTTCCCCGGACGGGAAGCTCATCCCGGTCACTTCAAAAACGACGGCCCTGCATTCCCCGACGGTCCTCTCCGAGGAGGATATCGAAAAAATAAAAATCGATCAGATCCTTTCCAAGGCGGAACGAATCGGTAAAGTGAATTATGTAGACATCACCTCTCCGATTCATCTCGATGGGAAGGTGATCGGTTTGATTAAGATGAAGATGTCTCGTAAAGAGTTCGACCGGATGCATAATAAGGAACGAAGCCAGGCCTTCGTCATCACGCTCCTCTCCGTTCTACTGATCAGCGGCCTCTTTGCGGTTTCCATGAACCGGATGATCCATCGCCCGATCGAAAACCTCCTGCGGGCGATGTCGAGAGTCAAAGAGGGAGATCTGTCGGTTACCATCGCGCCTGCGGCGCCGGACGAGCTGGGACGGCTTACGGCGAGCTTTAATTCGATGATCCGGACGATTCAACAGAGCGCCGAGGCCAATCAGGCCCTCCTCGACCGCATTCATACCTTCAACGAGGAGCTTCAGAATAAGATCGACGCGGCCACGGACGAACTTCAGAGGCGGAACGACGAGCTGACTCGCGCCAACCGATCGATCTACCAGATGCAGAAACAGCTGGTGCATTCCAACGAGCTGGCGGCCATCGGGCAGCTGGCCGCAACGGTGGCGCACGAGCTGGGAACGCCCCTGCATTCGGTCTTCGGCCACCTTCAGCTTCTTTTGGACGAGGGCGGGCTGACCGAGGACGCGCGGCGCCGCTTGTCCATCATGCGGTCCCAGGTCGAACGGCTGATCAACAGCATTCAGCGGCTGCTGAACACGACGCGTTTTCCCGAGACGGATTTCGACTGGATCGAGCTGAACGTGGTCCTTGAAGATCTCTGTGTTCTGTTTTCGCCCGAGACGACGGCCAAGCGGATTTCGGTCGTCAAGGAATTCGATCCCAACCTGCACAAGCTCCTGGCCAGCTACAGCCAGATCCAGGGCGTTTTTCTGAACCTGATCGACAATGCGATCGACGAATTATCCGGCGGCGGAACCCTGGTGATTCGAACGAAGCAGATCGGTCCTCCCCGGGATTCCCCGGGCCGATCCGGGGAAGATGCGCTCGAGGCCGAATGGGTCGAGGTCATGGTCCAGGACAGCGGGAGGGGAATCCCGTCGGATCATCTTCAAAAAGTCTTCGAGCCCTTTTTCACCTCCAAGGAGCCCGGACAGGGAACCGGCCTGGGTTTGTCGATTTGTCAGGACGTGGTTCAGCGCCACGGCGGGACGATCGCCTTGGAAAGCCGATTGGCCGAGGGAAGCCGGTTTATCGTGAGGCTTCCGGTGAGAAAGCGAGGTTAAGATGGTCGCACCTTCACAAATCCTTGTCGTGGATGACGACGCGGTCGCGGCGGACCTTCTCCGGGAGGTCCTGACGAAGGAGGGGTATCGAGTCCAAACGACCACGCAAGGCTCGGAAGCCATCCGGATGGGGACACACGCTCCCTTTGACATGGTGATCACGGATCTGAAGATGCCGGATGTCGGCGGACTCGAAGTGGTCCGGGCGTTACGGCGGAAAAGCCCCGAGACGATCATGATCGTCATCACGGCCTTCGGCTCCTTTGAGACGGCGATTGAAGCCATCCAAAACGGCGCGTACGACTATATCAGCAAGCCGTTTAAGATCGAAGATGTCAAGGTCACGGTTCAACGGGCCTTGAATCAGCAGCGGCTCATTCGGGAAAACCTCTTTCTTCCGACCGAAGCCTCGGAGGATCTTCCGCTCGAAACCGTCATCGGCAACAGCCCGAAGATGCTTGAGATCTACAAACTGGTGGCCCGGGTCGCCTCCACCGACACGACCGTCCTGATTCAGGGCGAGAGCGGAACCGGAAAGGAGTTGATCGCCCGGGCCATTCACAACCACAGCCGCCGGGCCGAGAAGCCGTATGTCGCCGTCAACTGCGCCGCGCTTCCGGAGGGCCTTCTGGAAACCGAGCTGTTCGGCCACACCAAGGGCGCGTTCACCGGCGCCTGGACGAATAAAAAAGGGCTATTTCTTGAAGCGGAAGGAGGCACCTGCTTTCTGGACGAGATCGGGGATATCACGCCTTCCCTTCAGGCCAAGTTGTTGCGCGTATTGCAAAAGCATGAGGTCCGCCCGGTGGGCGGAGGGGAAACGATCCGGGTGGATGTACGGATCCTGGCCGCAACCAATAAGGACCTGGCGACGCTGGTGCAGGCCGGGCGTTTCCGGGAGGACGCCTTTTATCGGCTTCATGTCGTGACGATCAATCTTCCCCCGCTGCGGGAGCACCCGGAGGACATTCCGCTTCTCGCAAACCATTTCATCAAGATAGCCTGTCAGCGCGCCAAGAAGAGCGTCTCGGGGATTTCCAAAGAGGCCATGGAGATCCTGACGCAGTATCATTGGCCGGGAAATATCCGCCAGTTGGAAAACGTCATCGAGCGCGCGGTGACGCTCACGACCAATAACGTGTTGACGCCCTCCGATATTTCCGATGATCTGCATCCGAAAGAACCGGCCCGCGTCCCCTCTTCCTCCGATGCCATGGTGACCTTGGAAGAAATGAAACGGCGGTATGTCGAGCAGATTCTTGATCAGACCGGCGGGAACCAAAGCAAGGCGGCCGAGGTGCTGGGGATCAATCGCAAGACCTTGTATCGGTTCAGCAAGCGCCGTGAATCCAAGAACGGTAACGCTTGACCGGGACAAAAAGCCCCATGGCAAGATAAAAAAGTCCCGTCTCTGATCTCAATCCCGCCCCGCAAGTCCATTTAAAACGATCCAATTGCTGCGTTAACTCCATCCGGCCGCTGGCATGCCTTTTGCTCTTTCCAATTAAGTTCAGCAAACAACCGTTCAAAAACCGGCCGCCATCCCTGCAGCATTGATACGGGAGGATTCGGAACCGAAGCGATGAAAATCAAGATATTTTGTGATTTCGACGGGACGATTACGCGGCAGGACACAACCGACGCCGTTCTGGAGACGTTTGCCCGACCCGAATACAAGGATTGGGAGCGGAAGTGGGAGGAAGGAACCCTTTCGGCGCGGGAATGCATGCGACAGCAAACCCGGCTCATTCAGGCCGGCCCGGAAACGCTCCGCTCTTTTCTAATCCGTCAGCCGATCGATCCGGGGATCCACGTTCTGAAAAAGGAATGCGTCAAGAACGGCGCATCGCTGGTGATCGTGAGCGACGGGATCGATTTTCTGATGAAGGCCGTTTTGCGCGTCAACGGACTGGACCACCTTCCCCATTATTCAAACCGGCTCCATTGGGAGGAGGACGGGCGGCCTACCCTCACATTCCCGTACGGCGATGCCGTTTGTCAGGGGGGCTGCGGGGTATGTAAATGCCGGCTGCTTGAACAGGACGGGCGTCAAGAGTTCCTGACCGTCTACATCGGCGACGGTCTTTCCGATCGCTGTGTTGTTCACCGGGCCGACCGGGTCTTCGCCAAAAAACGGCTTCGGGCCTACTGCATGGCCAAGGGGATTGTTCACGATTCCTTCGAAACCTTAACCGAAGTGGCGCGCGCGTTGTTTGGGGAACCGTCCAGGCTAAAGCCGGCCATTCAGGAGAAACGATGAAATTGCGTCAGGAAGAAGCGGAGTTGAGAAGACTGGAAGCCAAGTACTGCTCCTACGGCGACACGGTTCATTACGCGTCGTCCCCCAAGTTTTTTAAAGCGGCGGAAGGAAGCTTTCTGTACGACCGCGAATCCCGCCCTTACCTCGACCTCCAGATGTGGTATTCGGCCGTCAATTTCGGATACCGGAACAAGGAAATCAGCCAGCGCTTGAAAGAACAGATCGAGACGCTTCCGCAACTGGCCTGTCAGTATCTGCACGAAGAAAAAGTGTTGCTGGCCGCGGAGCTGGCCCGGGAGTGCGGTCGGGCCTTCGGTCGGGAGGGGCGGGTCCAGTTTAACGTCGGCGGCTCCCAGGCGGTCGAGGATTCGATGAAGCTGGTCCGCAACGCGACCGGCAAGAGCCTCTTCATGGCCTTCATGGGCGGCTATCATGGGAGGACCTTGGGGGCCTCCGAGATCACCTCCAGCTACCGGTACCGTCGTCGCTACGGGCATTTTTCGAATCGCGCCCACTTCGTTCCGTTTCCCTACTGCTTCCGATGCCCGTACGGGAAGAAGCTTGAGAGCTGCGACTATTACTGCGTACAGCAATTCGAAAAACTTTTTGAAACCGAATACCAATCCTTCTGGGATTCCAAAGCCCAAGAGCCCGAGTACGTGGCGTTTTATGTGGAAGCGGTGCAGGGAACCGGCGGCTACGTCATCCCGCCGCCGGAATATTTTCCGCGGCTGTCGAAGGTTTTGGAAGACCGGAAAATCCTCATGGTGGACGACGAGATCCAGATGGGCTTCTTCCGAACGGGGAAGTTTTGGGCCATCGAGCATTTCGGCGTAAAGCCCAACATCGTCGTGTTCGGAAAGGCGATGACCAACGGATTGAACCCGATCTCGGGCGTCTGGGCCGAGGAACGGCTGATCTCGCCGGAGATGTTTCCGCCGGGATCGACGCATTCCACCTTCTCGTCCAACCCCCTTGGAACGACGGCGGCGCTGGCCACGCTGGAATGGATCCGGCATCAAAACTATGAAAAGACCGTTGCGGAAAAAGGCGCCTACTTCCTGGCGCGGCTCGAGGAATTGAAAAGCCGCCATCGCGTCATCGGCAATGTTTCCGGATTGGGGCTGGCCCTTCGGATCGAGGTGACCCAGGCCGACCGGTATACGCCCAACAAGGCGCTCGTGGACCAAATCTTTGAGGCCGGCCTCGAGGGCGGGATTCCGACCTCGCGTGGACCGATGGGGCTGGTGCTGGACGTGGGCGGGTACTATAAAAACGTGTTCACCCTGGCCCCGAGTCTTGAAATATCAAAGGAGGAAATCGATCTGGCCGTCGAGCTGCTCGACGTTTTGTTCAAGAAATACGCGACGGAGGCGCCATGAGTCATCCCTTCGAAACGAAAGAGGCGGCGCTGGCCCGCATGCCGGGAGCCCGGCGCACCGATCTCTTCATGCCGGCTCAATCCTCGACGCTCGTTTATCTCATTCACGGCGTGACCGGAACCCCCCTGGAGATGAAGTATCTGGCGCTGAAGTTATCCCGGCAAGGCCGGGATGTCTATCTGCCCACGCTCCCGGGACATTGTTTGGGGTTGCGGGATATGCTGCGGTCGGACGAAGAAGACTGGCTGCGACACGTTCAGATGCAACTGGCCTTCTGCCGGGAGCATTATCAGCGTTTGATCGTGGGGGGCTTGAGCGCGGGAGCGCTTTTCGCGCTGGAGGCCTCGACCGCGATTCCGTTGGATGGGGTCGTCGTTCTTTCGCCCACCTTTTTTTACGACGGTTGGAATTCCCCGTGGACGTTGAGCCTTCTTCCGTTCGGGATCAAAAGGCTTCCGGCCTTCTTACAATACTTTTTCTTTCATATCGACGGGTATCCGTACGGAATCAAAGAGCCGGCCCTGCAAAGCCGGATCCGTGAGGCCTATCATCCTTTGTACCGGCTGCGGGCCTTCCTGCGCCGTTTTCGGTCCGAGACGCCTCGATTACCCCAACGGAGTAATTCGACCGAGGCCGTCGGATACCCGATTTTCTTTCTAAAAACCCTGGCGGACCTGGATCGACTGTATGAAAAAGTGAAAGGAAACCTCCATCGGGTCACGGCGCCGACCTTGATCCTTCAATCTCGAGAGGATGATTTTACCGGCCCTCGGAACGCCGAACTGGTTTATCGGACGATTCGTTCGGCCGATAAAAGACTGGTGCTCCTGGATGATTGTTACCATGTCATCACGATCGATAAGCAGAGAGATCTTGTCGCGGAGGAGGTTTCAAAATTCATCGAGTCGTGCGTGGGATTGTTCGAAGACTCGGAAATGCCCGCGCTCAGGAGTTAAAAAATGGGCAAGGCGGTGCCGCGGGTGGTTTTAACCGGATTGGGCGTGGTTTCTCCGATCGGCTCGGGCAAGGAGGCCTTTTGGGCCGGCCTGATGGAAGGGAGGTCCGGAATCAGGACCATTCAACGTTTTGATGTCTCCTCCTATCCCAGTCAAATCGGCGGGGAGGTTCCGGATTTTCGTCCGGAGGATTACATCCCGGTTTCCAAAATACCGAAGATGGCCACGGTCACCCGGTATGCCATGGCCGCGGCAAAAATGGCGGTCGAGGACGGACAAATCGATTTTTCCGGAATCGATCGGACCCGGGCGGGGGTCGTGATCGGAACGGGGATGGGCGGAATGGGGATCTATGAAGTCCAGCTGCGGACGCTGTTCGAGACCGGCAACCCTCGCCGCGTGCATCCGCTGTCGGTTCCATTGGCCACATCCAATGCCGCGGCGGCCGAGATGGCCATCTCGTACGGACTGAAGGGCCATAACATCACGATCTCCACCGCGTGTTCCTCGGGCGGCAACGCCATCGGACAGGGACTGGACCTCATCCGATCCGGCCGGGCCGATATGATCATGGCCGGTGGAACGGAGGCCTGCCTCCTGCCGGGGGTGCTGGCCGCCTTCTGTTCCTTGCGAACCCTTTCGGTTCGAAACGACGCCCCGGACCGGGCCAGCCGGCCGTTTGACAAAAACCGGGACGGGTTCGTCTTGGGAGAAGGCGCAGGCGTCGTCCTTATGGAAACGTTGGAATCCGCGGAGAGAAGAAAAGCCTCGATGTATGCGGAACTGGTCGGTTACGGCTGCGCCTGCGAAGCTTCCCACATGGTCAGCCCCGACGTTAGCGGGGCGGAGCAGGCCCGGGCCATGCGCTTGGCGTTGGAAGACGGAGAGGTCTCGCCTTGGGAGGTGGATTATATCAACACCCACGGCACCTCCACGCTGTTGAACGACGCCGTCGAAACGCGGGCGATCAAATCGGTGTTCGGACGGCACGCCCATGACATCTCGATGAACTCGACCAAGTCGATGATCGGTCACACCATCGGCGCGGCCGGTGCGATCGAAGCCATCGTCTGCGCGCTCACCCTCCAGCGGGGAAGGATTCATCCGACCGTGAACATCGAGACGCCCGATCCGGAATGCGATCTGGACTATACGCCCAACCAGGCCCGTGCGAGACCGGTTCAGGTCGCTTTATCCAACTCCTTCGGTTTTGGAAGCAATAACGCCTGTCTGGTCATGCGGGCGATTTCGTAATGGTCCATTGTTCAATGAGAGAGGTCCTATGGAATCCACAGATCTGATCGAAGAACGAATCAAAGGCCGATTGGCCGAGAAATTTCAGAAGAATGCTTCGGACATCCTGTCCGAATCGAGACTGGTCCAGGACCTCGGGCTGGACTCGCTGGACACTTTCGAACTCCTGTTTGAGTTGGAAAACGAGTTCAATATCGGGATTCCCACCGCGGACGCGTTGGCGTTTGTCCGGGTTCAGGACGTGGTTTCCTACATCCAGAACAAAACGAAGCCGGCGTAGCGGTTTTTTAATCGGATCGGGGTCCGGTTGTCCAAGCGGCCCTCCGAACCTTTCGAGACCTCTTTGAAAACTCGGCCTACAGTGTCCCAGCCGTCCGGCTCTCCCGCATCCGGGCTCGAGACCGATCAAAGCGTCGCTTCGCCGTGTTCGGCTCGCGAAACGGAATCGGACGGAGTCTATTTCAACCTTCTCGAGCCGGCGTCTCTCGTGGAGGCGTTTTTGAAGAATCCGCCGGTCGGATTCAGCCCGCTGGAAATCCGGTCGTCCGATCGCCGGACCCCGGCTTTCGTGACTTCCTTCGATCTTCTGACCACGCTGGACCCGCACGTCAAGAGGGTCGTCAAACCGATCCTGGATTTTGGGGGTCTGGGCCGCTTCCTGAAACCGCGGACCCTTTTTGTCGGAACGACCGTGTCCGAATATCTTCTTTATCCGTCGCGGAACGATTCCGGGGCCTGGATCTCGGATTGGCAGGAACAGGCCGCAGCGCAGGACGTTTCGTTCCTGATCCTGAAAGACCTCCCGTTGAACTCTCCGCTCTTGACGCCGGATGAAAATAAGAGGGCGGATGACGTCCGGAACCAATGTCGGCAAGCCGGGTTCCAAGTTCTGGCCGGACAGGCGCTGGCCTTTGTTCCGATCGAGTTCGCTTCGATCGACGAATACCTCCGTGGCTTGTCCCACTCCAGACGAAAAGATATCCGCCGGAAACTGCGGAAGCGGTCCGAAATCGAGGTGGTGGAGATTCCCCTCGGAGATCCCGTCTTTTCGGACGAGGCGTTTGTCCGCCGGCTCTACGATCTCTATTTGAACGTCTACCGACAGAGCGAGATTCATTTCGATCAACTGTCCCTCCCGTTTTTTGACGCGGTTCTTCGCCGCCCCGCGGGCGGGGGAATCGTTTTCGTCTACCGGCATCGGGGGAAGATGATCGGATTCAACCTCTGTTTCATTTATCGCAACAACCTGATCGACAAAACCATCGGGCTGGCCTATCCCGACGCGCGGGAATGGAACCTCTACTTTCTCAGCTGGATTTTTAATCTGGAGTACGCGATCCGGCACGGCCTGCGCTTCTACATCGCGGGATGGACCGATCCCGAGGTGAAGACGGCGCTGGGCGCGGGGTTGACCTTCACGCAGCACGCGGTTTATCCCAGGAGTCCGCTTCTCCGGGCCGGTCTGAGGAGGCTGCGGCGCTTTTTTGAAACGGATCGGAACTGGGCCGACCGGGGGCGCGACCGGTCCCGCCGCGGAGCTCCGGAGGGGACGTCATGACGCCGACGGCGACCCTGATCTGGTTGGGCAACATCCTGTTCGACACGGCCGGACATCTGTCGTTTAAAGCGGCCGCGACGGGGGGGGAGGAACGGAACGGGTTCAGGCGCTGGGCCGTCCTGTTAAGCGATCGATGGATCTGGATGGGCCTGGCCGCGTTCGTCGCGGAGTTCATGCTCTGGCTGGCGTTTCTTTCTCTCGTCCCGTTGTCGCAGGCGGTGCTGGTCGGCAGCGTCAATATTCTGGCGATCCTGTTGGGCGGGCGGCTCCTTTTCGGTGAGAGGCTGACCGGTCGCCGCATCGCAGGCTCGCTGCTGATCGCGGCGGGCGTGGTTTGGGTCGGGTGGGGTTAGAGGATGCGCCGGTTTTTTCTCACAGGGTTGATCATTTTGATGGTCTTCGATACCGCCGCCCAGATCGGGTTCAAGTTCGCGGCCGTGGCGGCCGCTCCCGCCGGCTTCGACGCCGGATGGCTGGGCCGCCTCCTCGTCGAGAAATGGATTTATCTCGCGGTCCTCGGTTATCTCGGCGCCTTCGCGACCTGGATGACGTTGCTCCGACATGCCCCGGTCGGCCCGGCCTTCGCCGCTTCCCATCTCGAGATCGTTTCGGTCTTGCTGTTTTCGGTCCTGGTTTTGGGAGAATCCCTTTCCGGGGCTCAGGCCCTCGGGAGTCTTCTGATCCTGTGCGGGATCGGGTTGCTGACGCCGCGGGGCGAGCGCGAGCGGAAGGAGAAGGTCGAGCCGCGGCGGTGGCGCGAACTGCCGCCCACGGCGGGCTTGCCGTTGCGATGGCGCGATTTTCTTCCGATGCGCGGCGCGGGGCTTGATTTTGAGACCGCCTTCGCCCGGTTCTTGAACGTTCCGGCCGTTCAGGTGGAATGCTCCGGCACCGCCTGTTTACTCATCGCGCTGGAAACCCTCAAGCGCCTCAGCACCCGACGCACGGTGGTCGTTCCGGCCTATACCTGTCCGCTGGTTCCGATGGCCGTCGCGCGCGCCGGGCTCCGGATCCGGCTCTGCGACACGCGCAAGGACCGGTTCGATCTTGACCCGGACGCCCTGTCGGCCGTTTGTGACTCCGACACCCTTTGCATTGTGCCGACCCATCTCGGGGGAGCGGCCGCGGATTTGGCTCCGACCCTGGAGATCGCGCGACGCGTCGGCGCCGCCGTCGTGGAAGACGCGGCGCAGTCGCTGGGCGCCGTCTGGCAGGGCCGGTTCGTCGGAACGATCGGGGAGATCGGGTTTTACAGTCTGGCCCGCGGCAAGGGGTTGACGTTGTACGAGGGGGGCGTTCTCGTGTCGCGCGACGCGTCGTTGCGAAGGGCGCTTGCGGAGACCGCCCGCGGACTCGTTCCGCCTCGGCCGCTTTTTGAATGGGTCCGCTTGACCCAGCTGATCGGGTATCGACTCGGATACCATCCGGCCGCCTTGCGGCTGACCTACGGGTTTCCGTTGCGTTACTGGCTGAAAAAGGGCGATCCCGCGCGTGCGGTGGGTGATACTTTTAATCGGGATATCCCCCTGCACCGAATGGGCGCTTGGCGCAAGCGGATCGGAGCGGCGGCCTTGCAACGGTTTCCGGTGGCCGTGTTGGAGAACGCGGAGCGGGGCCGTCGGCGGGCCAAGCGCCTGGAGAATGTTCCGGCGTTAAGGGTCATCAACGATTCACCCCCGGACGGCGGGACCTGGCCGTTCCTGACGGTTTTATTCGAGACGAACGAAGCCTGTGATCTCGCGCTCTCCCGTCTCTGGACTTCCGGGTTGGGCGTGACCCGTCTCTTTATTCACGATCTGACCGGCTACCCCGATCTACGGGGGATCGTGTCCGCAGGGCCGATGCCCAACGCATCCTCCTTGGCGGAGCGCTGTCTGACGATCACGAACAGCGCCTGGCTTTCGGAAAACGAGTTCTCGCGGATCTGTAATATCCTTGCGGACGCGACGTCTAATCCGGCCGCAGGATCGAAATTAATTTCTCATTGAGGGTCCGGTGGCGATGCTGGTGTTGATCGAGATCAGCAGGCGATGGAGGAGACTGGCCGTCCAGTCGGCTCAGAACCCTTTTCCAGGGCTGGGGATAACGGTAGAACGAGATTTCGCCGGTGACGTCGGCGGCCAGAAGGCGAGGTTTTAGAAACCGCACGGCCTCGAAGAGGTTCTCCTCCGTCAGGATCCCCTGGTCCCAATTGGTCCGGACGATCCGGGGCGAGAGAACATCTTTGTCGATGGATAGATAGACGGGATCGCAGTCGACGTTCAAGATGTCCGTCCGGATCCGTTCCGAAAGCCGGTTTTGCCCGTCCCGGAAATCCTTGATCCCGGAAAGGCCGAGTCGGCGGGCCAGCATCGGGACGGGTGAAAAGCAGAAGTAGAAAAGCTTCCCGGCGTAAAGCGGGCGGAGATGGTTTTCGAACAGGTGAAATCCCCGGATGTCGTCGGACGTGATTCCGACGACGGTCACCCGGGAGACGAACGGCAGCCGGCAGACATGATGCACCCAGGATCCGCAATGAATGCCCCAGGGAAAGCGCATATTGTCGGGATGGTTGTCGAAAACGACGACCTGGAACGGTCCCATGGAATGCAGCCGCCGGATCATCAGATAACTGACGTGATGGAAATCGCCGCTTCCCAGGAAGGCCAGCCGGGGTCCCTCGTCCATTTGTGCGTTCAAGACGGTTTCGAGTCGTTCGATGTCGGCGAGGGAGCAGCCGTAACGAATCACCCGTTGCCAGTCGTTCAGAGGAACGGTGCTGACGCCGGCGAGCGACAGGACGGACCGGTCAAAATCGAGAATGAGAGGCTCTTTCATCTTCCATCGGACGGCCTTGCGGCGCGTGTTGAAACAGCCTATCTGAAATAAAGCGGGGAGTCAAATTGTTGAGAAGGAAGGGCGGGATTTTAATTTTTATCCTCAGCGGGGCGATGATGCTGCCGAGAGAGCTGCAGGGGGCCCCGAATCCTTATTTCGGGTTTCCTCAGGAAAATAGTCCGGCCCGGTCGGACCCGCGCGACGACTCCTCGAATCTGCAAACCGTCCTGCTGGGCGGGGAATGGATCGAGAGCCGAAAGGCGGGGCATTCGCAGCGCTTGGGGCTTCTTTCGTGGGAAAAGGATTTTATACTGAAGACGCCCCGACTCACCTTTGTGAACGCCTCGGTGGACTCGGATGGCGGCCGGTTGACCTTGGAGTCGCCTGCGTCGGTGAGCCCTTATATCGCCTTCATCGCGGAATATCCTTTCTTCTATCAACCCTCGGAACAAAGCGGCCGGCTCACCGAGACCCGGTTTCGGGGCCTGGGAACGGGAGCGGGGATCCTGAAAAGAAGCCCGGTCGCGGATGCCCGTCTGGGCGTCGAATGGGTTTCGGGAAAACTGGACGGCGACGTTAAGGAGACGGGTCGGAAAACGACGGAGTTGCTCCAGCTGGAGCGGGACCGAACCCAGCGGACGAAATGGGATGAACCGACCTCCGGTACCCGGCTGTTTTTTTCCTTTTCCGCCCTCCAATTTAATGGATTCGCGTCGGAGCCGGAGAAAACGGTCGCGACCGTCCAGGGCGTGGAAGAATGGTATCACCCGGTCTCGCCATCGACCACGTTCGGGTTGGCGGCGCGCGAAGGCGCGGATTCCCGTTCGGCCCGGTTCTGGTCCACGACCCTCGGATCCCTTCAGGAGGACGACTTCAACATTCCTCTGCCGGGCTACCTTTATCAGCAGTTCGCCGTGAAGGGATTTATCGACGGGGAGGCGGGGCTTGCCTTCCGGCCGACGCCGGATTGGAGTTTTCATGTGGGATATGACGCCGCCGGTGGATGGAGCCCGCACCTGTACGGTGCGGTGACGGGCGGGGTGACCCATCTCCTTTTTAACAAACTGCCGCTGAACCTTCAGGGAGCGTGGGGCCTCTCCCCTTCGGGCGCGATGGAAGTTCTGGGCGGAACGGCGCTTCAATGGTAACGCAACTCCTCCCGGTCCGGGTGAATCGTACCGTGGCTTCTCAAACGATCGCGGACGCGGATTCGAACGCCGCGATCTCAAGAGGCGAACGGGGCTTGATCGCGGCGTTTTTTACGATGACGTTGTTCTGGCGCGTCGTCTACGTCTTCCGCTATCGCTTCAACTCGGACGAACCCCAGCACCTGCACGTGGCCTGGGGCTGGACGCGGGGCCTCCTTCAATACCGAGACGTTTTCGATAATCACACGCCGCTTTTTCATCTTCTCTTCGCGCCGCTCGTGGGCGTTTTGGGCGAGAGGCCCGATGTCCTGCTCTGGATGCGACTGGCCATGATCCCGTTGGCCGTTCTGTCGCTTTGGGCCACGTACCGGATCGGTCTCAAGCTCTTTAGCCGCCGGACCGGACTCTGGGCCGCGGTGTTCACCGGACTGCTTCCCGGTTTTTTTATTTACACGGTCCAGTTTCGAACCGATGTTCTTTGGGCCACGCTCTGGCTCCTGGCCTTGGACGTTCTGCTTCAAGGGCCGCCGACCTCCTCGCGAAGCTTTTTCGGCGGCCTTTTGTTGGGCGCCGCGTTGAGCGTCTCGATGAAAACAATCCTGTTGCTGGCCGCGCTCGGCGTCGCGCTTTTGTCAACGAGAGCGCTCGCTCCCAACGTCCGGCGGGATACCCGGGACCCCGGCCCGGGCCGATTGGCCGCGGCGGCCTTGGCGGGATTCGTGCTGGTTCCCCTGGGGTTGGCGCTGTTTTTTGCCGTCCAAGACGCCGGCGCGGCATTCTTTTATGGTGCGGTGGTCCACAACCTCGTTTCGGGCCTGGGGTCCCGGCCCGCGAATTCCGGTCGAGTCCTTCTCTTAGTCTTCATGCTGCCGCCGCTGGGATGGGCGGCGCGGACGATCGCGCACCGGGCTCCCGATCCCGCCATCGGGGCCCGGCGTGCGGTTGTCTTTCTCGCGGCCGGGTTGTACTTCTTGGCGGTGCACACCTTCTGGCCGGTCTTTTCGGCCCAGGACCATCTCCCGTTTTATCCGCTTCTTGTTGTCCTTCTGACGCCGTCGTTCTTGGCCGTCGCCGGCTTCCGGAAAGCTCAAGAGGGAAGGACGGGTCCGGCACGTCCGTGGCTCGACGCGGCGGCGCCCGCGGCGGTCGCTGTTGCGGAGCTGGTATTTTTGTTGGCGGCCGTTCCGGTGTGGCGGGACGGGACGCGCGATGAAGTGGGTCTGCTCACGGACGTCCTTCGATTGACCCGAGCCGAGGATCCCGTCCTCGACCTGAAAGGCGAGACGGTGTTTCGTTCCCGTCCGTTCTATTATGCGCTGGAGAGCGTCACCCAGGCGCGGCTCCGGCAGGGACTTATTGTCGATGACATTCCCGAGCGGCTGATCGCCACCCGCACCTGCGTGACGATCGCGGACGTCGGTCTCTTCCCGGTCCGCGGCCGCGCTTTCCTTGAAGAAAATTATCTGCCCGTGGGCCGCTTGCGCGTGGCCGGGCGGCTTCTGGCCTCTCATATCGATGGAACCGGTCCCATCGCATTTGAAATCGAAATTCCGGCTCGGTATTCCATGATCAGCGACGCCGGCGCCGCGGCGGGCGGGCTGGACGGCCGTCCCTACGAAGGCGCGAGGTTCCTCGATCGGGGCCATCACGAATTTCGGCCATCGGCCGGAACCGGGCGGCTGGCCGTGGTATGGGCCCAAGCGGTGGAGCGGGGCTACCTTCCTTTCCCGGTCCAAAAGAGGTCGCTATGACGACGGTTTTAAATTTCAACGGCCGGGACCGGGTGATGGTCCTTGCGCCTCACCCCGACGATGAAACCCTGGCCGCGGGCGGGCTCCTTCAGATCGCCATCGCCGCGGGCGCGCCGGTCCGCGTGATTTTTGTGACCGACGGGGAGAACAATCCCTGGCCGCAACGGGCCCTGGAGCGCCGCTGGCGGATCGGGCCCGATGAACGGATCCGTTGGGGCCGGCGTCGGCGGGCCGAGGTCCGCTCGGCGTTTGCCGTCCTCGGCGTTCCGGAGGACAACGCGGTCTTTTTGGGATACCCCGATCAGGGCTTAACCCCCCTTTTGATGAGCGGCCGGAACGATCTTGTGACCGCGCTGACCCGGGAGATCGAAGCCTGGCGTCCGACGAAGCTGGCGATCCCTTCGGAGCTCGACGGCCATCCGGACCACAGCGCGTTCGCGGTGCTGGCGTCCTTTGCGCTGGCCCGTTTGACGCCGGATCGGTCCGGGTTGATGCCGATCCGCTATCTGATTCATTGTCCCCGTTCGCGGCCGCCCGAGCGGAGCGGCTTTTTGCTTCCGGTGGCCCCTTCCGTCCGGGCGAGAAAGCGCGAGGCGATTCTCCGCTACGCGAGTCAGTTGTTGTTGAGCCGTCGGAGGTTCCTCTCCTACGCGGCGGACCACGAACGATTCATGGCCGCGGCCGATCCGATCGATCGGGACGATGCCCATCCGGTGCGGTTTGCGGCGGTGGAGAACAAGACGCTGCGCCTAAAGTGGGCGATGCGGATGCGTCCGACCTTGCGGGGCCGTGCGGTCCTTTACCTGGCCGGGGACGACCCCTCCGGCCGCGCGCTCCGGCTTTCGATCGCGCTGCCCCGACGACCGGCCGGGGTCGCCGACGTGCGCGACGGCGTCTCCGGGGCCGTGATCGCCTGCGCCCGGCTCTACGGCAACCGGAGGCGGGGCGAGGTCCTGCTCCCGCTTTCCCTCTTTCCTCCCGTTCAAAAAATGTTCGTCAAGCTGGAATCCCGACCCGGGTTCTTCGATGAGGCCGGATGGCGCGAGGTCCCGATTCACCGCCCGCGGGGCGGGGTTGTCTCCGAACCGTCCGTCCGTGGCGGGGCGATCCAATGCCGGCCGGTGATCTGCTGCGTGATCCCCTGCTACAACGTCGCCGCGCTGTGCGAAGCGGTGGTGCGCGAAGCCGCCGCTCACGCCGATCACGTGATCGCGGTGGATGACGGTTCAACCGATGGAACCGGTGAAGTCCTGCATCGAATTCAGGCCGAGGGCGGCGGGCGGGTCCGGGTGGTTTCTTTTCCGGTCAATCGGGGCAAGGGCGGCGCGCTTCTCGAGGCGTTCCGCCTCGCAATCTCGGAATGGCCGTTCGATCTGCTGGTCACGGTCGACGGCGACGGTCAACATCGTCCGGCCGACATTCCCCGTCTCGTGCGCGCGTGGAAAGAAAAAGGCGCGTCGTTGGTGATCGGGGAACGGGTCCAATTCGGGGCGATGCCTCTCCGGAGCCGCATCGGCAACACGCTGACGAGTGCGCTGCTGCGCCGGCTCTACCCCGAAAGCCCGCTGGACACCCAATCCGGTTTGCGCGCACTGGATCGGAACTTTGTGCGGGAGGTAGTGCAGTCTGTTCAGGGGCGGCGCTACGAGACGGAGATGAAGATTCTCCTGCTGGCGTTGGGACATCATCGGAGAATCGGCACCGTTCCGATCCAGACGGTTTATCTAAACGGCAACCGCTCCTCCCATTTCCGGCCGGTTCTGGATTCGTTGCGGATTTATTGGGTGCTTTTCAACGGGCGACGGCCCGTTCCGGAAAGCGATCCCTGTTCGGAGAAGGCCCTTTAGAGATCGTCCACGATAATCTATTGCCTTTTTTCATGTTCGGCCATATGATGGACGGCGGGGTCGACAGTATCCGTTCGAACCGCGTTGACGAATTAAAGGTCTTTGAGTGGACGCAAACATCGCTTCCCGCGAAAAACAGATCTTCTTCCATGTCGGGCTGGCCAAAACCGCGACGACGTGGCTTCAGCACAAGGTGTTCCCCAATTTCCGCGGCATTTATTACGTGAAGAATACGCGCTATCACCGTTATGCCGAGATCATCGACCGATCCGACCATCTGAAGTACCTCGTGTCGCGCGAGTTCGACAGGCAGCTGGAGAGGGAGGTGAGCCGTTTTGCAGCCCGCTATCCGCACGCGCGCACGATGATCGTGCTGCGCCGGCACGATTCCTGGATTGCTTCGCAGTATCGCCGTCGCGTCAAAAACGGGTTCGGCCTGCCCTTCGAAGCCTTCCTCGACCTTGAACGGGACAAAGGTTACTGGAAGCAGAGCGATCTCTATTTTTTTCCGAAGCTGCGTATTCTGGAAAAATATTTTTCCGAAAAACCGCTGGTTCTGTTTTATGAGGACCTGAAATCCGACGCCGTGGCCTTCGTGGACAAGATGGCCCGGTTCTGCAGCGCGGACTACGACCGGAACCAAATTTCCCTGAGTCCCTTCCACACCTCCTACGCCGACAAACAACTCCGGGTGCTTCGAAGCGTCAGCCGCTATTTGTTCTCGCCGGTGCAGCAATTTTCCGGGCCGAGAGTCTGGCGCTGGGTCCAGAAGCGGTCGCGCTCGCTGCTTGTCTATTCGATCCTCTACCCCGCGGTGTTGCTGCCCGACGCCTGGCTGCCGAAGGACGACCTGATTCCCAAAGAGCAATTGGAAAAAATCCGGCAACGGTACGCCGACGACTGGCAACAATGCCGCGAATACGCCGAGCGCCAGAATGCCGTTTCAGTTCCGGATCCCGCACCGAGTCGGCGTTAAAATTCCCAGACCATGATCAATCCGCCCGGGACGGGCCGGATGGGCGAGTTGGAAGGCGGATTCCGTTGCCGGTCGGCCTCCCAATAGCCGATCGGGCCGCCGTTGGATATGCCAGCTCGATTTTAATGCTTGAAGCCCCGATTCCTAAAATTCGGTGTCGGGTCTTTTACGCTGATGTCACGGCTGTCGCAGGCAGTCCCGTGGAAGGAATTGAAAGCCACCGCTCGATGGGTTTTATCCTCGGCGCTCAATGCCCATGTTTAGCCGCTTTATGCGAAAAGATCAAGATGCACAACCCAATGAGCACGAGAAGCCCTGCCGATGCTGCGTAGCGGCTTAACGCCAAGCCGCCCTCACTGACGGGTTTGTCCAGGAAGTCGCCGACCACGGCTCCAAGGGGTCTCGTAAGGATGAAGGCCGCCCAGAAAAGCATCGTGCGGGATAGGGTCGTTCGATAGTATGCTGCTGCAAGGATGGCCAGCATTGCGCTAAACACCAACGCGCCGCCATTGTATCCAAGGCCGTCGGCATCCGCGGTCCAGTCGCCAAGCGCAGTGCCCAAGGTCTGAGAAAACATGATGGTGACCCAGTAGAACATTTCGGATTTCGGAGTGCTTACGGTATTCACGGCGACCGAACCAAGAGCGCGATACCAAATGAACAGTGACGCCATCAGAAGGGCGAACAAAATGGTTGTTCCGCCCGCATATCCGATGCCCAGCGAACGATCCGCGAAGTCCGCCAAGGTCGTTCCAACCGTTGTCGTTGCCACAATGGTCGTCCAGTACACGACCGGATGAAATCGCTTCGCGGAGACCTGGACGATGACCGCAGCGATGAAGATCACCGCAAAAATTCCAGTGCTCACGATATAGCCGAGATTCATCGACATGGACACGGCATCCCCGCCGGTCTCGCCCAGGGTCGTGGCCAGGACCTTGATGATCCAGAAGATCAGAGTGACCTCCGGTACTTTGCCGAAGATCTCTTCCTTGACCATGTTCATTTTTTCTTCATTGCGGCCCATCATTTCCTCCATTTCAGCCATCAGACCGGCGGCGATCAGAGCAAGACAGCCGAACGGCCCCGCGTTAAAATTCCAAGACCATGATCAGTCCGCCCGGCACGGGCCAGATGTGCAGGTTGGAAGGCGGATTCCATTGCCGGTCGGCCACCCGAAAGATGCTGTGATCCACCAGACGATAGGCCCCGGGCGCGTCGACTACAAACTCGACGATGACCGCGCCGCCGGACGGAACCGTCGTCGTTTGGACCTTATAATTTATCGCTCCGTTCAGGGAGCCGTCGATATAGACTTTGTCAAAAATCTCACCGATGACGCCGTGATCGTATCCTCCCCCGCGGCGGTGCGGATTATCGGAGTGAAGGAGAAAGAGGAAAAGAAGATCGCTGCAAGGGTGAAAAGACAGGCGTTGCGGCTCATGGGGTCCTCCTGTGCTGTTCGGTGAGACGGCGTTCTTGTCCCGGCGGGGCCGGCGTGACGAGCTTCGATGGTACGCTTCCGGGACGAGGATGGTCAAGGCGGGGGAAGGCCGGGCGGATTCCTTGTTTTTCTCAGGTACTGTTCGTAGAGTTGGTTCACCCGGCGGTCTCGGACATAGTCGTGGTTTCGGAAACCCCCGCCGAAGACGCGCGGGATGTGGAGGAGCTCGTGGATCAGGGTTTTGGTCCGCTCGTCTTCGGAGAGACGGTTGTAGTTTTCCGAGACGAGCTCGATCACGTAATGGGCTGGGAGACTCAACCCGGTCTGAAGGGCTTTGGGCAAACCGTGGCAGCGGGCCAGAATCCGGCGGCTTTTGGTCCCCCGGCTTCGGATCGCCCGGACGCGCCCGGGTTGGATGTGGTCCATCTCAAGCGACCGGACGATCTGCGCGATCTCCTCGTCGATATCCGGTGCCGGGTGATATTCCAACGCCACCCCTCCTGATTGTGATGGACTATACCCAAGGATTTCAAAAAAGGCAAGGCGGTGTCCTCCGCACGGGTCAATGGCCGGTTTGAAGAAAGGGGATCCGGAGGAGAAGCAAATAGCCGTTCAACGCCAGGAAGCCGCCGAACGAGGCGAGGACCAGGCTGAAATGAAAGATCACCGGCGTGTCGGCCAGGATCGAGATCGAGGCCATGACGATCGCGATCTGAAGCAGCACTTCGGCGAAATCGAAATACGGGTCCTTGGTGCGGTTCACGTCGCGTTCATGTTCCAGGGCCTTCGCCTCTTTTTCGATCTCCTGCTTCTCGGACTGGTAGCGCTTCTCCTCGTCCGTGACCTGCGCCAGGAGCGCCTCGGTTTTCTTCCGCGCCTCGGGCGGCATCTTGGCGCCGCGCTCGGCCAACTCCAGGTCGAGCTGCAGCCGATGCGTCCGTGTCTGGTGTTCCTTGATCGACTTCGCCTGGTAGAAAGCCCACTGATCCGAAGACTGTTGCTGGGCCAAGAGCATCTCCTTGGTGGCGTTGTTTCCGCCGAGACCGGCGATGGCCAGGATTACGGCGAAGATCGAGGTCGTGAGCGCCACCCGCCGCTCGAAGGATCGGGTTTTGAATTGCTCCAGCTCTTCCAGTTTCGGCACTTCGAGTTCGGCCATGCCTTATGTTCCGCCTCCTAAGGGGAGGCACTATACCCAACCGCTCGAAAAAAGGCAAGGGTCTATGGTACAATGATCCTCGGTGCTTTGATCAAGAATGTCAAGGCCGAATCGGATTCTTCCCGTCCGCCTTTTGCCGCCTCTTGAGATCCGTCACCGATTTATCTTATACTTAAAAAATCTTTATACATTGCTCAGAAAGTAAACAGAATGTCTTCGGAATCAATCTTAATTCGTGAGAAAGGGGTCGTCAAAACTCGTACGGACCTTTGGGATTGGATCCTCAGAGGCGCCATCTTTTTGAGTCTCGCCGGACTCAGCTACAGCCTTCTCTCAAGCCACCTCTTCCGTCCTTTGTTCCACGAATCCGTGTCCAACCAATGGGCCCGGTTTATCGAGCGGCCGGGCTTCTTATGGATTATCATGGGGACCTCGTTATTGGCTTTTCGGACCTTTCTGTGGTTCCGCTACCGGCCCTTTGCATCCGCCTCCATGGCCGAAGCCCCTTCGCTGACCGTCATCATCCCGGCCTATAACGAGGGGGCGATGGTCGAGAAGACCGTCGGTTCCGTGGCGGCGGCGCTCTATCCGCGAGAGCGGTTGGAGATTCTTGTCGTGGATGACGGAAGCCGGGACGATACCTGGAAATATATCGAGCGCGCCGCTCAACGACATCCGGACTTGGTCACGCCGATACGGTTCCAGCGGAATCAAGGCAAGCGCGCCGCATTGGCGGAGGGTTTTCGGCGGGCTCGCGGGGAAATCGTCGTCACCGTGGATTCCGACAGCGTGATCGACAGCGGTTCACTCCTGGCGCTGGCCGGGCCTTTTCGCTACTCGAACGTGGGCGCCGTGGGCGGGAAAGTGGAGGTCTACAATCGGCGACAGGGGTTGATTCCGCGGATGTTGCAGGTTCGGTACGTCTTGGCCTTCGACTTTTTGCGTGCGACGCAGTCCACCTACCGCACGGTTTACTGTTGCCCCGGCGCGTTGACCGCGTATCGGATCGCGGTGGTGCGCCGGGTGCTGCTCCCGTGGGAGCGACAGACCTTCCTGGGCGCCCAATGCACCTACGGCGAGGATCGCGCGCTGACGAATTTCATCCTGTCGTGCGGGTATGACACCGTCTACCAGCGGACGGCGGTGGTCCGCACCGTGGTTCCGGATCGGTATGCGAAGCTGTGTAAAATGTATATCCGTTGGGACCGGAGCTACATCCGTGAAGATCTGCGTTTTTTGCGCATCGTCTGGACCCGGCCCGTTGGACCCCGCCTGATCGCGATCCTGGACCGCTTCGTCACCAATCTGCGGTATCCCGTAAGCTATGCGGCCCTGACGCTGATGGTCGTGCTGTCGGTCAGCGATCCGTGGACGATCCCGCGGGTTCTGATCGCGATCGGATTGATGTCCGGGTTTTACATGCTGTTCTATTTGCAGAGCGAGCGGTCCTGGAACTGTCTCTTCGGCGTGCTTTACGCCTACTACTCGTTCTTGACGCTGCTCTGGATCTTTCCGTACGCTTTGCTGACGATCCGGTCGCGCTCCTGGATGACGCGTTGACCGGATCGCGGACGGCGCGCGATGAGGGTTAGGGGAGCGGATGGCCGGAAATAACGTAATCGCAGAGTTGGATGAAATCCGAAATGAGGCGGTCCATATTGATTGAAACACCGGCGGCCTGTCTCCCCTCGATTTCCAGCTCGGCGACGTATTCGCCGTTGAGGTCGGAATCCTGGCTGAGGTTGTATCCCTTCATCGGATGGAAGTGATGGACGATGCCATGCCGGTAGGTATTGTAGAATTTTTGAGCCCCAAGTTTTTTGGACAGGACGGGAAAATGCTTTTCCAGGATTTTCAGGTAATCCCGTTTGTGGGCCGTGAAACTTTTGTCGCCGGCGGCGAAGGCGTCGATGCCGCACACGATGATGCAGAGGACGGCGACGTACCGGCCGTCCTTGTGGCAGATCTCGACGGATTTTTTCAATTCGTCGGCAAGAATCCGACGATCGCCCAGGTCCACGAATTCCTGTTTAGGGACTTTTTTGGCCATGGTCATGGGAATGGCTAATCGAACAATACCCCTATGGTAAACCTCTCCAGCCCCTCTGTCAAGAGGAGTTCCCTTGACTGCGTCAAGGGTTCGGCCCAGCCTAAACGATCCATCGAGGGAGGATTTTCAGGGTTTCCAAAGCCGGAGGTGTGGTCATGGATGAACGCATGCCAAATTTTTTAACCCGGAATGACTTCACGCGCCGGGAATTTGTCGTCACGGCGCTGGCCGCCGGCTTTGCCATGGCGGTGCGCCCGGTCTCGACCCAGACAATCGCGACCGACGCCGTGGGGTTGTCGGCCGGCGAGGTGAAGATTCCGGTCGCCGACGGCGAGATCCCGGCCTACCGGGCGATGCCGGCTGAGGGCGGACCTTTTCCGGTCGTGCTGGTGGTCCAGGAGATCTACGGCGTCCACGAGCATATCCGGGATATTTGCCGTCGCTTCGGAAAAAGGGGTTATCTGGCCGTGGCGCCTGAACTGTACGCGAGGCAGGGAGACGTTTCGAAAATACCCGACGTCCAGGAAATCCTTGCCCAGGTGGTTTCGAAGGTGCCGGATGCGCAGGTGATGGCCGATCTGGACGCGGCTGCGGACTGGGCCGGGGAATCCGGCAAGGGAGATCTTCGGCGGCTTGGAATCACCGGCTTCTGTTGGGGCGGGCGGATTGTCTGGCTTTACGCGGCGCACAGTTCGCGGCTAAAAGCGGGCGTCGCCTGGTATGGACGGCTGGTGGGTCAGCCGACCGGTCTCACGCCCCAATATCCGATCGATCTTGTCGGAAAACTGAAAGCCCCCGTGCTCGGACTGTACGGCGGGGCCGATGCGGCCATTCCGATCGAAACGATCGAGCGAATGCGAAAGACCCTTCAGGCGGCCGGCAGCCCTTCCCGGATCATCGTTTACCCCGATGCGCCACACGGTTTCCACGCCGACTACCGTCCCAGCTACCGCAAAGAAGCGGCGCAGGACGGATGGGAGCGACTGCTGGAATGGTTCAAAAAATACGGGGTCGCGTAACGGCCGCCGCTCTGAACGTCATTGGGTCACGACCCCGGTCCATTTCTTCATGCCGCCTGCAAGATTGTAGACATCGTTATACCCATTCCGGACAAGGAGCTTGCCCAGTTCATCGCCCATCGGCCCGCCGTGGCAAACGAACACGATGCGGTCGTTGGGGGAAAGTTCCTTCAAGACGCGTGTTTTGGCGTCGTCATACGGGATGTTGATCGCTCCTTTGATGTGGCCGGCCGAAAACAGTTCCGCCTCCCTCACGTCGACGATCACCATGGATTTGCCGTCGGCCATCATGGCCTCAAGCTCCGGACCGCCGATCGTCTTCAGGCGCGCCGCCGTGGACGGTGAAGCCGTGAGGACCGTCCCGATCAGAACCCATAACCCCGTCAGTAACAGCTTTTTCATGAAATCACCTCTTTGTGTTTGATTTCGCGAACCGAATGAGGCGTTCGTTATTGAATGCCGCCCCAACACTTCACCGTTCCGTTCCGGAGGATGACGCAGGTGAACCGATCGCCGGCGGCGACCGCCATGGCGGGGGGTATTCCGGTGACGGTCAGCGGCTTGAGCGAGCCGGTCTTCGGACCGGTTCCGAGCTCGCCGTTGGTGTTGCTTCCCCAACACACGACCTGTCCGCCTTTCAGCAGCGCGCAGGTATGAAAGTGCCCCGCCGACACGCTCGCCGCGTGCGCGATGCCGTCGATGAGCACCGGTTTGGCCGAATCGGTCGTCGAGCCGCTTCCAAGCTGCCCGGTCGCGTTGCCGCCCCAGCAGGCGATTTGACCGTTCCTCAAAACCGCGCAGGTATGGTTTTCACCCGCCGCGACCGAGCGGGCCGGCGGGAGTCCGGCGACGGTAACCGGCCGCGACGTCGTGTCCTTCACGGCGATTCCCAATTCACCGGAAAAATTGCCCCCCCAGCACTGGACCGCGCCGTTTGTCGTCACGGTGCAGCTATGCGAGCCGCCCGCCGACAGGGCGACGGCATGATCGACTCCGCGGACCTCCACCGGAACCTCCGACTGGGGTTCCGAGGTGCCGCCGAGCTGTCCGGATTTGTTAAATCCCCAGCAATAGACGCGGCCGCTCACAATCAGGGCACAACTGTGGAAGGAACCCGATGCGACATACGTGGCATGGGTAATTTCGGGCACGGGGACGGGTTCGGCTGAGCTTGGGAGGTCGCTCGCGAGCTGACCAAAACGGTTGCTTCCCCAACACTGGACGGTACCGTCTCGGAGTCGAGCGCAGGTGTGGACATCCCCGCCCGCGACGACGGTTGCGGACGCAATGCCGATCACCTCGACCGGTGTCTCGGTGGGCGCATCGACCTGAACTCCGTTGCCGAGTTGCCCCATGATGTTGCTTCCCCAGCAGGTGACCTGGCCGCTGGAGAGGATGCCGCAAACGTGATGACTTCCCGCGGCCAGGGAGATAAACCTGGGTGCTTTCGGATGCGGGTTTTCATCGCGGGCCTTTGAACTTCGGCCGGGGCTGTTGATCGTGGCGGTCAATATCAGGGCCAGCGCCGTCGCCGTCGTCACCGTGAGTCGCGAGCACCGGTCCGCCGCATACGAGGTCTTTTTCGGGCCGCTCAACAATTTCATAAAGAAAGCTGCTCTGGATGGACGTGTCCGGCCGGCTAACGGTCATTGACCGCGAAAAACCCGCCTATGCTAATTGTAAAGGAGGAACAAGGAAGGTGTCAATCGATGGGTGACGTGCCGTCAGTCCGGACCGAGAGAATGGCGGATCGTTATTCCGGATTTTGGTTCTGGCACTGGAGGAAGGCGGCCACCACGCGGGGATCAAATTGAGTTCCCGCTCCGTCTTGGATTTCCTGGAGGGCCTCCGCTTTGCTGAGGGCATGGCGGTACGGCCGACCGGTCGTCATGGCGGCATAGGCGTTCACCACGGAGACGATGCGGGAGCCGATGGGAATCGTCTCCCCTTTCAATCCTTCAGGGTAACCGGTCCCATCCCAATGTTCGTAGAGATGTCGGATCTGAGGGGCGACAAATTTACTGAACTTCAGCCCCTTAATCAGTTGGCTGAACCTGAAGTTTTTGATCATCTCCGCGCCTTTCGTGGGATGACCGCGAAGAATGGCCATCTCCTTGGCGGTCGGTTTCTCCCGCTTGTTCAGGATATATTCGGGTAACACGTTCTTTCCGATCTCGTGAAGAACGATGGCATATTTGATCCATCCCTGCTGCTCTTCATCCAGGTTGAGTCGGCGGGATACATCCAGTCCACAGGCGATCATCGCGTCACGATAATCGCCCAATTTGAAGTCCTTCTTGGATATGTTGTCGATCAGCGATTCGATCTGCTTGAATTGGCCGTTGATCTTCCGGCGATCCCGCACTCTCTGGGCCATCGTCTTTTCCAGCCCGTCGCCGAGCCGTTTCGCGATGGCCTGGGCCAGCGTGATATCTTCTTGAACAAAACCCGCCACCCGACGGCTGCAGAGATGGAGTAATCCGATCACTTCTCCCGGAACGGGAATGGGTACATACACGTCGGAGCGGATTCCATGACTGAGCAGATAGAGATCCAGGGCGGAGGTCCGGCTTTCGGTTTCGAGGTTGGCCCGATGAAGGATGCGGTCGTATTGGAGTTCGGCCGCGCCGTTGAGGTAATCGAATGGAATGGTGCCCTTTCCGTAGACCAGATCGCTGAGGTCTCCCAGGTTCCCCATCACGTAAAATCCTCCGGCGGGTTTGTCGCGGAGAAGGACGGAGACCCAATCGCACGCGATGACGCGCGGGATCATCCCGATGACGGCCCCGATCATCTGCTCCGGCTGATCGATCGAGGCGATGGCCCCTTCGATGTCGCTGAGCACCGATTCCGTTTCGGTCTGGCGTTCAAGTTTCAGCAGGCGTTGGGTGGTGGTCTGCTGCCTTTGAATGTTGTCCAGGCTGATTCCGATGAACAACCCCAAGCCATTCATGGCGGCGATTTCGGTTTCCGAAAATTCATGGGGGTTGTTTCCATAATCCACCAGCAGGACTCCCAGAATTCTTCCCTTATTGGCAAACGGAACGGCCATGAGGGAATAAATCTCGAACCGTTCGACGAAGTCCTTAGGCAGGAACGTGAAAGGGCTTTCGAACGGTTCGATTCTTCCGTCAGCGGTGAAAACTTTTCCATGGGTGGGAGTCTTCCAGCAGTTCTCAATCGCCAGCGTGCTGCCTTTGGACAGGAGTTCGGTCAAAACGGGCAGGTCCATTCCGCGAAGTCTGGAAGCCCCGAAGGCCGCGATGAGAGAAGCTTTCATTCCCAACGAATGAACAGGGATGAAGCTGGCGGAGGCTTCTTCCCATAGAAAGGCCGCGCTGCGCTGAAACCCGAAACAGTCCAATGGGATCTGACAGGCGCGCTTGACCACCTCCTCCGGTGGGAGATGGGTGTCCATTAACTGAACCGTTTTCAGGATGAAAAGCAGAGCTTGCGTATCGTCTTTGGTTCGGTCATCCGCCCCGTTCTGCTTTTGCGGAGGCGCCTCGACCGATCGGCCGGTTCCGCTGCTTTGTATCGGCGGCCCGGGCGATTCACTCTCTTGCAGGACTAATTTTTTATCCAGGGATTCTCGGGACGCAAATTCCTGCCGACTGGACATCAACTGCTTCGTCAAATCCAGAACGTGACCTCGAAGGGCCTGATTCGTTATGATAAGATCGTCGATCCGTCGCTCGGCTCGTTTGAGGTTTGCCTCCAGCAGCGCGGCGTTCGACGAGGCCATCTTTTCAACGCCGAGTTGTGCCGTCATGTTTTTAAATGTTACCTCCAACGCCTGCTGTTTTCGTCTATAGCCGTCGACCTGATCTTGAAGGCTCCTGTACTGTTCCGAGAGCGCCAAGAGCGAGGCCATGAGTTGCTTGACTTGGGTGGTGGGTTGCCCTTGGGTGGGCGGGATGGGCTTGCCGTGGAGAGTGGCCTCCACCATTTGAGAAATCCAGTGGAATTGTACGAGAAGGTCCCGGATCACATCATAGTCAGGCATGGTCTATTCTCAGGATGATTAATGTTCGTTCTACCGGAAGACCGAGACTCGCAAGGGCTTATCAAACCCTTAAGATTTTGAATCTACACGCTAAATTGAGTATAGCACAAAGATATCCGCCGCCTAGGGGCTGCCAAATACCGCCTGGCGGCACCTCATCCAAATTCTCTTATTCTATCAGAGAGTTAATGCGTTTCGCGGTGAACGCTTTTTGTCGGGAATCGGTTTCTAGAACCTTGAATTAAATGATCCTTTGCGGGCTCCCTGGAATTGCGGCCGATCTCTACTGCGGCGCTTTCGACTGAAAATGGGATTTCAAATGATTTTTCTGGATTTCATGAAGGCGATGAAATGATCCAGCAAATCAGGATCCAGTCCCGTTCCCCGACTTTCCTGCATCAACTCAAAGATCTTTTCCGGGGGCAGGGCATCTCGATAAGGACGGTTGCTTCGCATGGCGTCGAACTGGTCCGAAATGGACGTGAACCGGCTGGCGACATGCGGGGTCCTTTTTTGTTTCATCGAGGGATACCCGGTTCCGTCATACTTCAGATGATGCTCATACGCGACGATGGCCGCGATGGGAGGGATCTCCGGATATTGAAGCAACACGACGGCCCCATGAACCGGATGCTTTTTCATTTCTTCAAATTCCTCGGGGCTCAGCTTTCCCTGTTTGTTTAAAACGTCGATGGGAACCTGCGTTTTTCCCACATCGTGCAGGAGTGCCCCGACGCCAAAGGCATGAACGGCTTCCTTGGGGAATCCCATGGATTCCGCCTGGGCCATGGTCAGGATCGCCAGATTGATGGCATGGACGTAGGTGTATTCATCGTACGATTTAAGATCGGCCAGCGGGATGAAGGATTGATGATTTTCGAAAAGGCCCTTTTCCAGGACGTGCATGATTTTAACCACCAGATTCACCAAGGCTTCCTGCGTTGTGTTCCAATCCGTATAGATATCCCGGATCAGTTTGGCTTCGTCCACAAAACGCGTTTTTTTTGAGGCGGTTTTGGAAACGGAAAAACCCAGGTCTTGGATGATGGAAGGAACGACCGGTTTGGTTCCTTCCACGGAGGATAACTCCCGGATCTCGATATGGGGAGAATGAAAGGCGGGTTTTCGAGAGGATTCCTGTTTTGAGGATTCCTGTTTTGAAGTCAAAAGACTGTTCAGGAAGGGCCCGAATTCATTCCAAGTCAGTCCTTGTCGCAGGATAAACGCGTCGACCTGTCTTTCGCGGAGGAATTTAGCGATATCGCCGGTGTTTCGTTGGGCGTTCGGCAGGAGTCGGTCGTCGACGAATATCTGATCTTCGATAAAAACAAAAACGCGCTCCGGACGCTCCGAGAAAAGGAGGGAGAGCGCGGTTTGGAGCGTTGAAACATCCACGAGAATTTGGGGGTGGTTCTCCGGATACAACGCACGGTCCCACAAAAATTTGGACAAGGCCCTGAGAAATTTTTCTTCCGGACTGGAAGGGACGATTTCCTGGAAGCGCGGAGTCTTGCGGGGACCGTCCGGTGAAGTCGGATCCGGTTTTTTGGGCGAATCTTGATCAGGCATCGGTCCTTTTTTCCCGTTGAATTTCGCGGATGGTGTCGTTGACGGCTTTATAGAGGGCGCGAGTCCGGTTCCACTGCCAGAAACGGAGCATCAGCTGGCGTCGCAGTTTCGCAAGGACGGGGATTAATTCCTTGGCCCCCGATTTTCGGATGATCGCCAGGACCGTCATGAGGTGCCCGTCGATTTTCGACCGGCTCGTGTATGTTAATCGGGCCGTGATCATTTCCATCGATCTTGGATCCCGATGGGAAATCATCATGGAAACGGCTTTACGGAACACCGCCGGGTCCTGATCCCGCAGCGCGGTCGAGAGGGCCTGATAAAAAGAGTCGGTGCCCTTTCCCAACGTTTCTATCGCTTGAAGCGCGGCCATTTTCAATTTGGGCGAATTCTGCTGCAGGCACCGTGCGATT
>Ga0335079_10000488_pt1 | contig 45307 bp, 30 predicted proteins | sample Lox_Sample_33_FD_206719 | JGI IMG/M metagenome (GOLD analysis project Ga0335079, IMG submission 206719) | Soil microbial communities from Loxahatchee National Wildlife Refuge, Florida, United States - Lox_Sample_3.3 | ecosystem: Environmental > Terrestrial > Soil > Wetlands | place: USA...
TCTTCTCGGCCCGGAACTTGGCCCACGCCAACTGCGACTTACCCACCTCAAACAACAGCTTGAGCGCCGTTACTTTCTCCGGTGGAACCAGCTCGCCGGCTAAGAACTGGCGCAGCGCTTCGGACCGGCGCAACTTACCCGACGAAGTCCGCGGCAGCGTACCCGGCTCCAGGAGTTCCACGTCGCGAGGCTTGAGAGAAAGGCCCGTCAAGATACAGTGGCTGATCTCGGCGGTTACTTCCTCTTCGGGACGCTTGCTGCGCGGGTCCTTCTCCGCCAGGATGATGAGCTGCTCGCCTTCGCCTTCGACCATGGTGCTGACGGCTACGGCGCAGCCCTTGCGCACGCCTTCGACATCCAGGAGCAGCTCTTCCATTTCCTGCGGAGCGTAATTGCGGCCGCGGATAATGATCAGGTCCTTGGCGCGGCCGGCAATATAGAGTTCGCCTTCATGAAAGAACCCCAAATCGCCGGTGTCCAGCCAGTCGCCATGAATCATATTGGCGGTCAGCTCGGGGCTCTCCCAGTAGCCTCTGGTGATCGACGGCCCTTTGACCCAGATGCGGCCGACGCGCCCGTCCGGGACGCGCTGTTCCTGGTCGTCGAAGATGGCGACCTCCACGCCGGGCAGTGCGCGGCCCACCGACACGATGCTGCGTCCCGGCCCGGGATGCGCGGTGCCGCCGTTCCACAGGCCTTCGCGGCTGAATTCGGTAAAGCGCGGCAAATCGTCGAGCTCGGTAAACGTGACGCCCAGTCCGGCCTCGGCGAGGCCGTACACCGGCGTCAGAGCATTCGCCTGGAAACCCCAGCGCGCGAAGCGCTCGGTGAAGCGCTGGATGCCGTCGGATTCGATCGGCTCGGCGCCGTTCAATGCGGCGCGCCAGTGTGACAGGTCCACGCCTTCCATCTCTTCGTCTTTGATCTTGGTGGCGCAGAGGCTATAAGCGAAATGCGGCGCGGGAGAGATGGCCGACTTATAACGGGACAGGGTCCGCAGCCAGATCGCCGGCCGGGCCAGGAAAGTATCGGGACCCATGTAAGTCACGGTGCCGGGATAATACAGGCCGAGATACACGCAGCCGACCAGGCCCATATCGTGATAGAGAGGCAGCCAGCATACGCAGCCGTGATCGATTTCATCCTCGCCGCGATACACCAGACATTGCTGCATCATGGTCAGGTTGGCGAGTAAGTTGGTGTGAGTTACCATCACCGCCTTGGGTTCGACAGTGGTGCCGGAGGAGAATTGCAGGAAAGCAGGTGTTTCGGGATCGACGTCCACGGGCTGCCAGCGGCCGGCGCCGTTCTGCAGATCCTTGGCGTCGAGCACTTCTTCGAGCGACTCGACGCCCACGACGCCGGGTCCCAGCAGGCGCCGGATGCGGCCTTCGGTGATGAGAAAACGCGCGCCGATTTTGGTCAGCATCTTCCGCAAGCGGGCAAAGTATTCGTCAAGCTTACCCAGGCGGAAGGGCGGATAGAGACAGGCGGGGATGCCGCCGGCAAGCTGCACGCCGAGCAGGGAATCGAAGAACTCGATGGAAGTGGAAAGGATCAGCGCGACGCGGTCGCCGGGCCGGAGTCCGCGGGCCTGCAAGGCGGCGGCGGCCTTCTGGGCGCGCTGCAGCACGTCGCGGTACGGATAAAACGTAGCCTCCTCGGAAGGCGCCACGAAGCGGGCTCCCCAGCGCGTGCAGGTTTCCAGGTTCAAGAGAATTTCGGGCAGCGTGGCCCCTTTGAGCGTCAGGGCGCTCATTGCCGGGGCTCCGGCTCGCAAACACGGCTGGCGATCATTTTTACGAGGTCCTGCACGGTGACAAGCTGCTGCCACTGCTCGAGGCCGAAAGCGCAGCCGAAGTCCTGTTCGATGGTGGTGACCAGCACCACCTGGGCCAGCGAATCAAGCTGCAGCGCGTCCATCAGCGAGACGCTGGGACCGATGGCCGCGATCTGTTCCGGCGTGAGGTTCAGTTGCTCGCGGGCGATTTTTTTCAGATGCTCCAGAATCGCTTCTTCATTCCATTTGACGAGTGTCTGTTCGGGCACGGGCTCCTCCTATGACGTTTTATAACTTGCTCACGGGCACGATCTGCCCGGGTGGCGGGATGACCAGCGGATCTTCGTGCTGATACATCCGCAGGATCCAATCGGCGTACTTGCGCTCGAGCACCGCGCGGCGCACTTTCTGCGTGGGAGTAACCAACTCGGTATCCAGCAAAGCTTCTTCGGTGAGGAAGCAGAATCGTTTCGCTCGCTCGAACGGGGAGAAGTCCGCCTGCAAGGCGGCCAGCTCGGCGCGGAAGAGCGCCACCACGGGCGGCGCCAGCAGCAGTTCTGCATGGCTGGCACAGGCCAATCCGTGCTGGGTGGCAATGCGCGCCACGTGCTCGGGATGCGCGACGATCAAAGCGCTCACGAATTTGCGGCCTTCTCCCACGATCAGCGCCTGCTGGATATAAGGGCTGCGCTGCAGGGCGTGTTCGAGCGCCGCGCAGGCCACGTTCTTGCCATTCGAGAGAACCAGGATCTCTTTCCGGCGGCCGGTGATCGTGACGCAGCCGTCCGGGTCGAGGCGGCCCAAGTCTCCGGTGCGGAGCCAGCCATCTTCGGCGAGTGCCTGGCGGGTGCCGGCTTCGTCCCGATAATATCCGAGCATCACGTGCGGTCCGCGCGTGAGGATCTCGCCATCTTCGCCGATGCGCACTTCGACGCCATTCAATGGGGGACCTACCGAGCCGGGCTTTTCCCGCTTATACTCGTTCAGCGTGATCACCGGCGAAGTTTCGGTCATGCCGTAGCCTTGCAGGACATCGAACCCGGCGGCCCGGAAGAACAGCTCCACATCGGGGTTCAGCCAGGCCCCGCCGGAGATGAAGTAGCGCAGGCCGCACAACTGGCGATGTACTTTCGGAAATACCAGCAGCTTGGCCAAGGGAGCCAGCAGCGCGGCCGAAAGCGGGGCGAAGGCTCCGGTCAGCCGCTGACGGGTGCGCGCCACCGCGGCTTGGATCAACTTCCCGGCAACAGTCCGCCGCCAAGGCGCGAGCAGGGCGATTTGCGTTTCGACGGCTTCCTTCACTTTCTCGAGAATGCGGGGCACGACTCCGGTGATATCGGGCCGGTGCACGGGCAGCAGTTCTTTCAAATCGTGGGGATCGCCGTAAGCGATCCGCACGCCCTCGTGGAAGTAGCCATAGCAAAGGGTCCGCTCCAAGACATGCGGCAGCGGCAGCACCGAGAGAGCCTGGTGGGCGGTATTTGAAGGGACCCGCGCCAGGCTGCCTTTCAAGTCGAACGTGATGTTGCCGTGCGACAGCATGACGCCCTTGGGAGTACCCGTCGTGCCGGAGGTATAGACGATGGTGGCCAAGTCCGTGGGCTCGGCGGCCAGCGCTTCGGCGCGGATGCGGGCCACCGCCGCGTCGTCGAACTCGGGCGCGGCGGCCACGATTTGGGGCAGGGAAGTGGGGACGCCGGGCGTCTCTTCCATGCCGATCAAGTTTTCAAGCTCCGGCAGGTCGCGCCACAACGGCTGCAAAGTCTCCCACTGTTTGGCGCCGCCGATAATGGCCGTCCGGCAACCGCTGTGCCGCAACAGGTAAGCGATCTGCGCCGGCGCGAGGGTATTATAAACCGGCACCGTCACCAGCCGCGAGAGCAGGATGGCGAAATCGGCGATGTGCCACTCCGGCCGGTTCTCCGCGAACACCGCCACGCGATCGCCGGGGGCCAAACCGGCAGCTTGCAGGAAGTGCCGCAAAGCGAAGACGGACCTCGCGAAACGCTCCGTGGACCACGCCATCAACTCGCCGCGGTTGCTGAACGTCAACAGGCGGTCGAAGCGGTAACGATCCAGGTGATAAAAGAAGAGATGATTCAGCGTGGCGATACCGTCGTTCTGCTGCATGCGATTTCCATGGGGCGCGACAGGATACGAGTGTCTCCGAAGCTAACACAAAATCCGCCGTGGAATCAAGGGAATGGGGGCCATAACCACAGTTTTCCCGACGGCTACAGTACCGGCGGAGTACTAGGCGCGGTGTTTTAGAGGGTGTGTGACGGGAAGCTCGCGTTTCTCCGCCGGGTAACTGGCCGGATCACTCAGGAAAAGCTCACCCAGTTTAGACAAGTGACCGTCGATGAGGCCCGGGTCACCTACACTATAGGATCTCCACAACAATACTGCGCTAAACCCATACCTAAAAAAAGACCTCGCCAGGAATGTAGATCGCGAGCGTTCCAGAGGGCGCTAGCAGGTCCAGATCTCTTCCTTCAGCGTGTCCTCGTCGAACCGGTCCGCGTGGATGATGACGTTGGGATTGAGGCTGTACCGGCGAAAAAACTCCCCAGTTGGCTGCAAGCCGGAGAATGGGTCTTCGGTGCCGGATGGCGAATCGCCGAGGCGGCGGTGGAATTCCAGCAGGGTGCTGCCGGTCGCGGAACCGATCTCGACGACGATTGTGCCGGCGGTTTTTCAACGCAGCGCGGCAGCAGGAGATCCCTGAAAACATGAGTGGCAATGGGGTGTTGTGCTGCCGGGCGGAGCAACCATCCGCCGAGCTTAGGCAGCGCCCGCCGCTGTTTACGGGTTCTTCTGCGGGCGCCTGCATTGGAGCCGAATCTTTTGTATAATCAGCGAGATAGGTACAACAACGCGGGCGAGCCGACCGAAATACGCGGGCGCAAGGGTGCGCCGCCCGCCCGCCATAAGCCAATGAAAAGACTCCGTTCTGGCAGAGCTGGGGACTATCCGGGTCGGCCCGTTTCCGCGGAAGATGAAATCCAAAGAACTCGAGCGGCGATCTGAGACGTGCAACTATCACCTTTGATTAGACTTAACGCGAGAGGAGAGTACTAGATCTCATTTAGTAGACCTTGACTCCAGCGGGTCTGTCGTGCTCTCATTCGATAATAGCGAAACTGGCGGGATTCTGGTTTTGCGTCTGGGCGCGTGACTACATCCTAGGTAAAGAAGGACATGGCTGGTAAGACTCTTGTCATCGGACTGGATTGTGCGGCTCCGGAAATCCTGTTCCAGCACGGCGGACTAAACAATATACGGGGGCTGATGGAGCGCGGCTGTTACGGCCGGCTGGAGAGCGTGATTCCACCGATCACGGTACCTGCCTGGATGTGCATGTCTACCAGCCAGGACCCGGGCTCATTAGGGGTGTACGGATTTCGCAACCGCAAGGATTACTCCTACAACGGGTTATCCGTAGTTAACTCCACGTCCATTCAACAGACGGCTATCTGGGACGTTTTTGGGGCGCATGGACAAAATGTGGTGGTCGTGGGCGTGCCGCCCAGCTATCCGCCGCGGCACGTGCAGGGCGTCAATGTAGGGTGCTTCATGACGCCGGACACCAAGACGAACGATTACACCTATCCGGCCAGCGTCAAACAGGAGATCCAGAGGTTGGTAGGCGATTACCCGGTGGACGTGAAGGGCTTCCGCACCGAGAACAAGGATTGGCTGCGCGACCAGATCTACGACATGACGCGGAAGCACTTCGAGGTGATCCGCTATTTGTTGACGACGGTGGATTGGGACTACTTCCAGTTTGTAGAAATCGGCGTCGACCGGGTGCATCACGGCTTCTGGAAATACCACGATCCCCAACACCGGCAATACGTTCCAGGTAATGCATACGAAACGCTGATCAACGACTATTACGTTTACGTCGACCAGGAAATCGGCAACATTCTGGAGTTGCTGGACGACGACACCAACGTATTGGTGGTGTCCGATCACGGGGCGCAACGCCTGGAAGGCGGCTTTTGCGTGAACGAGTGGTTGCGGCGGGAAGGTCTGCTGGTGTTGAATCAGCCGATCACGAAACCGACGCCGTTTTCACCGTCCCTGGTGGATTGGGAGCGGACGCGGGTGTGGAGCGAGGGCGGCTACTACGCGCGGGTCTTCTTCAACGTGGAGGGCCGGGAGCCCCACGGAACGGTGAAGGAATCCGAGTATGACGATTTAGTTCAGGAAATGACGGCGCGTTTCCACGCGCTGTGCGACGATCGCGGCGAGCCCATGGGCTCGCTGGTGTTTGAGCCGCGCCATCTCTATCGCAGCCTGCGCAACGTACCTCCGGATTTAGTGGTGCATTTTGGGGCGCTCTACTGGCGCTCGATCGGCGGGCTGGGGTATGACTCGCTCTATTTGCAGGAGAATGACACGGGTCCGGACGATTGCAATCACGCGCAGTTCGGCAGCTTTTTACTGGCGGCTCCCAACCTTCCCGTGAAAGGCGAAGTGGAGGGCATGCACTTGCTGGACATCGCTCCCACCTTGCTGTCGCTGGCAGGGCTGGAGGCGCCGGAATCCATGCAAGGCGGTAATTTACCGGTGCGCAGCCGCGGTGAAGTTGCTTGTGGGTGAATGCGTTGAGAGCCAGCGCTCAACAGCGAGCGGCCGCAACCGGCGATAGAGTTCTGGACAATCTGGTACCGGTGAGACTGTCATAACACCGGACGACAGAGTATCCTACTTGCTTGCCGCATAGGGTCTCTGCCGAAAAAGAACTGTTCGCACGGGTGTTCAGATTCCGGACATTTGCCGGTGGCCTCGCCGACGGAGCGGGGGTGAACAGCAGGGACGGGGTTCCCGGAACGAACCCGTTGTCTGGTTCTGGTACTGGGGTCTGGCCGGTACCGGTCTGAAATCGTTGTAGTAGTAGGGCAGGCCTTGGCGCCCGAAAGGGCCGCTTGTCCAAAGACAAACTCTCGGAGAAACATGGAATCCAAAAATAAAGTCGAATTAAACCCGCCTTATGGCGGTGAATTGATCAATCTCATCGTGGCAGGCGCGGAGCGCGACGACTTGGCGCGGCGAGCGGGCGAAGGGCCTACGCTGCAACTGTCTCCGCGCAGCCTGTGCGACCTGGAATTGCTTGCGACGGGCGGGTTTTCCCCGCTTGACCGTTTCATGAGCAAAGCCGATTATGACGGCGTGCTGAACAACATGCGGCTGGCGAACGGGTTGATATGGTCCATCCCCATCACTTTGCCGGTGGCGAAGCTGGAGGGCATCCGCGAGGGGCAGGAGATGGCCTTGCGCAATGCCAACAACAACCTGATCGCCTGGATGCGCGTCGACGAGATCTTTGAAGCCGATCCGCACGAAGAAGCGGCCAAGGGCTTGGGATGCTCGGACGAGGAGCATCCCACGTATCGCGAGATGTTGTCCTGGGGCAAGTATCGTCTCAGCGGCCCGCTGAAGGTGCTGGAGATGCCGCAGCACTTCGATTTTCCGGAATTGCGCCGCACGCCCGCCGAGGTGCGGGAACTGCTGGCGGAGATGGGCAATCCGGACGTGGTGGCTTTCCAGACGCGCAACCCGATGCACCGCGCGCACGAGGAGCTCACCAAGCGGGCGGCGCAGGAATCCGGGGCGAACCTGCTGCTGAACCCGGTGGTCGGGATGACCAAGCCGGGCGACGTGGACCACTACACGCGCGTGCGGATTTACAAAGCACTCGTCGAGAATTATTACAGCCCGAAGAGCACGCTGCTAAGCCTGTTGCCGCTGGCGATGCGCATGGCCGGCCCGCGCGAAGCCATCTGGCACGCCATTATCCGCCGCAACTTCGGCTGCAACCATTTCATTGTGGGGCGCGACCACGCCGGCCCGGGGAAGAATTCCAAGGGCAAGCCGTTCTACGATCCGGCCGCGGCCCGCGAGCTGCTCAAGCAGCACGGCGCCGAGATCGGCGTGAAATGCCTGCCTTATGAGGAGATGGTCTACCTGGCGGACGAGGACCGCTACGAGCAAGTCACGGAAGTCCCGGCCAACCGAAAAGTCTTTTCCATTTCGGGCACGCAGGTGCGCGACAACTATCTGACGAAGGGCCGTCTGTTGCCCTCATGGTTCACGCGCAAAGAGACCGCCGAGATTCTCAGCTCGGCGTACCCCGCCCGCCATAAACAGGGATTCTGCATCTGGTTCACCGGGCTGCCGAGCGCCGGCAAGAGCACCATCGCGGACATCCTAACGGTCATGCTGATGGAGCACGGCCGCTCGGTAACAGTCCTGGACGGAGATGTGGTGCGCACGCACTTGTCCAAAGGGCTGGGCTTCTCACGCGAGGACCGCGACACCAATATTCTGCGCATCGGTTACGTCGCCGGCGAAATCACGCGGCATCATGGCGCGGTGATTTGCGCGGCGGTGAGCCCCTATCGCGAGACGCGCAACCGGGTGCGCGCGATGATGCGCCCGGACGCCTTCATCGAAACCTTCGTGGATACGCCGGTCGAAATCTGCGAGCAGCGGGATGTGAAGGGTTTTTACGGCAAGGCCCGCGCCGGGCAGATCAAGGGCTTCACCGGCGTAGACGATCCTTACGAAGCGCCGCTCAATCCGGAAATCACCCTGCTCACCGGTAAGACGACTCCGCAGGAGAACGCCGAGATCATCATGGCGTATCTGATCGGGCAGGGCTTCCTGCTCAGGGATACCGCGGAGATCGTGAAAGACGAAGGCGAGGAGTTGCGCGCCGCAGGCTGAGCCGCGACCCATCGGGAGCGCGCTCTTGACGGAGAACCAACGTGCACAGAGTCGTAATCACGGGAATGGGCATGAGTACTGCGCTCGGTCCGGACCTGGGCACGTGCTGGCGGCGCTTGCTGGCAGGCGATAACGGCATTGCGCCGCTGAGCTTCTGGGACCCATCGGAATACCACACCAAAGTGGTCGCCGAGGTCAAGCATGTTCCGCCGGACACCGGGTCGGAGGCGATTCCGCGGACGTGGTGCCGGCGCGGGGTGCGGCTGTTTCTGGCGGTGGCGCGGGAGGCGTTTGCAGATGCCCGGCTGGGCCGTGGGAGTCCTGGCGATCCGGCGCCCGCGGAGATCGGAATCGCGGTGGGCACCAGCGTCAATTATCTGGACATGTATTTGATGAAGCACTATTTTCAGCTTCGGAGGCCGGACAGCCCGGCGCTGGATATGGCGCGTTTCGCCCGCGAAGGGCGGCAGCCGGACAACAGCTTTTATCGCCGGCTGGGGGACATGATTGCAAGCGTGCCGGCCAAGCTGCTGAATCTGGCGGGGCCGGCTTTCGTCATGGATACGGCATGCGCGGCCAGCTCGCACGCCATCGGCGAAGCATTCCGGCTGGTGCGGCTGGGCAAAGTCAAAGCCATGCTGGCGGGCGGCGCGGCTGCGTTGGTGAGCCCGCTGCCGATCCTGGCCTTCAGCCTGTTGGGAGCTCTGAGCCGCAATGCGAATCCGGAGTTGGCCTCGCGTCCGTTCGACCGGCAACGGGACGGCTTCGTGATGGGGGAAGGCGGCGGTGCGGTGGTGCTGGAGTCGCTGGAAAGCGCGGAGGCGCGCGGCGCGCGCATCTATGCCGAGCTGGCGGGCTACGGGTCCAGCTTGAATGCTTATACTTTGACGGACCCGTCTCCGGACGGCAGCGCCGAAGCGCGGGCCATGTCCCTCGCTTTACAACAGGCGTCGCTGGCCCCGGAGGAAGTGGACTACATCGCGGCGCATGGCACCTCGACGCCCAAGAACGATCCCATTGAAACCGCCGCCATCAAGCGAGTTTTCGGCCCGCAAGCCAAGCGATTGATGGTATCCTCGAACAAGGGTCAGATCGGGCACACCATTTCCGCGGCCGGCGTCTGCAACATGATTTGCGCAGCAAAAGCCGTAGCGGAGGGCCACGTCCCGCCCACCATGCATCTCGAAACCCCGGACCCGCAGTGTGACCTCGACTATGTTCCCAATCGGAGCCGCTCCGCCAAGGTTCGCGCCGCGCTAGCCAATGCATTTGCCTTTGGCGGACAAAATGCGGTATTGGCGGTCCGCGCCTGGGCCGGTTAGCGGGAAAAGATTTTTCAGGAGACGTCCATGCCCAATGTGACAGAATCGGAGGTATTCGATAAATTCGCCCAGATCGTCGCGCGGAGTCTGCGGATTGATGTGGCGCAGGTCACGCCGGAGGTGCACTTGACCGACCTGGGCGCCGAGTCGCTCGATTTGATCGAGATCACCATGGAGACGGAGTCGCAATTCCATATCTTTTTACCGGATAAATCGATCCTGGAAACCGCCGTGGAAGTTTTCGGTCCCGGCGTATTGGAGAAGGACGGATATCTCACCGGCGAAGGCAAGCGGCTCCTCATGTGCCGTATGCCGGACGCCGATGCAGAGGCCTTCCAGGGCGATGTGGCGTTAAAGGATCTGCAACACTACTTTCTGAAAGTCGGGACCTGGGTGCGGATGATTCAGGGTCTGGCGCAGTATACTCCCGCGGAATGTCCGGCGTGCGGCGGCCGCATGGCGCCCTCCATGGGTTTTCGGATGAAATGCGCGCAGTGTGGGGAAGAAATTACGTTGCGCTCCGGCGAGGAGCTGAACCGCGAATGGGTGCGCGAGTATTACGATAAAGAATACCGTCCGCAGGCGGGGGCCCCCATCCCGGTCACCGTGGTCCAGTAGCCAGCACAATTCGGCTGGCCTGTTAATGAACACCTTATGGCTTCCTTACTGATGGAACCGGCGCACAATCTGGACGATCCGACAGCCAGCGGTTCTGTGCCGCTGTCGCAGGCTTGGAATGCGCCGGTCGCCCCATGGGGCCCTCCCGTGTCGCTGGTGTGCCGCCGCCTTGACGCCCTGCCGTGCGAGCCGGGCGCGTTGGCGGAACTGGTGCTGAGCCGCCGGGAACGGGATCAATGGCTGTCCATGCGCGCAGTCGACAAGCGGCGCCACGAGTGGCTGATGGGAAGGTGCGCGGCCAAGGACGCGGTGCGGCTGGTGCTCGAAAAGCCTTTGGGTTGGCGGATCCCGCACAGCGATATCGAAATCGTGCCGGACGCATACGGCCGTCCTCTGGCGCAGGGCGCCTGGAGCGTCCTGTTAGGGACGCAGCCGGTGCTCTCCATCGCGCACACGCAGGGTAGGGCCGCGGCATTGGCGGCGCTTCGTCCGGGACAACTGGCCGGCATCGATCTGGAAAGTATGCATCACCGGCGCGAGGACTTCGAGGCCATCGCCTTCAGCGCGGATGAGCGAGGCCTGTTGGCCGTGTTGCCGGGCGATTTACACCAGGAGTGGGCTTTGCGCCTGTGGTGCGCCAAAGAGGCTCTGGGCAAGGCGTTGGGGCGCGGCTTGAGCGCGGGCCTGCAGGCTTTCCATATCACCGCCGCGGAGATCTCGACCGGGACCGTGCGGATCGAACTGCGCGCGGGGGCGCTCCAGCAGTTCCCGCAACTGGCGGGTCGCAGGGTGACCGTGTACACGGGGCGTGAATCGGAGTTAGTCTTTGCTACCGGCATTTATCAACAGGGAGCAGCCGAATGAGGTCAAGACGGCAGGAGGTTCTGGATTATCTCCTGGAAAAGATGGGGGAGTTGACGCAGGATTGGGATTACGCCGAGCCGGTGCGCGCGGAATCGCGGCTGTTTACCGAGCTGGGTTTTGAATCCCTGGACGCCGTAGTTCTGTGCACCGCCATCCAGGAACATTACCAGACCCCCATGCCCTTTGCCGAGTTGCTGGCCGAAATCGGCGAGCAGCAGCGCGACCTGTCGCTCGACGAGCTGGCGGATTTCGTGACTTCCCATTTGGGCGCGCCAGCCGAGACAGTCGGCGTTACAAGGCGGCCCCAATGAGCATCAAGACCCTCCTGATCGGCCTGGACGGCGCCACGTTTTCGGTGCTGGATCCCCTGATGGAGCAAGGGATGATGCCGTTCTTGAAGTCGTTTTTCGAGGAAGGCGTACGGGCCGGACTGCGCACCATCGTGCCGCCCCTGACGCCGCCGGCATGGACTTCGCTGATGACCGGCCGCACGCCGGGCCAGCATGGCGTTTTCGATTTTTTCCGGATGGACTCGCCGACCAGCCGGCACATCCGCTTCTTCAATTCGAACGATGTCCAGTGCGAGACCATCTGGACGCTGGCATCCGCCGGTGGATTGCGCACCACCACGATCAATTACCCGGCCATGTTCCCGCCGCCGCATATTAACGGATACGTGGTTCCCGGCTGGGTACCCTGGAAGCAATTGCGCCTGGCCTGCTGGCCGGAAGGTTTATTCGAGAAGCTGAAAACCATCCCGGACTTCAACCAGCGTGAAATGGCGATGGATATCAAGCTCGAGGAGAAGGCCACCGAAGGCATCTCCAACCACGCGGAACTGGGTCCGTGGATCGAGCTGCACACCCGGCGGGAGCAGAACCTGTTCCAGGTTTTGCGGCATCTCACCGAGACCGACCCGTCGGATCTGACCGCCGTGCTGTTCGACGGCGTGGACAAGCTGCAGCACCTCGGCTGGCGCTATCTGCGGCCGGAGGACGACCGGCCGCTAACGGAAGACTGGGAGTTCGAGATCCGCGATTTATGCCGGAAGTATTTCTGCAGTCTGGACGTCTTGCTGAGGCAGTTGTGCCAACTTGCCGGGCCGGAAGCCACGGTGCTGATCGCTTCCGACCATGGCTTCGGCCCCACTTATGACGTGCTGCATATCAATGCGTGGCTGGAGCAGCACGGATACCTGGCCTGGTCCGAGGCGGCGCAATCGCGCGACACGCAAGGCGCGCTGCTCGGCGTGGGGCAGGTTGCCAAACACACCTGGCTGATGGACTGGAACAAGACCAAGGCATTCGCCACCACCCCGACGAGCAACGGCATTTATGTCGTGGTAAGCGACGGAACTTCGCCCGGCGTGCCGGCCGCGGAATATGGCGCGTTCTTGCGGAAGCTTTCCGACGAACTCCGCCAAATCCCCAGCCTCCAGACGGGCGAGCCGCTGGTGAGCGAAATCTTTACGCGCGACGAAGTCTTTCAGGGGCCGCACCACGATGCCGCGCCTGACCTGACGCTGATCCTGCGCGATGGCGGACTGGTTTCGATTTTGCCTTCGCCGGAGACCGTATCCAAGCGGCCGGCGGTGTGCGGCTCGCACCGGCCGGTGGGCGTCTTCGGGGCGCGCGGTCCGGCGATCCGGCGCGGGTTGGTCGCCGGCGAGCTGTCGATATTGGATATCGCCCCCACGGTTCTCTATAGCCTGGGGTTGCCGGTGCCCGCGGAGTTACAGGGCCGCGTACCGGAAGAGATTTATCAGGACGCTGTTTTGGAAAAGCATCCCATTCGGAGGATGGCCGCCGGGCACCCCGTTGAGCCGGGCAGCCAAATCGGGAACGCTCCCATGCCCGCGGAGATGGAGGACGAAGAGACCGTCTTAGAACGGCTCCGCGAGCTGGGGTACATCGAATAAAGGAGTTTCCTTATAGATGCCAAAAATAAAAGCGAACGGGGTGAACCTACATTACATCACGGTCGGGACGGGTCCCGACATCGTGATGCTGCACGGTTTTCTGGGCAACCTGGCGGTCTGGCATCTGTACATGGCTCCCATCCTGCGCCGCGAGTTCAGGGTCACCACCTACGATCTGCGCGGCCACGGCTACAGCGATGTGACCTCCACCAACTACACGGCGGCCGACATGGCGGAGGACCTGCGCTGTTTTTTGGACGAGATGGGCATCGAGCGGCCGATCCTGGTGGGTCACAGCTTCGGCGCCGATATCGCCATGTATTTCAGCCTGCTGTACCCGGAGCGGGTGCCCAAGCTGTTGGCCTTGGAGCCGGGGCTGGCGGCGCTGGTCCACCTGCGCAACGACAAGGATTGGATCGGCTGGGCGGCGTGGGTGGCCAAGCTGGAAGAGGTGGGCATCCACGTACCGGAAGACAAGAAGACGGATGCGGAATTCCTGTTACAGCTCAGCCTGGAGACGCCCAAGTTTTACGGGCCGGCGCGGGGACTGCCGCGGAATCGCGAGCCGCTGCTGCACCTGATCCGCAATACGACGTTGATGAAGGATTACGAAGAAGTGGGGGAGATGACGCTGGAGGCGGTGCGCACGATCCGGACGCCGACGCTGCTGGTGTACGGGCGGGACTCGCACTTCATCAGCTCGTACGAGTATCTGCACCAGGCGCTGCCCAACTGCAAGCCGGTGCTGCTGCCGGGCGGCGAGCATTTCGGCCCGCTGGAGCAGCCCGAGCTGCTGACCCAACACATTATGGAATTCTTGCACGAGCCTGTCGGGGAGAGGGTGGAACAGGCGATGGAGGCCGGCCGTTAATGGATTGAGCGGTGCGCCTCGATAGAGTCCGCCGATGGACTGGGCCGCGCGCGAAAGCGAGCCGTAAGACAGGATTCCATGAGCAGCCCGACCCTTTCCCCCACACCCGCTATGGCCGCCAGTCCCCGTCCTCTGCCGTTTTCCGCCAAGCTGCTTTATGGCGTGGGGGAGGTGCCCATTACGGTGTTGATGTTTCTGTCCGGCATCTTTCTGCTCTTCTTCTACAAGACTGTAATGGGCTTGCCGCCCGCGCTGGCCGGTGTCGGCCTTTCCGCGAGCCTGGTGCTGGATGCGGTGCTCGATCCGTATATCGGACATCTTTCGGATCGCACGCGCTACCGTTTGGGGCGGCGGCATACGTACATACTGCCTGGAGCGTTGGCGATGGGGGTTTGCTTTTTCCTGCTCTTCAGCCCGCCGCAGCATTTGAACCGTCCCGTATTGTTCTTGTGGCTCCTGGTCTGTTCGATCGCCTTACGGGTGACGAGCGCGGTCTATCGCATTCCGTATCTCGGCCTGGGCGCGGAGTTGAGCCGCGACTATGACGACCGCACCAGCACCATGGCCATCCGGGCGCTATTCGGCTTACTGGGAATCCTGGCCGCGGCGTGGCTTTCCTTCCGTCTGTTCTTTCCGGATGCCGCCGATCGTTTGCAGTATCCCGGATATCCGCGGCTGGGAATGGCCTTCGGCGCGATCATGACCGGCGCCGGTTTATTCAGCTTTTTCGGTACGCTGGGGTATCGCAACTCGGGCGCAGCGTCTACCATTGCGGCGCCGCATTTCTTTTCCGGCTTCTGGATTTCGATGCGCAACGCGGCGTTCCGAAAAATCTGGATCGCCAGCACGCTCTTCTTTCTGGCCGTCACGCTCAATTTCAGCATGGCCATCGATTATTTCACCTGGTATGCGAAGATCAACGGCGGCGGAACCCTGAGCTCCATCTGGACCTATTTCGGCACTGGCGCGCTGCTGGGAGTTCTGATGTGGCTGGTGCTGGCCCGCCGCGCGGAAAAGCGCAACCTGTATCTGTTCGCCATGGCCGCCACGGCGGCGGTGCTGCTGGGGGCTTACCTATTCGTCGGCGATGGCCGTTTGTTCGGCACCGGCCATGCTCTGCCGTTGATGATGGGCCACGTGCTGGCGGGCATCTTCGCCAGCGCCTACTGGGTGCTGCCTCCCTCGATGGTGGCCGACGTAACCGATACCGATGAGCTCTCGACGGGCTTGCGGCGCGAAGGCATTTACTACGGCATTATGAATTTCGGCGAGAAAATCGCGGCCGGCGGGGCGCTGTTTCTGGCCGGCATTCTATTGACGGTGTTCCGCAAATTGTCGCATGGGGTGGTTGTCACCGCGCACGGCGGCGCGCTCGGAACGCACGTGATTCCGCTCGGCGCGCAAGCTCCACCCGTGGATGTACCGTACGTCGGCCTGCTGTACGGCCCCGTGCCGGCCGTACTTATTCTGATTTCGTTGATCTCCATGTTGTCTTACCGCCTCGACCGTCGCGCCGCACACGGAGTCCAGCAGAAGCTGGCGGCGCGCGCCAATGGAACCGAGCATGCCTGACGATCGACCCGTGGTGCTGATCACCGGCGCCGGCTCCGGATTGGGCCTGGCGTCCGCGCTGCTGCTGGCTTCGCGCAATTTCCGCGTGTACGGAACGGTATTCAACGAGGCGGAGGAGCGATACCAGCGCGAGCAGGCCGCCCGCTGCAATGTGATAGTGTCCCCCTTGCGCATGAACGTAACCAGCCGGCCGGATATCGACCGAGGCGTGGAGACCATCGTCCGCGAGGCCGGCCGCATCGACTCCGTCGTGCACTTCGCGGGCATGGGCTTGCGCGGCTTTTTCGAAGATCTCAGCATGCAGGAGATCCGGCAGCTCTACGACGTGAACGTGTTCGGCATCATGGAGGTGACCCAAGCCGTGTTGCCGCACATGCGCGAGCGGCGCTCCGGGCGCATCGTGATTGTCGCCTCGGCCGCCGGGCGAATGGGCGAGATGAGCATCGCCGGTTATTCCTCCGGCAAATTCGCGGTGGTGGGTCTCGGCGAATGCCTGCGCCAGGAAATGGCTCTGCTGAACGTGCACGTTTCGGTGCTCGAGCCCGGGCTGATCTACACGCCGCATTTCGGCATCAACCGCAACCGCGCGCGCCGCGCGCAGGATCCTGCGAGCCCCTACTACTTCTGGTTCTGCCAGCACGAAGCCATCGTGGACAAATTGCTGGCGGCCAATAAATTCACGGCCGAAGATATCGCCGGGGTGGTTTACAGGATTCTGACCGCGCGCAAGCCCCGCCTGCATTACATGGTGGGATTCAAGCTGAAGCTGATGGTGAAGCTGCGCGATCTGTTGCCGTTTGAGTTGTACGAGCGCATTCATCAGAAAATCATCGTCCGCATGGTGACCAAACCGCGCCATCCGGCGACCGGCCTGAGCGGCCTGGACGCCGGGATCGGCGAACGGGTCAAATCCCACCACGCGGCGGAGGCATTGTCAAAAGTTCATGATTGATCTACATACTCACACCGACCGTTCCGACGGCACGGCGTCCCCCGCGCAACTGGTGCGCGAGGCAAAGGCGCTGGGCCTCGATGCTCTGGGCATCACCGACCACGATACGCTGGAGGGCTACGACATCGCCGTGCCGCTGGCGGCGGAGGCGGACCTGGAGTTGATCTGCGGCATCGAATTGAGCACACGCCCCGAGCCGCCCCAGGACGGTTCGCGCGCGCCATCGGTGCATCTGCTCGGCTATTTCCTGCAGGAGCCCGCCTCCGCGGGATTTCGCCAATGGATCAAGGGGCACCAGGAGAGCCGCCGCGAGCGCAACCGCAAACTGATCGCCAAATTGAATTCGCTCGGCGTCGACATCACGCTCGAAGAAGTGCAGGTGCTGGGCAAGCACCTGACGGGCCGGCCGCACTTCGCCAAGATCCTGCTGAAGAAAGGCTACGTGAAGACCAACCAGGAAGCCTTCGACCGCTACCTGGCGGACAACGCTTCGGCCTCGGTCGAGCGCGACGAGCCGGAGCTGGTGGAAGGCGTGCGCCGCATACGCGACGGCGGCGGCATGCCCTCATTGGCGCATCCGGTGCGGCTGCCGGAACGCGATCGCGGCTCGCTCGAAAAACTGCTGCGGCAACTGATCGAAAACGGGCTGCAAGCGATCGAGGTATACCACAGCGAACACTCGCCGGAAGACACGGCGCTATACAGGGAACTCGCCGCGCAATTCCAGTTGATCGAAACCGGCGGCACCGATTACCACGGCGACAACAAGCCGGCGATTCATTTAGGTACGGGGAAGGGAAATAACATGAACACCCCGTATGCGCTGCTGGAGAACATGCGGCGCGGCGCGGCGGTAGGGGTTGGGCGATAGCTGCGCGTGTGCCCTTGAGCGCCGCAGATGGCGCCTTTCCGGCAGCTCACAGGATTGAGGCCGCGACCACCCGGCCAATGGTACTAGACCCTCTTCTCGCGGGCGCCTCCTTTGGATAGGACGGTACCATGACTGGTGCAGCGGGGCGCCGGCTCGCTATAATTGTAAAACTCCGGTCCGAAAGGAAATCTGGTTTCAAATGAACGAGCAATTTGACGTGGCCATCCTGGGTGCGGGTTTCGAAGGCGGGATGCTGGGAACCATCCTGGCGCACAGCGGCGCGAAAGTGGTGATCATCGACGCTGGTACTCATCCCCGTTTCGCGCTGGGCGAATCGACCGTACGGCACACCTTCCGCATGATCAAGATCATGGCGGAGCGTTTTGGAGTGCCAGAATTCAAGAACGAGTTCAATTCCGGCGAGCAGCTCCACAAGCACGTGTCGGCGGGCTTCGGAGTCAAAAAGAATTTCGGCTTCGTCTATCACCGCGAAGGACAGCACCAAAAACCGGAGGAAGCCACCCAGTTGGTCATTCCGCCGTATCGCGAAGGCTATGAAGCGCACCTGTTTCGCCAGGATACCGACCAATATTTGACCTATACGGCGATCCACCACGGCGCCACGGTCAAGTACATGACCAAGGTCAAGGAAGTGGAGACGGACGCCCAGGGCGTAACCATCAAAACGGACAAAGGCGAGACCATCCGCGCCCGTTTTATCGCCGATGCTTCCGGCGGAGGGCACGTGCTGGCGCGCATGTGGAACCTGCGCGACACTCCGCCGCGCGTGCGGCTGCAGAGCCGTTGCCTGTTCACCCACATGATCGACGTGAAGCCGTACGACGATCTGAATCTGCCCAACGGCGTCCCCCAAGCGCCGCGCCGCTGGTATCAGGGCACCTGCCACCATCTTTTCGACGGCGGCTGGTTGTGGGTGATTCCCTTCGACAACCGCGAGGGGTCCACGAACAAGTGCGTCAGCGTCGGGCTGAGCTTCGAGATGCGGAAGTACCCCAAGCCCACCGACATGACCCCGAACGAAGAGTGGCACTGGTTCCTGGACAAGTTCCCCAGCATCAAGGAGCAGTTCAAGGACGCGAAACTGGTTCGCGACTGGGTGTCTTCGGACCGGTTGCAAGGCTCCTGTAAGCAGACCGTGGGCGATCGTTGGGCGATCATGGCGGGCGGCGCCGGCAGCGGCTTTCTGGATGCGCTGTTTTCCCGCGGGCTCGCCTCTTCGGTCGAGGTAATCAACGCGCTGTCCGCGCGCCTGATCAAGGCCCTCAAAGAAGACGACTTCCGGGCCGAGCGATTCGAATACATCTCGCGGATTCATGAAGCCAACCTGCGAAACAACGACCGGCTGGTATACGGCGCATACGTATCCTTCCGGGACTTCGATCTGTGGAATGCCTGGTTCCGCGTGTGGGCGCTGGGCGTGGGACTCGGCGATCTGAAGTTGGCCAGCATTTACCGGCGGTACAAGGCGTCCCATGACGACTCCATCCTGCCGGATGCCGAAGAGCCCATGGGCCTGTTCTATAGCCAGCACAAGGGCTTCGGCGAGCTTCTGGATGCGGCGGTAGCGAAGATGGATGAGGTGGAGGCCGGAACCGCCGATCCCAAAGAGGCGTCCCGCTACATCTTCAGCCTGATTCGCAACGCGAAATTCAATGCGGCGGCGAATCACCTGGGTGACTCGGACCATCACTTCATCAACGCAGGAGCGCCCATCACCACGCTCAAGACGCTGTTCTGGCTGTTCACTTCGGCCCCGCCGGAAATACGCAATCTGACGCTCGGTCTTTTGGGCGATGTCGGCGGGCGGAAGGCGCCCGCGCAGCCTTCGGCCCGCGCCGCGGGAGCGTAATCGGCTGCCGCGTCCGGACGACGTCACCTCAGTAAGGCCGGATGGTGGGCGCGGGCGGCGTCGGTTCTTCGACCGCCCGTTCAATACTGCGCAAGATCAACTGGAACAACCTCCGGGCGGCGGCTTCGCGCAGGCGGCGATGCAAATCGCGGGGCAGGTCGATGCTGGTGCGGATCGAATCCGGGTTCACAGAGACGACCATAGCGCAGCGACGGCAATAAGTCGTACTCTCAGGCCGCCCGAACGGCGAGATCGATTCCGGCCAGATCCGCGGCGTCCAGCGCGGCCACCGCGCCGGCAATGCCGGAATTCGCCATGGCCACCACCGGATTCACCCCCAACCGCTGCCTCCAGGCGCCGTCCGCGAAAAGACGGCCGGAGGCGTCCGCCACGATCTCGACATCGGCGGCGCATAACTGTTCGCCGAAACGCTCGTGGATCAACATGCGGACCGCATCCTTGGCGGCGCAGCGTGCGAGCAGCCAGTCGTAGCGCTCTTTGGCAGACGCTTGCATCTTGTCCCAGGCGGCGCGCTCGCGGCGGCTGAGCACCAGATACGCGAGCGTTTTGAGCCAGACGCTGTGCGACGATTCCAGAAATTCTTGCGGCAAATCGCCGACACGGCAGCAGGCCACGCCCGGCTTGCCGGCAGCGGCCGTTAGCGGTTCCTTCCACGGGGCCGCAATGTAAGTCGCGCGCGGATCGATGCGCAGGCGCAAGAAACGCGGCGGCTGTGGGAAGCGGCGCGTCTCCCAGTTGTCCAGCCGGTAATAGACCTTCCCGGCCCGGTCGAGTACTTCGATATCGGAATGGATCACCTTGTCGCTTTCGAAGCGCCGCACCACCCGGCACTCGAGGCGCGTCCCGGCGGGCGGAGCCGGTGCATAGCAATGGAAGCCGCCCACCCGGTAGGGGAACAGATCCGTGCCTTTTTCGATGGCCTCCCAGAACCAGTAGGCGACCACTTGTCCGGCCGCATCCAGCAGCACGGGATCGAATAGAAAGCTGGGCCGGGGATCGCCCGTGAACAGTCCCGCGTGGGGGAGAGCTTCCAGGGTGGCGCTGCAGCCGTTGCGTCCGGCGCGTTCCACGCTCTTGGCGCCTTGCATGAGAGGACCGTGGAACATGCCCGTGCGATAGAGCTGGTCCGGAATCCACGCCGAGCGCCGCTCGTTTTCGAGTACGAAAGGCCGGGGCGGACCGGAGTCCGGATAGCGCTCCGCGAATACGGCGACGGCTTCGGCCAGAATCGGCCGCAGGGTACCGGCGGGGCCGGCTTCCCGCAAGGCGACGTGCACTTTGCCGGGTGCGGTCTGCCTGGCGGTGGCTTCCACGGTGTAGTCCGGCTTCTCCAGCGTGATCCAGCGCGAGGCGCGTATGTCGCGCATCCCCACCAGGAGCTTGCCGGGTTGCAGCAGGGCGCCGCCTTCGGCCAGCATCTCCATGGTGACGGTGAGCGGCACCAGCGTGAGGCCGAGCAAGGACGGGTCTTCGGTGGAGACATCGCGGCCCAAGGCGTGGTCGTGGAAAACGATTTCACGTTCCGCGGAGAAACGGTGGCGCGCCACGCCGCGTACCCCGGGCGCGATTTCGACTACATCATGGAAGAACGGGAATCGCGGCCCGGGCGCCGCGGATGGAGCGCCGCGCCGGGCGGCGAGATACGCGGCCATGACTTCCTGTTGCGTGCGCACGAGCTGCTCCATCGTGCTGAGATGCTCCTGCATCACGGCGATGCGCGGATCGGCGGGAGAAGGGGCTGCGGGCTGGGAACCAGGGACAGGGGGCGCCGCGCTGGGGGCTGGCGGCGCCTCGCTGGGTGCCGGGGGCTGGAGGCGGGGGGCAGAGTTCGACAGCTTGAAATCCGCCGGCAGGCGCGCGGGCTGGATGCCGGTGCCGAGGGCGAGCAGGCGCTTCGGCTTGCTTTTCTCGGTAGCCGGCCGCGGAGCGCGCCGGGCATAGAGATGCTCCAGCTTGGGGTTGAGACCGTGCGCGACCAACTGGCCGAGCATATGGTGCAATTGCACAATCCCGGAGCGATGCTGCACGTTCGACGGGATGGCGGCATGCGGCTTGGAGCGCAGCACATCGTCGGTGAAGCCGGTCAAGTTGCTGCGAGGCCCGATCTCCAGGAACAGGCGCACCCCGTCGCGATGCATGCCTTCGATGGTCTCGCGGAATCGCACCGTGCTCGACCATTGCACGGCCGCGAGCGAGCGGATCTCTTCGGGATCCTGCGGATAGGGACCGGCCGTCACGCAGGAATACAGCGCGCTCTGAGCTTTGCCGATACGCAGCCGGTCGAAGTGCTGCTTGAGCGGCTTGCTGAACACTTCAAACCAGGGCGTGTGATAGGCGCGCGCGAACGGCAGCTTCTGGCAGATGGCGCCCTTGGGCGTCAGCACCGTAACCAGCCGGTCAATCACGGTTTCGTGGCCGCACAACACCACCTGGTGGATGCAGTTGTCGAGCGCGATATACAATTCGCCGTCGCTTTTGGCGACCTGCTGCTCGAGGAAGGCATGGTCGGCGCCGGCGACGGCCAGCAGCACCGCTTCGGGAATGTCGCTGGTCGCATTGAGCTTGTCGAAGACTTCGTAGACGCCCAGAATATGCTGGATCAATTCCTCGTCGTCGGCCACCGCGACCACCTGTGAGGCCAGCAGCGCGGAATGCTCGCCGGTGGAATGCCCGACCATGGCATCGGCCCGTATGCCCAGGTTCTGGATCAGCGCGTAGAGCGCCTGGTTGGCGCAGAACACCGTCTCCGCGCCGGAGTCCATGTTGTACAGACGTTCCTGGCTGGGGGAACCCAGAGGCGGAGGAAAGATCACATCGCTCGGCAGATAATCGCGCGGATGATTCTCATAGGCGCGATCCATCAGGTCGAAGACTTGCCGCACTTCCGGGAAGTGGACGCAGAGGTCTCCCAGCATGTTGCGGTACTGAGATCCTTCGCCGGGGAATAAGAAAGCCAGCTTGCCCAAATGGCCCAAAGGTTCGCGGAACTGGTAGATTCCCTCGATCTCCTTGATGTTGCGGGTGCGTTCGTCGCCCAGGCGTTTGATGGCGCGCTCGAGTTTGGCTATCAGGTCGGTGGGCGATAAACCTACGATTGCCATGCGCACCGGACCCATGGGGCGGTGGCAGTTGAGCGTCCAAGCCAAGTCCTTCAGAAAGGCAGGCGGCAGATCGGCCCGGCTCTCTTCGTTCAGGAGGTGCAGGACCTGTTGCGCATCTTCCAACACCTCCGCGCGGCTCTGGCCGGAGAACACGAACAGCTCGCTGTCCCATACACGCTGCAGCCAGGGCGCCTGGTTCGGTCCGGTGTACTCTTCGAGGATGGCGTGCGCGTTGATGCCGCCAAACCCGAACGCATTCACACCCGCGCGGCGGGGCGTCTTGGAGGATCCGTGGATCCAGGGCCGCGTCTCGGTGTTGATATAGAAATTGGTGTTTTCGAGCTGCAGCTTGGGATTCGGATTCTCGCAAATCGTGGGAGGCAGCACCTTGTGGTGCAGCGCCAGCGCAGCTTTGATCAGCCCCGCAACACCGGCGGCAGGCACGGTATGGCTGATCATCGATTTCACCGAACCCAGGGCGCAACGCGGCGACTCGGTCTGGCGCGGCGGGAACACACGCCGCAGCGCCTCCACCTCCACCACGTCGCCAACCGGGGTTCCCGTGCCGTGCGCTTCCAACAGGCCGATGGTGAGCGGATCGATCCCGACCGGTTCATAGGCGCGGCGCAATGCCAACTCTTCCCCTTCGAGGCGCGGCGCCAGCACGTGCGTGGCGCGCCCGTCGCTGGCAATGCCGATATTCTTCAATACTGCATAAATATGGTTGCGATCGCGCTCGGCTTCGGCGAGACGCTTCAGCACCACCATGCCGACGCCTTCGCCGAGCAGGGTGCCATCGGCGTCTTTGTCGAACGAGCTCAACTGTCCGCGGTGGGAGAGCGCGCCGAGCTGCGAAAAGATCATCATCAGGACCGGGGAGGTGTTGCTGTTGACGCCGCCCGCGAGAGCCAGATCGCAGTTGCCCGTGCGGAGCTCACGCGCGGCCATTTCGACCGCCACCAGGGAGCTGGCGCAAGCGGCATCGACCAGGTAGTTCGGTCCCATCAGGTCCAGCCGATTGGCGATGCGGCCGGTGATAATGTTGGGCACCAGGCCGGACGAGGTGTCGGCGTTGAACGCCGGCAGCGTAGCCTTGATGTGTTTCTTGATTTCGGCCAGTTCCGCATCCGTGTGCTCGGGATGCAACTGCTTCAGGATGCGCAGAATGCTCTCGACCATCACGCCCTGCTGCAGGGCCGCCGCATTGCCGCGATTGATATAAGTTCCGCGGCCGATGATCACGGCGGTGCGCTGCTTGACCGGTTCCAGGTCGAGGGGGCCGCAATCCTTTAGCGCATCCTGGGATGCCTGCAAGGCCATGTAGTGGTCCGGCTCGCCGCCGTCCACGGCGTTCGGCATGATGCCGAAGCTGAAAGGATCGAATTGCGCCAGCTTGCCCAAAAACCCGCCGCGCTTGCAGTAGGTGCGGTCGTCGGCCTTGGTGTCCTGTTCGAAGAACAGCTCGGCTTCCCACTCGGGCGGAGCGTCGGAAATGGCATTCACCTTGTGCAGGATGTTTTCCCAATAGCGGTGGACGTCGGGCGCGGCGGGAAATACGCCGGCCATGCCAATGATGGCAATGTCGGCGATGTCTTTGGATCCAGTGCGGGTAGTCTTCTCCATGAAATTGAACTTCTCATTGTCCGCGATCCGGAGGGACGCCCGCAAATCGGGGGACGTGTTTACAATCGAGAACCTGCCCCACACCGGATGTTAAACTTGTGTGCTCTTGCGGCATGGCTAGATTCTTAATCACCTGCTGGTCGTTTCCGGGTCACGTTTTTCAACCCTTGGCGGTGGCGCGCGTGTTGCGGGAGCGCGGCCACGAGTGCGCCTTCTATTCCGGACCGCGCGCCGCGCGCGTGGTGGAGGGCGAGAATTTCCCTTTGTTTCCCTCCGACAAGGCCGCCGAGGACGCCATGTACGACTTCATGTTCGCGCCCGGACAGACCAGGACGGTTAACTTGCGGACCATGCTGCATTTCACGACGACTTTGCAGGGATGGCTGCTCGACACGATCCCGCAACAGGTCGCGGACCTGGAGCCTATTCTCGCCAAGTGGCGGCCGGACGTGGTGGTGACCGAACAGAACATGCTGGCTCCCGTTCTGGTACTACACGAAAAATACAACATGCCAGTAGCCGTGCTGGCATATTATTCGTGCACGATCCCGGGACCGGACGCGCCACCGTTCGGATTGGGACTGCCGCGCCCTCGAAACTGGCCGACACGCCTGCTGACGCGCGCGGCGCACCTGGCCACGCTGCCGGTAAAGGCCCGTTTCCGGCGCTCGGCCAACGAGATACGGCAGCGGTACGGATTGCCGCCGATCGCCACGTCGGTGCTGGAATTCACCGGTACCATGCCGCTCTACCTGGTTATGGGCACATCCGAGTTCGATTACGAACGGCGGGATCTGCCGGCCTCTGTGCGTTATGTGGGGGCTTGCCTCTGGGACAAGCCCAGCCACGAAAAACCCTCCGATTGGCTGAGCCAATTGCCGAAAGATCAGCCCTGGGTGCATGCCAGCGAGGGGACTGTGCACGTGCTTTCGCCGTTTGTCCTGACGGCTGCGGCGCAGGGCTTGGCGAACTTGCACATGCAGGTGATTCTGACCACGGGCGGGAATCGCGAGCCCTCCGAGTTGGATCTGGGACCGATCGCTCCCAATGTCCGGGTGGTGCGCTGGGTGTCGCATACCGAGCTGTTGCCGCACTTGGACGTCATGATCACCACCGGGGGCTCAGCGACGGTGCAATCCACGCTAAGAGCCGGTGTGCCGCTGATCGTCGTTCCCACGGAGTGGGACAAACCGGATATCGCGCGCCGGGTGGTGGAAACCGGCGCCGGCATTCGCCTGGCGCCCGCGCAGTGCACGCCAAAGAAGTTGCGGGCGGCGGTGGAGGAAGTATTGGGCACGCCGTCGTACCTTCAGAACGCCAAAAGGATGGCCGCCGCCTTCGCCCGATACGGGGGGCCGCTGGCCGCCGCCGACCTGCTGGAACAACTTGCCGGGAGCAAGCCGCGGGGCGCAACGGCGTTTTCCGCCTGACTTCATACTAGTACCCGAATACCCGGCCGATCTGGACACTTTGAACGGGGAAATGTTAATGTTGAACGGGTTACGGTTTCCCCGGTTCAAAGAATGCGCGATTGTTTTTCTGAGCGAAGGCGGGCACTTCAGGGCTCCGCGCTCCGTCTGAAGGAGGATTTTTCCATGTCATTGTCTGTTGGCGGCTACCGTTTTCGGCCCCGGACTTTCGTTGCGCTGTTGCCTGCGTTGATGCTGGCGATGCTCCCCTTCGGGGCGCAGGCCGCCAATCCGCCGTCGGCGCCGCCGCTGGTTGTCGACACGGTGCTGCCGAATCTGTTCTACGGTGCGATTCCGTCGACAGGCTCCAACGGGCCGGTGCTGGTGTTCGTGCATGGTCTGTCGGGCAGCTACCAGAACTGGATCGAATCCAAGAACTGTCCCACGATTGCTCCGGTGGGTCCGGCTTGCACGGGCGCGAACAACATCATGTATGACGAGGCCTATCAGGCCGGATTCCGCACGGTTTTCCTGAGCATGAGCCCCGACAATTCGAACAACACGACCAGTATTCAGACCAATGCGGCAATGCTCCAGACCATGTTTCCGAGGATCCAAAACGAATTCCCCGGAGTGGCGAAATTCTATTTCATCTGCCATTCCAAAGGCGGGCTGGATCTGCAGGGCGCCATTGCCAATCCGGAGTGGCTCAGCATCGCCAACCAGGTGCTCATGCTCGGGACTCCCAACCAGGGGGACGCGCTGGCCGATTGGATCTTCCTTCCGGCGAACCAGGCGCTCGGGAATGCCCTGGGCCTGCTCACCCCCGCCATGCAATCTCTGGAAATCGCCAACGTTCAAGCGCTGCGCGCCCAGTGGGACCCGCTTTTCCAAAACTCCGGAATTCGTTTTTACACCTTGTCGGGGAATACCGACACCTGCGCCAATCCGAAAGGGTGCAGCACCACGATCACCGGACAGATTCTGACATCGATCACGGGAGGTTCCAGCGCTCCGTTTAACGACGGGTTGGTCGATCATCCGGAAACCCTGCTGCCCACCAATTACGCCATGGAGCTCGGCGTGGTCAATTGCAATCATTTCGCGTTGTTGCAAGGCAGTTTCTCGTTCTCATTTGTGTATGCAAATGTGATTGCGCAGGATAACGAGCAATTCGGCCCCGGTTTCGCGCGGGTGGGCACGGGCGGTTTCGGCGACGAGCATAACACCTGGGCCTGGTCGATGGTTTGGTTCAACAACAACCTCTACGTGGGGACAGGCCGCGAGGTTTATTGCGTCACTTCCGCTACCTCCGCCATCCAGCTCGGGCTGCCCGGGCTTTACCCACCCTCGATCGGCGACTGCACGCCAGATTATCACTACCTGCCGTTGCAAGCCGAAATCTGGCAATACAACCCGCAGACCGCGGTCTGGACGATGGTCTATCAATCTCCGAACACGCTGAAAACCATAGACAACAACGGCAATCCGGTGCAAACCGCCCGGGACATCGGTTTCCGCGGTTTGCAAGTGGTGACCGAACCGGGCGGCGTGACGGCTTTGTACGCCGGCGGTGTGACTTCCGGTGAGATATTCGAGTGCCTGCCTCCCAACAAGACGACCGCTTGCACTCCGCAAGGCTCTTGGCCTCCGCCGGAAATTCTGCGGACCGTGGATGGCGTGCATTGGGCGCCGATCCCGGAGAACGGGACCTTAAGCCAGCTTTCCACCGGCAGTTCATGGACTCCGGCGCCAGGGGCGTTTCTCGGAGCCCTGACCGCGAACGGCTGCTACGGGACGGTGACTCCCAATTGTCCCAACACTACGTCCTATCCGAATTACAGTGTCCGCTCGGCCACGCAGTTGAATGGGGTCGTGTTTTTACAGGTCGGAGATTTCCCGGGAGTGGGCCGGGTGATTTCCGCCGCGCCCGGAATCAATCCGGCGCTCGGCGACAACTGCGGCCAACCGGTTTGCTACCAATGGGCAAGCCCTCAAACCACAAACTTGCCGGTCTGGATTCTCGAGAATTTCAACAACTTCGTTTATGCGGGAACCGGCACTCCTCCGGGCGCTCCGGCCTCCACCTATGGGGTGTTTAAGAGCGATGGAATAACGCCGCCTCCACCGGGCTCGGGCTATGCGTATAACTGGACATCGGTAGTAACCGATGGGGCCTACGCTACCGGGCTGGTCGCCGATTATGCCATGAGCTTGCAGATTTTTGCGGACACGACATCTTGTCCGGGAATCGGCTGCCTGTATGTCGGCACCGACCGGCCGAATGAAATGGTTCGGATCCACCCTGACGGCACCGGGTTGGTTCCTGTGGATGCGGCGGATAGCTGGGACCTGGTGGTCGGCAATCCCCGGACCGTGCCGCCGGGACAACCTGGCGCCGGGCTGTTAGTTGCGCCCATCAGCGGCATCGGGCAGTACTTCGCCAATGGATTCACCGGACACTTCTGGAGAATGGGAGTGGGCGGGCAAGGGTTGTACATGGGCACGTGGGACTGGAGCGCGGACAATGTGCCCCAGCCGACCTTCGGCCCGCTGTGGTCCCAGGAATTCGGGACCGACCTGTGGAGGACGAACGACGGAGTCCACTGGTCATTCGTCAGCAAGATCGGTTTGGGAGACGGCAATAACACGGGAGGGCGAAGTTTTGCCAGTACGCCCTACGGGCTCTTCATGGGCACGGCGCGCTCGGTGGGCGGCACGCAAGTCTTCCTGCTGGACAACAGCACTTTGGATTTCAACCGCGACGGCGTGATCGATCAGAAGGATGTCAATCTGATGACGGCCCGTTTGAATACGAAAGCCATCCAAAAGGATCCGATGGATCTGAATCAGGACGGGAAAATCACCAGCGCGGATGTGCAACTGCTGAAGACGCATTGCACCTATCCCAATTGCGCGTCGCCGGCTGTGCGGAACCCATCCGCCACGCTCAGCGCCCCGGTATTGTACTCCAAGCCGGGATCCCTGACGATCGGCACTCCGGTGTCCTTGTCGTGGAACGCGGTTTCGGGAGCCAAGGGTTACCTGGTTTATCGTATTTCGATGTCCGGGGAAGAGACCATCGCGGCTCCGAGCGTCAACTCGGCCGCCGCCGCGGCGTGCGCCGATGCAACCGCCGCCAATGCGGCTCTGTGTTCGCAATTGCCGGCGGCCCAGGCGCCGGCGGCCCATAATGCGGCTTCGGTATGTACTTCCACTAACCAATCCGCATGTTACGGGTATCCGGGGCCCCCGGTTCTGGTGACCCCGTCGCCAGTCACGAGTCCGGCTTATTCCGAAACTGCCCCCACCACGACGTGTGGGCCGACCAACGCCACTTTCTCCTGCACTCTACAGTCACTGTATTTTGTACGAGCGGTGGATTCGAATGGAAACCTGTCGGTGCCGTCCAATGTCGTGGGCGGTCCGTCGCTGGCGGCGAAGTAACCGCTCCATATTCGATCTGGTGTGGATGGCTGCGTACCTTGCGGCACGTTGTCCGTCCGCGCCTTGTATGGCCGGTTACCAGGACTTATAGCGTACTGGTACCATCAAATCGCGGGAACCGACGTTCTTGCTTGAATTTCATTCGTAGTGACATCTAAACTCTGAGGGTGAGAAATCTTTTAGGGATTGAAATGAGGGAGAGTAATTCAATGACTTCGCGTTATGCTCGAAAACTGTTGACCATGGCCATAACGGCCGCGGCGGGATCTTGTCTGGCGGCCTCGCAGGCGCTGGCCGCGCAGAATCCTGCGACGACCGCGCCGAATGTCATCTATACCGCCACCGGGCTGTTCGGTTCGGTGCTCAGCGGATCAGACTTATACGAGTTGTCCGGAGAGCCGTTCAGCTTGAGCGTGGTGGCCAATTCCGCGACTGTCCCCAAATCGCACGGCTTGACGTGGGCGCAGTATGGCGGTCTCAAAATGACTGGCTCGGTCAATTCCGGGCTTCTGGTCGGGCAACCGATTCCCATTTCGAGCAGCCATACCAGCATGGAGCTAGCGACCGGCAATCCCGATTATGATGTAGCGGTGATTTTCGCGCCCGTAAGTCCGTTTGGCGCTCAAATCAACATCACGGCTACGATCCACATGCCGCCGGGCACGATCAAGAACGCGCTGATCCATCCTTTCACGGCTCCGGTCGCCCTTAATCCCTCTAATTCGACTGTGACCTATGCGCAAGGCGCCGGCGCGACTACGCTGACCATTGGCAGCGGGACCCTGAACGCCGCCCTCCAAAAGCCTGCGACGCAGGCTCTCACCGGAGTACAGTTACACGAGGAAGGCATGCGGGCAGTCACGTCCCATGGCGACGGGACGGCAACGCTGCGGCCGGTCCGTAGCGCGCCAGTAGATCTGGGCGGACAGGGCGATGTGACTTCGCTCTTCCTCTACGCTTCCGGAGTGCGCGAGGCGTCCGACGTGCACGTACAGATTGCCGGACAAGACGCGCCACTGTTGTACGCCGGGCCGGCGACTCACTTCCCCGGCTTGGACGAAATCGCCGTGCAGGTGCCCAGCCGGCTTGCCGGCAGCGGCGATGTCGAAGTGCTGCTGGTGGTAGACGGTGAGGCGTCCAATCCCGTCCATATCCAGATCCAGTAACATCCGTTGAGCGGCGCAGACGATCAATAGAGGTGGCGCACGCTTCTTTTGGCGGTTTGGCGTGCGCCGTTTGTGAAGCAGCATACGTGGGACGGCGCGGCACAGGCTGGATCGGCAACGACCAGCACTCACGAGTCTGCGAGTCACCGGCCGGCCGCCGTCCTGGGGAAGAGCGCAGTACCAGCGGCGTCGAAAATAGACCGGCCGTTGCTTGATTTGATTCTTGGCTTTGAGGTATACGTTGGGGATGCAAAAAGAGAGGAAAACTATGAGAGTTCACGTACGAACGAAGCAGTATCTTGCAACAGCGGCGGCGCTTGTCGTCTGCCTGGGCGCCTCGGAGAGGCTATCCGCACAGAGTCCGGCGGCAACTACGTCGCTGGACGTCTTCTACGCAGCCTCGGGGACTTTCTCCGCTACGCCAGTGAGCGGATTAGACCGGGCCGGCTTGGCGGGCCAGCCGTTCAGCCTTACCCTGTGGGCGCCTTCGACGACGCCACCCTCGCAACATGGCGCGAATTCCGCCCAGTACACAAACCTATTGATGACGGGCACCGTGCAATCCAGCCTGCTCCCGGGGCAGGCCCAAACCGTACAGACCAAATACGCACAGCTCCTGTTATCGACGGGCAATGCCCAGTATGACGTGATTGCTTTGTTTTTTCCGGTGTCGCTGATCGGCAACCAGATTAATATTACGACCACGATCCAACTGCCGAAGGGCACCCTCACCACACCGCTGCTCCATCCCTTCTCGGCCCCGGTCGTACTCAACTCCACCAATACCGTGACCTATTCGAGTTCCACCGCCTCGACGACGCTCTCGATCCAAGACGGGCTGGCTTCGACCTTTGTCGTTGCCACGTCCGGTACGGCGATCGCGCGCGCATTCTCTTCCGGCGTTGACGTGCCCGTACTTTTCCCGGCAGCGTTCGGTTACCTCCCGGTTCGGATCCGGCAACGGTCCAAGCTACCCATAGCCTGACGGCGACTGACAACGCGGACGCGGCGCCGGCCGTTTGGTTCGGCCGGCCTGTGCCCGCCTGCGAGTCCGGGGCGATACACCTCTCTCAAGCGGTCTGCGCCGCTGCACAAATTCCGTCACCTGGCGGGCCGGTCACTCTTATTAAACAGGGAGACATAGCACGGCGCAGATCTGCAGGATGCAGGCGGCAAAAGGAATCTGTTAACAAACGATATAGGCGAAACAGAACACACTCGGGTGTATACTAGGGTTCATCCGGTCTGTAAGGCGGCGTTGTGGGCGCGAGCCGCGGAATTTCGCGCGTTGGATTCGGGAGGTCCGGGCTAGGGGTTATGAAACAAGGGATGAACGCCTACCTGCTTTTGGCGGGGTTCTGTTGCTTCCCGGGCATGGCGCATGCCATCAACTGCTCCGGTCTTCCCACTTCGTTCACCGGCAACGAATTTCCCAACGGCAACTTCTTCAGCAATTTCGACAACTCCTGTTACCTGATTCCTTTGGCATCCGGCAATGGGAATAACGGCCAAGGCGGCGACCTGAACGCCGTATATTGGAGAATTTATTACAAGGTCAACCCGAAATACCAGTTAATCCTCGTGGGGCAATTCCCGAATGCCCGCTACTTTTCGGTTACGGCCTACGACGACCATGCCGCAATCTCTCAGAGCATCCTGGATACGAACATTGTTCCGCTGACCCCTCAGCTTGTGAATCCCTACGCGCCGGGAGTGGCCTTCGTGTCCGGCCAAAAGTACGTGGTGCCGATCGGTTTCGAAGGCACGCCGGGCACCCTCGAGACCGGCTGTGAGATGAACGGCTACAACGTGACCGCCAATTCTCTGGACGCCACGATCCGGCATGCGGGGATGAATTGGAATACCGATCCGACCGTCTTCCAAAAAGCGCCCAGTATTCCGGTCCACCAGGTCGACACGCCCACGCACTCGGTTCCCAACACTGCCGGACAGCTCATGATCCGGGCCTATTTGAATATCACCGCTGCAAATTCTCAGACGGCGCCGTACATCATCGTGCGCGACGTGGCGTCGGGCTGCGCGTATCCTTCGGCCTACATACTCGGCCTGCCGCCGGACGAACTGGTCGTCACAACCGACCAGACCACGGGCCAAGGCTGGCAGAACAGCACACAGGCCGACGGCCATCGTCTTTACGACAATTCCGTTCTGGTGCCGTTTTGCTACGGTCCGGGAAGCTCATTTCCTCCAGCGCCCACTACGCAGAACGAATTGAGCTGGTCGCGTGGGGTGGAATACGTGCCGGGGACAAATCCGAGCGCGAGTTACATTAGTGCAACGGTGCCGGCCGGCACTCCGGTTGCTCTGCAGACCCAGGGCGAGGTCATGCGCATCCGTCTGCGCATTCCCCTCGTGCCGCCGACCCCATGCACGAACGGGTGTTCCCGCTCGGGAAACGAGCAACTCCGGTACATGAGCCTGTCGTTTCAGAATCCCAACGGAGTAACTCTCGCGAGCCTGGCCGATGACTCCTTTACGCAAGACCCCAACGGCTATGCCACGCTGATCGTAGGTACGGGCGCGGCCATTCCGTCGTACATCACGCCGGCGAACGGATACACTTTTCTCGACTTAACGAAGTTGGCGGGTTATCAGAACCTGCAATCGCTTTATATCCGGAACCTGGCATCCACCGGTAATTTTGCCTGCTCCGGCCAGGTCGTGCCCTTCAACACGACTGTATATACGCCTCCGCCGTTGTTGGGTCTGATGGGCGACTACTTACCGGTCGTAGACTATCCCGTTGCCAGCACTTTGCCGCAGACCGCTTCGGCCCTGGTGGGTCCTAATGCCTGCGATGTGTTTCCAACCGGCCGGCCGGCGGCGGACCCGTATTGCGGCATCGTGACTTCGTCTCAGATCGCGATCAGTTCGGTTCCGCCGCAGGCCTCCGGCCAAAGCGTCCTAGCCGTGCAGGCGCAGCCCCCGATCACGCTGAACGGCGGTGGTTTTGGGCTCTTGCCGCAAGGACTTCCCTATACGGGCAATACGAAGTATCTGCAAATCACCGACGTTACGCAAGGATGGAGCGCAGGCTACACCGGGAACCCTTGTACGGTTTCCATTAGTAATTGGGCCTCCAACGTGATCGAGCTGGTGGCAAACGTCAACCAGAATGGGCTGTGTCCCCTGACCGCCGGGGACCAAGTGAAGATTCAAGTTTGGAACCCGCAGACACTGTCGGGGCCGGCAACGGCTACCGTCACAGTAGCGCCGAATTGACCGCTGCGTCTGGCGGGCGCCGGTTTCGGGGATCGGCGCTACAGATTGCCGCGTGGGGTGAGAGTCAAACCGGAAGGAGTACATGAACAGGCCGAAGCGCGCGTGTTTCTTTTTAATCGGGCTGATGGTGGGGGCGTGTGTGCCGGCGCAGGCTACGGTCCAGATTGTGGCCTTCCGGCCCACGCTGAAACCTCCGCAGTCCCTCGGCACTCCGATCACGTGGACGGTGACCGCTACCGACAGCAATCCCGGTCCGCTGGCGTTCAAGTTCAATATTGCCGCTCCCAACGCCACATCTCCCGCTTTACTCATGGACTTCAACCTGGGCACGCTCAATGGAGGCACGTGGACTTCCCCGCCGTTTCTGTGGATCCCCACCGGGGTTGAAGGCGCTTACAAGATTCAATTCATCGCCAAGGATTTCACCACCGGTGAAAGCGCCTCAGGACAGTTTTCCTTTCAGGTGAATCCGCTGGTGACCGCCGGCGCGCCCGTGGTCGTGCCGACCCCCAATGCGCTGGTGGCGTTATTCAGCGCGCCTTCCTGTCCGGCGGGAAGCGCCATGCGAGTGAACTTTCTCACGACCGCGCACCAGCTTGCACCCGCCTTCTCCACGAATTGGGTGAACTGTCATCCGCCTTACACCATGACGTTCGAGATCGCCGGCATGTATCCCAGCACCACTTACCAGATGTATTCCCAGACCGTCACCGGAGGAAAGACGGTCAATGGGCCTGCTTTAAGCTTCACGACCGGGAACCTGCCGACGAATATTCCTTTCCCGGCCTTCAGCAGTGTCGTTCCAGCAGGCTCTCAAACCTACGCGGCCGACCCCGTGCTTCTGGTGAATTCCTTCAATTTCGGGAGTCAAATCAATTACCCGGAAGTGGCGACCGACTTGAACGGCAAGATTATCTGGTACTACTACCCGCACGACTCGACCAATGTCGAACTTCTGACCCGTCCTCTGCCCGGCGGCACGTCCTTGACGATTCAATCCGACCCGGCCTGGAATCCAGCGTCGCAGAAAGAGCAATTCCTCCGCCAGCTCGACCTGATGGGCAACGTCATTCGGGAGACCAACACAGGCGCGCTCCAACAGCAGTTGCTCGCCCTGGGAGCAAAGGACGCGCAGCCGTGCACCTCGATTTCCGCCCCGGCGCCGGTTGGCGCGGCCTGCCTGGGATCCTTTCACCACGATGTCATCCAAAGTTTGCCCAATGGCTATACCGCGGTCATCGCGGATATTGAAAAGATTTTCCCGCCTGGAACTCAGGGCGACACCAGCGGCCTCCCCGTCGACATCATTGGAGACATGATTATCGTTCTGAACGCCAACTGGCAAGCGTCGTGGTATTGGGATTCGTTCGATCACGACACCGGCTGTCCGGTGGCTCCCAATACGGGACCTTGTCAATTGGATATCAACCGCCCGGCGGTGCTCGGGGAGACCTGTACGGCCAACCAGCAAGGCTGCCCTCCTCTGTTCCTGCTGGGTCCCGGCATCGCGCCTTTGGCCAAGGACTGGCTGCATGCCAACAGTCTCTATTACTGGCCGACGGACACGTTTGGCGGCGCCTCCGGAGACCTGATTTGGTCCTCGAGGCATCAGGACTGGATCCTGAAAATCGATTACAACAACGGCACGCAGAGCGGCGGCTTGGGCACGGGAAACGTCCTGTGGCGCATGGGCCTGGGGGGGGACTTCACCTTCAACAACAATTATTCCGATCCCTGGCCGTGGTTCTCGCACCAGCACGAGATCGGCATCGAGAGCAACGGGACCCTGACGGTCTTCGATAATGGGAATACGCGGGTTTCGCCGCCGCCGCTCGGGCTCGGCTCTCCCGGCTGCCAGCCTTCGGACTGCGACAGCCGCGGGATGGCCCTGACCTTTGACGAGACGCTGATGACGGTCACGCCCCAATTGAGTGTGGACCTGGGGGTCTACTCGATGGCCATGGGCAGCGCGCAGTTCCTGCCCAACGGCAATTACTTCTACCTGCCGGCAATTGTGATCGCCACACTGAGCAACGTAGCCAGCTATTCCATCGAAATCCTGCCTACCCCGGGAACGGACACCGGCGCCCAGGTTCTGAACCTTGCGGGTCCCGAAGCCTATCGCGCCTGGCGGATGTCGAGTCTGTACAACCCTCCGACTACCTAGAACCAGGAGCTTGTTGAACAAAGCGCGGCGCCGCTCCGATGTCCCGCAGGGATATGGCGGCTTGCTGACGCGCGGCTCTGAAACGGAGCCTCGATTTCGCATCAACCCACAGAGCCGCGACCGCGAGGGAGCGGCGCCTCGGGCGTCTTTTTCAACAAGTTCCTACCGCAGGCGATGGGCCGCCCGGAGACGGGTTCTCAACGCGCCGCGAGCGCCTCGCAATCCATGAAGTAGTACCCGATCATGTGGCAGATATTCATGTGGGCATCTTCGATACGTCCCATGTGCGCTACGGGAACCTGGATGTTCAACTGCGCCTTGGGGCCGAGTTTTCCGCCGTCGCGGCCGGTCAGGGCGATGGTGCGGCAGCCGATGGAGTTGGCATAATCCATGGCGAGCACCACGTTCGGGGAATTTCCGGATCCGCTGATCGCCATGAACAGATCGCCGGGCTGCGCGAAGTTTTTGAGCTGCTCGGCGAAGATCACGTCATAACCGACGTCGTTGGAGTAGGCCGTAATGGTGGGAAGCTGATCGGTCAGCGCCATGATGCGAAACCGCTTGTCCCGGTTGTAGCTGCAGCCTTTCACGATGTCGCAGGCGAAGTGCGAGGCCGTGGCGGCGCTGCCGCCGTTGCCGCACACGAAGATGTGGCGCCCGGTGTCCCGGGACTCCCGGAACCATTCGATCGCCTGACCGACTTTGTGGAGGTCGATCGAGTCGATCGCTTTTAGCAGATCGGCTTTGTATTGCTCAGGAAAGGTCATAAATAACTCCGGCTTAGTCAAGTCTCTTGCGGAAACTGCTCGCGCTCAACCCCATGACGACCATGCCGTAGACCAGCAGGGTGAGCATCTGGGGCCAGAGCACGGAAACGCCCGCACCTTTGAGAAAGATTCCACGAACGATTTCAATCAGGTAGCGCAACGGATTCAGATAGGTGAAATACTGCACCGCCACGGGCATGTTGCGAATCGGATAGGCGAAGCCGCTCAACATGAAGGTCGGGATGGCGATCAACGAAGAGGACATGATGGCCTGCTGCTGCGTGTTGGCGATGGTGGAAATAAACAAGCCCATGCCCAGACTGGTCAGCAGAAACAGCGCGGCGCTCAGCACCAGCACCAGCGGATTGCCGCGGAAGGGGATGCCGAAGATCACCAGCGCCGCCGTGGTCATCAGCACCAGATCCATCATGCCCACCATCGCGGCGGGCATCATTTTGCCGATCATCAGTTCCAGGGGGCGGATGGGCGTCACCATCAACTGTTCCATGGTGCCGATCTCCTTTTCGCGCACGATCCCCATGGCGGTCAGCGTCACGGTGACCACCATGAGAAGATTGCAAACCACGCCGGGAACGAAGTAATTGCGGCTCTTCAAATCGGGATTGAACCACACCCGCGCGCTGTCGGTCACGCGCGGCACGCGCAGGCTCATGGTGCCCATGCCCGCCCGCGCCATCATCCGCGACTGCTGCTGCGGCGCCGCCAGGCTGGCGGCATAACTGGCCACCAATTGCGTCGTGTAGGCCGAGGCCAACGACGCGGTATTGGAGTTGGTGCCATCCACCAGGATCTGCGCCGCGGTGGGGCGGCCCAACAGGATGTCCCGGCCAAATCCGGGAAGCACCCGCACGATCACCTGCGCATCGCCGCGGTCCAAGACATCCTGGATCTGTCTTTCGTTTTGCGGCAGGGCCGTCAGCAGAAATCTTCCCGACCCCCGGAAGTCCGCCAGCAGGTCGCGGCTCTGCGGCGACTGGTCCATGTCCATCCAGCCCATGCGCAGATTATCCACGTCCAGGTTGACCGCGTAGCCGAAAATAATCAACTGAAACATGGGCGGCACGAACAGGAACCAGCGCGTGCGCTTGTTCCGGAACATCTGGCTCAACTCTTTCCGGACAATGGCGAAAATCCGTTCTCTCATGCCAACCCCCTCATGCCAGCTTCTGCCTCATCTTGCGCTCCGCCATCCAGAATACGAGCGCGGAGAATACGGCCAGAAACAGCACCTGTCCCCACAACAATTCGAGGCCGATGCCCTTCAAAAAGATGCCCCGGACGATGGTGACGAAATAGCGTGCCGGGACCACGTGCGTGATCACCTGGATGGGAATCGGCATGTTCTCGATGGCGTACAGAAATCCCGACAACAGAAACGCGGGCAGAAACGTGGTGACCAACCCCATCTGGAAGGCGAACAACTGCGACCGGGCGATGGCCGAGACCAGGATGCCCCAGAAAAACGCGCCGGATAGAAAAATCATGGTGCTTAACGCCAGCACAAAGACATTCCCCCGGAAGGGCACGCCGTAGACGAAGATCCCTACGAGCACCGCAATGATCGTATCCACCACGCCCACCACGAAGAATGCCAGCATCTTGCCCACTACGATCTCCGAGGCCCGCACGGGAGTGGAAAGCAGTTGCTCCATGGTGCCCATCTCCCATTCGCGGGCGATGGTGAGCGAAGTCAGCAAGGCGGCGATCACCATCATCATGGCGGCAATCAGACCCGGCACAATGTAGTTGCTGGACTCCAGGGTGCTGTTGTACCAGACCCGCACGCGCGACTCCACCGGCGGCACAATCGGCAGACCGGCCCGCCGCACCTGTCCAGCCGAGCGCACCTGGAGCGAATGATTCCCCAACAAGGATTCCACATAGCTCAGAGCGATCGACGCGGTGTTGGAATCGCTGCCATCCAGCAGCACCTGCACGTTGGCTTTGTCGCCGGCATTGAGGCGCTGGGAATAGTCCCGCGGAATCGCCAGGCCCAGCAGCACCTTGCTCTTGTCGATGGCTTTTTCGATGGCGCCGTAATTGTCGACGAACCCCTCGATCTCGAAGAAGCGGGAACCCTGGATGCGCGCAATCAAGGCCCGGCTGTCGGCGCTGTGGTCGGCGTCGTAGACCAGCGTGGGGATGCGGTCGACATCCAGATTGAGCGCGTAGCCGAACAGCAGCATCTGGAACAGCGGCAGGATCAGCGCCATGATCAGGCTGCGCGAGTCGCGCGCGATATGGCGGCACTCCTTCAGGAACATGGCTCGCGTGCGGCGCAGTTTCATGGATTCTTTTGTTCCTCGGCTTCAATCAGCCCCACAAAAACATCCTCCATGGAAGGCTGTATGGCGTCGAGACGGCGGATCTCGATATGCTTTTGGTCCAACACGCGGCGGATCCGCTCGGTGGCGGCCGCCAGATCCTCCACGGTCACGTGCAGCCCGGCGCCGAAGACGGCCACGTCCAGCACCCCCGGCTCGGCTTCCACGGCGCGCATGGTCCCCAACAGGTCGGCGGTATCGAGCTGCAGCAGCTTGTGGGAATGCAGGTCCCTTTTGAGTTGCTCGGGCTGGCCGAGGGCGATGAGCTTGCCCCGGTAGATCAGCGCCAGACGATGGCAGTATTCGGCTTCATCCATGTAGTGGGTGGTCACCAGAATGGTCTGGCCGCCTTCGGCAAGCTGGTAGATCAGGTCCCAGAAGCTGCGCCGCGCGATGGGATCCACACCCGAGGTAGGTTCGTCCAGGAACAGAATGGGCGGGGAATGCACGATGGCGCAGCCCAGCGCCAGGCGCTGCTTCCAGCCGCCGGCCAGCAGGCGGGTGAGCGTCGAGCGCCGGTCCGTGAGCCCCGCGATGCGCAGCACATATTCCCTCCGCTCCGTGCGCCGCTCCTTGGGCACTCCGTAAATCCGGCTGAAGAATTCGATATTCTCCTCGACGGTAAGGTCGTCGTAGAGAGAAAACTTCTGCGACATGTAGCCGATGTTCTTACGGATCTGTTCCGCATCTTTGGTGACGTCGAGGCCCGCCACCGCGCCCCAGCCGGAAGTCGGCGTCAGCAGCCCGCAGAGCATCCGGATGACGGTGGATTTGCCGGCGCCATTGGGTCCCAGGAAACCGAAGATCTCGCCCTTGCTCACCTGGAAGGAGACGTGGTCCACCGCTACGAAGTCGCCAAACGTCTTGACGAGGTCCCGGATTTCGAGGGCAAAGCCGTTTTGGGCGGCGAGCGTCATTGCGGTCTCCGGGTGGGACAGGTTGTAAGGGTGGCCGATCCGCCGGGCGCCGTCCTGCCCCACAGCTTATGCAGACGGGTCATTTCCGCTCCGCCTTGCGCACCTGGGCGATGAAGACGTCCTCGAGCGACGGGACGATTTTCTGGAAAACCGCCGGCCCATGGCCCTCCCGCTCGAGCTGACGGCTTAGCTCCTGGGGCGAAGTCGTCGCGGAGCTCAAGAACAAGTGCAGGGTGGCGCCGGAAGGCTCTACGCACAGGACTCCTTCGGACTTCAGCAGCACCTCGCGCGCGGCGCGCGCATCGCGCGCCTCCACCTGGTAGCAATCCTCTGGAATCTGGTGGCGGACGGCCTCCGGCGCATCGCACTGAATGAGCCTGCCGCTGTACATCAGGCCCACCCGGTTGCAGCGTTCCGCTTCGTCCAGATAAGCCGTGGTCACCAGGACCGTGATGCCGTCCTTGACGAGCTGATACAGGATGGCCCAGAAATCCCGGCGTGAAACCGGGTCGACGCCATTGGAAGGTTCATCCAGAAACAGAATCTCCGGGCGGTGCAGCAAAGTGCACATCAGGCCCAGCTTCTGCTTCATGCCGCCGGAGAGCTTGCCCGCCTGGCGGTCGCGGAAAGGCTCCATGCGGGTCATCCGCAACAGTTCCGGCAGCAGACGCCGGCGCTCGGCGAGGAGAATACCGAACAGATCCGCGTAAAACTCCATGTTTTCATCGACGGTGAGATCGACGTAGAGGCCGAAGCGTTGCGCCATGTAACCGATGGAGTCTTTGACGGCCTGGGTGTCGCGGGTCACGTCATGGCCGGCGACAAAAGCCTCGCCTTCGCTTGGATCCAACAGGCCGCACAGCATGCGCAGGGTGGTGGTCTTGCCGGCGCCGTCGGGGCCGACCAAGCCAAAGATCTCGCCCCGCGCGATCTCCAGGTTCAGGTGGTCTACGGCCGTTAACGCGCCGAAGCGCCGCGTCAGATCCCGGGTTCGAATGATGCCGTCCATCAATTCCCCGTCAGCAGAATCTCGGCGTCCGCGGGCATGTTGGATTTCAGCTCGTGACGCGCGTTATCGATATCGATTTTGAGGCGATACACCAGCTTGACGCGCTCTTCCGCCGTCTGGATCTGCTTGGGGGTGAACTCGGCGTCCGAGGAGATGAAGGACACATGCCCCTCGTATCCTTTGCCGGGATTCGAGTCGGTGGTCACATGGACCCTGGCGCCGAGTTTGACGCGGCCGAGGTCCTTTTCCCGGATGTAGGCCCGCAGCCAGGGGTGCTCGATATCGCCGACCGTGACGACGCTGGTGCCGGGGGCGAGCACCTCGCCCACATCGGCGGCCTTCACCAGAACGATGCCATTGATGGGCGAGACGGCGATCGTGTCGGCCAGTTGCGAGTCGATCAACGCGATCTGGGAGCGGGCCCGCTCGATGTCGCCGCGGCGGGCGGTGATATCCTCCTCGCGGCGCTGGGTCTCGATGGCATTGGCCTGTCCCATCCTGAGACTGGCGCGGGCGCGCTCCACCTGCGCCGAGGCGCCTTCAATGGTCTCGCTGCGCGGACCGGCCTGCACCAGGCCGTCGTGTTCCTTCACCTGCCTCAGATTGGCCTCGGCGCTTTCGTAACGGGTGCGGAACTGGTCGTATTGCGCGGTGGAGATGTCGTCGTTCTTGTACAGCGTCTGGGCGCGATCCCAGTCCTTTTTCGCCTGGTCCAACTGCGCCTGGGCGGCAGCCACGGCAGCTTTAGACTCCTGGATCTCTTGCGGCCGGGCGCCGTTTTTCAACTGCAGCAACTGCGACTCGGCGGCGCTCAGATCGGCGCGGCGCAATTGGAGGTCGGCCTGCATGGTCTCGCGCTGCCATTTCAACGCGCTCTCGGACTCGGCCAACTGGGCTTGGGCCGTGGCCAGCGCGGCCAGCGCGGTGTCGCGCTGGCGCAGCAATTGTTCGCGATCGAGCCGCGCGATGATCATGCCCTTTTGCACGCTATCGCCCTCGTTCACCGTGCGCTCAATCAGCCGGCCGGAGGTTTTGAAAGCGATATCCACCTGGGTCAGCTCGATGTTGCCGGAAACCACGATGCGATCGGTGGCCTCCGGATGCATGCTGCGGTACGCCACCACACCGGCGGTCGCCGCGGCGGCAATCAGGATCACTGCCAGAATTACCTTTTTCATATCGTGATTACTCCTTTTCCTACTGGATCATCGAGCGGACGTTGCCCATGGCCTTTCCCAGGTCGATGCGGGCGACGTTGTAGCTGAACAGCGCCGCGATGCGGTTATCGCGGGCCCGCTCCAGGCGGGTTTGGGCGTCGGTGACTTCGAGGTTGCTGGCGAAGCCCGCCGAATACCGGCGGCGCGCCTGCGTCAGCTCGCTGTCGGACAGGGTCAGGCCTTCCTCGGCTACGTTGAGTTGCTCTTCGGCGGAATGCAGAGTATCCAGCGCCGTGCGGATCTCCAGCTCGATCTGCTCGTGCAAGTCGTTCGTGCGCACCCGCTCCTGGCGGAATTGCGAGGCCGTCTCGGCCCGCCGGGCATCCCGCCGGCCTCCGTCGAAGATGGGTACGCGCAGGGCGAAGCCATAGTCCCGGGTCGGCAATAGCGAGACGATGTCGGCGTTGGTCCCGGTAGTGCCGTAATCCGCAAACACGTACAGGCTCGGAAGCCGCTCGAGTTTTACGGCATTGGCGCTCAACCGCGCCGCGGTTTCGCGCTCGGCCTGCGCTTTGATGTCCGGCCGGTTTTTCAAGGCTTCGCCCATGGCCTGCTGCACATTCAGCGCTTCCACCGGCGTGTAGCTCAATTTGTCGGTCAGTTCCAGCTCCGTCGCCAGGTTCAGACCCATGGCGCGCAACAACTGGAGATAAGCCTTGTTCCGTTCGTTCTGCACCATCAACAGGTGCTGCTTTTCATTGGAGAGCTGCACCTTCGCCCGGGTGACCTCGATGCCGGTGCCGGTGCCCGCCTCCTTCTGGTTCTGCGACTGCTTCAGGACGGCCTCGGCCAGCGCCACATTTGCCTGGTAGGCTTCCACGTCGGCGTCCGTGCGCAGCGCCGCCAAATAGGCTTTGGCCACGGTGGAAGAGACCGAATCGTCGGTGTTGCTGCGGTCGTCCCGGGCGGCGCGCAGCGCGGCGCGCGAGGATTGATACCGGCGTAAACTGCCGAAGTCGAATACGCTCTGGGTCACGCGGGCGCGCACGTCCACCGAGTTGAAGGGGCCCACCACGCGCGGGATGTCCTTGATAATCGCATTGAGCAGAGGCTTTTCGACCGTGTCGGCCAGGGGGCCGGTGAGACCGTTCTCGGCCTGCAGCAGCGTCTGGCTGGTCGCCAAATCCAAGCCCAGGGCAGCCAGGCTCTTCATCGCGGTGGTCTGCGAGGCCTGCGCCTCCACATCGGGGAGTAGCGCCGAGCGAGCTTCCGCCGAACGGGACTTGGCTTGCCGCACGTTCTCATCGGAAAGCTGGATATAAGTATTGCCTTCCGGGGAGAGCGCGATTTCCACGGCGCGCTTGAGGTTGAGACGCAGCGGCCCGCGATCCGGCAGGGGGTCTGCGCCCCAGACGGCAAAAGGTACGGCGAGAAATGGGATCAGCAAATAGCGGCACATGATTCGTTACTCCTTGGATACGGCTTGCGCTTCCTCGATCACATGGGCGGGTACCTGGGCGCGAAATCCGGCGCTCAGGAACGCCACCAATTGCTCCAGGGCCATCTCCGAGTTGGAAGCCAGCGACAGATCCGCGATGACTCCCAATTGCTTGGACCCGCCGCGCAGGGCCTGGCCCAGCGCTCCGATGGCAAAATTGAGACGCCAAAACAACTCTCCGGGCGGCAGGTCCGGCAATGCCTGGCGCAGGGCGGTGGCGAAACGCTCCAGGACATCGCGGAAATGCGTAACCAGAATTCCCGACAACGCATCGCCTTCCGCGTGCAGGCGTCCCATCAGCCGCATGAAGACCATGCCTCCGCTGCCCGGATCCCGGGCCATGCGGAAGGTCGGCGCCACGAAAGCTTCAATGACCTTTTCCAAGGAAGGCGGATACTCTCCAGCCGCCAGCTCGCATCGATCCAGCAGAGCCAGGCGTTCCTGATTGGCCGGCGCCGACCGCCGGAGAATCACAGCTTCCAGCAGGGCCTCTTTGGAGTGGAAATGGTAGTGCACCGCCGCCAGGTTGACTCCCGCAGTGGCGATGATGCTGCGCAGGGACGTGGCGGCATACCCCTGCTCGGAAAACAAGCGTTCCGCCGTATCGAGAATGCGCTCCTTGGTGTGATTCACGGGCGTTTAAAACAAACGATTGATTATAGCCGCTTAGGGATAGCGTTGAGAAGGATGTACGAAGGAGAACGGTACTAGAACGGCCGACTGATCGGAGACGCGCGCCTGAACGGCTGGCGCCCGTTAGCGGAAGACTTCGGCCAAATCCATTTGAAATCCTGGCAGCCAGGCCGAAGTGAAAACGTCATCTTTGACGGTCGCCTGAGCCTGGAGTCCGGTGTGTCTCCAGATGTGGCGGGTTTTGTAAAAGACTACCCACACCTCGCCGGCGCCATTTTCGAAATACTTGGCCAGCTTGCGCTCCACCGATTCGGCGGTGTTGCTGGGCGAGATCACTTCCACTGCGATCAAAGGCGCGTTCTCAAGAAAACCTTCCCGGCCGGCGCGCTCGATCTGTTCCCGCGCGACCACGCTTACATCCGGCTGCAACCACTGGTCGCGGCGCTCTCCCGGACGGAAGCCTTGTTCCACGAAGATCAGGAGTCCGCGCTCGACAGCATATGCCCGCAACTGTTCGGCGATGCGATGCTGGACAATGCTGTGTCTGAGTTTGGGTGGCGGTAATTCGAATCAACTTTCCGTCCAGGAGTTCGCGCTTGCCTGGCGCATCGGGCAGCCTCTCGAACTCCTCGAAGGTCAACTGAGTAGCCGTCGCGCCCATGCTTCATGTTAACCGTTCTTTTGCGAGAATGGTCTTTCCATGCCAAAGAGATTCGATGGGCAGGTGGTGCTGATCACGGGCGCTTCTTCCGGCATTGGCGCGGCCCTGGCCCGGGAGTTCGCGCGCGAAGGCACCCACACCGTGCTGATGGCGCGGCGCGCGGAGCGGATAGAAGCGCTGGCGGGCGAATTGACCAGCGGGGCACAGCGCTCGCTGGCGCTCACTGGCGACGTGACGCGCGACGGAGACGTGGAGCGTGCGGTAGCGGTTGCCCGGAAGGAATTTGGCCGTCTGGACGTGGCGGTGGCTAACGCAGGCTTCTCCGTGTCCGGCCTGCTCGGCGAACTCACTCTGGAAGATTACCGCCGGCAACTGGAGACCAATGTTTTCGGCGTCCTGCGGACTTTGATGGCGGCGCTGCCGGCGTTGCGGGAAACTCGCGGCCGTATCGTACTCACCGGCAGCATGTTCGGAATGATGTCCATACCCGGCGCGACGCCCTACTGCATGAGCAAGTGGGCTTTAGGCGGCCTTGCCGAGGGCTTGTCGATGGAACTGGCCGCATACGGAATCAGCGTCACCCATGTCATGGCTGGGGTGATCGAAACCGAGATTTATCAGGTAGATAACCTGGGCGTGCACAGCGACGGCCCGCCCCGGCGGCCACCGCCCAAACTGCTGAAGGTATCAGCAGACCGGGCGGCCCGCCAGATCGTATCCGCCGCTTACCGCCGCAAGCGCAGCTATGTTCTGCCCAAGCATGCCAAGCT
>Ga0335079_10000489_pt1 | contig 45296 bp, 44 predicted proteins | sample Lox_Sample_33_FD_206719 | JGI IMG/M metagenome (GOLD analysis project Ga0335079, IMG submission 206719) | Soil microbial communities from Loxahatchee National Wildlife Refuge, Florida, United States - Lox_Sample_3.3 | ecosystem: Environmental > Terrestrial > Soil > Wetlands | place: USA...
CTCCTTTTGGGGCGACAACCTGGCTCTGTGGACGCATGCCTTGGAGGTCACGCGCAACAACTACCTTGCCGAGAACATCGTTGGGGCTCTGCTCGTGGACCAGGGACGCGGTGACGAAGCCCAGCCGCACTTCGTCGCTGCAACGCAAATGAATGCTTCCGACCCGTCCGCTTACATGGCGATCGGCACCTACCAGCAGCAGCATGGCGACGCGCGACAGGCGATCGCGGAGTATCAGAAGACCATCGCGCTCACCGAGGATGCAGTCCAGAAGAACCTGTGGTTACGTTCGACAACGTTTGCCCGCATGGGCTCGGCCTATCGCCAATTGGGAGAGTTCGAGCAGGCGCGCACCAGCTTTGAGAAGGCCCTCCAGATCGATCCGCGCGACGGGCAGCTCTGGCTTGCCTTGGGCATCGTCACCGCGCAGGCCGGCGACCCGCAGGCCGCGATAGAGGCGTATCGGCGTGCCGCACAGGTTCGGCCCTCAGATGTCGGCTATCTGCTGCTTGCTCGTGCGTTCGACCAGGCCGGACAAAACCGCCAAGCCGAAGAAGCCCGTGCCGATGCGCAGCGGCTATCGCGTGACCTTCCCGCCGCCGAGCGCATGGTGGATACGATCTTCGCAGGGGCACCGAGACCGACTGTGAGGCCGTAGCCTTTGAACCACAACTCCGCCCCCGTTCGTTTTCTCAACCGGAGCTGACGTGGCTTTTTCCATTCAGGCGCTTCTCTCGCCTTCTGCTTCCGCTAACCTATTGCCAGCTAACTCGTCTATTCATCAACAACATAGAAGTCGGAACCGCAGCGTGCAACTTTGTAGGCAGTTATGCACAGGGATTTGGCTTGAAGTAGGGCGAAAACCGGACTATGATAAATCGTCTTTTCGGGCCAGAATCGGTTCCCAACCCGGTGTAGTCGGTTTCTCGTAGGCCCGGGCAGCGCGCCCTGAATCGTTGTTGAAGCTGCTTGAATCCAATCAGTTAGGCGACAAGGATGAAGGCATCACTTGCAACACGGCGGTCATCCGACCTACATCTCTCCGGATAGGAAAGAAAGCACTGACATGGCAAAACGACGCGGAAATCCGAACTGGGGCAAACCCGAGCCCATTGGCCCGGTCGTCCCCACCATCACCGAGTTCGAACAGGTGGTGAAAGAGTTCAAGCTGCAGCCCGACCAGTACATCCGCTCCACCCGGCTGCGCGAATGGGCGCGGAAGAACAAGAACTCGAAGTACATCCCCGAACCGCTCCTGGAAGCCTGGGGCTTCGAAATCGAGTCCACGCTCTAAATCCCCTACCCTCCGATCAGGGCCGCCATGGGCGGCCCTTTTCTATTGCATTCGAGCGTCGCAGTTCTATGCATGGCTACTGCAATCTCGCGTATTCCGCTTTGGCTTGCCTGTAGATGGGAATGTCGGGGTCGGCATCTTTCCAGAGAATCAAGAAATCCTTGTAGGCAGCCAGTGAGCGGGTACGAGCCGCGTCGGCCTCTGCGCCCTGCAAGGTTCTCGCCTGGAGCGCATTGGCGCGCGCTAAGCCCAGACGCGCCAAGCTTCCCGTCCAACAATTCCACACAATGCCGCTGTGGTCCAAGATCTTTTGAAACTCAGCGGCCGCAGCCTCACCTTGGCGCGCCGCTAAGAACGCCTGACCGCGGATATAGGTGTGATAGAGACAGGAAATATTGTTAAGGAACATGATTTGGCCATACTCAATGGGTGGCAATGTATTCTGAAGCTCGCTTATCGCCGCACTCGGGTCCTTCTGGTCCAGCGCCACTTGAGCACGAACTGCCGGCAACCAGAGTGCCTGCATCTGCGTATCTTTTGGAAGGCGTTGGTTCAGTTCTTTTGCCAGAGCCGCGGCTCGGACCGTCTCATCCGACATGGCAAAAGCGATAGCTGCCTCGGCCTCAACGGCCGGACTGGTCGGAGCCATTTCCAGGGCCGCCGCAGCCAATCCCCGGGATTCCTTTGCATCGCCGACGGCTGCCGCTCCTATTGCAGTATTCTGCTGCCATATCGCTGCAGTCTCCTTCCAGTCCTCGCGCATAGCGTACTGCTCCGCCTCGCCGGTCAGGACTTCCGCTTGCCTAAGCCGGCCCCCATAGAGCTCGGTATCCGATGCGAGCGCGAGTCCGAAGGTTCGGTATGCACCCTGCTTGGCATACCACTCCTGCTGTTCGGCCATAACACGAGAATCCCCTTCGAGAAATGCCAATGCGTAGAGTCCGGTGTGTACTAGGAAGTTGTCACCGCGCTTCTGCGCCTTTTGAAAGGCTTGGCGTGCCTCGTCTAAGCGTTGTATGGCGAGGAAAGTTGTCCCGAAGCCGTCACCTCCCTCCATAAAGTACAAAGGATTCTGGAGCAGGAAATTGTGATATGTTACTAATTCCTCTTCATATCGCCCTTCTGCAGCGGTTGCAATGTTCCATGGATAGACATCGGCGTTTCGAGGGTAGTTCGCAGTCAGTTCCGCGTAAATTTGTTGTGCTTTGTCCAGCTCGCCGCTTACGTTCGTATAGTAGTCCGCTGTAATCCTGAGCCGTTCCAGCTTACTGGCGTGTTCACGCAATTGGAAAGCCTTCGTAAAATACTGACTTGCTTCTCCAATTTCTGACACCCCCCAGTAATGCCATCCTAATCCGACGTATCCCATAGCAAAGTTTGGATCCAGCTCGACGGCACGCCTCAGGTGGGGTAATTCATGGACATCTCCATGCTTATAATAGATGCTGTATTCCTTTAGCGCCTCAAGGGAAGGTGTTGTGGCCTGTTCCAACGGGACGTCGTATCGCTGCACCGTCGCCAGCGACTCGCCCAATTGGCCGCGTAGCTTCGAGGCGGCCCGGCCCAACGAATCCAGCACTTTCTCCTTGGCGGGCGCCGTCACCTGCTCCTGTGCCAGCAAGTCTCCGGTCACGCAGTTCGCTGCCTTCAGTCCCAGTACGTAGCTGTTGCCCAACGCGACGATAGATCCCACAACAGAGGCTGTAGCGTTGGCCCGTTCGCAAACTTCACGCGCGACCTCGGGAGTCAGTGCGGCGTTCGCGGGACGAGCCATCAGTTGCAAAGTTGAGGCCACCTTGTTGTCGGGAAGTACGTTCAGGAAGGGAGATTGCCTCAGCGCGACACTGAGGGCCGTCTTCAGGGTATCGTCGAATACCGGATCGCCGGTGCGGTTGACGAAATCGGCGAGAACAACAATGTCCCTTTCGCCGAGCCTGGCAGATTTGCGGGTAACAAAATAAACCGCCGCGGCCGACGCTACCGCCAAAACCGCCGCTACAGCCAACCACCACGCCCGTCCTTTACGAACCACTAACGTATCCGCCGCGGGCGCGGGCGAACTGGCTTCCCGCTCTGTTTTCGGCAACAGCTGAACTACACCATTGCGCGAAAATGTTGGGACATAGGTGCCTTTCGGTAAGTCGATGCGGATGGGATCATGCTGCCCCAGCTCTTCGTAGTAGGCAGCCAGACGCGAGCGCAGCCGTCCCGCCTCCACCCGGACCTTGTTGTCGATCAGAGGGTCGTACTCGTCGCTGCCCAGGCGAAATGCCCGCACCCCGATCGCATGTTCCTTAAGCATGCCGGCTGATCCCGCCAGCGTCATGCGCACAACGTAGTCCAAAAACTGGCTGGAACGCTCCGCCCGGCGAAAGGGAGGCGAAGCGAGAATTTTCTTCAGCTCAGCCTCAATCTCCTGGGCGAAGATGGTGGCGTCGATCTCGTGGGCAGGGATGGCGGCGTCCAAAGCCGGGGACTCTGGCTGTGAAGCAACATGCGAGGTCCCGTCTTGCATGGGCACTCCAATTTCCGGGAGCGTGTCAGAAGATGGCCAGATGCCTGGGTGGGAAGCAGTATAGCCACACTCGACGCGCCCGACAAGGACAAATTGCCTCAACAAGTTAGGTCAGAAGTTACCGTAACATCCGCGCTGATACTTCACACCCTCCGCAACTTGCCGCTATTGTGACGAAACGTCGCGCAAACTTCACGCTCCCGGAAGTTACAGCGAGGTGAAAGGAGAATGCGATGAGCAACTACGGCCAGCATCGGGTTGAGGCTTTAGAGACAAACTTCCGCGGGGTCATCGCCGCGCTCACTCTAACTCTGCTTTTTGCGTCGGTTATTGCTGCCTCCCCGGCCGCAATAGCCCAGAACACCACTGTTTATGCCATCACAAATGCACAAACCGGACCCTTCGGAACCCTGAACTTGGGTAGCGGCTCGTTTCACCCGCTCGGCAACTCCGGACCATTGCTCGCTGGTTTAGGCGCCTTCGGGGACGGGGTCTACGGCGGCGCATACCAAGGCGACACGCTATACCGGGTAAACCTCGCCAGCGGAGGCCTTACCGAGGTCGGCGCGTGTTCCGTCGATTACGCCGGCTTCGGTTCGACAACTTCCTCACTCTACGGCATCGATTTCGCTTCGAACGGCCGCAACCTGTACTCGGTTAATGCTGGCACTGGCCAATGCACCCCCATTGGATCGATAGGTGGCCCTGTTTGTTGGGAGGCGTTGTCCAGCGGCGGGAGCACGCTTTACCTCACTTGCGATGCGGGGTCCGGGTCCGTCCTTTATTCCGTGAATACATCAAACGCGATGGCAACAATGATCGGTAACACCGGCGTAACTGATATCAGTTCGCTGACCGTCGTGGCGGGGGTTCTTTACGCGGATTCACATGAGGGCGAACTCTATACAATTAACACCACGACGGGCCAGGCAACCCCTATTGCCATTACGGGAGCTGACCTCTCCGGCATGACGCTAACAGTCCCCAACGTCTCTGGATACGTCCTCGTTCAGGGACTTCCGCTCGCGGGCACGGGTGTGGCGCTCACACAGCCCACCGCACCGGGGCCGCAACTGACCACGACCGACAGCACCGGCTACTATCAGTTCCAGAGCATCATCTCCGGGGAGCCGTTCACCCTGCTGGTTCACGGTCCAGCCGATCCGGGTAAGCCCGACCCAGCGAACAGTTCGGACGGAAAAGCTACTGAACACCAACCATAGTGAGGCAGGGTGCGCTGCGACGTGGTCTGGGGATCACGCCGTAGCTTGAAATTCGTCGCGCGAATGGTTCGCAATTTTGACGGCTCAATGCGAAGGATTCCAAAACTCGTCTGAAAGGGCAACGCTCATGAGACATGCGCCACTATTCGTCTTAATCGCGCTGGCCGCGCTAACCGCCGTTGCGCAGCAGACAGTTCAACCTCAGCCTGCGGTTGCACAGCAAGCTGCTCAGCCGCAACCCGCGACCCCAAGTCTCACGTCGGCCAAAGCTGAGACTCATTCGGAGCAGGCTGCGAAGAAGGGCTGCCTGGCGGTAAAGCCGATTGGCTCGCACGCCTTCCGCAACATCATGCTTCTCGGTGTAGCTGGGGCCATCATCAGCAAGCAACAGTACCAGGTGGTCGATGTAAAGGATTATCCTGCGCGGATTGGGGAAAAGTTCCACGGCGGTGACCTACAGACGCTGTCGAGTTCAACCAATGTCGTCGTGCTCGACAAGCACCCTTCACAGGAGGAACTGCAAAGGGCGTGTGAGTGAGTGCGATCTTCAGGCAACCGATCACGGCCGCGCTTCGTAGACGATGTTGAACGGTGTCTCGGTAGCGCGGCGGAAGCGCCTGAAGCCGGCGGTGGTCACCACTTCGCGGATGCGCGACTCGCCCGCTTGCGCGCCGAGGCATAGCCCTACTTCCTGCGAACGCGAGCACGGCGTACACAGCAGCGTAGAAAACGAGTAGTACATCCGCCCCACCGGGTTCAAGTTGTCCTTTAACTGATCGTGGGCAAATGGCTCGACGATCATCCACGTTCCATCCTTCGCCAGCGAGCGCCGCACATGTGCCGCTGCGCCCACCGGATCGCCCACGTCGTGCAGGCAATCGAAGACCGCGACGAAGTCATAGTTATCGCCTGGGTATTCTTTCGCCTTGGCAACGTCGAAGCTGACGCGATCGGCCACACCCTCGCGCTTCGCCGATTCGCGCGCCGCTTCAATCGACTGGTCGTGATAGTCGAATCCGAAGAACTGCGATTTCGGGAAGGCCTTGGCCATCAGCAACGTCGAGATGCCCTTGCCGCAGCCCACGTCGGCGACCCGCGCGCCCATTTCAAGTTTTTCTTTAACCTCGTGCAGCGCGGGAATCCACGAGCTGACCAGGTTGGCCGCATAGCCCGGGCGGAAAAACTTCTCGCAACCATGAAAGACGCCTTCATTGTGCTCGTGCCAGCCCATGCCGGCGCCGCTGCGAAACGATTCGGCAATGCGCGGCACCGCCGCCAAAGATCCGAGCGCCAGTTCGAAGGCTCCCGGCAAGTAAGCCGGGCTGTCTTCCTTCGCCAATGCGAAAGCCTGCTCTTCGCTGAGGCTGAACTTGCCCGTGGCTTCATCGAAGGTGACATAGCCGCCGGCAGCCTGCGACGACAGCCACTCGCGCAGATAACGCTCATCGGTCTGCGTGGCGACTGCCAGTTCAGCCGGTGTCATCGGGCCATTGGCGAGCACTTTGTACAGCCCGAGTTTTTCGCCAATGACGACCATGCCGGCGTGAACGGCCGCTCCGAGATCAGTGACAAACTGGCCGATGAAGGCGTTCAGCTTGTCCATATCAAGCCTGGAAACTTGTGGTGAACTCATACATTCCTCCTCTGAAGCACGCCGTGGGAGCGGAGATGGGAGGGACATCGGGAACGGCGTGCCTTCGCCCCAATTTTGCAAATTCTGCGCCGCAGGAACTCGATAAGTCAAGGCCTGGGCGCCTGCCAATTGCCGCCACGGCATGCGCGTTCAGGTATACTGCCACTCTCGTCATCCTCCTGTTCGCATGACACATCTGTGAATGTCCACATCGCTTAAGCCGTTCCCCCACTCTACCCATCCGGCTGAGGAAAGTACCGTCTTGACTGGCGATTTTGGACATCTCGAGCGACACCTCTCTCACGTCCTCGCAGTCTTCGCACTGGCCTTCGCGTTCCTCGCCGGGCTGGCGACGGTTGGCGATCCCGATCTCGGCTGGCACTTGGCCACGGGACGCTGGGTCGCGCAACATCATCGCGTATTTTCGGCCGATGTCTTTTCCTACACTGTGCCCGGCGCGCCTGCGATTTATCCCGCCGGCGGCGGACTCATGCTGTACTGGGTTTACTTGCTCGGCGGCTACACGTTGCTCTCCTGGCTGAGCGCGGCGGCATGCCTCAGCACCGTCGCTTTGCTGCTACGCCGCGGCTCGGTGGTTACGGCAGCCATCGCGATTGTTGCCGTTCCCTTCATTGCCTTTCGCAGCGTTCCCCGCGCGGAACTGTTCGCGGTCGTTCTCTTTGCCGCCTATGTTTCGCTGCTCTGGGAAAATCACCAGACTGGCCGGGCCCGGCTCTGGTTGCTGCCCGTGCTCATGCTGGTTTGGGTCAATGTCCATCTGAGCTTCTTCTCCGGTTTGGGACTTTTGGTGGCATTCGCGGGCGTGGAGATTTTAGAGTTACCGTTTGCAGGCGAGCGCCGGCGTAATGCTATAGACAGATTGAAGCGAGAACTCCCGTGGTTCGCGGCCACCGCCGCCGTCACTCTGGCAAATCCCTGGGGATGGAAGTACTATCCCGCGCTCGTCGACTACACCCGGACGGTGTCCAAGCTCTACATCAACGAATGGGCGCCACTGAACTGGAACTGGACGAATCTTCTCACCAGCTTTTCGCTGCGCAATACGAGCGATCTGTTTCATGTCCTCTTTCTCATTACCCTTCTCGGCTTCGTCGCGGCCGTGTTGCAACTCCGCGTCGGCGCGGCGGTCCTGCTGATCGGCGCCGCTTACGAAGCCAGCAAGCATCTCCGGTTGGTCGCCCTGGCGAGCTGCATCATCGTGGTCGTAGCGGGATCCGTGCTGCTTTCGGCGATGCAAGAGATTCGCTCGCGCCTGCCTAATCCGCGGGCGCGTTCCGTTCTCGCTGCGACTGCGGTTGTCGCATTCGCCGCCTTGGCCGTCGTGCGCTCCGTCGATCTCATCACCAACTATCACTATCTTGCCGAACGCAATCTTTCCACCTTTGGCGCAGGACTATCGGGCTGGTTCCCGCGCGGCGGCGCCGAATTTATCCAGGCGCAAAACCTTCCGGGTGAGGTGCTCGACACCTTCAATGAAGGCGGCTACATCCTGTGGACACTGGGGCCGGAACGCCGCGACTACATTGACGGACGGGGCGTCCCGTTCGGACCGGCCTTCGCCGAACATGGCGGCGAGCTGCTCAGTACTCCGCTCGATTCCCCGATGTGGCAGAAGGAAGCCGACAAATACGGCATCAACACCATCATCTTCCCTTTGACGCTCGACGAAATCTCGCTCGACCGGCTGAAGTCCGACTGCAACAGCGAGCAGTGGCGGCCGGTATATCTTGATGAGAACTCCATCGTCCTGCTCCGCCGGACTCCACACAACGAAGCTCTGATCAAGCACTTGGAAGTCGATTGCAACACCGCTACGGTTCCGCACCAGCCGCTGCCGCTCAACGCCGCATCGTTCAATCAATGGACCAACGCAGCGCGCGTTCTCTCGGCGCTAGGCCGCAACTCCCAAGCGCTCGACGCCGCCGACAAGGCCATGGCCATCTTCCCCGACAATGCCCACGCGCGCTGGTACCGCGGCCAGGTCCTCGTGGCCAACCAACGCGAGTCGGAGGCCGAAGACGAATGGAAGAGGGCGCTGGCGCTCGCCCCGCGCGAAGTTACGCCGTGGGGCTCGCTGCCCGATTTTCAAGGCAGCGTCTGGGCTTCGCTGGCGGAGCTGTATCAGCGGCAGGAGCGCGTGCTGGACGCCATACCTGCGAACGAAGCCGTACTCCGGCTATCGTCTGCCCCGGCTATGCGATTGCAGGCCATGGTCAACCTCGGCGCACTTCACCACGCCATCGGCCAAGACGCCGCGGCGGAAAAGCAATGGCTGGCTGCGCTGGCGATTGATCCCAAGGAGAGCCTGATCTGGTTTTCGCTCGCCGACCTGTACCAAAAGGACGGACGGAGGCCGCAGGCGATTCACGCTCTGCAGCAGGCAATTCCACTTTCCGCCGACCGAACGCTGAACGCACACGCGCTGGTCAAACTCGCGCGGCTGTACCTAATGAATCATCAGCCGGACGCGGCGTTGCGGTCGCTCGATGATGCCGCCCATTCCGCGCCCCCCGATTTGCTCGCCGAGAAAACCGGGCGCAGCTTCAACTTCGACATCGCGCAGGGACGCGCCGCTGCATGGGCGGCATTGGGTGACCTGAAGCAGGCGACTTCGTTTGAAGAGCAAGCGGTCAAGCTCGACCCCGATGCTCCCGACGCTTGGCAACACCTGGCAAAGCTCTACCAGCGGCAAGGGCGAGTTGCCGATCAGCAACGCGCGGAGAACAGCGGCAAGGCACTTCTCACGGGCGTAGCGAATTAGCGCACCACGCCGACCGGATCGCCAAAGCGGAAAACCCCAGGCGCGCACAGCATTATGTCGCCAAGAGCCGCGCCGCACTGCAGAAGGCCGACTCCATACGCAAGCTGCTGACCGACGATCCATAGCCTCGCTCCGGGCTGAAAATTCCGGCCTGACTTCGTAACCGCCGCATCTCCTCTGCCCGGCCGAATCACCGTCACCTGTGACCAAGCCCGTCCTGGTTTGACCGGCTCGCCCCCTCATGCCATCCTTTTATTGCAGTTCTGTTACAAACCGTCTCCGACTGCATATGCACCTGCCCAAGACCCTGCCTTCACGCCGGAGCTTGCGATGCGCCTGATCCCGCAGGAAACCAAATTCTTTGACATGTTTGAGGAGATTGCCGCCAACCTCGTCAACGGGGCACAGGCCCTCTGCGACCTGCTGCACAATTACAACTACGAAACCATGCCGCGCGCGGTCGAAAGAATCAAGGAAATTGAGAACCACGGCGATGAGATGACGCACCGCCTGCTGGTGAAGCTCAACCAGACCTTCATCACGCCCTTTGACCGCGAAGATATCCACCTGCTCGTCTCCTCGCTCGACGATGTTCTGGACTTCATCTATGCGGCGAGCGACCGCCTGCTGAATTACAAGATCACGCAGCCGTCGCCCTCGGCTCCGGTACTGGCCGGCATCATCCTGAAACAGGCGGAAGAACTGAAAAAAGCCGTCAGCCTGCTCAACAAGAACGGAAAGCTGCTGGCCCACTGTGTGGAAGTGAACCGACTGGAGAACGAAGCCGACCAGGTCAGCCGCGAGGCCATCGGACGACTGTTCGATCACAGCCCCGATCCCATTACCCTGATCAAGCTGAAAGAACTGCTGGAGATCCTGGAAGAAGCCAGCGACAAGGCCGAAGACGTGGCCGACGTGCTGGAAACCGTCGTCCTGAAAAGCGCTTGATGCCCGCAATGTATCGCAAATCCATGGCGAAGCCGGATGGGCACGCGTGAGCACAGACCTTCTGCTGCTGGTCTCGACCGTTGTTCTCGCGCTCGTCTTCGATTTTCTTAACGGTTTCCACGACGCGGCCAACAGCATTGCCACCGTGGTCTCGACGCGCGTATTGTCACCGCGGCTGGCGGTAGTGTGGGCCGCGATATTCAACTTCTTGGCTGCATTCCTACTCGGCACGGCCGTAGCCAAGACCATCGGCACCGGCATGATTCGACTGGAAATCGTCACCCAGTACGTGGTGATGGCCGGGTTGGTCGGCGCCATCCTCTGGGACCTGGTCACCTGGCTGCTGGGTTTGCCGACCTCGTCCTCGCATGCCCTGATCGGCGGCTACGCGGGCGCCGCCATGGGCCGGGCGATTGTATTGCACGGCTGGCGTGCAGCGCCCGCCGTCATCATCCCCGGCGGCTGGACCAAGACCCTGGTTTTTATCGTGGTCGCGCCCGTCCTGGGCCTGGTGCTTGGCTTTGTCTTCATGGTCGCGATCTCGTGGATCTTCCGCCGCCGCTCGCCGCGCCAAGTGGACACCTTGTTTCGCAAGCTCCAGTTGTTCTCCGCGGCCGCTTACAGCCTGGGACACGGCGGCAACGACGCGCAGAAGACCATGGGCATCGTCGCCGGCGCGCTGTACACGGCGGGCGTGCTCAGCAAGCGCGACTTCGAAGCCAACTGGGGACACTGGCATTGGCCCATCATTCTGGCCGCGCACACGGCCATTGCGCTGGGTACCTATTTCGGCGGCTGGCGCATCGTGCATACCATGGGCTCGAAGATCACCAAGCTCAAGCCGGTGGGCGGCTTTTGCGCCGAGAGTGCCGGAGCTCTGACCTTGTGGGGGACGGCCCTGGCGGGCATTCCTGTCAGCACCACGCATACCATCACCGGCGCAATCGTAGGCGTGGGAACGACCCGCCGCATCTCAGCGGTGCGCTGGGGTGTCGCCCGGCGCATCGTCTGGGCGTGGATTCTCACCATTCCGGCCGCAGCCGCGGTCTCGATGCTGACCTTCTGGGCGATCCGGATGTTCCATCCCGGCGCCTGAGGAAGCGGCCTCCGCATCACGTAGAGTCGATGGTCACCTATGCAAAAGGGGATTTTTCATCACGTGGGTGTAGTTTCCTTGTTGCCTACCACGCGCTCGAAACGATCATGTCCCATTCGCGCATCGGGGGTGTGATACGACCAGATGGCAGAAAAGCATTCGTAAACACTGGCCGACTTGGCGGCGTAATCTCCCGTAAGCCCGTTTCTGGTCAACTTCCCGAATTGCCGACCATTCGCTGTAATGCAAAACACCGTGTTCATATATGATTTCTGAGCCAACATCCGTGGCGAACCAGCACGCCCAGCCACGGAAGACCTGCCGCGGCACGGTCTTGAAATCCGTAACCCAGACGCCTGCAGCTTGACAAATAGGCTCGCCAGCTTGACGAATGGGCTTATAATGCGGGCACCGTTCACGTCTCTCCAGGAAGAACATGGCGACTCACTCGTCTGCCCCGGCAGTTCCGGTGACCAAGGTTGCGGCTGCGCTGTTGGTTCGGCCGGAAACGGCAGCGCGGGCGCAAGTGATCGCGGACCTCGTCTGCGAACTCCTGCCGGACAGCGCCGTGGTCGTGTATGTCATCGCGGACCAGAATGACCCCGCTTGGACTGCCAAAGCCAAAGCCGGTGAAATCCAGGTAGCTAACGTTGTCGACTTCGACGCGGGCACGCTCGGCGCGATCGCCGTGGGCCGCGCCCTCCAGACGTTCGACTGCGGGACGCTGGATCGCGGAGAGTTTTCGCATCTGGACATCCGGCGCAAGGCCGTGTCTCTCTCGTATGTCCCGCTGATCGTGGACGATGTTCTGGTCGGCGCTATCGAGGTGATCGCTTATGAGCGAGCTCTGCCCGCTGCCGCCTTGCAGTGGCTCAGCGGGCTTGCCGAAATCGTAGCCCCTGCCATGGCGGCTGCCCTGGCCTACGAGAGCGAACGCGACATCAGCCTGCAGTCGATCAGCCGGGTTACGCAGATGTATGACCTGGAGAAGGTCTTCAACTCTACTCTCGAACTCGATGAATTGCTGCCCATGATCGCGAAGAAATTCGCGGATGTGATGAACGTGCAGGCAGTCAATTTGTGGATGCTAGGCAGCGGTGAAGAACTGCAACTGGTCCACCAGGCGGGTTATGACCCAACCGTTACCGTCGGAAGTGCTCAGCGGGCGGGCGAGGGGATCGCCGCGGATGTGTCCGAAAACGGCGAATCCGTGCTGATCGACGATGGCGACGACTCGCGGCTGCAGAGACGTAATGCGGGTCATGAAGACACTGCCATCTTCTCGCTTATGGCGGCCCCTCTGGTGGAAGTGGACAGCTTGGTGGGTGTTGTGGAGGCGGTCAACCGCAACGATGGCCTGCCGTTCGACGAGGATGATCATTTTCTGCTGACGAACATGTGCGAGACCGCCAGCAACGCGCTGCACAATGCCGACTTGCTGCAAGCCGAGCGCAAACTGGAGGTGCTGGAAGCGCTGGTCAAGGTCAGCAACGAAATCACCTCCACGCTGGATCTTGATCGCGTGCTGCAAGCCATCGTCAACGAGCCGAACAGCGTCATCGGGTATGAGCGTGCCGCCATCGCGCTGGAGGGGCGCGGGAAGCTCCAGATCAAAGCTGTCAGCGGCGCGGCGAAGATCAATCCCCAGGACCCGGATATCGTGCGCTTGCAGTCGCTACTGGAGTGGGCTTCGCTCTCCAACAGCCCCATGCTCATCAGCCAGCACGGCGAGCAGGTGGATGCCGAGCGGGAGGAAACGGCGGCCAAGTTCCGTGCCTATTTCGAGCAGACGGGCATGCGCGGATTCCATTCGCTGCCGCTGGCCGATGACGATGGCCGAATTGGCATTCTTTCCTTCGAAAGCAGCGATCCCGATTTCCTCAGCACCGCGCATCTGGAAATGATCAAGGTGCTGGCCGGACAGGCCACGGTTGCGTTGCGCAATGCCACGCTGTATCGCGAGGTCCCCTTCATTGATCTGCTTGAGCCCATCCTGAGCCGCAAACGAAAATTCCTCGCCATGGAGAAACGGCGAAGAATGCTGATGGTGGGCGCAGCCGTTGCCGCTGTGGTATTCCTGACGGCCGTTCCTCTGCCGCTGCGTGTGGCCGGTTCGGCAACGGTTGCGCCGGTGCGCAGCGCGCGTATACAGCCCGAGGTACCGGGTATGGTGCAGCGTGTGGAAGTGCAGGAAGGCGATGCGGTCCTGCAGGGAGCCGTTCTAGCACAGTTAGACGACTGGCAGTACCGCTCTGCACTGGCGGAGGCGCAAGCCAAGTATGAGTCGGCAGTGGCCGCCATGGATCGCGCACTGGCTTCCAACGACGGCACCGAAGCCGGTATCCAGCGAGTGCAGGCCGACTACTGGAACTCCGAGGTGTCGCGCGCCCGCCAGCGGCTGCAAAAGACGCTGCTGCGCACGCCCATTGCCGGCCGGGTCGCAACCGCGCGCATTCAAGACCTGGTTGGCGAGAGCCTTCACCCCGGCGACACCTTCGCCGAAGTCGTCGACACTTCGCATGCGGACATCGATGTCGCTGTCGAGGAAGCCGATGTGGAGCGCGTGCGCAATGGCGAGAATGCGGCGGTGAAGCTGGAAGGGCTGCCCAATCACACCTTTCACGCCCGGGTGGTGGTCGTGAGTCCCAAGGCAGAATTGAACGGCAATCAGCGCGTCTTTTACGCGCGACTGGCGGTGCCCAATCAGGAGGGACTGGTCCGCTCCGGCATGCAGGGTGAAGCCAAGGTATCGACCGGCTGGGCGCCGGCGGGATGGGTGCTGTTGCGCCGCCCGGCAATATGGTTGTGGTCGAAGCTGTGGTCCTGGGTGGGATGGTGAAAGGGGAGCTATGAAACAGGAGTTGCTCGCGCTGTTGATACTATCGTTGGCTTGCAGCGGCTGCAATGGCTCGAAGGACCCGTCTCTGGTGGCCGCGGCGCCGGAACCGGCCGCCCCGGCGCCTCACGTCGCCGCCGCTGACACGAATGCTCCCGCTGTCAATGCCGCGGCGAAAGATGCCATCGCCTCCGGTCCGATTATCGTCGAGAATCAGCTCGATGTTGCAGCACAGCGCGCCGGCGTCATCGCGGCACTCTATGTCCAGACGGGTGATGCCGTCCGCAAAGGACAGATTTTGGCGCAACTGGACGACCGGCAGATAGCGGCGGACGTGGATGCAGCGGCAGACCACGTAAAGGCGATCGAGGCCAACCTGGAAAACTGGAAGGCGGAAACCAAAGTTCTCGAAGCCGATCGCCGGCGCGCCGAAATCCTTTATGCCGACCAGGTAATCGCTAAAGAAGAGCTCGATCACACGGTTTACAAGGAGCAGGCGGACGAGTTTGAGGTCAAACGTGAAGCCGAAAGCCTCAACAACGCTCGCGATGTGCTCCGCTCGTTGCAGTTCGAAAAAGACAAGGCCGCAATCAGAGCTCCCTTCGATGGCGTGGTAGCTCGCCGCTATGTGCGGCTTGGGCAGAAGGTCGCAGTCGGTGACCGCACCTTCTGGGTCACGGCCATGGCGCCCCTGGAGGTCAGGTTTACGCTGCCGGAAAGGTTCTTTGGCCAGGCGCAGGAAGGCCTGCTGCTCAACGTGAGTTCAGCAGATGTCTCTACCGATACCAAGTACACCGCCAAAGTGATTCAGGTCAGCCCGGTGGTGGATCCGTCCAGCGGGACGGTGGAAATCCTGGCGCAAATCACCGACCCAGACGCGGCCCTGCGGCCTGGCATGCTCGTCAATATCAACCTGAAGCCGAAGCCATGAACCTGCTCGAAGCCTTCGATGCCGCCTTGCCGGAGATCCCGGCGAAGAATGCGCAAAGAAGTTTGCCCCGCCTGGACCAGCGTGTCATTGCCAAGGAGCACATCGAGCAAGGCGTGCGCACGGTGCTGGCCAAGATGCCCGGCAGTGACAGTTTCGTCCGCCTGACCCCTGAGCAATGGATGCTGCTGGAATCGTTCGACGGCGAGCGTAACTACGCGGAACTCTCGGCCCTCATCCAACAGCGCGCCGGCGTGGCCTTCACCGAAGACGACGTAAAGGAATTCGCCGCTTTTCTGGCCGAGCAAACCGACCTGCTATATCGGACGCCCCTGGAAAAGAACATCACCCTGAAACAGAAGCTTGGCCATCATCACCACAAGCGCTTTGCCATTGCCGATATCACCGACATTACTCTGCACAAGTGGCCGCGTGCCGATGACTATCTCACTCGGCTGAAGCCGTACGTCGAGTTCGTCTATACGCCATGGTTCACGCTGCTCACCCTGGCGTGCTTCGGGGTGATGGTTTGGATGTGGGTGGGGAAATTCGACGAAATCTGGCTGGACAGCTTCCGCTTTTACAACTTCACCGAAAAAACCGGTTGGGACCTATTCGAATTCTGGCTGCTTTTCGGTGCGATGGCGTTTGTCCACGAGTCGGCTCATGGGATGACCTGCAAACACTTCGGTGGAAATGTCGAGAAGATGGAATTTCTTCTCATGTATTTCGCCCCGACGTTCGTTTGCGATGTCACCCAGATCTGGATCATCGGCGACCGCAAAGCGCGCTTGTGCACCATTATCGCCGGGATATGGGCCGATCTGATTATCTGCTTCTTCGCGACCACCATCTGGTGGACCACCGCTCCGGGCATTTGGGTGCACGATTTTGCCTACAAGGTGATCATGGTTTCGGGTATCGGGGTGACCCTGCTGAACCTGAACCCGCTGATTAAGCTCGACGGCTATTACATGTTTTCGGAGATTCTGGGCGAAGTTGACCTCAAGGAAAGGTCCACGCTCTACGTCTCGCAATGGGTGAAGCGGCGCCTGTTCTTCTTGCCCGTGGAAGTCGAGTTTGTGCCCCGCCATCGCCGCGTGCTTTACCTCTCTTATGCCCTGCTGTCGGGCATTTACAGCTACTTGCTGATCGTGCTGGTCGTCATGTTTTTGTATAACGTGTTGCACTCCTACATTCCCGAGTACGCCTGGCTCCCCAGCCTGCTCGTAGCGTTTTTCATGTTCCGCTCCCGCATCCGCAAACTGGTGAGATTTATGAATGACGTTTACCTGGATAAGAAAGATCGCCTGCGGGCATGGTGTACGCCGGCGCGGGTTGCCCTGGGCACGGTCGCGCTGCTCGCGCTGCTGTTCCTGCCACTGTGGCCGTCCTTCGTGACCGGCAGTTTTGTGCTCGAACCGGCGCGCCGCGCGGTAGTCCGTGCGGAGGTTCCCGGAAAAGTGACGCAGGTGCTGGTCGCCGAGGGGCAGCCGGTCACTCCGGGAACGCCACTGGTGCGCTTGCGTAACCTGCAGCTCGAGTCCGAAGAGGCGGAAGCGAACGCACGCATCCACGAGGCCTCTGCCCGCGCCATCAGCGCGGAACTGCATTACACCGACCTGGGACGCGCTTTAAGCGAGCGCAACCAGGCAGAGGAACAGGACCGCCAGCTTTCCCGCGCCCTCAAGCATCTGGACCTCGAAAGCCCCATCGCGGGGGTTGTAGTCACGCCGCACCTCGAAAATCTGTTGGGAGACTTCGTGAATCCGGGAGCGGAAATCGTGGAGGTTGCGGATCTGCACACCATCATTGCCAGGATCTATATCCCGGAGTTCGGGCTACGCGATGTGCGCCTGGGAACGCGGGTACGGCTGCAGACCGCCTCGCGCGGGATGCCCGTTTCCGGCACCCTCTCCTCCATCGACCCGCTTTCGTCAACCGTCGATCCCGCGTTGGCGGAAAAGTCGCAGTTGAGCGGTATTGTCCCGCCCCCGTTTTATGTCGGTTTTGTGCACTTGAAGAACGACGGCACGCTTCGCCCCGGAATGACGGGTACGGCCAAGTTGTTCGTCGCTCACCGCAGCCTGGCAAAGATGCTGGGCAGCTTTGCGCGTGACTTGTTCGATAGCCGCGCCTGGTAAGGGATATTCTCACCAATTAGAAAGGGCCTGCCGAAGGCAGGCCTCTTTGCCAGGACATTCCGAAGAGGAGTGCCCACACCCAGATCGCCAGGAACTAGTTCAAGCCAGGACGAACTGCGGGCCGTACCGCCGCTCGCACGGCTGGGCGCACTGCAGGACGTACCGCCGCTCGTACCGCGGGACGCACTGCCGCTCTTACGGCCGGGCGCACTGCCGGGCGTACGGCCGCTCGCACGGCGGGACGCACTGCCGGTCGGATGGCCGGCTTCACGTCCGGGCTGACTGTCGGGTTTTGGGTGGAGGTGGCCAGAATGGCCTTCTTGGCGGCCTTGCCTTGGCTGATAAGAGACTTCTTCTTCATGGACGGTGCTCTCCTCTCACTGTGTTTTGGCTCGCGCTTTTCCGCGCTCGGCACCCGACGTTGCAAAGTTGATGCCAAACCCAGGAAGCATGGTCTGCACGGAATGGGAAGCACGCAAACTCAAGTACTTGGCGGAAGTTGCCGAGAATCTTGCCGCGCAACGAATGGTTTCGCTGTCCGGCATAGCATTAAAAATTAATCTCACTGAGATGAAAAAGTAATCTATCTCCGGCGAACATAAGTTTTTCATCTCCTGGCGATCTGGTACTTGCGACAGAGATAGTGCATCTTCTGCTTGTCGATGTGCAGGAGCCGGGCGGCCCCGATCTTGTTGCCGCCGGAGCGGCGCAGTGCGGCTTCCAGATAGGCGGTCTCGATCTTGCAAATCTCTTCATCGAAGTTGACTCCCCGCTCGGGAATCAGCAACGCATCCTGCGAAGTCGTGCTGTTGTAAAGGATGCGCTGGGGAAGGTGATGCAGCTTGATCACCGTCCCGTCCACCATCACCACCAGCCGCTGTACCAGGTTCTCCAGTTCACGCACGTTCCCCGGCCAGGAATCTTCCTCCAGCACTTGCATCACTTCGGGATCGACTCGCTTCAGCGGGAGGTGGTTCTGCGCGCAGTAGGTCCGAAGGAAATGGTCAAACAGCAACGGGATGTCTCCTGCGCGTTCGCGCAGGGCAGGAAGGAAAACGGGCACGACGTTGATTCGATAGTACAGGTCTTCGCGAAAGCGTCCCGCCTGCACCATGGCTTCGAGGTCTCCATGAGTGGCAGTAATGAGCCGAAAATCGATTTTTTTCGCGGTGTGCCCGCCAATCCGAGTGACTACTCTGTCTTCCAGTACGCGCAGCAATTTGGCTTGCAGGGCCAGTCCCAGGGTGGCAATTTCGTCGAGGAACAGCGTGCCGCAATGTGCCATCTCGATATGGCCTGGCCGCGCAGCCTTGGCATCGGTAAAGGCGCCTTGTTCGTGTCCGAACAACTCTGTCTCGATGAGGTTTTCGGGCAGGGCGGCGCAATTGATGCTTACAAAGGGTTTCTCCGCCCGCGGGCCCAGGGAGACGATGGCGCGGGCAACCAGTTCCTTGCCGGTCCCACTTTCACCGCGGATCATGACCGTAGTGCTGCTGTCGGCCACCCGCTGAATGGCTTCGTACACCAGTCGCATCGCTTCACTGGCGCCGATCAACCCTGGCAGCGCTCGGTGCTCGCCATTGGCGCTTGAGCGGGCGTGGCGCTCGATCTCGTCCCATCGTTTTTCCAGTCCCCGGCGCAGCACAACCCTGACCTCTTGGAAGTCGATGGGAGCCACGAAATATTCGTCCACGCCGGCGTCGATGGCCTTATGCCGAAGCGCCTTGCTGTGGGAACGGGTCAGCACCATCAGCAGCAGATCGGGCAAAAGCTCGCGCAGTGCAGCGAGCGCAGCCAATCCCTCGTCGGGACGTTCACCGATGACGTCAACATCGAACATGGCAGCGTGCGGCGTGCTCCTATCGATGCCGGCGATGAGGTCCTCCCAGCTTGCAACCATGCTGAGTTCGTAGTCGGCGGAAAGGCAGGCCTCAGCTTCTGGCCAGACGGACTCGTCGGTGGTCAGAATGACGACGCGGAACCGAGAAGGACGGTGCTGGCAGGTCGTGCCCGGCATCTTCGCTTTGACTCTGGGCCTGGGAGAAAACTGGGGGTTAATTATGGCACGGTTTTTCATCTGCCGCAGATGAATTTTTCATCCCCGGCGGTCTGGACCTGGCGCGGTCACGCCGGCAAAAGACGCTTGCCTAAACCACCGCTTTTCCCTTAGGGTAGCGGCGTCGGCCAAGTCAACTCTTTGCGGAAGTCCGACACACCGTGGGAGGACCCCCTTGGACATCAATGTTCGCAAGAAATCGCAGGTGCAACTGATTCAATTGCGGGGACAACTCCGCCTGGGCGACGCTGTCGACGAACTGCAGCGCACGCTTACGGAATCCCTGGCAGAAGGCGATGCCCGCTTCGTCATTAATCTCTCGGAGGTGCCCATGATCGATTCCAGCGGCATCGGCGTGCTCGTGCGGTCTCTTACTTCGGCGAAAAAACGGGGAGGGAATCTCAAGCTGGTCAATCCCTCCAGCTTCGCGCAAAAAACCTTGCGCCTGGTGGGAGTTCTCAGCCTATTTGAGGTTTACGAGGACGACGAACAGGCAGTTTCATCGTTCCAATGACTTTCTATCAGCGAGTACGACGCAGGATTTGATGAGGTCCCCATGTCTGTTGAAGCCGGCGCCGGTCCGACCGATCAGCCCGGTCAAGTGATCGAAGCGTGCGAATTTCGCCTGCAAGCCGAGGTCAACGCCATCGCCGCGACAACCGATGGCATTTCCGACAAACTACGCCAGTTGCACGTTCCCCAAGAAAAGCAGATGGACATCATCCTGGCGGTCCAGGAAGCATTGGCCAACGCGGTCGTCCATGGCTGCAACAATGACCCGGCCAAAGCGGTTCTCTGCCGTTTGGAACTGTATGCCAATGGCAGCATTCTGATTGTGGTAAGCGATCCCGGCCCTGGCTACTCGCGGCAACCTGTGGCGGACCCCAAACGCGGCAATCGTCTTTTCCGCGACCATGGCCGCGGAATGTACCTGATCCACCAACTTATGGACAACGTCTCCTTCGCGCGCAACGGCAGTGAAATCAGAATGTGGAAATACTGACGGGATGCCGCTCTTCCGCTCCCGTCATGGACCGTCGAGTCCATCGTTGCCGTGTTCCGCCTCAGTTGGAAATGGAGAAAGCGTTCGTCCGTTAAGATAGCGCTGCGTGAAGAGCGAAGCGGCCAGCCAATGCGATGTCGGACAAGGAAAGCTATTTTGACCCACGGTAGAAGAGTGGTATCCCGATGCTACCCAATTGAGGCCGGTGGCATATCAAGGATCTCTCCTTGCAACCACGATAAGCTCGTTCCCGAACGGGAGGAGCGAGTGGCTCACTCTATGCGGTCAGCGCTAACTTTTCTTTGGATCTCCGTAATTGCCGTTTGTCCGCCGCAATGTATGTCTGCGCAATCGATGGAGCAGAGCAAACGCGTCGTGATTGCTGCCAGCGAGGTTCTCGATGGGAAGGGAGGAGTGCTGCACGACACGCGCATCGTCATCGAGGGCTCAAAGATAGTCGCGATCGATCCCAAGGCAGGTCCCATCGGTTACGACCTGCGTGGCCTGACGGTGTTGCCGGGCTGGATCGACGCGCACGTGCACATCACCTGGAGCTTCGGTCCTGACGGCAAAAATCAGGGCGAGGGTGGGACAACGCTAGACTCTGGGTACGCTGCAGCCTCCAATGCATGGCTGACATTGATGGCGGGCTTTACAACCGTGCAGGACGTCGGCTCGTCGACTGCAATCCCTTTGCGCGATGCAATCGCCCAGGGCAAGCTCCCGGGACCGCGCATCCTCACATCTGCCGGGTCGCTCGCCGGACAAGGAGAAAAGACGGGTACGCCGGATGAAATCCGCGCTTTTATTCGAAAGCAGAAGGCGACTGGTGCGGACCTCATCAAGATTTATGCCTCGGGTGGCATGACGCGCGGCACAATGACGATGTCTCAGGAACAATTGACTGCCGCATGCGACGAAGCGAAGAAGCAGGGCTTACGCTCGCTTGTCCATGCGTTTCGTGACGCGGTTCGAGCGGCTACGCTTGCCGGGTGTACGGAGATCGAGCATGGGCTGGGGGCGTCAGACGACGACTTGAGATTGCTGGCGGAACGCGGGACGTACATCGATCCGCAGGCTGGATTGCTGCTTAAAACCTACCTTAAGTACAAAGAGAGGTACCTGGCCCCTCCCTACTACACCGAAGAGGGGTTTGCTGCGATGCCAGGGCTCATCGAAGCGCATCAGGAATTCATCCGACGTGCGCTTCGGATACCGGGACTGAAGATTGTTTACGGCACAGATGCGGTTGCGGGTGCGCACGGGCGCAACGCCGAAGATTTCATTCATCGCGTGCGTGATTCCGGAGTTGACCCCATGGCGGCGATGGTCTCCGCTAACTTCTTGGGAGCGGAAGCGTTGGGAATAGCAGATCAAATTGGCTCCATCACACCAGGTCTGCTGGCGGACATCATTGCGCTCGACGGAGATCCGTTGAAGGACATAACCGCAGTCCGGCGCGTCGTCTTTGTGATGAAGGCGGGCGTGGTCTACAAGTACGTGGGTCGCGAGAAACAACCGTCCTAGGGAGACTGCAAAGGCCTCTACGTGACCAATGAGACCAACGACAGTTTCGAAGTACGGGAACTGGGCGGAGGTCAGTCGAGCGTGGCATTTGACTACCGCATCGTGGCCCACCGCAAGGGATACGATAAGACGCGCTTGCCCGCGGCCATAATGCCGAAGGCGATTGCCATCGTCCGTTCTGAGCCCGGGAAGTAGCCCAACGGGCTGGGCCCCAGCGCACGATACCGGGGGAGGCGCCCAATCGCGACTTCCGCTCGTCTTCGCTGCTAGAATTCTGCTAGCTCATGACTCCGCAAAGTCCATTCTGCGATGTCGAAACCGCGCTCGAGGAAATTCGCGAAGGCCGCATGATCGTGGTCATCGACGACGAAGACCGCGAGAACGAAGGCGACCTGACGATGGCCGCCGAGAAGGTCACGCCGGAAGCGATCAACTTCATGGCGAAATACGGACGCGGGTTGGTTTGCCTCGCCATGACTGAGGAGCGGCTGGACTACCTTCGTCTCGGGCAAATGTCGGCGGAGAACACTTCCAACTTCGGCACCGCGTTCACCGAATCCATCGACGCTAAAGACGGCGTCAGCACGGGAATTTCTGCCTACGATCGCGCGCGCACCATTCAGGTGGCGATCGATCCGGCGACGCGGCCTAACGACCTGGCGCGTCCCGGACACATTTTCCCTCTGCGTGCGCGCAAAGGCGGCGTGCTGGTGCGCGCCGGACAGACCGAAGCGTCGGTCGATCTGGCGCGCATGGCAGGCATGGTTCCCGCAGGTGTGATCTGCGAGATCATGAACGATGACGGCACGATGGCGCGCGTGCCTCAGCTAACGGAGTTCTGCCGCGAGCACGAGCTCAAGATGCTGACCGTCGCCGAAGTCATCCGCTATCGCATGGCGCACGAGCGCTACGTGCGCAGGCTGGCCGAGGCGCTGGTGCCGACCGCTTACGGCGAGTTCCGCATGATCGCCTATGAGTCGGAGATTACCGGCGAGTCGCACATTGCCATGGTCAAGGGCGACGTCGAAGACGCCGGCGCAGGACCGGTGCTGGTGCGCATGCACTCGCATTGCCTGGTCGGCGATGTCTTCGGCGCCAGTCGCTGTGAATGCCGCAATGTCATGGATGCCTCGATGCGCCGCATCGCCCAGGAAGGCCGCGGCGCGCTGGTTTACCTGCACTCGACGTCCAAGGGTTATTCCGTGGAGCGCCTGGGCGAGCGCATGACCATCCAGTTCCATCATGAGCAGCGCCTGCCCACGCTTCCCGAAAGCCAGCGCAAGACGCAGCGCGAGATCGGCATCGGCGCGCAGATCCTGTCTGACCTGAACCTGCGCCGCATTCGCCTGCTCACCAATCATCCGCGCAAGGTCGCCGGACTGGAAGGCTTCGGGATCGAGATCGTGGAACAGGTTCCGGTGTCGGGTGCTAAGCAAGTAGTCAGTAGCCAGTAGTCAGTTGTCAGCTGCCAGTTGCCGGAAACAAAACGGGCGCAACGGGTCAACGCCCCCATTGCGCCGTTCCGCTGGAGCTGACTACTGGCTACTGACCACGGTCTTAATTGATACCGATTGGATATCGCGGTGACGCGATGCCATTCACCACCACTTCCAGATAGCTCGCGCCGGTTTCCATGTTGCTGGGGACATCGACATACGTGTACGCCGGTCCGTTGTAGCCGACGGCCATGGTGTTGTGATCGTGCGTGCGCGCGTAGAACACGTGTCCCGTGCTCTGATTGGTAAAACGCACGATGGGATAGTTGGTGGCGTTTTGCGCATCGTCGCCGTACATCGCATCTTGCGATGCGCCATTGAAGCGGAAGCCCGCCAGCCGGAACGTGCTGCCGCGAGTGATGACGGCGGTGGTCAGGATCGCGGAGGGCGCCAGCCCAGGATACGGACTGCCCGTTGGGGTGTAGATTTCCACATCGTTGCTGAGATCGGTATACATGATTTGCCCCGTCGGCAACATCAGGAACTGCCCGTACCACGAGGAATCAATCATGGAGTTCGGGTTACCCGGGACCGGATTCAAGTTCGTCCCGTCAAACTCGAAGAACTGCACGCCGAGCTGGAAGATTCCGGGACTGGTGTCGACCAGCACGTTGCCGTCCGGCAGCAGCGCGGCGGGACCGTCCGCAATGTCGAGCATGCCTGGAAAGGTCGGGCCCGGCGTCCAGGTTCCGGCGTTCACGTTGTAGATGGAGGTATTCCCCGGACCTGCGCCGTTGGCGCCGGTAGCGAACACGGTGCCGTTGGGCCGCAGCACCGCAGGGCCGGTCTCGTACGAACCATGCGAATCCCAGAGCTGCACGACCGTGCTGCCGGCGCTGGACCACGAACCGGTGCCCGGATTGTACAGCTCGGAATTGGTTCCGTCCGGGTTGTAATCGCTGGTGTAGCAATCGACGGTGAGCACTTCCCCGTTGGGCAACAGCGTCCAGCCTTCCTCATCGTTCCCATCGAACTTGCCGCTCCCGGTCGGTGTCCAAGTCAGCGTAGTCGGATCGAGCAATGCTTGCTGTTCGGTGCAACAGTTGGCCAGCATTAGCTTCTTATTGGCCAGCACAACGGTCGAGGCATCGCCGATGGTGCTCCAGCCACTGGGCGGATTCACCGGCGTCCAGGTGTTGGCCAGCGGATCGTAGATTGCGCCCAAATTCGTCCACACGTAGTCGGCAAAATTCTGTTCGCCACCTTCGATGATCATGCGTCCGTCGGCCAGCACCGCCGACCCAAACGATTCGGGGCCGTAGTTGGAGGACAGCGAAGCGATTTGCGACCATGTCCCGTTCACGTAGCTGCCGTTAATGTCGGGGGTGAACTTCCACCAGTCGGTATATCCACTGTTGCCGTCCTCGTGATGCACGACCACAGTGCCGTCCGTCAGCAGGTGAAGCGTTCCGGCGGCAAAATTAGGCTGGTGATTCAAGGGCTGCCATGTCTGGGCGCCGGCAAGGCCGGCGGCAATGAGCAGAACAAGGCTGACATAGAGAAGGTTTCTCAACTGCATATCTCTCCTCGGAATCGCTGATATTTTGGGGGCGGACTGCCAGGACGTCCCGGCAGGCTTGTGCGTCGATGGCCGCCTGTCCGATGCCAAAAGTCGAGACATTATAGACCGGAACTCTGAATCTGACCGGCGGGCTGAGAGGGGACGCTTAATGACCGGGCAGTTCCACGGCGAACGATGCCTGCTCCGGCAGGCGCAGAATATGCGGCGTAATCACGACCAGAAGTTCGTCCTGCATGATGTTCTTGTTGTGAATGGTTGAGGCGTAGCCCAAGCCTGGGATTTGGCCCAGGAATGGATATCCACTGATGCTGTTTGAATCGTCCACATCGATCATGCCGGTAATTACGCTCGATTCGCCATTCTTGACGGTGATGGTTCCCGTGTACTCACGATTGTCGATGATGGGAATGCCATTGTTGGTGGTTGGCCCCAGCGAGCGAATCTGCAATTCGAGCTTCAGGGTGATGTCCTGGTCGTTATGGACCCAGGGTGTGGCCTTCAAGTTCACTCCCAGATCTTCATAATTGACCGACGGTATTGGCGCGATGTAACTCTGGTTGCCGATCACGCCAGCGATAGCCGAGCTGTTGTAAATGGGAGCAAACGTAGCATTGACGATGGGATAACGCTCGCCAATCTTCAACACGGCGGGATCATTATGGGAGGCCCGCAGCTGCACATGCTCCAGATTGCGAATATCGGATTGGTTCAGGGTGAAAGTCGGCGTAACGCCCTGGGCGCCACCGTTCAGGCCGAAGGTCGAGATTCCACCGCCGAAAAGGACGAATGGCGTAGTTAACAGCGAACTGACACTGGAGTTCTGCAACTGCGCCAGCAAGGCGCTGATGGCCTGTGAGTTCGCCTGGTTGATGCCGCCGGAAGAGATCAACTGGTTGATCAGGTTTTGGGAGTTTTGTCCCAGCCCGGCCAGCAAAGACTCGCTGATGTAGAACATCGTGAACTGTGTAGGCAACCCCACCCCCAGGGAGCGCGCAAACGTACTGCTGACGGCATACACCCGCACGTCAAGAAGCACTTCGGGCCGGCCCGTGGTCAGGCTCTGGATGAGGTGCTCGGCTGCTTGTAACACCGGCAATTCGGCGCGGATGGTGATGGTCGAGTGGCTCTTGTCCAAGCTGACGAAGCGCAGGTTGAGCAGCACGCGGAGCGAGTTGACCATCTCCGTCAGTTCCTGGTCGGTCAAATCAGCAAGGCGGAAAGTCTCCAGCCCGAAGCGCTCGAATTGCCGGCGGTTCTCGACCGTGTCGGCCAAAAAGTAGACCTGGGTCGGGGAGAGCGCAATCCAAAAGCTGTTGGTGACATCGTCCGCCGCTTCGAGCGCGGTGGCGCAGTCGACGTCGTCGATATCAAAGTGCACGTGCCGGTCCTTGAAGGTGTCGTCGAATTGGGCCGTGATGCCGTACGCGCGTGCCACCTCGGCGATCAACGTACGCGAGTCGCCGCGGAAGTGAAAATCATGATATTGCAGGCTAGGCCGCAACTCGATCGGCGTGGACTGCTCTGCCACGCTCACCTGTTGATCGGACTGCGCCGCTTCCGGGGTCGCGTCGCGCAGCCGCTGCAGGGCGTATTCGTTGCTGGGATCGTATTGCAGCGCGCGCTGGAACTCGGCCATGGCGACGACATCATTGTGATTGAGCATGGCTTGGTTGCCACGCTCCAATGCCTCTCTGGCCAGCTCTTGCCGCGTGAACTCGCGCGCCCGGATGTAGTTGTAATTGGTGGGATCCAGTTCCGCGGCGCTGGAGAACTTGGCTAATGACTCATCAAGATCGCCTTTCTTCTGCAGCTTCAGGCCGGCCTGGAACTGGCGTTTGGCTTCGGCGGCTTCACGCTTGCTGACCGTCGGCAGGATTGCCGTCGGCGCAGTTGCGGGCGCCGGTTGCACGCCTTGCGAAGCGGCCGGTTGCGGAGCGTCGGGCTGGCCTTCGCCTTGTTTTGTGACTGAGTTACTGGGGACAGCGGGTGCGGAATTTGACGGCTGCGAAATCGCCTGCGAGGTCGGAGACGGCGCCGCGGTCGAAGTTACGGCCGGTTGCTGCGCGGTCAGCAAGCCCCCCGCCGCCAGCGTCAAGAATAGCCCAGCAAGAAACCGCATGTGTAAGGAATTGTAAGCTACGGCCCAGCCCTTGTCAGGTGATCAACTCTGCGCAGCTTGGGATACACAGCGTCGGAGCTTCCCGCGCCAGATCCTCCCGCGAATAGATACCGGTTGCGACCGCGATGATCGGCACACCGAGCTCGACCGCGGCGCGAATGTCGCTCGGCGTGTCGCCAACGAAGCAGACGGATGTCGCCGGGCCGCGCCGTCGCCGGGCGAGTTCGATACCGTGGCGAAAGATATCTTCCCGCTTCTCGCGCTCGCCGCTGAAGGAGCCGAAAGCAAAGCACTCGCGAATCCCGGCGCGCTCCAGCTTGCGCCATCCGATCGCCTCGAAGTTGCCCGTGACTACGCCGATCAGCTTGCCTTCGCGCCGCAGCACAGCCAGCAGCTCGGGGATTGCCGGGCAGAGCTCAACCTCCATATCCGCCGCATTGCGCGCCACCTCGGCACACATCAACTCCTGCGCTTTTGGCAGCAGGGCTGCGAAATCGTTGCTCCGGTGGCCGTGGTATTCCAGCGCCGCGCGCAGAATGCCGACGTCCGTGTTGCCGTGCACGGGTACTGGATCAATGCGACCCAGGCAGCCATAAACCTCGCGCAATGCGGTGTGAAACGAGTTGTAGTGGACACCGCCGCGGGTGTTGGCCAGCGTGCCGTCGATATCGAACAAGTAAGCGTCGAACTGCCTCCAATGGAAGGGCGCGCCGGCCATCAATTCAGTGTAGCGAAGAAACGCGCCGTTTAGGTTTCGCGATTCGCCGGGAAAACCTGCGTGACTTTTGCGAATTCCAACCATTAGAAGCGAGTGGGGGAGGGGGAACGCCCGCTGCTCAGCTCAGGAGGAACACACGATGAAGCGAACCGTATCGCTGCTGGGTTTCGGCATTCTGGCCGGTGCCATGGCATTTGCCCAGAACACGGCGGACAATGGCGCTACGCCGCCTCAGGCCAGCCCGCCGGTGACCAGCCAGACCCCGGCGACTTCAGCTTCGCCAACTCAAGGCACAAACTCGCAGGCGGGCACCACTCCGGAAAACCCCGGCATGACCGAGGGCCACGCCAATCAGAACGCGCCAACCGCGGCTCAGGGCCAGTTGAACAACAATACTTCGGCAACCAGCCCCAACACGGTGCCGGCTTCGCCCAGCTCAGCAACGCCGTCCAACAGTACGCAACAGTCACAAGCCAACTGCACCCAGACCAAGCCGCTGTATGAGTGTCAGGCCACCGACATTCCGTGGGCCAACCCATCGGGAGGCAATAACAGCACACCGCCTCCGCCGCACTAAACGCTTGGCAACATTTCGTGAGAAGGCCGGCCGAGAGGCCGACCTTTTCATTGTGCGCTTGTCAGGCCTTTTGCGAACAGCCGAAGGCCGCCGGCGATCGAACGAAAAACGAAGCGCGCGTGGCGAGAAGCGGTTATGCTACACTTTCGTCGATCGGGGTGCGGATGAACGGCACGCTTCGCAAGATGCTCTTTCTGGACCTGATGAAGGGGATGAAGGTCACCTTCCGCAATCAGGACCCGAAGTGCGTGTATACCGAGCAGTATCCGCTGCAGCGACCGAACGTGGCGGAACGCTTCCGCGGCGCGCCCCGGCTCAACAACCATCCTGAGACCAACGAAACTCTGTGCATCGGATGCGATCTGTGCGCGCTGGCCTGTCCCGAGCACCTCATCATCGTCGGCACCGAGCGCAACGAAAAGACCCGCCGCAAAGAACTCACCTTCTTCACCTACGATCTTAGCCGCTGCATGTTCTGCGGGTTGTGCGAAGACGCCTGTCCGGTGGACGCGCTGGAACTGACGCAGGACTTCGAGATGGCCAATTACAGCCGCGAAGGACTGATCTGGGACCGGGCGACGCTGGAGAAAGGCCCCCAGCCCCAGCCGTACCGGCGCTAGGATCGCCGCGGCGTCTAGTGTTTGCTGGCGGGAAGCACTCGACCGAAATCCTGTCGGCAACAGTTTTGAAATCGAAATCGCCGTTTACAAGAGTGGCGCCCTGCTTGGCAGCCAGCGATACAGCGAACGCATCGGCATAAGGATAGCGAGAAGCTCTTTCGAAAAATGGGCTGCGTCTTCGGCCTCCGGATGACCTGCGGGCATAATCTGGACAGGGAGAACACAGAATTTTGCGGAGAACCAACGCCCCCGATCCTCACCTCAATGTCTTACCTGACATCATCGGTAGGTATACGCCTCGACCGGGCTACTCGAAGATCAGAATTGCCGCCGCGATCACCGTGGTCCACAGCCCGCGCTTGTCGCCCACCGCGCTCTGGGTGATGTTGGCAGTGCGCACAATCTTGTTCGACAGGCGGTAAATCTGCTTCTTCTCGTCCCACGACTTGTCGGCGTCGAACTCCACATCCAGGGTGGTCGCCAGCATTTCGGCGGCAAGCTCCTCGGCATAATCGCCGGCCACGTCTTCGGTTTCGCCAAAGGAATGGTGCTCGCTGAGGTAGCCGTAGGTGCTGCGATCGGCCGGAATCGCCAGCCCAATGCTGGAAGCGGTCAGGCGATGCGGCTCGCGCGTGGAATTTTCCGCCACCACCGCGAACGTCACCTCGCCGGGCGACAGATAGGGCAATCCTTCTTTGCGCGGGATGAGCTTGCAATTAGGCGGAAAAATGGAAGACACCCGCACCAGGTTTTGTGCCGCGATACCGGCGTCGCGCAGCGCCAGCTCAAACGAGGTAAGCCGTTCTTTATGCTTGCCCACACCTTTCGTCAGAAAGATGCGTTTGGGGACCATGTCTCTTGCCAATTTTGAGAGCCTCCGGCGGAGCGAGTGATGGCGACGATTTTTCAAAATAACATATCAGCGCTCAAAAGAATGTGAATTCAGCCCAATCCTGCACGACGCCTGGACTTCGAGGCGTGGTAGGTTGATGCCATGAACCACTTCTTGCTGTTAGCATTCGCCATCGGGTTCGCCGCCGGGCTGCGATCGCTGGTGACACCCGCAGTTGTCAGCTGGGCCGCGCACCTGGGATGGCTCAACCTGGGCGGCACGCCACTCTCCTTCATGGCATCACCGGTCGCAGTGGGTATCTTCACCGTTTTGGCTATGCTGGAGCTGATTGCTGATGTGCTGCCCAAGACCCCGGCCAGGACCGCTCCCGCCAGCCTGGCGGTCCGCGTGATCACGGGCGGACTCTCCGGCGCGTGTTTGTCGGTCGCAAACGGGAGTGCTTTGTGGATTGGAGTGGTGCTGGGGATCGCCGGCGCGATGGTCGGCGCCTATGCGGGCTACTACACGCGCCGCGGCCTGGTGAGCCGGCTACAAGTGAAGGATATTCTCATCGCGATTCCGGAAGACATCGTCGCCCTCGGCTTGGCATACCTGATCGTGCGCTGAGCAAGAAACATAACGAATCGCACTACCGGATATCCCTACCGAGTCGCGCGAGGATTGCTCGCGACGAGCACCTTCACCGATCCGTTTCGCCCGGTCGAAAACCTGCCGGACGGCCGGACGGCCGAGCGAGCTGTGGCGCAGCCGGAGCTGCGCCGCCTCGCGAGGACCTGAAGCTTACGCCTTGGCGTAGTGTTCGGCGTTCTTCGCGATGAACTCCTGCTTGTCGGCGGGCACCTCTTCCGCCAGGAAGACCGAGTTCGTCGGGCAAACCGGGACACAGGCGCCGCAGTCGATGCAGCCCTCGGGGTCAACAAAAAGCTGGGGTGCCGCTTCAAAACCCTCTTCGTCCTTCTTGGGGTGAATGCAGTCGGTCGGACAAGCCTCGACGCAGAGTTCGTCTTTGGTGCAAGTATCGGTAATAACGTATGCCATGATTGCGCTCTCCCTTTCTGTTTTGTGCTGCCGCCCCACGGCCGGCCGCTGATCTTTTTGACCCGGCGCCTGAACTCTTGCCCCGGGCTGCCTTGTTGCCCCACTGGGCCAAGGTCTTTTTTCCCACAGCCAATGTACAAAGGCCATGACCATAGAGGCGGTGATACGGGTCACTCAACTGTTGTGAGCGGCGACACATCTCTGCCTAGGCGTCTGGCGCGCCATCGCCAACTGGGTTGGCAGGGCAATTGCTGCTCTATGGGCAAACTCTCCGGCAAGCCATCCGACAGTGGAGTTTCGAGCGGTTCCTGTCACGCACCGGGTAATTTATGCATCTCAGACCTGAGTTTCCGGCAGAAATTTCCGCTTCGTACTCTCCGCTATAATCGCTAATTCGGCTCGCTGGTTTCCAAGGGGGCAGTGCATGCAATCGGGAAGAAAACCGAGAGTGTTAGTGGTAGATGACGAGCAGGTGATCGCCGACACTCTCGCCAGGATCCTGGATCTTAACGGCTATGAGGCGTCTGCCGTCTACAGCGGGACGGCGGCAGTGGAGAGCGCGCGCGCCCTCCAGCCCGATCTCGTCATCAGCGATGTCATTATGCAGGACATGAACGGCATTGAAGCCGCCATCCACATCCGCGGCTTTTTGCCAAGCTGCAAAATCCTGCTCTTTTCCGGTCAGGCCGCCACCGCCGATCTGCTGGAAAACGCGCGCGCCCAGGGACACGAGTTCGAAATCCTCGCCAAGCCGGTGCACCCCGCTGACCTACTCGCAAAGCTCAAAGGCTAGCTACTTTCAGTTCGACCTGTGAAATCGAGTGGGCCCTCCGGGGCCCGCTTTCTTTTTTCACCACAGAGACACAGAGGGTTTTCAGCTTCTATTTGTGCTAAACGCGAAAGGTCATCTTCTCCAGCAAGGGACTGCAAATCCACTGCGCTTTTTCTATGTGTCTCTGTGTCTCTGTGTCTCTGTGGTTGCTTTGCCTTTGTTATCTTGGTACATTATTACCATGACAACGGAAGCTAGGCATCCTATTGTGGTCGAGCGCGTGCAGACCGGCGTGCGCATGGAGAAGCGCCTGCTGAAAGTATTGAAAGCCCTGGCCGAGCTCAAGGACATGAGTCTCGGCGACCTGCTGGAAGGAATCGTCCTGCATACGTTCGAAGGCAAAGCGCCGTTTTCTCCGCAGACGCTGAAAGAGATCGCCAAGCTGCGCGAGATCTACGGCCTCACCTTAACGGCGGCCGACAGCCATCAACTGAAGGAGAAACGGTGATGAAAAGGCAGCGACTAGTGGTCAGTGGCCAGTGGTTAGAGAAAGACGGCGCTCGGAATTTAACGAGCTGCGGTCTCCACATCATGTTCGCAGGTGTTCTTATGATCGCAATTGCCAGCACTTCTGTGCTCGCGCAAGAACCGGCGAGCGCTTTGACGCACACGCGCACGGAATTCAACTTCATGGCCAACGCGCCGTTCGAGCAGGTCGGGCCACTGTTCGGCGCGAACGAAGAGCGCAAGTGGTCGCCAGATTGGAATCCGCAGTTTCTCTACCCGCAACCAGCACACGATCAGCCAGGCATGGTCTTCAAGATCATGCACGGCCAGCATGAGGCGTTTTGGGTCAACACGGCCTTCGATCTCGCCGCAGGACATATCCAGTATGCCTACGTCCTGAACGACGCGATGGCGACGCTGATCGACATCCATGTCACGCGGAATGGCGCGCAGAAGACGAGCATCACCGTTGTCTACGAACGCACCGCGCTCATCCCCGAAGCCAACGAGCACGTGCAGCACTTCGCCCAAGGCGACGAGCGCGCGGGTAAGGAGTGGGAGGAGGCGATTAATGGATATCTGCTGAAGAGCGGCCAGAAATGAGCGTATAGAAAATCAAGGTGTCGAAGGAACCCTATCCTGGACATACAGCCCAATAGCCGTCCTTGGACTCCGCCGTGCACAAAACGTGCGCCTCGGCTCAGGATGACACCGTCAGGGTTGTAAACGGAAACCTCGGCATCACACAAAAAGCGAATAGCAAAGCGCGGCGTTTTCCTATACTTCCCGCCGTCCCTCCATCGCCTTCTGCATCGTGACTTCGTCGGCGTACTCGATGTCGCTGCCGACAGGCACGCCGGTAGCGATGCGCGTCACCTTCACTGCTGACGACTTGAACAGCCGCGAAATGTAGGTCGCGGTCGCTTCGCCCTCAACCGTGGGATTGGTCGCCAGGATCAGCTCATCAACATTGCCCGACTCCACGCGTTGCTCAAGATTCGCGATGCGCAACTGCTCCGGCCCGATGCCGTGCAGCGGCGACAGCGCGCCGTGCAGCACGTGATAGACGCCGTTGTAGTGGCGGGTCTTCTCGATGGCGGCGATGTTGGTCGGCTCCTCGACCACGCACACCAGTCGCTGATTGCGCGTGGCGCTGGCGCAATAGATGCAGGGATCGATGTCGGTGATGTTGTTGCAGATGGAACAGAGATGCAGGCTGGCCTTGACGTCGCGAATGGCCCCGGACAGCAGTTCGGCGTCTTCGTCGCTGGCGCGCAGGATATGAAAGGCGAAGCGCTGCGCCGTCTTGCCGCCCACCCCGGGCAGCTTCTTCAGCTCTTCAATGAGTCGAGCCATCGGCTCGGCAAACCTCGACAATGTAGCGCCCTCAAAAGCTAGTCAACCACAGAGGCACAGAGACACAGGGAATTTCAATAGTTTGAAACCTGAGCCTCGGCATTGGCATTTGCGATCACCCAAACACCGACCCCAACCTCTTCTGCTTTCTTCTTCTCAGTGTCTCTGTGTCTCTGTGGTTAAATTACAGCCCCGGCAGGCCCATGCCACCCAGCATGCCGCCGAGGCTGGATTTCAGCGCCTCGTCCACTTTGCGCGAGGCTTCATTCACCGCGGCGACGACCAAGTCCTGCAGCATCTCGATATCGCCGGACTTCACCACCTCCGGTTCGATGACGACGCTCAGCAACTGCTTCTGGCCGTTCATGCGCACGGTGACGCTGCCGCCGCCGGATGACGCTTCAATCGTGATCTGCTGCATTTTCTCCTGCAGCTTCTCGGCTTGCTGTCGCGCCTGCGCCAGCATGTCTTGCAAATTGAATCCGCCCATTTCGCCTCGCAGAAAGCACTCAGCAATCAGCAGTCAGTACTCAGCCCTTTCGATCATAGCTCTGTTCAGGCATCAAGCCAGAGTGCAGGCGATCGGAAGAAATCGACTCCGACTGAATGCTGAGGGCTGATTGCTGAATGCTCATTCCCGTCAACGCCGATCCTTGTGGTCAATCACCGTGCGCACCTCGGCGCCAAACTTCTCTTTCATGCGCTGCACGACGGGATCGGCCAGGGCGCGAGTTCGGGCGCCGGCGCCGTTTGCCGGACGGGGTGCGGCTTCCGGCGTTTGCGCAACAAAGGTGGCCCCGCCCACCATCTTGAACTTCAGCGGGTTACGGGAGGCTTTGCCCAGGGCTGTCTGAATAATTCGTTTCGGCTCCGCGCCCAGCGCCACATCGATTAGCGCCTGCGACAGCCCGACCTTCACTGCCAGCTCCGAGCCGCGCAGCAACCATTCGCCGCCCTCAAGATTATGCGCCAGCACGTTCTGTCCTGCTTCTTCCAAGGCCGACAAAACCGCGAGCCGCAGCGTATCGGCCCTCTCTTCGTTATTGCCCGGTTCGACCGTGGCCGTTTCGGCTGTCTCTTCCTCTTGAACCGCGACTGCCGTTACGACGGCGCCGTTGGCGGTACTCGCTTCGGCAACCGGACTGGCCGCTGCGATGGATGAATTCTCGTTTGCTACAAATGCGGCGTTCGGTGATCCTGGTGGTTTTTCTGCTTTCGGTTCGGACTTGCGGCTGCGGTCGGCCTCGAAAGGAGATGGCCTAGTAAAAGGCGAAGCTGCCGGAGCCGGCGAACGAACCTCCGTTTCTCTCGCACGCGACGTCCCCGGCCGGACCGCGCCGGGCGATGGTGCGCTGCCGGCGCGTGCCGGTGCGGGACCGCTGCTGTTCATGGCTTTCCCACTTAACCACTGCTCCAGCGGCAGCAGACGTTGCGCATGTACCAGCTTCAGCAAGCCGAGCTCGAGATGGAAGCGCTGCTCCTGCCTATAGCCAAGCTCGCTGTGCGTGCGCAGCATGATCTGCATGAAGCGCGAGAGATCTTCTTCGCTGAAGCGCTCGGCCACGCGCGCCACGCGGGCGCGCTCGTCGGCAGAAATCTGCAGCACCGGCGAGTCGCTGCCCGCGACTTTCGCGACCAGCGCGTTACGCAGGAAGCGCAGCATCTGCCGCGCGAAGTGCTGCGGGCTTTGCCCTTCCACCAGCAGGCGATCGATGGTGCGCAGCACATCTTCGCTGGAATTGCGCACGACCGCGTCCATCACGTCTTCCAGCACCTGCGCGGGTACGGTGCCGACGAGCCCGCGCACCACATCGGCGCTAAGGGTGGTGCCGCAACAGGCAATGGCCTGGTCCATGATGCTGAGCGCGTCGCGCATGGAGCCGTCACCGACCTCGGCCAGCATGGCCAGCGCCGCGTCATCGGCGGCGATGCCCTCCTGCCGGGCGATGTCGCGCAGTTGCTGGACGATCTCGTCGAAGCGCACGGCGTGAAAGCTGAAGTGCTGGCAGCGCGAGCGGATGGTCTGCGGAATATCCTCCGGCTGCGTCGTCGCCATCATGAAGACGATGTGCGACGGCGGTTCTTCCAGCGTCTTCAGCAGAGCATTGAACGCGGCGTCGGTGATCTGGTGCGCTTCGTCGAGGATGTAGATCTTGAAGCGATCGCGTGCCGGCCGGTAGCGCGCTGCCTCGCGCAGCTCGCGGATTTCGTCGATGCCGCGATTGGTGGCCGCGTCGATCTCGATGACATCGACGGCATTGCCGGCGCGAATCTCGCGGCAGGAGTCGCAGACGCCGCATGGCTCGGGCACGGGATGCTTCGCCGACTGGCAGTTGAGGGCCATCGCCAGAATGCGCGCGATGGTCGTCTTGCCGATGCCGCGATGGCCGCTGAAGATGTAACCATGGGCAATGCGGCCCAGCTCAATGGCGTTCTTCAGCGTGCGCGTGACATGGTCCTGGCCGATCACGTCGGAGAATTTTTGTGGCCGGTATTTGCGCGCGAGAACCTGGTAACTCATGGAAGGAAATTTTGATTATACGGTGCGCGGCTGTGGAACGGGGAAGCGCGATTTAGGCGATAATCAGTGCTGATTTTGGAGGCGAGGATTGGACAGTTTGGAATCGCTGCGTGAGTTGATCGATCGTCTGCCGGAGCGCCTGCACGCGCTTCCGCCAGAGCGAGTGGAAAACAAGCCGGCGCCCGAGAGCTGGTCGGGCAAGGAGGAGCTCGGCCACTTGCTGGATTCGGCAGCCAACAACTATCAACGGATTGTGCGTGCTCAGATCGAGGAGCATCCCGCGATGCCGAATTACGACGGCGAGGCGTGGGTTGCGCTGCAGCAATATCAGGAGCGCGAGTGGCCGATGCTGATCGAGTCGTGGGTCGCTCTGAACCGGCAACTGTTGGCGGCAGCCGAGGTGGCGACGGATTCGGCGTGGTCGCGGACGCTCACCATCGGCGACTCCGCTCCCCTGACGCTGCAATTCGTCTTCGACGATTATGTCGATCACATGCTGCATCACCTGCGGCATATGGGAGTGGAAGTCGAGGACTTGGCGCCAGCGAAGGCCGCAGCCCAATAACAGCCAAACCGTCAACGCCGAGTTCTCCCGTTGCTCGAAGAGCCTCTCTCGCTTCCCAGCCCAGCTCTCTTCTTCTTGCGCGCTTCGGCGCGGCGCATCTTTCGCAGCCATTCGGGCGAGTACATGCTGCCGCGGCATTTCTTGCTGCCGCAGGTGCAGGGCGCGTCGTCGTCGCCGTCGTAGAGGTAGTAATCGTAGGTGAGCTCTTCGCCGGCGGCGATGTCGCGAATGCTCGCGATGTAGACCCGGCCATCTTCTTCGTCGGTCTCGCAGTTGGGATCGCAGGAGTGATTCACGAACATGGCCATGCTGTGGCCGTCGATCACAATCTCGCCATCGCCGACGCCGAAAAGATAGGTGAACGGCCGTCCTTCATAGCGGACGTCCCCCTCGGCCTTGCTGATGCGTTCGCCGTCGTACTCCAGCACGCGCGTGCCTTTGGGGATGTCGTCCAGGGCGAAGCATCCCGCGGCGTGAATGTCAGAGGAGCGAACGATCAGACGAGGCAAACGGCGATTCTCCCGGCGTTTCGGGCAGTATAGCCGAATCGGCGGTTAGCATTTAGCAATTAGCAGTTGGCCAAGGCGTGGTGCGCCTAGATTCCCGGCTAAACGCCAAGAAGCTAAATGCGGCGCTTGCCGGCCACGTCACAGCTCGTGGTTCATTTGCCAGTTCACAATCTGCGCCGGATTTCGTATCTTGAATGTGATAACAAATGGCGGAGGCGTTTCTCATGGTGCATGTTCTGATACGTCATAAAGTGGCCGATTACGGGCGCTGGAAAGAAGCGTTCGATTCCCACCTGACCAACCGCAAACGCGCCGGCGAGACCGGATACCACGTTTTTCACAGCATGGAAGATCCGCACGATATCGTGGTGTTGTCCGACTGGCAAACCATTGAGGAGGCGCGCAAGTTCATCAACTCCGACGACCTGCGCCAGCGCATGAAGGAAGCCGGGGTGCAGGGTAACCCGGACATCCAGTACCTCGAGGATGCGCGCGCCGTCCATCGCTCCTCCGCCGATTAATCGGACCGCATCCCGAGAAAAAAATTTCCGCGCGCTCTTGACACGCGCGCGGTTCTGGGATTTGCGAATCACGCTGTCGTCCGAAAGGCGCCGGTTCGGGCGCACGGGTTCGCCACATTCGCGAGCGTCGCGAAAACGCGGTATTCATGTGGCTTCCGCGCATCCGCGAATTTGCCAAGGACATACGTGCAACAATTTGCACTTGCGAAAATTTTGTTTGCCGGTCTCCGTTGACAAACCATCCGGGAACATTAAAATACGCCACTGACTCTCCGAAGTGATTTGCAACCGTGACCAGCTCAACTGAAACTCCCGATGTTCTTCTGCAAACCGATTTCCCCGACTTGCAACTGTTCGCCAGCGGAAAGGTGCGCGACCTGTACAAGGTGGGCAACGACCGTTTGCTGTTTGTCGCCACCGACCGCATCTCGGCTTTCGATTACGTACTGGCGACCGGCATTCCGCAAAAGGGACGCGTGCTGACGCAGCTCTCGCTGTTCTGGTTCGACTTCCTGAAGGATATCGTGCCGAACCATCTGGCGACTGCCGACGTGGGCCAGTATCCAAAGGAGCTGCAGACGTACGCCAGCCAACTGCGCGGCCGCTCCATGCTGGTGGTGCGCGCCCAGATGATTTCCATCGAGTGCGTGGCGCGCGGATATCTCTCCGGCTCCGGATGGAAGGAATACAAAGCAAGCGGCACGGTGTGCGGCATTCCGTTGCCGTCGGGGCTGCGCGAATCAGACAAGCTGCCGGAGCCCATTTTCACGCCCGCAACCAAGGCGACCAGCGGACACGACGAGAACATCTCCTTCGATCAGATGGTGGCCCTGGCGGGGCGTGAGATCAGCGAGCAACTGCGCGGCGTTACCTTGAAGATTTACAAGACCGCGGCGGATTATGCCGAGACGCGCGGCATCATCATCGCCGATACCAAGTTCGAATTCGGACGCACGGCGCGCGGGCTGGTGCTCGCCGACGAGGTGCTGACGCCGGACTCTTCGCGCTTCTGGCCGAAAGACAAGTACCGTCCCGGCGGAGCGCAGGAGTCGTTCGACAAACAATACGTGCGTGACTATTTGGAATCGATCAAGTGGAACAAGCAACCGCCGGCGCCGGGACTGCCTCCGGATGTGGCGGCCAAGACCAGCGAGAAGTATGTTCAAGCGTACACCCAATTGACCGGGCATCCACTGCCGGCCTGAGGGAGGGCGGATGCTGGGCCTGTCGGCACTCGACTGGTTGATTGTGTTCGTGATTGTGGTTTCGACGTTGCAGGCCACCACCGAAGGATTTTTCCACGAGTTCTTCGCGCTGGCGGGGGTGGTGGTGGGATACCTGGTGGCGGCCTGGGAGTATCCGCGAGCTGCTTCCTGGTATGCGCATTACGTGAACTCCGAGTGGGCGGCGGAGATTGCCGGGTTCTTTTCCATTTTTTTTCTGATCGTGCTGCTGGCGGGATTGCTGGGGCGTTTGGTGCGCTGGGCAGTAAAGGGGATCGGGCTGCGATGGTTCGATCGCCTTCTGGGCGCAGTCTTCGGATTCATCCTGGGCATCGCGACGAGTGCGGTCATCGTGCTGGCTTTGGCGGCTTTCGCCCCGCAGTGGGGACTCGGGCAATCGCGCTTTGCGCCCATGCTCCTGACCACCAGCCGGGGACTGATCTGGGCCGCGCCGGCCGAGTTGCGGCAGCGCTTCTGGACGGGATGGGAGCTACTGCGCACGGTACCCCAGCATGTTCCGCTCGAACAGCATGGCAACACGGAAACGCAATGAGGTTGTAGAAGACACAAAAGAAGATGCGAGAGAGAGGCGTCGTGAGAGATCAACTGGAAGCTTTGGTCGTGCACATGTTCCGCAGCGGCATCACCTATTCCGAGGGCGTCTGCGAGTTCAAGAAGAAATTTATTCTCACGGTCCTGCAGGATTGCAACGGCAATCAGTGCAAAGCTGCCCGGCTGCTTGGTATGCACCGCAACACGCTCAGCCGCACCATCGCCGACCTCAAGCTTGACGCCAAGGGACTGCGCGACGGCACCCGCCGCCCGCCGCGCAGCGTGCACACGATTCATCCTGAAAAGAAGGCGGTGCGCTAACGGTCGCGCCTTGCAACCCCGCGTGAAGCTACGCGCCTTAGCATGTTTGTCTCTAGTGCGATATTTCGAATACCACGCCAAATCCCGAGCCGCCACCATTTGTGGTGCCATACAAATTGTCGCTGGAATCAAGCGTTACTCCGCCGAACGGACCTGCCCCATCCCTACTTCCGGTGAAGTCGTGAAGGGAGGTATAGCTCCAGCCGCCGTTCGAGGGAGCAAGCTTGAAAACTACGCCGCTGTCACAGCAGCCGCCGGATACGGTGGCTCCGTAGAGATTGCCTGCGCCATCGAGGATCACGCCCGCAGCAGGGTTATCGCCATCCGACCCCGAGAACCTGTAGAAAACTGTTTCGGTCCAGCCTGAGCCATTTGGGGTCAACTCGTAAACGGTTCCCGAGTCGCCATTTCCGCCAAGATAAGTCGTGCCATAAAGGTTCCCTGCCGAATCAAGGGTCACGCCGGAATAGGGGCCGTTTCCGTCGCTTCCGCCGCTGAAGCTGTAAATCACGTTGTAGTTGAAGCCGCTGCCCGAGGGACTGAGCTGAAATACGGAGCCGTCGCCGTAGGCTCCTCCGTAGGTTGTGCTTCCGTAATAATTACCGGCTCCGTCCTGCGTTAGCTCATCGTCAGGGCAATCGCGGTCGCTGTCCGTGAAGTTGTGCAGAATCGTCTCTGTCCACGGCGCAGTGATGGAAGCAGGAAATGTCGGCGCCGGCTGCAGCCTGTAGATAGTACCATCGCCATTCGATCCTCCCTCGCAGGTTGTTCCGTAAAGCACACCGCCGGCGTCCTGAACCACCCCGCCATAGGCGTCGCTGCCATCGCTACCAACGCCGAATGTGTGGAGGATGGAAAAAATCCACCCGGAATTCCTGCGGCCCATTTTGAAGACCGTGCCGCCATTGCTGTCGTTGTCCGTGGTGGTCCCGTAAAGATTGCCGGCAGCGTCCACAGCAGCGCGCCAGAAGGATACGCTCCATCCGCGTGATCAGTGAATGTGTGAAGAACGGTGTAGGTTTGGGCCTGCGCCGTCGTCAGCAGAGCGAGGCCGGCGATGGCACAGATGCAGATAACGACGATCGATCCTTGTGGGCGCATAGTATCCTCCAAGCAAGATTCTGTAACCATCGATAGATTCCCGCAGTACGCATATCCTTCAGCGCACCGTTTTCCCGCCCAAATCTGGGCGCGAAAGTCTAGTTGCAGGGCTATGGCGTGATCTCGAAGACGACTCCCCAGTTGTCGAGGCCGCCTTCGGAGGTCGCACCATACAGGGTGCCGTCTGGGCCACGCACAAGGCCACTCTGGGGAAAATATCCGTCGTCGCCGCTAAACTGGTGTAGGAGTTGGAAGTCATAATATGAATGCCGGCAATGTCTTCTGCAGGTTTGCGAGTTCTGCCAAGGTCTTCGGCTTCTCCGGGGGCGATATCTGAACGCCGTACTGACTGGCGTAGCCCACCACCGCGTCTACGATTTTTGTTGCGTAGCCAAGCGCTCCCCCAAGGTTGAGCTCTGATTCGGCAAATTGCAATGCCAGTGTGCCGGCGCCTTCGGCCAGTCCGCAGGGCGGAAGTGCTCTTTGAAATGCAGTTGACGGTCGTCGGTTGTCCACTGTTGCCCCAGTGAATCGTCGAAGCTAACTCCCATGAATTCAGGATCTTGGCACCTAACTCTCTGGGGCTGAATAATTTGGAAGAAGTCTTTTGCTAAACCGAAGGGGCTCAAGAACTTGCCAAGGGGGAGGGAGGGGAGGGGGTACTTGGTTACCCGCAATCGTAAAGCAGCCCTTCTGACGCTCCGCTCATCGCAGAAAGCACGTTTCTCTCGCGAGGCTCAAACCCATGCCTGCTCAGAAAAGGGCAAAGCGAAAAACAACTGCCAAGCCGAAACGATGGTCGGCGGCCGTCAACACCGACTCAACTCATCCTCCCGAAGGGCTGTTCAACAAGAGCGCGGCCACGATTGCGCGTACCCTGGCTATGAAGAAGGTCTCGCCCAAAGGACCAGGGTCGGGGATGCGCATGCTGACGTTCTATATCAACCGCGCAGGACGGAACCTCAGCGCCGCGCGGCGCGCCGAACTGGCGAAGGCCAAGGAGCTGCTGTCGAAACGGATTACGCGCGAGAAGCAGCGAAAATCCCAAGCTTGAATCCGGCGCTCATCGGCGGAGGCATCAGCCGGTACGAGCCTCTCCCGCAATATGAGCTCTACGTCGCCAACAAAACCGGTACCAAGCTTGGCACGCCGGACTGGGCCGCAGTTGCCGATCCCGCAACCGGTGTCTCCGTTTACAGCTCCACCTGTTGCCAGGGATGGTGCACGGTGGGCGGCACCAGTGCGGCCGCGCCCATCCTGGCCGGCATTGTGAATCAGGCCGGCGCCTTCGCCGCCTCAACCGTCGGCGGGCTCGCGAAAACCTACCAGCTCTTTCTCAATCCCGTGGGCTATCACACCAAGTTCTACGACGCTATCAGCGGGAGCAATGGCTCGCCGGCGGGCCCGGGTTGGGACGAATGCACCGGGCTGGGCAGCATCCGGCAGCCCTCCAGCTTCTAGCCGGACAAGAAGGCGGCGATCAGAGGCCCTGGTGGGTAGCCCAGCGGGCCCATCCGAGCTTTGGTTGCTCGGGTGGGAATGATACCAGACGCGAACTGCAAAACGAAAAGAGCATGACCCTAGGCTTCTTACAGAAGGTCCCACTCAACGCCAGAAGCGGGCCTTGAATGGGGCACCGGCAAGGGCTGAATGCTGACTGCTGAGTGCTGACGGCTGAGCACTCCAGCACTACAATGGACAAACGGCGCGAGTGCGCCGCGGAGGATCCATGGCGCAAGTGAAGATCACGGTCCGCCAGAACGGGCCGCTGCGGGTCGAGGCCCCTGAGGGTGCCATCGAACTGGTCGATGCCGACGGCCACGCTTACGACCTGACGGGCAAGACCGCGTTTTCTCTCTGCCGCTGCGGCGGCTCGATCAATAAGCCCTTCTGCGATGGCACGCATAGCCGCATCGGCTTCCAAGGGGCCGAGCGCGCGGTTGCGGAGGCGCAGAAAGAGGAACCGCAGTAGGGCTTCGGCGGCTCGCGCGCAAGGCTCAACGGGCAAAGACGCCGCGGCCGGGAATTCACAGTCCGCGCAACCTCGCTCCCACTGCGTGTTTCTACGGTTCAGGAGTGGGCTCTCGTTCGATGAAACATTCACGATCGCTGTCGAGCCTGCTACTCGCGCTCACGCTGCTGATCGGCAGTGCGCCTGCCTTTGCCGCCGATGCGAACGCGAAGAGCGCTTATGTCACCGTCAGCGGCAATCCGCAGTGGGTGGATACCGGCATGGACGTCGCGGCCGGAGACAAGCTGCACATCACCGCGCGAGGCACAGTGACCATGGGCAACAACAGCGGCGTAACTGCCGACGGTGCGCCGCGCGGCTGGACCGATCCCCTGCGCGCGCTGCCGGTGGCCAGCGCGGGACGTGGCGCACTGGTGGGCCGCATCGGCAACAGCGACGCCGCAACCCCCTTCTTCATCGGCGCGGACGGAACCGTGCAGGTGCCGGTCGCCGGCCGGCTGTATCTGGCCATCAATGCCGACTCCATGCAGACGCCCGACGGCCAATACAAGGTCCACATTGACCGCACGGCAAGCAGCACTGCGGTTGCGGCCGGCGCGGCTGCGAGTCAGAACAACTACGATTGGCCGCAGCTCTTCGCCGAACTCAATGCCAAGCTGCCGTATCGTGTCACCGATCAGCCGAACGGCGGCAACGAGGGCGACCTGGTGAACTTTGTTCTGATCGGCGCCCAGGACCAGGTGACCAACGCCTTCAAGGCTGCGGGCTGGGTCGCCGCCGACAAGACCAACAAAGACGCGGTCGTCAACGCCTTGCTCGCGACCTTGCAGAAGAATGTCTACGTGGCCGTGCCCATGAGCATTCTCTACCTGTTTGGCCGTGCGCAGGACTTCGGCTACGAGCGCGCCGAAGCGGTGATGGTGGCCAACGAGCGCAATCACTTCCGCATCTGGCAGGCGCCGTTCAAGACGCCGCAGGACCAGCCTATCTGGGCGGGCGCGGGCACGCATGACATCGGCATCGAGCGCGACGACCGGTCGAAGAATGCCATAACCCACAAGATCGATCAGGACGTGGACAACGAGCGCGACTTCATCGGCGCCACGCTGCAGCAGGCCGGACAGGTGGAAGCCATGTCGTACCTGACGCGCCCCAATCCCATCAAGACGGCGAAGACCGCAACCGGCGGGAGCATTCAGTCCGACGGACGCGTGCTGGTGATCGTGCTGAAGCCCGCGCAAACCGCCAACGCCAAATAGAAGGAGGACGCATGTGCACCATACAGGAACCGGGCAAGAACGTCACGTACTTCGAGGGCGTCAGTCCTATCTTGCCCGTAGCTGACCTCAAAGAGAGCATCAAGTACTACACACGCGTACTCGGCTTCAAGCTCAACTGGGAGACGCCCGTTTTCGCACAGGTCAGCCGTGGACGCTGCAGTCTTATGCTGTCGGAGCGCGATCAGGGACATCGGGGAACATGGGTGTGGATTGGAGTCGGCGACGCCGAACTGCTGTTCGAGGAATACTGCGCCAAGCGCGCCAGAATCCGTCACCCGCCGACGAATTATCCCTGGGCCTACGAGATGCAAGTGTCCGACCTCGACGGCAACGTGCTTCGCATGGGCTCCGAAGCGAAGACGAATGAGCCGTTCGGTCCCTGGCTGGATATGAACGGAATCTCCTGGACGCAAACGGCTGATGGCGGGTGGGTCCGGGCCGAAGCAGCCAAGTCCACATGAGCACCTCCGAAAGAGAGCTGATGAGAGCTGGCGAGAATCTGTGCCCGGGTGTGGTGAAAATGGTTTTCGACAGAGCACCGTCGAAGGGCAAAATCCCGAGGGCAAAGGCGCAAAGGAAAATACTGGTGGCGGCGGCTGGACTCGAACCAGCGACCTACGGATCATGAGTCCGTGCGTCTGCTGTATTATCAATTAGTTATCCTTCGCAGACCAGCATAAACACTGCTCAATACCCTACGCCAATTGCAGGGTTGGTACCCATTCGTAACTTTACAACGGACAAACAACGGACAGTTACGTTGTCTCCTCGGTAGCGCAGCGGAATGGCTTGGTGTTACCGCAAAGCCTAAGCAGTTGGTGATTACGGCGCCAACTTCGGTTAGAGCCCATTACAACCAATACACCGACAATGTCAGTCCGAAAAGCCAGGATGTCGATAGAGGATAAGCCATCGATATCCAGCGACGTTGTTTGCCGCCTCCGGCGCTAAATCGGTGATTCTCAAAAGCTTCTAGGAGCTTCCTGAACCGGGGGTCTACTGCAGCCACCGAGAGCTTTTCAGCGCGCTGGGACGAGGTTTGCCGCTGTACGCCCGTTCGCGATTTCATGCGGCAAGTTCCACCTAGCGTCAGGGAGGCCGACGCCGTGCTTGCTGCAAGCGCAGAGTTTCTCCGCAGCGACATGGACATCATGCCGGTAGTAGCGGC
>Ga0335079_10000490_pt1 | contig 45066 bp, 51 predicted proteins | sample Lox_Sample_33_FD_206719 | JGI IMG/M metagenome (GOLD analysis project Ga0335079, IMG submission 206719) | Soil microbial communities from Loxahatchee National Wildlife Refuge, Florida, United States - Lox_Sample_3.3 | ecosystem: Environmental > Terrestrial > Soil > Wetlands | place: USA...
TATTCGTTTGGGTGGTGCTTTCGCTGCCCGACGCGGCTGCCACCGCTCAGGCTGATGCTTGGAGGGCTTGCAAGACCAAGGGGCCCGTAAACGGCTTCCTAGGCTGCCGCAGCGGCCAACTCTCGCGTCGGGCCGGACTTGCCCGCCGCGAGACCAAGACCTCGGGAATTGTGTAACACCGCGTCGGAAGGTAAGGATCGGCGGCGCAAATTTTGAAGGGCACCAACGAGCCTGTATCAAATTGAGACAGAGCAGGCGGGGCGGTCACCAGATAACCGGTCGAACCAGCGGGCAGGCTGGCAGGCACCCAAATGTCTCGTAAAGGGTGATTTGCGTATCATGACCTTGAGCGCTACACACAGAGGTCGTTAAATGGATAAGTGGTGGTGGAGATGGCTACCCGGCAGGCGGCGTACGAAGTGGAAGCTTGAGAAATGCCGCGTTGAAACTCTGTCAAGCATCACCGGCGACCGGCTGCGAGTTGAGCTGATGGCACAACGCCCTAGAAGTGCGGACGACATTCTGGATAATGTGCTTTTGGGAAACGTCCTGAAGCGCTTTACGGAAATCGAGGAAAGCGCCAAACATGCCACTCTCACAGATGAGCTGGAAGACCTGACTTCGGACGGAGAACTACAGGGGTTGTTCGCCGCTTATTTCTGCCCGGCAACCGACGTTCAAGATGAAGGCAACCTAACTATCGACACTATAGAAGGCTGGGGCGTTCCAAAAGCACCGATCAAAAGACAACGCGAATTGTTTGCCAAGAGATTGGAGATGGCGGCGGTAAATCCGCAGGACGCCCGGGCCGCGTTGCACGCCATTTTCGCAGAAGAAGATGCTTGGGGAGATTACATAGACGAATACGAAGAGAGGATGCAGCGTTATATCTACTGGCTTTTTTGGGCAACTTTAGTCCTAGTTTTGCTGGCAGTCGCCACCCTCCACTTCGCTTTTCGTTGGTCGCCGCTGCTTTCTCTCGGGCTGTTATTTGCGGGTGCGGCAGGCAGCTCCGTCAGCGTCATGGCAAAGATGCCAGCTTTAGACGTTAGTCTTTCTGGCGAACTCAACGCATATGGCCGTCGGGTTTTGAGTCGAACCGTTGTCGGCGCGATCGGAAGTCTCATCGGCTGTGCGTTGCTAGGGTGGGGCCTTTTTCCTGTCGCGATTCAAAACCAAACCTTCATGGACGCCCTGAATGCCTGTACCGCATCTTCGACCATGCCGGGAAGGGGCATTAAAATCTTGATCGTTTTGGGCGTTGCCATGCTTTTGGGAGTCAGCGAACGCACACTGACTTCGTTCGAGCAAAAGGTTTTCGGCAGTCCAACTAAATCCCCAAAAGGATAAATTTTGGGAAGAAACACGGGCGGCGAAATCAAGGGCTTGCAAGACCTTCCAACTTGCGCCTTGACACGCGCCCATGTATCAGCGGTAACCGACAAAACCGTAAATTGGATTTTCAGCGCGGCGCTGAGGAATCTATGAATAAAGAGTCGGACTCCGGTAGTGTCGCCGCTGAAGAACTCTGAGTGCCCTTCGATTCGTCCGACGTATCTGCCATAGTATGCTCCTACCTGCTCAATCTTAGCGTGTTAGCGTGCAAACGCCTGCTGTGATCGAACACACGGTCGCTGTTGGAGATGGGGCAGGGAACTGTTGCGCCTCGGTGAGCCCGGCATGAACGACGGTAAATCACGGGGCGCGCCGGTTTTCTTCGTGCATGTTACATGTAACATCCGTTTTCGTTTCTAGACCGTCTGCCGCCTTCGGGTGACCTTTCCGCACCATCCAGCCGCCTGTGACGGGCTTAAAACGCCTCCAGTGCGCCGCACCGGGCATCGTAGCTCGATATTGAGCGGATCGGCGACGGATGACCAGAGACCCTCGGCCCGCTCTGTACGGGCCGCTCACGTGTAACAAGGCGTAGAATCCGGTCAGGGTGAACACCGTGGAAGATCAGGGGTACACAAACCGGTTCGTAGATGTCCACACGAAGGTCGAGGCTTTTAAGGATCGCATTCGGCAATCGAACGAGACCGACGCTGACCTTCGTGAAAAAAGATTGATGCAGGAGGCCAAGGAAATCGTCGACAAAGGGCCTACCAGTGCTCAGTGAGACCGGGTCGCAGCCGCAGAGCGGATATTTTCCTGCCTTTTGCACAGCAATGCGCACCGCTGTTCATAAAATCTGTGACGCACGTCACGACTTCTCCCCTTCTGTGCTACCGATCTTCACAAGAGGTGGTGGGAGGCTGCTGGCGGAGCGAGGAACGACCTCCAAGAAAACCCACTTTCCTAAAATGGTACAAACGTTGAGCAGCAATCAGCCGAGAGTGCCACGATCTAAATCTTGAAGCACTCTTCTCTCCTGCGCGAAACAGGACTAGATTTAGCTTGCAGCAACTTATGCGGGAGGTGATTATGCCCGTCTACGATTACATCTGCAAGGACTGCCAGAAATCCTTTGAGCTGGTTCTTACTCTAGGCGAACACGACAAAAACAACATCAAATGTCCGAAGTGCGGAAGTAAGAACGTGGAGCAAGATGCCGCCGTTTTTTTCGCGATGACATCGAAGAAGAGCTAGAAACAGGTTCGCCAGCCTACACGGAGCGATGAGCGCTGACGCAGACCTCGGGGTCAAAGTCGGCGATTGGTACGCGGCCAGTCGATCCGCCATCGCCCCCCGGCGACTGACACCCAGAAGAGTCGCTTTGGAGGTGTCCCCCGCGCATGGTGGTACAAGGCAGCAGTGCGCTCGTAAAAACCCCGAGTGTGCCACGAGTCAACAAATCCAAACCGCTGAAAATCGAGATGATGGCAGAATTCGTGGCAGAGGGTGCTAAGGAATGTTCCGAAAGACGTGATCTCCTTCCGCACCGCTGTGCGCGTCCATACCCGGATCAGCATACTTGCGGGAGAGTAATCCCCAAAAAGCTCTGTCGCAAAGTGCTCGCGAACTCGCAGCGGTCTAGATGCAAGCACGCGCACACCGCACGTTTGGACGTTGTAGAACTCTGATGTACAAGCCAAGAAATCGACGCAAGCGCGTCGGACAGCCACAGTTGTCCCTTCTGTCATTGCCAATTCGATGGATTGTGCAAGAGGGAGCAATCGCCCGTCCTGAGGGAGGTTGAGCGTGCTAATCCGGTCACTTTCCAGAAACCCGTCAAGGTTCGCATTGCGTGGGGGGACGTCGGTCAGCATCAGAGCCACCGCAGGGCGGTCACCATTGGAACCGAAACCACAATGAGATCGCAGCCATCACACCGAGAACGACAATAATTAGGTGCGCGGACTTCATCTGCGCTGAGACGGAGGGACGCAAGGCAACTGCTAGACCGATCATCGTTGCAATAGCTACCATTGGGCGACCAAGGAAGACCCCCAGCGCCACAAGCACAGCAGACCTATCTCCCCAGTCCGACGGATGCCGTTGAAGTAAGAGGTTGGTCAGCAACGCCAGTCCGCCAATGATGCTCGGCAGGCAAAGGACAATCGTAGCGGCGAGACTAAAAACGCCTTTGGCTGGCATGGGAGCTGCCTCCCTCTAACGAGATTCTACGCCGATTCCGACAGCCGCCTAAGCAAATAGGCTGAGAGTGCCCGCCAACGTTAAGCCCTTAAGCTACGACTTCATGGGGATGAAATTGTGGCAGAATCCTGCGAGACTTAGAGAGGTGGAAAAGCAGTATGCGCATGAAACAAACTTCATCTCCCAAGATGTCTCTTCGTGTTGCTGATGACCGTTTAGTCGCTGCCAATTCTTACGTCTTGTCATTCGAAGCGGAGCGTGTGTACCGAGGCTGTCGCTATTATTGGACGATATGTTCCGTGAAAAACCGTGACGAACTCGTATCTTGGGGTTTTGCGCCCACCCGAGAGCTGGCCGAAACGGCAGCCGGGAGCGAGGTTAACAAGTTAGAGTCCGGCTCCGCCAAAACGGGCAGGGTGAGACAGCGCATCCGCCATCGTTAATGATTAGTCAAATCTATGTTTTTTTTGCCGCCCACCGCGCCTTCATCATCGCTGACAATTTCTTCCGCATAGCTGCACTCATCGACTTACGGGCTGCGGTTTTCTTCGAGATGCTCTTAGCCTTCTTGGCTCCAGCACGATTCTGCTTCGCCCACCATTCTTTCTTTGCCGCGCTGATTCTGGCCCGTGCCGCCGCACTCATACGACGACGTTCCCGTCCGCTTGCTGGTTTGGCCTGACTCATCTTGGGTGGACGGCCCCGTCTTGCAGGTTCGGCACCAAGCCCTGCAAGAGCTGCGATTGCATGTTCGATGCGGCTGGCTTCCTGTCTGAGCTGTGCCACTATGCTTTGAATGTCCATGCTGTCCTTTCTAAACGGATGCCCGCTTTGCGGGCACAAACTACTCTACACCTTACCCGCGTCTACTCTCTCCGGCTTCATCGCCGGTGCGCGGAGGATTTGCTGGCGCTGCGCCTCAGTCATCCGTAACCACTCAGTGATCGGCACCTGCGTCACAGGTGCGTAGATGACGGCTTCGTCCTTGTCCTTCTCCAAGCGGAAGTAGGCTCCCTCGCCAGCGTTGACCACGGCACCGTAGATGGCATCCGCGCTCGCTTTCGACAGCTCACGATCAGGATCGCGGGAAACTGGGATGCGACACGTTTCTACATCAACGCTGACCAGCACCTCCGCAGGATCGGTGATGATGTCTGGCGTGTTGGCGGCATCTGGAGTCGGTTTGGCGCTTGGCGTACCGTAAGCCGTTTTGGCGGGTGTCGTCCACGAGGCTCCCCGCCTGCTCGGGTTCGTCGAACGCCAGACGGCCAGCCCGCCGCGAGTTGTCAGCCAACTCCAGATCGCGGCAGCATTCTCTGCGGTGACGATGTGCTTTGCAGTGGCCACCTCGGGTGTGGCGGCTGAGGCACTCTGAGTGCCCTTCGATTCGTCCGACGTGTCTGTCATAGTGCGCACCTACCTGCCCCATCTTAGCGTGCAAACGCCTGCTGTGATCGAACACACGGTCGCTGTTGGAGATGGGGCAGGGAGCTGTTGCGCCTCGGTGCGCCAGCACGAACGACGGTAAATCACGGGGCGAGCTGGACAAATGGCTTTTCCAAGAAGATCGAGAACCATATCCACATGGTCGCGATCCACGCTGTACAGTACAATTTGCCAGAATCCACAAGACGCTGCGAATCCACCCCAGCGATGGCGGCGGGGCTGTCCGATCATGTTTGGTCGCTTGAGCGGGTTGGAAGCTGGCAATGGAGGTGAAGCTCCTGCGCGTCATGGGCGACAACGGCAAGCCTAATGACTCCATTCTGACGCACATTCTCTCGCCGTATCCGCAGAACCGCAGCGCGCTGACGGACTGTAAGAAACTTTTGGACTCCGGCTTCGCTTGTCCAAAAGCCATCGTGATCTACGGCTACGACTATGACGACTGGCCTATGGAGCTGGCCATCAGCGCCTTCGAGACGCTGGCGGCGGAGTGGATCGGGAAGCGGGTGTCGGCGGGATTCGAGGGACTCGTCCATCCGGTACATCGGCGGGGAACGGTTTCTGGATGGCTGTTGCGAGATGGCGTGGAGGCGGCTGTCAGCGCGTAAAAAGCGAACCCACTCGGAGCGGCTGAAGCAATGGCCGATGACTTATTCCTCTCTTCGCCGTAATTCGACCGCCTCCAGAACTCTCAATATTGATATGAGGTTACCCCGAGCCGAGCAGCCGAGCGGCGACGCCTGCTCCCAAGTTGCTGCTTCCAACCGGAGAGCAGCGCAATGTAATCGTCAGGCTCGTGGCGACGCACAAGGATGTTCCGACTAGCTGTGCGGGCATAGAATCGCATCATGCCAGTGACGCCGCAAGAAAACAACGCCTACCGGGAATTCGTGGTCGAGATAGCAAAGGGCCTTGGAGCGCTTGACCTAAGCGGCCACGACATTGTGTGGCACTACACAGACGGCGACGGCCTTTTGGGTATTCTCCAATCCTCAACCCTGTACGCCACACAAGTGGCAGCATTGAACGATTCGAAAGAAACGGAGTATGCCACTGACCTCTTCAGAGAGGCGGTGAGGCAAGTGATCCTAGATAAAAAAGACGATAGCGATGCTGTTGCCTTCTTGAATGCCGTTCTTGAGTTTGTAAAGGACGAACCAGAAAACCCCACGCGCGGCATCAGCAAGTTTTTTGTGACATGTTTCAGCGGCCAAGCCGACGACGTGAACCAGTGGGGTAAATACGCTAGAGGGACGGGCCGCTATGCCGTTGGATTTGTACCGTCCATGCTTTTCAGCCCACCAAGCAGTTTTCTATACCGTGTGATTTACGACAGGGCGAAGCAACAGCAAGCTACCAAGGCTATTGCCGAGGCAACGCTACGCTTTTACAGGGAGGGACTGAATGGGGAACGCTTGAAAGAACCTGACCTTTGGGCACGCGAGTTTTTTCAGGCGTGGGATGAATGGGTGTATAGGCTCGCGCCGCTGGCCAAGGATCATAGATGGCAATCTGAGAGTGAATTCAGGATCGTGCACGAACTAAACGTCTCCGAGTTTCCTAAAGTGAGATTTCGGCAAAGAAGGACGATGCTCTCGCGTTACATCGTGCTTGAGTTTCCACACGTCGTAAAGAGGCGCGCTTCGCTGCTGCCCATTGCCAAGATAATGATTGGGCCCGGTGCTCACCCGGCTTTTACGAGGGTAAGCGTCAAGTTGCTGTTGGAACAAATGGGCTATCCCGACATTCCAGTAGAAATCACGAAATGTTCTCTCACAGAGCCATAGATTAGTGGCTCAGTGCCACCGCACATCACACATTTGGAGGCAGCAATGGAGAGGAAGTCCATCGCTATTTTGGCGGAAGCTCTCGACATGTACTACCGAAACGAGGATTTCTTCGAGTTAGCGGCTCTTTTTGACAGCAGCGTTGAGTCTCCGCAGGGTAATTGGCGATGGCTGCCTGTTGCCCGCCAACTCATTGAGCGGATTGAGTACGGAAACAATCGCGAATTTCTCGATTCGCTACTTGAGCAGCTAGAGATACGAAACGCTGATGCAATCGCTCGCACAAGCTTCGAGAGGCGCACTCCTCATGAACGGCTCGAACCAGAAATTAGAAAACTCAAGACGGCTGTGGGGGATTCTCGAGTTCCGCGAGAGCTTGCGGTCGCCGAGAACAAGCCCTTTGCCGCGAAGTCTGAGGTGCGCGAGTTCCTAGAGAAGTCGGAGACGCCGATATTTGTAATTGACCCTTACGTAGGAGTGGGCACTCTAGATTGCTTTCGAGCCGTAAAACAGCCGATTCGACTGCTTTCAGGAACTCGTCCCAATTCCATTGAGACTGGATTTGACGGTGCACTGGCCGCTTTTCAGAGCGAGGGATTCGCAATCGAAATTCGGCGTGAAGCCAAGCTGCACGACAGGCACATCGTGTTCAATGACCGGTGTTGGCTTGTAGGGTCGTCCTTGAAGGACGCTGGCGGGAAAGCCTTCCATGCAATCGAAATAACTGATGCCAAAGCGGAGGTGCTCGCCGCTCTTGAAGCCAAGTGGACTAATGGAGCCCACTATCCCTAAGAGCCCGAGTCGCACAGTAAAGTCCTGCAATCGTCCTGTGTCGATGAGTTGGACGCGGGCCGACGCGAGCACACTATGCCGGAGCGCCTTGTCTAGGCAGTTGAGCGGTACCTTGAAAAATCCAACGCGTCCCGTGAAGGGAACCGGACGCCGGAGCCGTCGCGGATTGGTGAGCAGCCAGTGGTAGAGGCCCGGCGTGGCCCATTTCGACCGGCAGGGCTTCTCTGGCGGCTTGCAATCGGCCATTGTGACACTGCCGAGGATGACGCCGGTCGGCAGCGAGTCAGGATCGAGACCGTGCTCCCGGCAGGCGTCTCGGTCAACCGTGCGCGAAGCATGGATGAGCAGCGGGCCCCGGTAGTGAGTCCGCCATGAACGATTCTCAATGGTTTTCGTTCCATTGACGATCAGGCTCGCCCAAGGCTGGCGAACACTTAAACACTTGATGGTAGAGGACTTACGCTTACGAACTGGCATACTTCTATTCTAGCCTTTGCCAACGCCATCGGCAACAGCCATAAGCGAGATAAACTTAGCTGTTTCAATGACTTGTGATGGTTGCGGTCGGCAGAGTGTAACATCGCGCCGTCATGCGCTGCAGGATGTAACACACTTTCAGGACGAGGCGTGTAACACGTAACACTTTTGCTTGCGGGGGTAAGATAAGGCAGTCATGAGCGAGCAGTTGGTCGAGAAGGGGCAGCGGCGCAGGCGAGGTAGCTTCAGCAGGCCGGAGCAGATTGCCGCACAGGAGACCTTGCACGAGAAGCTGAAGGCTGCCGGAATGGATTCCCCCGATGCTCCGAAGTCCTTGCTGGAAGAGGGCGAAGCCATAATCAGGCAAGCAGGTCAACTGCTGCCCTCTGACGAGAGCCTCCAAGCGGAGAATGTGGCAACCGAGCGCAGAGCCCTGTCAGACACTATCGTCGCCGACCGCCCAAGGTTATTCGCCCACAGCAAGACCAAGTCAATCGACGCGGAACAAGTGGTCAAGCTGGCTGCTATCGGCTGTACAAACTCGGAAATCGCCGTGCAGTTCGGCGTCCACGAATCAACGATTTCGCGCCGCTTTGCTGGCTCCCTGCAAAAAGGGCGCGCACTGAGGAAGCAGCTGCTTCGCCAGCGGCAGACCCAAGTTGCGCTTCAGGGTAATGTCGGAATGTTGATCTGGCTGGGAAAAAATGAACTCGGCCAGCGGAATATTCCACTGGAGATCAGCGACCCGTATGCCCGACCGCTGAGCATCAATTTTTTTGACGCGATCTTGGAAGAGAAGAAGAGACGCAAGCTGGGCGGCAAGCAAGGCGAAGTCTAAAGTTGAGACACCTATCAGATCAGGAGAACTTGCAGGCAGCCGAGCTTCTTCGATGCCGCTGTCCGGCCAACCATGAGTTACAGGGTTGCTGACAGCAGTTACGGAGTAGTTCGGCGTTCAAGCATCGCTAATGACAACGTACCCCTCGTTCCGCGATGAGCTTTTCGTTGTACGATCAAGCAAGGGGCTAGATCACAGCCGTGCCGCCGTTTCGATTCACCGCTTCCGGCTTATAACTGACGGGCACAGGATTCTTGAAGTATACGTCGTACCGCTGCTGGTTGTTGCCAGCTTTTGTGGTGGGATCGAGCCTCACGCCATCGGCTTCCACGCGCTTCTCAGCAGTTTTGTCCAATAGCACAACTCGGAACCTTGATGACAACTTGGCCATGTCTCGTGCGAGGATGATGCAATCTGGAGCCATCCCAGAACTGACAACCTGATCGAACGAACTCCAGCCAGTTGCCGCATTTGCTTTGCCAAGTGGCACGTTGATAACCAGAGTTGGTGTCATGTTGGCAGCGTAGGAGCGTTATTGGACGGTTGTCAAGACTGACGCATTTGTCCGGAGTTTCCTACTTTTTGTTACCCTCTACTACGAACGCATTCCTGTTCGGCACCTTCACCATCTCCCAGTTGTAATCAGGGAAGTTGGTCTCAGCAGCCCGCATCACTTCATGAGCGTTGTTCTCAGCCAGTTCGGCGGCTTCTTCTCGCCTATACACAATCTTGATCGGGAATCCGACTGGAGTGGCGGCATCTTCGGCAAACATCCAAGCTTTCATGTATGGGATTATCGCATCCACGTCAATCGCTAGACCGCAATACCTCCTCAATCTGCCTCCCCTTGCGCGCCAAATTCGAATGCGAGGCGCATACTGTGCATTGCACCGTCCCGGCCTGTATCAGAAAACCCCTCCGAAAACGCCCTTCGCCGACTGCCTGTTTTCAGTTGCTTGCGAGAGTACATTGTGTATCCCAACAATCAGTCGTTTTCTGATACGATTGAGATGTGGGAAGCCACCAAATGAACGCCGCACTTTACGCCAGAGTCAGCACGAAGGACAAGGGACAAGATGTGTCAAACCAGCTACGCCAGTTGCGTGAGTTCTGCCGCAAACAGGGATGGGAGATTGTCGAAGAGTACGTAGACCGTGCCAGTGGCAAGCATAGCGACAGGGAGAGGTTTCAAGCGATGTTTGCCGCCGCCAGTCGCCGTAAGTTTGACCTTGTGCTCTTTTGGAGTCTCGACAGGTTCTCTCGGGAAGGAACGGTTGAAACTCTGCAACACTTGCAGCGGTTGACCAGCTATGGTGTTGCGTGGCGTTCCTTCACTGAACAGTATTTGGATAGCACTGGCATCTTCAAGGACGCCGTGATTGGTATCTTGGCGGCGGTGGCCAAACAGGAACGGGTGAGGCTCTCTGAGAGAGTTCATGCCGGATTGGAACGCGCTAAGGCTCAAGGTCGAATTGGGGGCAGACCCAGAGTCCGGCGCGAGCGGGACAAGGACGCCAAGCGTATCCGGCAGATGCGGGAGGAAGGCCAGAGCTATCGGGAAATCGCCGAAGACTTGGGCCGCAGCACAATGGACGTGTACCGCGTCGGCATGACGCTCGGCTGCAAAGGGCCGGAGTAGGTAGCAGCTTTCTTGGGGAGAGATGACTCTGCTCACGATGGGGCCTCGGTTCGGAAAGAGACCTCCACAGCCAGTCTAGCGAAATCTGAGTGGTCTCCCGCCTGAAGGACGCGTACCGCTGTCGCTGCACCAAGTTGACAATCTTGTTGCATTTCTGCGACACACGCAAACTCAGTGGCACATAAGATGTTCGAAGTTACCGCAACCGGATTTGAACACGCAAAAGAAAGGGCTGGAGCGTCCAACCCTTTCGACTGGCCCCTGAGTCTAAACATTGGTCGAACGCATCTTGACGTACAGGGGGAAAGGTGTAGGATTGTGAGTGCAAAGCCCTATATGGCAACGCCGGTACGAGCGATTCTCGCGTTTCAAGACGAAACCACGGCACGTGTGTTTCGGCTCATTTCCGACAATCAGACGATGTCGGGCTGGAACGTTGCAAAAGCACTAAATTTAAGGCCGAACGACGCTGAGGACAAATTGAAGGCCCTTACGACATTGGGAGTTATCAGCTCTGATGGAACGGGTCTTGATGGATACTACTTCCTCACAGGCTACGGGCTGCAGATTCGGTCTGAGCTGAAGCCGTAACACTCTCGCGAGTTTACGCCGCCGCGGAAAGTTTAGAACGTGATGTACTTGTACGTCATGGCGGCGGCGGTCTTGTATCTGCTGTTCGACGTATATCTCTCTGTCAAGTCCCTCCCAGCTATTCTTCGGTCAGTCTCCTTCTACATGGCCGCGTGTATGTTCGCCGTGCTGAATCTCCTCACTTACGGCTTTTTAAGCATCTTGCTGGCCGATAAGGTTAAGCCCATGATTGGTAGTGGGTTGACTCCGCTCCTGTTAATCGTATTGTCAACGTTAGGTATGGTCAGCGTCGGACAAAGCCTGACATTGAAACTCGGTGGCGAGAAATGGTTCGATCTAGGAAAGATCGTCGAGAATTTTCGGAATAACGTGCTGACTGATAGCATGAGACACGTCGCCCGCACAAGCAAGCGGCGTGCATTGAAGGCCGCGAAACGACTGATGCAATGCGATGAGGAAACATTAAAGAACACTTTCCTTCGAACAATGAATTTTGGAGGACAGACTAAGGAAGAGATTCTCGAGCAGCTCGAAGATTCCCAGCAGTTTGCAACGAAGGCCGGTGTGAGTTTGAGTTCCGAGTTGGCTAATCGAATCGCTGCATTGGATGTTGAAGAGGCAGAATCGATGGTTGAAGGAAAGTCTTAAAACCGCTAGACCTGAGGCGGCGTACCTCAGACCTTATTGGCAATCCCTGATTTAGCACGACGGAAGCAGGTTTCTAGTCGGCATTCGCGCATTCGAAGCTGTCAAGGCCGTCATCGTTTAATTGGATGGAACCTTGACGGGTACAGCGCGGCACTGCCGTCCGAAATTTTTTCCTACAAAAAGGGTGATGTTACACACCCCGACTGCGCCTGCCTGAGTCAGAACCTCGATTGAGCATACCCACAACCTCTCCGCATTCTCGCCGGTTGTACGTGCCGAAAACCGACCTTTTCTATCGCATCATCATCGGCTCAAAGCGGCAGTGGCGATCTAAAGTTGAGGGTTAATCTCGAACTCTTTGTAGCTCTACCACAACACCGACCGCCTCCAACCGGTCAATGAGTTCGCTAATACTCCAGTTGCCAGCCAGACAGTTGTCGCCCGCCAAAGCGAACTCTAACTGCTTCAAAGCTCGCCGTGCGAACAGCGCGACATTGGTCACAACCGACCATCGTTCGACAACAACTGGCGGTGGTTTCAGATTCCATGCGATCAGGCGGACACCACGAGGCACGGGAGGAATGTCGCGCTTCCTGAGAACCTCGACTACATCAGCACGGTGCTCTCGCAGTCGCTCCAGATGGGGGCGAATTCTGATAACGGCGTGTGCTGGTGCTCGGTAGCGGACTTGGCCCCGTTCGAGCCAGATGTGCCCACCCAGCACTTCTACGGCGGCGATATCATCGGCAACGGGCATCAGAGCACGCCCTCCTCAAAATCGATCTCCGACTTGCGGACAGCCGTTAGCTCTGTATTGCCACGATTAGCGGATAACATTTCTTTCTGCTCTGTTAAGGAGGTAGTTTGAGCAGAAATTCTTGCCGACTGATAGTAGCGGTAAGGGTGGCCCTTGGTTCCCTCGCCAACACGGAGCACTTCAGGAGTGTTTAGAACCCGCTGAGCAGTAGGCCTACTCACGCCAGTGGCGATTGCAATGTCCTCAATGCCCACTGCTTCATCCGGGTTATCCGGCAGATAGGCGAGTATCTTCTCCTTAGCTTGTTCCGTTGCAACATCTCGTCGCTGCCCACGAGAAATGTAGCCATTCGGAGTCAACTCGATTACCAGCTCGGTAGGCGTTGCTGGAAAACGCGAGAGAGCCCCTATTACCCGGAGGTTGGGATGGCCGTTTCCTTCGCAGCGGCTCAGAGTTAGCAGGATGTCTGGAACACCTCCAAAGGCCGTGCTTCCACGCCCTGAAGTACTGACTTCGCCGCCAGCTTTTCGTTCGTGCGTGATTACGATGACTGCGATGCCATTAGCCAATGCTCTTTGCAAAGGCTCAAAGGCTCTTAGAGCGGCTCCGGCATCATTTTCACTATCACCCGGAAGTCGGACAAACTGAGGCAAGGTATCGACAACCAGAAGCCTACTTTCGAGCCGTTTGCATTCGGCGAGCGTTCTCGCCATTATCTCGTCCCAGCAACTACCGATGGCCTTATCGAAGGTAAGGATTAGTAGGTCGTCCCGGTGTAGTAGGCCAGCACCTTTCAGCGCTTCCTTGAATGACGGTGCAGGCTGCTCGGTTAGGTAAACCACTGACGTTTTGCAGGTCGGTTCCCCGAGAAAATCAGCGCCGTCCAAAACGGCACCTACCACATGCAGGATTAACGTTGTTTTCCCAGCAGCCTTCACTTTTCCGCTGAGCGAAGTCATACTTCCCGCCGCTACCCACGGGCGCACCATCCACTCCACCTCTTCGGGCAGTTCGCCCGCCAGTTCCGAGGCTGTTCTGAATTGTAGTTTTGTTTCTGCCCGAACCTGTTCCCTAGTAGGGGCAGAAAAGATTTCTTGCGTTAATCTGTACTCGGGCGTTCGCGCCAGCAATTCCCGCAGTTGACTTACGCTTCCTCCCGCCTTGAGCCAATCCGAAACATCCCCTTTGTCCGGCAGGTTCGGCAAGTTCAGGATTCTTACGCAGCTTGCAATACCATCCAGCGAGCGGGCTACTCTATCCGCGTGGTCACGACCGATGGGGTCATTGTCAGGGAGAATGCCCACAAAACGGCCTCGCAGGGCCTCCGAGTATTCCTGTCGCCATTTGCAAGCACCACCCGGATTCGTGGTCGCCACCAACCCAAGTTTGACTAGGTTATCTACGTCGCGTTCGCCTTCTGCTATCCAGATCGCCTCGGCAGGGTCAGCCGTCAACAATTCGGGTAGGTGATAAAGCACGCGCTCCACACCCTTGAGGTCGTTTACCCAGCCTCCCGCGCCATCGGGATGCCGCACATAGAATTTCTTCGGTTCGCGGCGCACAACTTCAAAGATCAGCTTGCCGCCAGCGTCTTTGTAACCATAACGGGCTACAATCCCGCTTGATCGCTGTGTTGGCTGCTCCGCCTTCTTAGCACCGTGCTGAACGCCACAGCCACACTTGCCGACAATGTGATGGGCAAAGGTGCTGCTGTTCGAATTGCACGGCAACGTCCCCGCGTACTCCTGTCGTGTGCAATGTGCGTACTCGTCGTCATCAGAAAAGAAGCCAAAACAGCGCTTTTTCCTTCCGCGCTTCAGCTCGTCGTACCCACCGCAAATGGGGCACGGATTGCGTTTAGTAAACCGCTTCATTCGGAATCCCCTACAAATGGCCGCTGAAGGCACCAAAATTCTTGTGGCGTTTGTCCACGGGTTAACGCTCCTCGATTGCGGGCACCGTACCACGTTGAATGATTTTGTCCAAGGCGTCCTGTGGAATACACACGGCCCTGCCGACACGGACTGACTCAATCTTGCGTCGCCAAACCCAGTCGCGCAGTGTTTTCTCTGCGATTGTGCGGTCGAGGTACTCCCGCGCCTGCCGGATGCGGAACAACTTTCTGTGAGCGACCATTTCTACCCGATCCTTTCGGTTGACAAACCCAGACAACTGGCGTCAACTGTTAATATCTAAGGGCAAGGGCATACATTTTGTAAATGCTCTTGCACAAGTCCTCGGAGAACCTGATGAGTTTGCCCCTGCGCATTGAACTCGGAGTCCGGTACGGAGTCCAAAAGGGTGTCACCGCCAGTCATCGCTACCGGCAAGGCCAGTACATTTCGGGAGATTGGGCTGAAACAGCGAAGGTGGCGTGTGGCAGTCGCTCCGCAAAGAAATTGTTGGAGGATTTAGTAAATACTGCGGCTTCGCCGGATCAAAGGGGAATCGAGGCGATTCTTTACTTCACTCACAAATGGGCACCTTTAACCAGCGAATACGAGCCGAGAAAGCCGTTCGAAGAGACGGTCGGAAGTTGGTGCCGGTATCAGGCCGAGTTGAAGCGAATGTGGAGAGGGCTGGGCAGAGCCGCAGCGCCCAATCATTGGCGCGGTCACCCAGTCTCCGATGAAATCGACGTGACACTCAAGCCAGAGTTCGACAGACTACTCAGTAATTGGGGAGGTTTCTTCAGCCCCAATCGCACTTATTTTCCGTTGCCATCTGAGAGCGTCCCTGACTTTGGCAAGTCCGCAGGCCCAAAAGGTCATCTGCGCTTAGGCGCACACACCATTCTTCAATTTGCGACTTTGAGTCTATATGCACTTGATGCCCGATATCTGCGCCTATGCTTACGCCCCGATTGTGAGAACCCCTACTTCATCGCAGATGATCTGCGAGCACACTTCTGCTCTGATGCCTGTTCTCAATGGTCAAGGGTCGAGTGGAAAAACCGATGGTGGAGGGAGCACGGTAAGGATTGGCGAAAAGCTAGAGCGAGAGAGGGGACAAACCACAAGATTGGGAGGAGGAGATAATTCTATGTCGCTCTTTAGGTACAAAGGCTCCAACGTCTGGACGATGGACTTTATGTTCCACGGGCAGCGTGTCCGCGAAAGCACGGGAACACGATCTAAGACGCTGGCGCAGAAAATCGAGAAGAAGCGCCGTCAGAGACTGGAGGAGGGTGCCGGGGGAATCCGGCGTCGTGAACCTCCGCGCCTCTTCTCGGTTGCAGCGGATGAGTGGCTCGAAACCAAGAAAGGCAGACTTGCGCCCAAGACAGTGCTGATTGAAAAAACGAATCTCGGCCATCTGAAGCCAGAGCTGGGGCGCAAGCTGGTATGCGACATTGACGCGCTCGACATCAGCCAATATCAGCAGCAGCGCCTTCATGAAGGTGCGTCCCCGAAAACGGTAAACCTTGAAGTGGGAACCCTGCGTGCGATTCTCAAAAAGTTCGGCATCTGGGCGCACCTGCAACAGGACGTGGACATGCTCGCGACGCGGGACGATGTGGGCCGGGCCCTCACTACGCAAGAGGAATGTGCCCTGCTTGAGGCTTGCTCCAAGTCACGCTCTCGCTCACTGCTGCCGTTTGTAACGCTGGCGATTGACACGGGCGCTCGCTTCAACGTCATCCGCACGTTGCAATGGGCGAATATCGATTTTGCAAACCGTTGTGTGCAGTTCGGGAAGGATAAGACGCCATCGGGAACGGGGCGGATTATTCCTCTCAATCCGCGTGCGATGGCAACCCTGAAGTTTTGGGCGGGGCACTTTCCTGAGCGAAAGCCTGAGCACTACGTCTTTCCGAAAGAGCGTTACGGAGCAGCCGGAGACAGATTCGAGCCTAAGGCATACCAGACTGACCCGACCGCACCAATCGGGGACGTGAAAGAAGCATGGGAGGCAGCCAAGCTCCGCGCGGCAAAAATCTTCAAGGACGTTGCTGACGAGAATGCAAAAGCGAGAGAGCAGGAACAGGAGCAGATTAAACCTCTCGCGTGCCGCTTTCACGATCTTCGCCACACGGCGGTGTCACGGATGCTGGACGCTGGCGTGCCGATTGCAAAAGTGGCGAAGATTGTCGGCTGGAGTCCGGCCACAATGGTACGGATGGCCGCTCGCTATGGTCACTTTGCTCTGGAGGAGTTGCGGAGCGCGGTTAACACGATCAGCAGGGCCGAAATTCCAGCCGCGTCCCCGGCATTTCCCCCGGTATCCCTTCCCGGCTCTGAATCCACCCGCCCTAACTAGCAGAAAAGAATGGCTCCTCAGGTAGGACTCGAACCTACAACCCTCCGGTTAACAGCCGGATGCTCTGCCATTGAGCTACTGAGGAGTGAGTGTGGTGCGCGGCCCGAGCTGGCAAACTAATCATCAGCGCGCGCCGGGACACCTCGATTGTAATGTCTGGCGAGCGGGCAGTCAAAAACATTCACGGGATCCAGGTGACGTCACGCTGCTTGTGGTAGAACGGGAATCAGCAGAAGTGTGTGACCCGCGACAAGCCGCGAGCGCTTCATCAGATTATGACTGGCGCCGATTTTGAACCTGCCATTACCGTCCTTTCCCTCAAATTCTCCTCGGTTGATGTCTTTCCCGGTACACGGGTGCAATTTCACCAGCTCTTAATCCTGCAGCTCGGGTTGTGAGAGATCATCTGAGGCAATAGCGGCATCCCACAAACGGGTGCCTGATTTGGGCACTACGAGGACTGCAAATTTGGCGACCATACGCAGGTTCGCGCGCTCGGTGCGGGCCTTCTCCCGCGAATTGTCCCGGCCCTCCGGCCGGCAGCCACAGCAGTTGGCATTTGCCGAAGCGCGCCGCCTCAAGCTGGGGGTGGCGCTGGGCGGAGGCTTCGCGCGCGGCCTGGTGCACATCGGAGTACTGAAGGCGCTAGAGGACGCGAAGGTCACGATTGACTGTGTTGCCGGCACCAGCGTGGGCGCCATCATCGGCGCCTGCTACTGCGCCGGGGTCAGTGCGGAGGAGTTAAAAGAGATCGCGCGCGCCACACGCTTCAAGGATTTCGCGCGTTGGACCGTGTCGCGCTACGGCTTATGCAGTAACGATCGCATGCAAAAGTATTGTGCGCGAATCCTGAAGGCGACCACCTTCGAAGAACTGAAAATTCCGCTTGCGGTCGCGGCCACGGACTTCCAGACGGGCGCGCCCGCGGTCTTCACCCAAGGACCGCTGGTCGGCCCTATCCGCGCCAGTTGCGCCTATCCCGGAATGTTTCTTCCCGTCGAGCTCGATGGCCGGCGCTACGTGGATGGCATGCTGGCCTACGCGGTGCCGACCACGCCGTTGCGCGCGATGGGGGCCGACCGCGTGCTCGGCGTTTACCTGAGCGCGCACTGGACGCAGAAGCAGCCACGGCATTTGTTCGAGGTCATCGGGCAGTGCTTCTCCATTGCGCAGGACAAGATGTGCGAGACCTGGAAGAAAGACGCAGACCTCGTCCTGCAGCCCGACGTGAACGGTTTCTCCTACAACTGCTTCGAGCGGGCCCCGGAGCTGATCGACCTCGGGGAGAACGCGGCGCGCGCCATGGTGGCGGAGTTACGCGTGTTGCTGGGGCTCGACGCTGCGGTCGGGGACTTCGCGGCTGTTCCTCAGGTCAGCTCTTCGGCCTCGCCGAACGCCAGCTTGGCGGTGTAGTCGATCGGGAAAATCCTGTCTGACCCCAGAGGCGAAGAGATGTTTTTTGTTTCCGGAGCCGCCGTGTGCTCTGTGGTGAACTAGCGGTGTCAGGCGGCCTCGGAGTCCGGCGCCTCGTATTGGAAGACCTCCTCCAGCGGCACGCCGAAAACGCGCGCAATGCGGAAGGCCACTTCCAGCGACGGCGAGTACTTATCACCTTCGATGGCGATGACCGTCTGGCGTGTGACCCCAACCTTCTCCGCCAGCTCTTGCTGTGTCATCTCCGAGCGGTCGAAGCGCAGCCGACGAATATGGTTGCGTATGCGGGCGCGGCTCATTTCAGCCCCCCGGTGTAGTACAGCAACTGAGTGACGAACTTCACGACCTCAGCCACGACCATAAACAGCAGCACCAGGTTGACCATCAGAAACGGCGTAACCGAAATGTGCGCGAGACCAGCGGCGATAACGGCGCTGATTACCAGGAACGCGCCCGTGCCATACGCGAAGTAGGCATTGCGATAGGCCTTCAATTCGATGAGGCTGTCGCGCTCGTCCTTCGCTTCGGGTTGGACTCCAGCGGGCGGGGCCACGAGGCGATAAAGGATTTCGATGCCGATGATCGCCACCACTGCCACGATCAGGGCCTGCAGGGCTTCGCCGGCGAACTGGGATTGGCCGGCGTTGCGCCGCACGCGGGCGAAGTAAAAGCCATAGATCACCAGCGTCAGGATCAAAAAATTCACGGTTCTCTTTTCCAGATTAGACATACTGGAATAGCCTCTCAGTTTCATGGCGCTCTCCTCTGCTGCATTAGAAGTACTCATCTGTGCTCTCCTTTGCTGCGGATGTTATTTGGCTTTGGCCATATCAGAGCCCCTTGCTGTAGTACAGCAATTGCGTGACAAACTTGACCGCCTCGGCGAGCACCATGAACAACAGCACCCCGTTTACGACCAGGAATGGCGTGACTGGAATGCGCGCGAAGCCGGCAGCGATTACCGCGCCGATCACCAGGAACGCGCCCGCGCCATATGCGAAGTAGGCATTGCGATAGGCCTTCGACTCGATGAGGATGTCGCGCTCGTCTTTCCGCTCCGGTTTGGCATGCAGCGCCAGCGCAATGTGGTAGACGATCTGGATGACGATGATGGCTATGACGGCGAAAATCAGCCGGCCAATGGCGAACCCAATCTGGCCGAAGTGGCGCAGGACAGCGGCGAAGTAGTAGCCGTAGACCACGAGCATGGCAATCAGCGATCCAGCAATGCTCTTCTCTTGATAGGACATGTCCATGACTTGCTCTCCTCAGTGCGACATCAGAGTGATGTCAGAATCAACAGACATAAAGTAATATATATAGTACATAATGTAACGTATATTAACGATCTTATACTTGACTTAGGTTGACATAAGGAGACTCACATGTGCAACGAGAAGCAACAGAGCGTTCCAGCCGAAAGCGTAAAATTCTGCTATCAGTGCGGGGCGCACTTCGATTGGGACGGAGGGCCTGATCGGTATTGTGGGGCGTGTGGGGCCGTGCAGCCGTATTCGGCGCGGTGGCTAGAGCATCAGACTGGTACCGCATGATTCACAGAACTTCGCCGTGTAATTCTTGAAATCGGCCAAGTTCTTGCCGCACTTTTCGTTCTTACATTTGGTAATCGTTTTGGTTCCACACTTCGCGCAGAAATCCGGGACGTTGATCGCACTCCCGGAAAAACGTGTCTCGCAGTGCGGGCAGAGGCCAGCTAAGATTAACGCAGACATGCTGATAAGCTAGCATTATGTCTGACGAAACAAAAGTGGAAAAAGCCAAGTTCGACGCCCTGCTCCGCAAGATGATTGCGATGCCGCCGACGAGCTTTCGCGACGTGGTGGAGGAGCCCAAGCGGACACAGGGCGGCGACATCAAGCTCAGTTCTAAGCGCAAGCGAGTGCGATCATCTGACGAAGTTGTGCGGATCGCGGCTTCACGGCCTAAGAAACCCTAACTGGACTTGAAATGGCTGCGGGCCGAGTAGAAAAAGTAAGCAGAAACGGCTCCGAGAAGCAGCGCTCCGATCAGCGGCGAGTATTCTTCGTGCCGGATGCTGCCCACAACCGTAGCCAGCGCGAATAGCCCGAACAACAGACCGAGAGCAAAAGCACCGAATGCGCGAAACCGGCTGGCGCGGTGCTGTTGCCTTAGAGCCTTGGCTACTCTCGGCGAGTCCCAACCTTCGTTGTTTGGATTCGGGTCAGCCATCCTGTGAGGTTTTCCGATTTCCGTTTAGGCGGGTGATCCGGCCAGAGGTCTTCCTTTCAGAACCCCTCCAGCTTCGGCGCTGGCTTACGTCAGGCAGCCCGGTCGCCCGCCAAGCGGGATTGTACTCTCATGGTTTGGATTGACTACTCACCAAGCTGGACGGCAAGCGAGAAGTAACTCAGGGTGACCGTCGTTCCTCCCGCGCCCGTCCAACCACTCGCCCGATCTTCTGCGGCGAGTTTGGCAAGGCTGCCAGCGGCGAGGCGGTAAGTCAGCCGTCCAGCTTGGTGAGTAGTCAGTAAATGGAGTAGGCGGGTTAGTTACAGTCGTGCAGTTCTCCGTCCAGATCCACAATCCTACTCGGGTTGGTTTTGCATATATCTCTTCGCAGATCGTAGAACGACTGGTTGAAGTTGGCCGTCAGCGCCTTGTAACCCTCAGCCTCTTTGCTCGTACTTTCTTTCAAGTTGGTGGTCAAGCTGGCGTGCGAAACCTGCATTTGATTGAGCATAACGATTTTCTTGACCAGGTCGAGGGTCTGTGCTGGCGTTAGTTTGTCGAGCGAAGCAGTCAATAAGGTAACATCGAGCTGGTGTAAAACGTCATCGGCCGATACCGGTTTAATGACGCCCTGAGAGGGCGCGAACAGAACAAGCCCCAAGATGACTGTAGCAACCACAACGGGTTTTGTGATTTTCATAAGATTCCCATTTAGGCGAGCGGTCGAAGCGAAGGCCACATGTACACGTCTCCCTCGCTATAGGCACTAGCGTACGCCCGGTAGCCCCGCCGCTCGCCGATGGGAATTGTACTCTCAGAAAATCTCCCGAGTTAGTTTTTTGTACGTCAAGGGTTTGCGGCTCGCCACTTCGCGCAGCAGAATGTCAAAAAGCCACGGCTGCATGTGGCGGCGGTTAAATCTCCAAGTGAATTCCTGTAAGTATGAGTCCATGTGATCGCGGCTCATTTTGTGGAAACTTCCGACGATGCCGCGCTTGAAGAGCGAGAACGCAGTTTCGATTGATCGCGTGGATGAGATGAAGCCGTCCTCGTCTAGCTCTACCTTGTGCGAGTGCCGCTCGTGCTTCTCTTTCGGAATTGTGCGCTCGTAGACATGCGCCCCATCCGTAACCACCTTTCCGGTATCCGGCGACAGTTTGCTGTCCAGTATGGGGCGGATGGTTAGCTCGGTCACGTTCGGAATGGTTTGCAGGTGAACCCGTCCGCCGCGTTCGGCGATGCCAAGCACAGCGATCTTGGCCTGTTTCCCGGCCTTGACACCCTTGCGGCGCTTCTTGCCCCCGACAAAGCTCTCGTCGATTTCGACGACCGTGCCAGGGCCACCGAGAGGCGGGGCGCTTAGCTCTTCCATCGCTTTGCGTATCCGATGGCAGAGATACCACGCGGTTTTGTATGAGCAACCGATATGGCGGGCTACTTGATTCGCAGAGATGCCTTTCTTGGCTTCGGCCATAAGCGCCATCGCCGCAAACCACTTGGTCAAGGGCAGATGCGAATCCTGGAATAAGGTGCCGGTCGTGGCTGAGAAGTGTAGGCCGCACTCACCGCATTCGTACAGGTGGATTTTCCGGCCCGTCTTGCCCTTCGTGGTAATCGTGTAAACCCTGCCGCTGTCACAGGCCAAGCAGCGAACGCCGTTAGGCCAGCGGGTGACCACGAGGTAGGCCAGCGCCATATCTTCGGTAGCAAAATTCTTGGCAACTTGAAAGAGATTCATATGATTACTCCAACTTTCCGAGAACTGGATCAATGGCATATGGACTGCCTTCGGGCAATTGCGGAAGGCCGCGACTGGCGAGAAGTCGGTTGGTATCCTCAACAAACGCCTGCATCTGTAAAGGCCCGAGAATCGGCTGAGAATCTTTTGTCGGCTTTACGGTTGCTAGGTACTGAATCAGTACATCTAGCCGTGTATGCAATCGCCTCACTTCGATGTCTGTGCTTGTCATGCTTGCGATTGTGGCACAAGTCGCAACCTAAGTCAAGTATATAATCGTTCGTATATTTTACTTTAACCACGAACTTTTTCGTAACCCGCCTTCGCGTAAGATTAAGTCCCTGATAACGAGACACTTCCGTGGCCCAGCTTCCCAATGTCGCTGTCAGCCGACGTGGCGCGGCGCGCCTGCGTGCCGGTCATCTCTGGGTTTATCGCTCCGACTTGCTGCCGCCCGCAGAAACGCCTGCCGGCGCGCTGGTTCAGGTCCGGGACGAACGCGGGCGCAAGCTGGGATCGGCGTTGTCCAGCAGCGCGTCGCAAATCGCGATTCGCTTATTGAGCAGTGGCGAAGTCACGGAACAAGCCCTGCCAGAGTTGCTGCGTGATCGCATCCTGGCAGCCATTGAGTTTCGCCGGCAACGGGTGCGCGACTCGGATTCGTATCGCGTCGTCTTCAGCGAAGGCGACCTGCTGCCCGGCCTCATCGTCGACAAGTACAATGACGTGCTCACGGTGCAGGCGCTGACGCAGGCCTTCGATCGCGCCGACCGGCGGGAGCTTGTTCTCGATTTGTTGGCTGAGCAGTTCCCCGACGCAAGCATTGTGGAGCGCATTGATCCGCACATCCGGGAACTGGAGCAGTTGCCGCCACGCGAATCGCAGATCTTACGGATGCCCCGTCCTGATCGCTCTTCAGGGCTGGAGAATCGCGATCGCTCAAACACCAGGTTCACGCTGAACGGTGTCCGGTTTCACTTTGACGCGCTCGCCGGACAAAAGACCGGCGCATTCCTCGATCAGCGAGAGAATTACGCCGCGGCTGCGGCTTATGCGCGCGGTCGTGCGCTCGATTGCTTCACCTATCAGGGAGGCTTCGCGCTGCACCTGGCGCGCGTTTGCGACGCAGTAACTGGAGTCGATTCCTCGCGCCCAGCGCTCGAGGTCGCCGAGCAGAACGAGCAGTTGAATCGCGATCAGCATCGCTGCGGAGAAATCGAATGGATCGAGGCGAACGTCTTCGATCTGCTGCGAGACTATGCGGCGGCGGGACAGGAGTATGACACCATCGTCCTCGACCCTCCGGCATTTGCGAAGAGCAAGCGAGCTCTGCCGGCCGCGCTCGGCGGGTACAAGGAGCTAAACCTGCGTGCGCTCAAGATGCTGCGGCGCGGCGGCATTCTCGTCACCTGCTCGTGTTCGTTCCACGTCGGCGAGCGGGAATTTCTGGAGATGCTGATCTCCGCCGCAGCCGATGCCGGACGGCGCGTCCGCATCCTCGAAAAACGCCGCGCAGCAATCGATCACCCCGTGCTGCTGAATGTGCCCGAGACCGCCTACCTGAAGTGCGTGGTCGGACAGGCGCTGGAATAGGCGCAGCGTTCGTGCCAGGTGCCCACAACTTGACCCGAGCTTGCCGAACGGTTCGGCTTCTGGCGGAATTCACAATCGCCCGTGGCGCGCATCACTGACAAGCACTCCGTGTAGAGTCAAGAATTAAGCTCGCAGTCCGTTCTTGGTTTCGCGGCGCAGTCACGCGCTTGGAACGTAAACGGCGCTTCCCATTCTCCCATCGGCGATCCGCAACGCGCTCCGGCCCGACTCCGGCAGCTTCTTTTGGCGCCCGGACATAGGAACTCATACAGGAGATTTCAAAATGGCGATTACGAGAAGAGACGCATTGAAGACCGCGTCGTTGGCCGCGGGTGGTTTGGCTTTGGAAACGGCACTGAATGGCAAACTGGCGGCGGCGGCATCCGGATGTAACGCTCAGAATTGTTCCAGCAACGCTTACGCTGCGGCTTATCGGCAAAACACGTATTTCGAACAATTGCCCACGTATTGCCCGAACACGGAACAAGTGGGGAACGACGAGATGCGAATTACATTTCTGGGCACGTCGTGCCTTCCCGCCGTCATGCAGGAGGAAAACAGCATTTTCGTGGAGCTTGGCAGCGGCGAGAAGTTCATCTTCGATTGCGGTAGCGGGGTCGCCAGCAAGTATTCGGCGATGGATATCCCATACTCTTCCATGGACAAGATTTTCCTTACGCACCTTCACGCCGACCACACCAGCGATCTGATGAACATTTACTGTTTCGGTCCGTCGCAAGATCGGAAGACGCCCCTGTATGTTTGGGGACCGGGTCCGTCGGGGCTGTCGGACCCCGAGAACACTCAGCCGGTGGATGACGGTACGAAGAACTTTTGCTCGTGCCTGTGGAACTATGCGCGGTGGCATCGAAACAGCTTCAGCTTTCTCTCGACCGGGCTGACGGACTATGAACCTCCCTCGTGGGACCACAGTGGCTGCAAGGACGGCTACGATATCGTCCCGTTCGAACTAAACTGGCGGTTGAATCCGGGCGTCGCTTATCCTCCGGGCGCCAGCTACGACGACCCGACCCTGGATGTTGTCATCGTTCATTTTCCCGCGGTTCACGACAGGCAAGGCGCGATCAGCTACAAGCTGGAATGGCGGAGTCGCGGCCTGTCCATGCTGTTTACCGGGGACACCCTGCCGAACTACTACGTCGGGGACAACGCCTACATGACCTTTAACGGCAAGAAACAGGGCGTGGATGTGCTGATCCACGAGATGGTGGTGCCTCCTGCCGTGTGGGCGTTCATCTGTACCGGCATTAATCCGCCGCCGGACATGGCCATCCACCAGGCCGACGAGATTCAGAAGTGTTCGCATACGCCGCAGTTGGCGTTCGGCTACATTCTTAATCACCTGGAGTACAAACCGCGGCTCGCCGTTGGAACTCACTTCCAGGCGACCGATGCTACGGTGAATGCTGCCTTGAACGACATACTCTCCTGGTATAACGGAAATCCTGACATCCTAAAGGGAAATGTCCTTGTCGCTTCGGATCTGCTGATGTTGAACGTGACGCAAAATGGAATTCGCCGGCGCAGAGGTTCGATCACCGGCTTCGCCTACGCTCCAACCTTGCCGCCGCAGATTCTCAACCCGGACTTGGCTCCGGCTAAGTACTCGAGCATCTATGCGCAACTCGATCCCAATCGGGCTGTGATTCCCTGGGGTGTCTGGAATAATCCCCCAAAGAAGATGAAGTAGCTACGACTGCTGAGGGGCCTTCGTCGATCCCAGGCCCCCGCTTCCCCGCACCCGATTGGCTTAACCTCGCCATTTACACTCAAACCCCAGAGACATCAGTGTGTGTCCGGCAAACCGAGCCTTGCGAACACCATCCGTAAAATCGAGTACAAGCTATTACAATTCAGGCATTAGCCATCATGCTCAGCGAAGTCACCCGCGCTGCTCCTGCGATCTCCAGTCCGACTACGGCGCTGATCTACGACGATTGGTATCCCGCGATCCGCGCCACACAGATTTCCGGCAAGAGGATGGCGAAAGCCATGCTCCTGGAAATTCCGTTGGTCCTGGGCCGCACGGCTGCCGGCCGCTACTTCGCCATGCGCGACGCCTGCCCGCATCGCGGCATTCCGCTCTCCTATGGCTGGTTCGACGGCCAGCGCGTCACCTGCAAGTATCATGGCTGGGCATTCGAGCCAGTCTCGGGACAATGCCAGGAGATCCCCTCGCTCACCGCACAGGATTCGCTCGATCCCTGCCGCATCTACGCCAGCGCGTTCCCGTGCGAAGAGCGCGATGGTCACGTTTGGGTCTACATCCCACAGAGTGGTAGGGGAAAGGTGCGCGTCGACGATGTGTCGCAGCTTCCGCCCGTCCCCGAGGTCCCGAAGTTCAGCAGGCGCTTTCGCTCGGCCTATCTCACGGCGGAGCTGCCCTGCAACATCGATCACGGCATCATCGGACTGATGGATCCGGCGCATGGGCCGTTTGTGCATCAGGCGTGGTGGTGGCGATCGCGAGCCAGCATCCACGAAAAAGAAAAGCATTTCGAGCCCATCGAGAACGGCTTCCGCATGACGGCGCACCAGCCGTCGGCCAACAGCGCGCCCTACAAGCTGCTCGGGGTATATGGCGAGCCGATCACCACCACGATCGACTTCGTCCTGCCTAACCGGCGATACGAAATCATTCGCGCGGGCGATAAATGGTTCGCCAGCCTGACCACGGTAACGCCCACCATCGAAAACCACTGCCGCATCGACGTGTGCGCGGCATGGAATGTATTTCTCAACGTGCCGTTTCTAACTCCCATTGCCAAGTTCTTCGGGCGCCGCTTTGTCGCCCAAGACCAACTCACCATGATCCAGCAGGCGGAAGGGCTGATGTACAACCCCAGCCTGATGCTGATTGACGATGCTGACCGTCCCGCCAAGTGGTATTTCGCGCTGAAGCAAGCACGGCTGGAATCGCAGGCCCGCGGCGAGCCCATGCGCCATCCTATGGACGGCGCCGTCACCTTGCATTGGAGAAGCTGAAAGGAAGCAATTAGCAACCAGCAATTAGCGCCCAGACATTGTTAGCCAAGTACCCGCAGTGCGTAATGGAACAATGCAGATCGCGTGGCAGCTCCGATCACGGCTAGGCATTTTCGCGCTCGCCCTGCTGCTTGGCGCCGCAGTGGGAATTTTCGTCCTCTATCCCGCCAACGATTTCGTTTACTACCGCGAGTACCAGCCGGCAAACCTTACGGCAGCAGACTTCATGCTCAGCCAGATGCACCGCTCGCTGCGCGGCCAGACCCCGGAGAAGACCGCGTTCTATGCGCTCGTTGGGGCAATCCTGAGCGTCGGTGGCGCGGCGTTGTATTCCAGCATGCAACGCCGTTCGCAACGCATCGAGCAGCTCAGTGCGGCGCTGGGCGGCGATCTTCGCACGCTCATCGCGCAAGGCGAAAGCGCTAACCTCGAATTTAAGTCTTCCTTCCGCTGGGACCTGCGGGAGAACAAAGCAAATCGCGCATTGGAGGGCGTGGTGCTGAAGACCATTGCAGGCTACATGAACGGCAACGGCGGGACGCTGTTGATCGGCGTTGCCGATGACGGCAGCATCGTCGGCCTCCAACACGACTACCCGACCCTGAAGAAACCCGATCGCGACGGCTTCGAGCAGGCGCTCATGACGGCGATCGCGACCAAGCTTGGCGGCGACGCTTGCCGCAATGTGCAGATTATCTTTCATTCGCTTGATGGCAAGGAAGTCTGCCGTGTGATGGTCGCTCCCACGCGAAGGCCGATCTACATGAAAGAAGGCGACGCTCCCCGTCTCTTCGTGCGTACCGGCGTAAGTACGCGCGAGCTCAACGTACAGGAAGCCGTGAACTATACCTCTGAGCGTTGGCCGAAGTAGGAAAACCAGCACTCAGCAATTAGACTCTGATTAAGCCCGGTTTTTGAAAGGGACGGTCTTCAGACCGTCCGTGAAGTCGCATTTTGTGATGGCGGCTTTAGCCGCTGAGGGGCTTAATCAGAGTTTTCTTTAGCAATTAGCACTTGGCACTTAGTCGCTGCCTGCTTTCGAGAATGCTTTGACTAATTGCTAAATGCTAAGTGCTAAGGAGGCTCTGATTAAGCCCGGTTTTTGAAAGGGCACGGCTTCAGCCGTGCCGGAAGTTCAGCAAAATCAGTGCGGGCTTTAGCCCCTGAGGCAGACCGATCCACTTGTTCAGATCTCCGTAAATGCTAAGTGCTTTTTCCTTGAGCCCGAAATCTTCCGCTCCGGTGTCTATGCAGATAACTACAACGGAGGACCAGGGCCATGTTCGAAGACAGCCTTGTAGAATCGAGCGGCAGATTGGGCCGATGCAGTTCGTGGGCGACTGCAGCTTCTTTCACGTTACAGAGCGCGCTGGCTGGTTTTGTGCTGCTGCTGTCGCTACTCTACACTGATGCCCTTCCCATTCGTAGTTTGATCAGCACCGTGGAAACGCCGCCGCCACCGGCGCAAACCGCACTCGCAATTCACACCGTGAAGCTGGCGCGAGCGCCAAGTGACTTCGAACACGGGATACTGATCGTGCCACAACAAATCCCGAAATCGGTCGCGATCATCCGTGATCAGCAGCCGGTCGCCGAATCCAATTCATTTGCGTCGCATGACGTGATCGGCGCACTACCAAATACGTCTGCCAACAATCCGGTGACCGAGTTGCTGCGAGAAGCGCCGAGACCCATGCCTCGAGCGGAGGCGCCGAAAGTTCGTGTCTCTTCCGGCGTTGCGCAAGGACTATTAGTCCGGCAGGTCAAGCCACAGTATCCGCAGCTTGCCCTGCGGGCGAGAATTCAAGGCACCGTCGTCCTGCAAGCGGTGATCGGAAAGGACGGGGCAGTACAGGACCTGCGCGTCGTGAGCGGGCATCCCCTGCTGACCACGGCGGCCATCGAAGCCGTGAAGCAATGGCGCTATCGGCCGTATTACCTGAACGACGAGCCGGTCGCGGTGGACACTCAAATCAACGTGAGCTTCACGCTCGGGAGTGAGTAGCGCTGTCGGTAGTGCGGGCCTTTACAGGGTCTCGTCGAGTGGTGTCGCCGCTGCCGCGGCTCGGTTCTTTTCCCACTCACACCCGGCGCTTACCAGGCTGTTACGAAGCTGTGCCGTCCCCGAGGGACTCGAAGAAATCTTTCCACTTCACCCAGCACTCCGGCTTCGCCTCCGTGCTGGGCTGTCATGCACGCGCCTGCGGCGCTCTGTTTCAAGTGGTTTGTTCCACCCATGCAGCGAGCAGCCGAGCTTCGTAACAGCCTCTTACGCGCGGGACTAACGCCATCCCGCCGCTGCGCGGCTGTTTCCGCTGCAATCCTGGCTGTTTTTCCGACCGCGCAGATTAGGCCCGCCTCGCAAGCTCCAATGCTGGAAACGTCGGGGCTCAAGCCCCGGCATCACTTCTATCGTTCCTGGGACGCAGGCCTAAAGAACTGCTCTACCCTTACAGCTCGTCCCAGAAGCGCTCGCTCAAGTATTTATCGGCGCCGTCGCAGAGGATGCACACGATCATGGCACCGGGATGGTCGCGCGCGATCCGCAGCGATCCCACGACCGCCGCGCCGGCGGAGATGCCGACCAGCAATCCCTCCTCGCGTGCCAGCCGCTTGACCATGGCGTGCGCGTCTTCCGTGCTGATCTCGAGATTCATGTCCGCCAATGTGGGATCGTAAATTTCCGGCACAATCGACGTGGCCATGTGCTTCGCGCCCTCGATGCCATGGAAGGGTGAGTCCGGCTGGAGCGAGATGCATTGAATCTCGGGATTCAACTCACGCAAGCGCCGCGTGGTTCCCACGAATGTCCCCGACGTGCCCAGCATAGCCACGAAATGGGTGAGCTGGCCGCGTGTCTGCCGCCAAATTTCATTCGCGGTGCAGCAATAGTGGGCCTGCCAGTTAGCGTGGTTGGAATACTGATCGGCGTAGAAGTATTTCTCCGGCTCGGCCGCGGCCATCTCCCGCGCTTTCCGTATGGCCCCGTCGGAGCCCTCGCCGGGATCGGTGTAGATGACCTCCGCACCATAGGCGTTGAGGATGCGCTTGCGTTCCGGCGAGACATTGCTGGGCATGCAAAGGGTCACGCCGAATCCGCAGGCCGCGCCCAGCATGGCATACGAGATTCCGGTATTGCCGCTGGTGGCATCGAGCAGGCGCTGTCTCGAGCCGAGATCGCCCGAGCGGAACGCCTCTTCGACGATTTTGCCGGCTGCACGGTCTTTGACCGAGCCCGCGGGATTCAGCCACTCGGCCTTGCCCAGGATGGTGGCACCGGACACGTCCGTGCATACGCGACGCAGTTGCAGCAGTGGTGTATTCCCAATCCTTTTCAGGACTGCACGGGCCGATTCTGGGATATAGACCGAACTCTTCATCGACTTTTATTGCGGCGCGGGTTGCCCTTGCCACCGGCAGTGTGCGAAAGTGTCAGCTTCGAGTAACATCAAGATTGCTGACAAACTCGCGGCCACAGGCAACGCGCAGTGCAGGCAAGATATCGCATTCGATGCGCGGAGGGGCTGTGCCGGTTCCGAGGTGTGCCGCTAGGAAAGCTGGTAAGCGGAATGACGAAAACAATTAAGAAAAGATCGTTTCAGGACGCGGTGCAATGGTTTCGCGACCACGGCTTCACCGTCCTGGAAGCGCCCGGCGCGGCGGACCGCTTCTTTATAAGCAAGTACCACGTGTCCGCGGCAATCGAGCCCGCCGACGATGGCCAAGTCAAGATGTTCGCCTATCCCGGATACCTGATTAACGGCGAGATCTCCAAGCTGGTGGACGAGGGTTACCAGAAGGTTCTGAAGACTTCCAAGGGGATCTATCCCGCCACGGCCGATCACCTGAAGGCGCTGCACCAATTCAGCGAAGAACTGAAAGAAGGCACCGGCGGCATCAGCCTGTACAACGAGAGTCTCGGCACGGTGAGCGAGGCCTACATGTACGACCGCGTGCGTGATCGTGACCTGCCGGTTGCGGAGCGTCCCCAGCGGCCCTGGCAAAAGCCCGCACCGGCCAAGCGGCGCGCCTGACGCGATGGCCAACCCTCCGCATTTGGTTGTAAGACGGTTACTACAAATAGTTGTACGCCCTCTGTAAACCCTCCGCTTCCCTTCCGTATCCAACGCTAGCAGGACGGGATTCCGGTTCCGTCCGCAGGTTTGTCTCCAGGGAGGAAATACAAAAGGTATGAAGCGCATCGGGATCCTGTTTGGATTGTTCCTGCTCAGCGCATGCATCATGTGGGCGCAGGACAATAGCGGAAATTCTAGTAGTAATGCGAATAACGGCAACAGCAACGCCGCACAAAGTCAGACAACGACCACCAGCACGACTACCACGACCACCAACAACGCCAACGATACTGCCAACACGAACGATAATGGGACGCAGAGTGGCGCGAACGACGACACGGCGCAGAATCAGTCCGACCAGCCCGGTCAGACCGAGTCGTATTCGCAGCAGCAGAAGGCGGAACAGGACGCGCGGAAAAATGCTGCTGTCCAGGACGAGAACGCCGCCGACGCTCACAAAGCTGCGGCCAAAGACGCCTCGACAAAGGAGGGTGCTGATCGTCAAAAGGCGCTGGCGAGGATGGACGACGCCGCCAAAGACCTTGATCAGCTCCTGGCCGCACCCGACAAGGGGATTCCGGATTCAGTTTTCACCAAGGCGAAATGCGTAGCCGTGATTCCGTCGATGATCAAAGGCGGGTTTGTCTTCGGCGCCGAGCATGGCCGCGGAATCGCTTCGTGCCGTCTGCCGAACGGCCGCTGGAGCGCTCCTGCGTTCTTCGAGATGACGGGCGGAAGCTGGGGCGCGCAGATTGGCGCTGAGGGCGTGGACCTGGTGATGCTGATCATGAACCAGAACGGCATGAACCAGCTCCTGAGCTCGAAGTGGAAGCTGGGCGCCAATGCCAGCGCCGCGGCCGGCCCAGTAGGACGGCAGGCTGCCGCTGACACGAACTTGAAGCTCAACACCGAGATCCTGACCTACTCGCGATCACGCGGACTGTTCGCCGGAGCAACCATCAATGGCGCCAACATCAAAGAGGATGACGACGCAATGCGCGGCTATTACGGACGGACGGTAGGCTTTCGCTCTGTGCTTATCGGGCAGGTGAAAGATCCCTACCCGCATGACGTGTTCCTGGCCACGCTGCATAAAAACCGCGCCGAGGTGAGCAACGCTCAGGCGCACTGATCAGCTAACCTGGTAGAAGATGAGGCGCGCCCAATCGGTGCGCCTCTTCTGTTTTCGAGGTGTGAACTTAGGGAAGCTCGACTTCTGCGGCCGTGTCCGCTACGGAATGGCTGCGCAGGATCCCGCTGCCCACGACGACGGCGCAGAGCAGCAGCAGTACGCGAACGATATTGGCGTGCAGCACGGGATCGCCCAGCACGATCCTCACCAGCCCGAAGGCGGCACTCCCTGCACAGAGGGCGAAGTAAAGCTTCTCGCGTGTGCAAGCCGAGTAGCACAGGAGAACTACTAACACGGTGGTCACAACCAGGTAGATTGCGAGCAGAACCATTCCCGCCATTGCCCTCTGGCCGCGCAAGCTCAGAGGCAGAGCGTGCGAAATCGCCAGTTGGACAGCCGCTACTCCCAGGAAAAATATGGAATGAATCAGCGCGATAATGGCACGCTTGCGGTCGTTGATGATGGCGAAGCGGTCCATGTTGAGGCGTTTTGCCGACGTCTGAGCCCGCAGCCGAAATCCCGAAGCCGTAGCGAGGGAACTCATGCCTAAGTGTGCCGCGACGAGCGCACTGATGGCTGTGATGAAAGTCACAAAGGGCAGCAGTTAGCACTGAGCAGTTAGCACTGAGGGAGGCTCTGATTAAGCCCCAGTTTTTGAAAGGGCACGGCTTCAGCCGTGCCGGAAGTTCAGCAAAATCAATGCGGGCTTTAGCCCCTGAGGCCGAACCGATCCACTTGTTCGGAGTCTCCTTAGCACTTAGCAGTTAGCACTGAGGAAAACTCTGATTAAGTCCCTCAGCGGCTAAAGCCGCCATCAAAAAAATGCGAATTCACGGACGGTCTGAAGACCGTCCCTTTCAAAACCGGACTTAATCGGAGTTTCCTTAGCACTTAGCAGTTAGCACTGAGCCCTTGGCATTTGGCTCTTACGGCTAACACGTGGATGCGGGCAGAATGCTCTGCGCAGGCCCGGGTTTGGCTAAATGCTAAATGCTACGTGCCAAATGCTAATTGCTCGCTCGCATACAATGTCACTGGCGCTATGACTACTGCAGACGTTGTCATTATCGGCGGGGGGATCGTGGGCGCCAGCGTCGCCTGGCACCTGACGGAATTGGGTTACCGCAAGGTGCTGATCGTCGAGCGCGAACCCCACCAGGGCAAAGGTTCGACCGGTAAGAGCATGGGCGGCGTGCGGGCCCAGTTTGCCACCAAGCCGAACATTCAAATGTCGCTGTATTCGATCCCGTTCTACGCCGGTTTCGAAGAGCGGCTGGGACATCCCTCCGGCTACCGCGCTCAGGGATACCTGTTTGTTGCCACCCTCCCCAAGCACCTCGAATATCTGGAAACCAACCAGCATTTACAGAAGTCGCTTGGCTTAACCCGGGCGCACATGGTGAGCTGCGAAGAGATCGCCGCCATGATCCCGCAGTTGCGCTGCGACGACGTGCTGGGCGGCAGCTTCTGCCCCAGCGACGGCTTCGTCGATCCCTACAGCGTGATGGTGGGCTTCACGGCGCGCGCCTGCGAACAGGGCGCTACCATCTGGCGCGCCACCGAAGTCACGGCCGTAAAGCAGGACGGCGCGGGCATCAGCGGCGTTGAGACCACACGTGGGCCGGTCGGCACGCGCGTGGTTGTGAATGCCGGCGGGCCCTGGGCTGCCAATGTGGCGGCGCTGGCCGGCATCGCCCTACCCGTCGAGCCCCTGCGGCGCATGCTGGTTCCCACCGAGCCGTTCGACGGTGTCTCGCATGAGCTGCCGATGGTGGTGGACATGACGACGGGCTTCCATTTCCGGCCGGAAAGCCTCGGCTTTCTGCTCGCCTGGAATGATCCGCAAGAGAAGACCAGCTTCAACACCAACTTCGACCCGGCGTTCATTGAGAAGGTGCTGACGCTCGCCGCCGATCGTGTGCCCTGCTTCGAGAACCTCGCCGTCAATCCCAAGCGCGCCTGGGCGGGGCTGTACGAGATGTCGCCCGATCATCACGCGATCATCGGTCCCGTACCGGAGCTGAACGGTTTTTTCTGCGCCAATGGATTCAGCGGGCACGGCGCGATGCACGCACCCGCCACAGGCAGAATGGTGGCCGACTTGATTGTTCACGGCAGGACCACCGTGGTGGACGACGTTCAGGTACTCAGCCCCGCGCGCTTCGCCAAAGGCGAGTTGCTGCATGAGACCGCGGTGCTTTAGACGCTATCGATGGGAGCGAAATCGCAATACGCGACACGCAAGGCGTCGGGTGACGATATTGGCGTAATCGTCGCCCTGATCAATCGCGCCTTTGCCGTCGAGAAGTTCTTCAAGAGCGGCGATCGCACCGATTCCGAGCAGGTACGGCAAATGATGGAGGACGGCAGATTCCTGCTGCTGACCGATAAAACGGCGCTGGTAGCGTGTGTCTGGGTACGGATTACGGGTGAGCGTGGGTATGTTGGCACCCTGTCCGTCGATCCGGAGCGGCAGCGGTTAGGACTCGGCGCCCGCATGATGCGTGAGGCCGAGGATTATTTGCGCGCGGCCGGCTGCAATGTGGTCGACATACGAATCGTCAACGTGAGGCCGGAGCTGCGGGAGCTTTATCACAAGTTCGGCTTTGTCGAAACTGGGACCGAGTCGGCCGAGGTGATCCGCAGCGCCACGCGTCCAGTTCACTTCATTACTATGTCGAAGGAGCTGTAGTCCGGAACCGGACAACTTGAACGAAAATCTTACCCGTAAGAAAAAGAAGCAAATCTTACTGGTAAGACGATCTTACTGGTAAGAAAATGAAATTTTCCGCTATTACGCTCAAGCACACCGACCTGGAAGTCTCCCGCTTTTGCTTTGGCACAATGACCTTCGGCAAGCCGCTTGACCAGACCGGCGCGACGCAACTCGTCAACCGCTGTCTCGATGCCGGAATCAACTTCTTCGACACGGCCAACGTGTATCAGAAGGGCGTCGCCGAAACCATGCTGGGCCACGCCATCAAAGGCAAGCGCGACCGGCTCATCATCGCCAGCAAGGTTCACGGCAAGATGGGCGACGAGCCTGACCAGCAGGGGCTCTCGCGCAAGGCCATCCTGCGCGCCATTGACGAAAGCCTGCAGCGGCTGGGCACTGATTATCTCGACATCTACTACTTTCACATGCCCGATTGGAATGTGCGGATCGAAGAGTCGATGGAAGCGATGGAATCGCTGGTGAAACAGGGCAAGGTGCGCTATCCGGCGCAATCGAACTTCGCCAGTTGGCAAATAGTCGAGATGCTGTGGATCGCGAAAGACCGCGGCTGGCACGCGCCCTACGTTTCGCAGCCGATGTACAACCTACTGGCGCGCGGCATCGAGCAGGAGTTCCTGCCCATGTGCCAGGAGTTCGGCGTCCCGAACGTCGTCTATAACCCGCTAGCGGGCGGGCTGCTCACCGGCAAGCACAAGCAGGAGAACATCACGCCGGGCACGCGCTTCGACAGCAACAAGATGTATCAGGAGCGCTACTGGCACGAGCAGCAATTCCGCGCCGTCGAGCAGCTACGCAAAATCGCAAAGGACGCAGGACGCTCGCTGGTGAGCCTGGCGCTGAACTGGCTGCTGCATCACACCGCGACCGATTGCATCATCCTCGGCGCGTCGCGCATGGAGCAGTTGAACGAGAACCTGGCGACCCTCGACGACGGCCCGCTCAGCGACGACGTGCTGAAGGCCTGCGACGGGGTCTGGCGCAACCTGCGCGGCCCAATGCCGTATTACAACCGGTAGCCGAAACCCACGAGAATGAGGCGTCGAGCATGAAGGAGCGAATTCTGCTGATCTTCTGGGCAGTTGGTACCGGAGGTGCAGTCCTGTGGACGTGCTTTTGGACGTGGGGGTTCTTTTACGGACTGCGGCAACACTGGGCCCACATCTACATAGCTTTAATAGCTGCGCTCTTGGGAGGATGGCTGACAAGAGCGGGCTCCAAAGGCCTACCGCGAAGAAAAGAACGTCCTGTGATGACTGCCCTGGATTGATGATCTATGAACGAGCCGCGAAGCGGCGACTGCGATGTGAGTCCGGGGCGCAAGCCTCGGGAAGGCAAAGCAAAAAGGGGATGAGCCGCGGCAGCGGCGGACACTTCATGACGCCTTCGACAAGGCGAGCTTCACATTGGCAGGCAGCCGCAGCGCGACGAAGTATTCGGCAGGATACAAATAGTCCTCGCCCGATTCGTCGATCACGCGCACGAGATTGTGCTTCGCAGCGACCGCATCCCGCACAAGCAGGTACAGCTTCCGTCGCTCCAGAGACGCGGGGTGATCGTCGTTCCGGACACACAGGAGGAACCGTTCGCTTCTATTTTTCCGCGACGATCCGTTTGATTTTTGAATTCTTTTTTGCCGATGCCATGCTTCATACCAATGTAACTCCGCCTTGAGGAGCGCGCCATCGCTAAGCTTGATCGGCGCAACACCCTTCATCTTTCGCCAAGAGCCGCGACCGTAGGTCCTCCGCAATCGCTTGCGTTCGCGGACTCCCGCACCGGCCGCAATCACCTCGACGTCGCCGATCTCGCCTACGGTTTCGAAATGCACGCGGGAATTGTAACTGGCAATTCTTTGCACCGGCCCTACTTCATTGCAACCCCTTGCCGCCTATGCTACTTTCGAGATGATCCGAGGTACGCCTTGCGCACACAAGTGCCGTCTGGGCTGAACCGCAAAGAGGCCGAGATCTATGCCCGCCTCGATCCCGAGCGGTTGCCCCACCACATCGCCATTATCATGGACGGCAATGGCCGCTGGGCCAAGCGCCGCCATCTGCCGCGCATCGCGGGACATCGCTCCGGCGTGGCCGCCGTCCGCTCCACCACGGAGACGGCCGCGCGCATCGGCATCCCCGCGCTCACGCTGTACTCATTCTCCGCGGAAAACTGGAAGCGGCCCAAAGGCGAAGTTGAATTCCTGATGAACCTGCTGCGCCGCTACCTGAAGATGGAGCTGCCCACGCTGATGGAGAACAACATCCGGCTGCAATATATCGGCCGCCAGCATGAGCTGCCGCAGGAGGTGCAGGAGCGCATGTCGTGGGCGCGCGAGATGACCGAGCGCAACACCGGCATGGTGCTGACGCTGGCGCTCAATTACGGCTCGCGCACCGAGCTGGTGGACTGCTTCAACGCGCTGGTGAATGAGGCATCGCGCAATGGCGGCATCGAGCACCTGAAGATCGACGAGCGCTCCATCGCGCGCCATCTCTACACCGACGGCCTGCCCGAGCTGGACCTCGTCATCCGCACCTCGGGCGAGATGCGGTTGTCGAACTTCCTGTTGTGGCAGGTGGCCTACGCCGAGATCTACGTCACCGAGACGCTGTGGCCCGACTTCCGCGGTACCCAGTTACTGGAAGCCATCGAGGCTTTCCAGAAGCGTGAGCGCCGCTTCGGCGGCCTGGTGGAAAATAACGGACACCTTTCGTGAAGCGCGTCCTCACCGCGGTCATTCTGATTCCCCTCGTTGTGCTGGCGCTCTTCCGGGCGCCGCTGTGGCTGTTCACGGTGCTGGTGCTGGGCGTGGCCCTGCTGGCAGCAAAGGAGTATTTCGACATCGCGGAGAAGACGGGATACAGGCCGATGAGAGGCTTGGGCTACATCTTTCTGTTTTCTATTTTCATGGTGAGCTACGTCGGAGGCAAGCTGTTCATGGACGTGCATCATCCTCAGCAGCCCGTGCCCGTGGAGACGGCGGCAAGCATCGCGGTGCTCCTCATTGTTTTTTCCCCGTTCATTCTTCTGATTGCCGGCATGTCGCGCGACCCCCTGTCGCAAGCCCTCTCGGATTGCGCTTCGTCATTCCTGTTGCTTCCTTATGTTGGGGCGTCGCTGGCGTCGATTGTCCTGGTGCGCTCTGGCAGCAACGGAGCCCTGTTCCTGTTGGTTCTCATGCTACTGGTATGGGCCGGAGACATTGCGGCCTATTATGTAGGCCGCGCGATTGGAAAGAACAAGCTTGCGCCGCGCATCAGCCCAGGCAAGACCTGGGAGGGCGCAATCGCATCCGCGATCGGGGCTACGCTGGTCGCACTTTTGCTCCTTCATAACCTGCAGGTCATTTACGATTTTTTCGCTCGGATCCACCTGATCTATCCGACATCGGGAACGGTACTGAGCACCATGACGGCTTCGCTCACTCCAGTGTCGATTGCGATTGCCTTTGCCGTTTGCGTGAATGTCGCGGCACAGTTCGGCGATCTCGCCGAATCCATGTTGAAGCGCGGTGCAGGGCTTAAGGATTCGGGAGCGTTGCTGCCCGGACACGGTGGTGTGCTCGACAGGATTGATGCGCTTCTGTTCGCGTTCCCGGTGGGCTGGCTGTTCTATTTCACCGTGCTCGGCAGGTATTTTCGGGCAGTGGCGAAAGCGTGAGAGTGCATGCGCAGCAGCCCGAAGGTAGCCTCGCGTGAGAGCGGCGGGTTCGCGTGTGAGAGGCCCCTTCAGGGGGCGACACGGTTTTATGTGCCGTCCCTGAGGGACTCACGTCATCGAGAGAACCGACCATTACCCAGAGCTTCCGCTCTGGGCTATAACACCGGTTGCGCGAGTGTCACGCGGAACACAACCGATGGACAATTCCTTGTGTCATGCGACTTTGTAGCCCAGCGCGGAAGCGCTGGATATCGAGCTCACGTCAGAATTGCTGTCGCTAACCCAGCACTCACAGCCTGCCCTGAGTGCAGTCGAAGGGTGCTGGGCATAGCCTGCCCCGAGCGCAGCCGAGGGGATTGTGGCGCCCTGCGGACTCTCGTTTTCGCGTATCACGCGCGTTTTCGTTAGCGCGTCATGCGGATGCGCTGCGGTCGAACAGCAGGTCCCTCCACTCGGGCTGAAGCCCTCGGTCGGGATGACAAATCATGAGAGGAGCGCGCTGGCGGCACGGCTTGAAGCCGTGCTGACCCGAGGCGTGTGTTGCGTAGGACGGGACTACGACTGTGTCGCGCTGCGGGCTTTGACCCTCGCTGATGCACCCTCTATCCGCATGCTCATGGGATACTACATTGAGCACGTATGAAACGCATCGCCATCCTCGGCTCGACCGGCTCCATCGGCCGCAGCACGCTTAGCATCGTCGAGAGCTTTCCGGAGCGCTTCTCGGTGGTCTCGATGGCGGCGGGCAACAACATCGAACTTGCCTTTGAGCAGGCGCGGCGCTGGTGTCCACAGGTGCTCTCGATGGCGACCGCCGGCGCTGCCGATCAACTTGCACAGAAACTGCGGAAGGCCGGGCTCGCGAACCAGACGGAAGTCGCGTACGGCTCCGCTGGCACGGTCCGGGTCTCCACGCATCCCGACGCCGACTTCGTCGTCAGCGCCATCGTCGGCGTTGCCGGACTGGAAGCCACCTACGAAGCCGTCAAAGCCGGCAAGACCGTCGGGCTTGCCAACAAGGAATGCCTCGTCGCCGCCGGCGACCTCATCACTGCCGAGGCCCGCCGCCAGGACAAGCCGCTGTTGCCCATCGACAGCGAGCACAATGCAATTCACCAATGCATGCGGGGCGGACGGCGCAACGAAGTCCATCGCATCTGGCTGACCGCCTCGGGCGGTCCATTTTTTCATACCCCGGCGAGCGCGTTCTCCAAAATTACGGTGGAGCAGGCGCTGAATCACCCCACCTGGAAGATGGGCAAGCGCATCACCATCGATTCAGCCACCCTGATGAACAAAGGCTTCGAGGTGATCGAGGCCTGCCGTCTCTTCGACCTGCCGGCTGATCACATCAGCGTGCTGATTCATCCCCAGAGCACGATCCACTCGATGGTCGAGTTCGTCGATGGCAGCTTGCTTGCTCAACTTTCCGTAACCGACATGCGGTTACCAATTCTCTACGCACTGACGTATCCTGATCGAATTCAGTTCGAGCTGCGCTACCCTGTACAGGAGCTGCGGCGGCTGGATTTTGCCCCTCCGGACTGCGACAAGTTCCCCTGCTTACGTTTGGCCTACGAAGCAGTCGAAGCGGGAGGAGCTAAGACAATCGCGCTGAACGCAGCCGACGAAGCAGCGGTTTCGGCATTCCTCGAGGGCAGCATTGGATTTCCCGACATTCCCGCTACAATAGAGGCGGTAGTCGGTGAAACGCCCGCCCGGATACCCGAATCTATACAAGACGTCCTCGAGACGGATGCCGACGCGCGGCGACGTGCGAAGGTGGTTGTCGAGCAATTGGCGCTCCCGCGAGCACTCAGCAATCAGCCCTCAGCATTCGGCCGATGAAGGTGGGTTCGGGCAGCTACTCGGATTTTGCAGCAACTCGCAAACGGCTGACTGCTGAACGCTGATTGTTTCAAGGTTTTTATGGAATCGTTCTTCATTGCGGTGGTTTCGATGGCCGTGGTGCTGGGATTCATGATCCTGATCCACGAGTTCGGCCATTATGCTGTCGCTAAGGCCTTTGGCGTTCGCGTCCTCACATTCTCCATCGGCTTCGGCAAGCGCCTATGGGGTTTTCGCCGCGGCGATACCGACTACCGCATCAGCGCGCTGCCGCTGGGCGGTTACGTGAAAATGGCGGGAGAGAACCCGCTCGAGGCGCGCACCGGCGAACCCGACGAATTCATGTCGCACCCGCGCTGGCAGCGCTTCGTGATCGCCATCGCCGGTCCGGCCATGAACATTCTGCTCGCCGTCGGATTGCTCACCATCGTGTTCATGATGCATTATGAGCGGCCTGAGTTCTTCGATCAGCCCGCGGTCATCGGCTGGGTACAGGACGACTCGCCCGCGCTCCAGGCAGGTATTCAGCAGGGCGACCGCATTGTGCGGATCGACGGCGAGCACAACCCGAGCTGGGAAGATGTGCTGCTGAAGCTCATAGAGAGCCCCAACCAGCCGGTCAGTCTCGCTCTCCAGCGCGGGAATGAGATACTCGAGAAACATGTCAAACCTGAACCTGGCATCAGTGACGATTTCGGCAATGTAGGCTGGGAGCCCCAACAGACGATTACGGTGGCCGAACTTGAGCCCAACATGCCGGCGATCAAGTCGGGTCTCGAAGTGAACGATCGTATCGTCGCCATCGACGGAAAACCCATACAGGCCCGGCTCGCTATCCGCCATTACTTACAGCAGACGCGCGGCAAGCCAGTCGACGTCACCGTCATCCGCAACGGAAAAGAACTGCACTTCACCATGACTCCCGTCCATAAGGAAGAGAGCGGCCAGAACGGCTATTGGCTCGGTTTTCTGATGTCGGGACCATCGACGCGGGTGGCGAAACTGTCGTTCCCCAAAGCGCTTAGCCAATCGCTGGAAGAAAACAAACGCTACTCGCTGCTGATTGTTGACCTGGTGCGCAAAATGCTTGAGCATCAGGCCTCGATCAAGCAGATGGAAGGCCCCATCGGAATTGCACGCGCCACGGGCGAAGCCGCGCGCCAGCCTGGCTGGACCCCGCTCATGGGGTTGACTGCGATGATTAGCCTGAACCTCGGCATCTTTAACCTGCTGCCGATTCCAATACTGGATGGCGGCATGATCCTGCTGCTGCTCATTGAGTCGACCATCCGCCGCGACATCAGCGTTCGCATTAAGGAACGGATTTACCAGACGGCCTTCGTTTTCCTGATTCTGTTCGCCGCGGTGGTCATTTACAACGACCTGATGAAGGCGCTGCCAGGGCTGGGGCAGCGCATGCCATAAAGGCAGCAATTAGTTGGACGCCGGCCTGCAGGCCGGCTCTTCCACCGACCGACTTAATCAGAGCCTCCCTAAGTGCCAACCGCTGCCTTTGGGCTTCGCCAGGAAGGAAATTCTGGCCTAATTCGGCGCGAGTGTACCCTCTTTGATTGCGGAGTTCCACAAAAAAATCTAGCCGTTCTAAACTAAGACGATTGAGGCTTGGGACGCGGGCTGCGGATGTCGCCCGGGGGGATGGCGAACGGGGTTTTCCGATCGGTGCAACCCTCTGCCGCAGCTCTCATCTCATTGAGAAATCCCATTTCTTAGCAGTCGTGTACGATGGCCACCAGGAGGAGTCGTGGTCTGTAGCGCTTGTGCATTCGAAAATCCCGCGAATATGCGCTTTTGCGGCATGTGCGGCATGCCGCTGCCGCAGCGGCCGATTACTGCGCCGGGCGCCCATAGCACACTGAGCTTCACCCGCGTCCCCTTGGATTCCCGCGCCGTGCGCAGCGCAAGCTCGCAGGAACGCGAAGCCGCATTGCTGGAAAATCCCGCCGCGACGACACGTCCCAACGGCGATGCGCCCAATCCTGCCCCGGCCCGTGCTGATACCACGCTGAATACGAGCAGCACCACGGAGCCGGTGCTGCCGCCTGCGCCGAAGGAGTTGGTACCGGACGTTCCGCTAGACGACTACGTCCGGAGTTTTCGTTATTTCCCGCCAAAGGACCCGGGCGAGGTTACCATGCGTGGAGACGCTCACGTTGCCGAGCGACCGGAGACTGGGAAGGAAGCGCCCACGCCCGCAGTTCCGGAGATTCCAAAGGAAGCGTGCCGCCCGGTGGTTGCGCCCGATGGCCCGCGCGTGAGTTCAAGCGTCGCAGAAGAAATCAAGCCGCCGCTCGGGGCTGCCCCGGGTGCCGGCGACGACGACCTCGACAGCCGTCTCGGGCTCGAACCGGAGTCGCCGATAGAGGCGCACATCGCCCGTCCGCGCTTTCTCGACGTGAATGAGCCCGCAAAGGAAACCAATGCCGAGTTGCCCGGGCCGATGGAGAGCGAGAACAGCGGCACAACTACGATCAGTGGGCCGTCGTTCCTGGGCCTGAGCGATCGCCCGCAGACCTTCGCGCAAGCCGTCGGCGTCGAAGAGGGAGAGTATGCGCCGCGCAACTATCATTGGAGAACATGGTTCGCATTGGCTGCGGCCCTGGTTCTGGTGGCTTTGGGAGTGCTGGAATGGCGTTCGCAAGTTCACCAGACCAACAACGGCCCGGTCGAGGTGATTCGCACCAAGCTGCACAAGCTAGGCCAGAGCGCGATGTCGCAAGTTACGGGCGAGCCTGCTCCCACCGGCAATGACAACGCCAAGCCGGAAATGCAGGTGCAGGAACAAGCTCCTGCGCCGGCGCAGGCTGCAACCGCGGGAGCGCAAAATGCCGGCGCCGAACCGACGCCGCCCGCCAGCCAGGCCGCGGGAAGTGCGGCGACAACCGTTCAGAGCGGCTCGCCGCCTGCGAGTACCCCGGCCGCCATGGATGCCAACCAGAAGAACTCCGCGTCCGCGAATGCTCCTGCTCCGAACAAGCCGCAAACCAAACGTCAGGCGGATGTAAACGCCACTCCGGATGAAGCTGCCAAGCCGGTCCCCGGCGCCGACGAGATGGTAAAAGCGAAGAACGCCAGCGACTCCGCGGCCGAGGCGGCATGGTTGTGGAAGGCTACGGCCAAGGGCAATCCTGATGCCCCGGTGCAATTGGCCGACATGTACGTCCAGGGCGACGGCGTTCCCCGCAGTTGCGAGCAGGCCATGGTGCTGCTAAAGACGGCGGCGGAAAAAGAAAACGCGCACGCACGCAACCGGCTGGCCTCGATGTATTCGACCGGAACCTGCGTTCCGCGTAACCGCGTGGAAGCCTATCGCTGGCTTAGTTCGGCGCTCACCGCCAATCCCAACAGCCAGTGGGCGCAGCAGAACCGCGACCTCATCTGGCAGCAGATGAGCCCCGACGAGCGCGCCGCAGCCCAGAGGTATCGGTAGGCAGTTTCGAGTTTCACGTTCCGAGTTGCAAGCGAAAAAAGCAACGTATTCGAGCATTTCTCGAAACTTGAAACTCGAAACTGCATTACAGCAGAAGTTTGCGCGCGATCGTTCCGGCCGCAGGGCAGAAAACGCCTACGCCCACAAAGGCCCATCCAATGCGATGCACATCGACTGGCGAGTCCGACGTTGCGTGCGGTAGAAAGATCAGCAGCATGATGCCGATGCCGATGGCCAGCGTACCGCCCACCTGCGCGCGCCGTCCCGGTTGACGATCAAATTGGCAGGGTTCCATGGATGTGCCGTTGGCAGAAGTCGATTACGGGTAAGGATAGCAGCTAGTGACCCCAGGCTGAACCCTCTTCTGCCCGCATCGATCACCAACCGACGGGCCCGGGACGTTGCTCAACGCTCCTTGATCCCTGCCTAAAGTATTTGCCGCATTTTAGCCAGATGGCGTATCATAACTAGCCAAGAGGCCAAACATGACGTCCGCTGCCATTGCCGATGCCCTGGGCGGCAAGAAAGTGTTGGGGCAAGCCGTCCGCAGCTATGCCGAACTGGCGGAACTGACCCGCCGGGGACTGCCGGCGGATTCGCTGACGGCGTTGGGAGAAAAGCTCGATCTCAATCAGGCTGCGCTATCGGCAAAAGTTGGCATTCCACCAAGGACCTTGACCCGCCGTTTGAGCCGGCATTCGCGCCTAACGGCGGCCGAATCGGACCGCACCGTCCGTCTGGCTCGCGTCTATGCCACTGCGGTCGAGATGATCGGCAATGAGGAGAAGGCGTCCCAATGGCTGCGCACCCCCAACCGAGCGCTGGCCGGCAAAGTTCCTCTCGATCAACTCGACACCGACCTCGGCGCAAAGGAAGTGGAGAACATCCTGGGACGCATCGCCTACGGCGTCTATAGCTGATGCAGCTGTGGAGAATTTGTCGCCAGACCCATGCGACCGGTGCCTTCTCCGGCGAGGGAGCGCGCCTTTACGGTGGTCGCTGGAACAGTCCCGGCGTCGGCGTGATCTATACTTCGCCTTCCCTGGCGCTGGCGGCGATTGAGACTTTTGTCCATCTCGAACCCGATCTCCAGCCCGACGATCTGGTTTCGATCCGGGGCGAGGTTCCTGAGGATGTCACGGTACAGCAGATTGAATTGCGATCGCTGCCTATGGATTGGTATGCGGCGAACCACGAGTCGCTTCGAGTTATCGGCGACCGCTGGGCGAGCGCCGGAAAGACACTTGCACTGCGCGTGCCTTCAGCCGCAATTCGCGGCGAGTGGAACATGTTGCTGAATCCAACGCACGCAGAGTTCGGGAAAATCCGCATCCGCAGGCCGGTACGGTTTGAGTTTGACCGGCGCATGTTCCGCGCGCGCTGACGATTACGCTTGCCCCCTGCACCCTGCCGC
>Ga0335079_10000492_pt1 | contig 45011 bp, 49 predicted proteins | sample Lox_Sample_33_FD_206719 | JGI IMG/M metagenome (GOLD analysis project Ga0335079, IMG submission 206719) | Soil microbial communities from Loxahatchee National Wildlife Refuge, Florida, United States - Lox_Sample_3.3 | ecosystem: Environmental > Terrestrial > Soil > Wetlands | place: USA...
GCGAGGCCCGGCACGGGGGATCGGAGCGCCACGTACAGCCGGCGCTCATTGGTGGAAGTGCTGAGGCGCTCGTCCTGGCCGCGGCCGGTTCCCGATGTGAGCGCCTGTTTGACTTCAGGTCGCTCCGCATGGTTGCCGAGCTGGGCCAGCGACGCGCGGTCGAACTCCGTATCCCCGCGCACGTGGCCGGCGGGATCGATCAGCGTGACCCGGTGGCCGATCAGCGCCCCCAGTCTGCGCGCGGCGTCTTCCCATGTAGTGCTATCGTGTGGCAGGAGCTCCGCGACGAGGCGGGCTTCACGCTCGAGTCCCTGCGCCATTTGATTTTCGATTCGCCCGCGGAGCAGCTGATCAGCGGCGAGGATCAGGCCCAGGACGGTTATCGCGAGGAGAAGGCTCGAGCCGAGGAACAGCCGGCCCGCGAGTTTCACGACCGCTTGCGCGAGGGCACGGGCGCCGCACCGGTGGCATTCAGGCGGTACCCGGCGCCGCGCACGGTCTCGATCACGTCACCCGCCGGTCCGAGCTTCTGTCGCAACCGCTGCACGTGCATGTCCACGGTGCGCGTTTGGATGTCAGGCTGTGCCTGCCATACGGTCTCAAGCAGCTGTGCCCGACTTTGCACGCGTCCCTGGCGCTCGATCAGCGTGCACAGCAAGCGGAATTCGGTGGCAGTGAGGTCGACGACGTCGCCGCTCACGGTGGCGCGATGGGCAGCCTTGTCGACGGCGATAGTCCCGGCGGTGACGAGTCCACCCGAAGCGACCGCGGGCGCGGCCAGGCGGCGCAGCACGGCGCGAACGCGGAGCACGAGCTCCTGGGGCGAGAACGGCTTCGGGAGGTAGTCGTCGGCGCCGAGCGAAAGCCCCTTGATGCGATCCGCCTCGTCCTTCCGCGCGGTCAGCACGATCACGCCAACATCTTTCGTCTCATCCCGCCGGCGCAGCTCGGCCAGCACTTCGTATCCCGAGATTCCAGGGAGCATGAGATCGAGCACGATCAGGTCGGGGCGCTCCTCGCGCGCGGCGCGCAACGCGTCGCGGCCGCTCGAAGCCGTACTCACGCGGTAGCCGTGCTTCGCGAGATGGTACGCGACGAGCGCGGTGATGTCGGGCTCATCATCCACCACGAGCACGCGTTGGGGAGCGCCCGCAGCGCTCACGGCCTGGATGCCGGTCCCCTCGTCGCTCACAGGTCGATTTTCCCGCCGCCGTCGCGCCGCGTGAGGCGCTGCACCGCGTCGCGTGCGGCGGCCTTCGCGCGCCGCGTCGCATCGGGATCACGGCGCAGCGTGATTACCATCCGATCGGCTTCGGCAGCAACCGAAGCCGCCACGACGTCGTCCGCGGTCGTGTGATCGGGCAGCATCCAGCGCGGGATCTCGAAATAGTGCGTGCCGTCCACCAGGACTACGGCGTGCTGTTCCTCGAAGCGATCGATGGTCAGGCGATACTCGCTCATACGGGACCTCCAACGCTCGACGGCGGTCAAGGTAGCGTCAGGAGTGCCGCATTGGCAATTTTCGCCCGTGAACGCCTCCGATTCGACCGTCCGAGTCTTCGTCAACGAGCGCGCGGTCGACGTGGCGCGCGGCGCGACCGTAGCGCAACTCGTCGAGACCTTCGATCGCGAGTTGGGAACGCTGGTCGCGGCCGCCGCCGCCTACGTGACCGACGGCACGGGTCGCACGGTGGATGCGGCCGACCCGGTGCACGAAGCGGGAGGGGTGTACCGCGTGATTGTGGGAGGACGCCGCGGCCCGCCGGCATTGACCAAGGAGATGCTGCGCCGCTGGCCCAAGGTCGAGCTGCACGTTCACCTCGATGGCTCGCTCCGTCCCGAGACCATGCTCGAGCTGGCACGGGCCCAGAACGTACGGCTGCCCGCCGACACACCCGACGCGTTGCGCCAGGCCCTGTGGGGGGGGCGTGCGACCAGTCTTGAAGATTACCTCACCCGTTACGACGTCACGCTGTCGATCATGCAGCGGGCTGACGCGCTCGAGCGCATCGCGCGCGAGTTCGTCATCGATGCGGCTCGGGAACATGTGCGCTACGTGGAAGTGCGGTACTCGCCGCTGTTGCATCGGCCCGCGCTGTCGCTCACCCAGGCGATCGAATCCGTGCTCCAGGGTCTCGCGCGGGGCGCACAGCAGTCGGGCAATTCGATTCGCTACGGCCTGATCGTCTGCGCGATTCGGACCCTGCCGCCCGCGACCGCCGATGAGCTGGTGGCCGCTGCAGTGCAGTACACAAACGCGGGGTTGGTCGGATTCGATCTCGCCGGCGCCGAACGCGGTCATCCGCCGGACCTGTTTCGCGCGGCGTTCGAGCGCGCGGCGCGGGGCGGGCTCCACACCACCTGTCACGCCGGCGAAGCGGCGGGGCCCGATTCGATTCGCGCGTCCCTCGATGTGTGTGGCGTCGAGCGCATCGGGCATGGCACCCATTTGGGCGAAGACGCGTCCCTCATGGAACGTGTTGTCGCGCGGGGGATTCCACTCGAGATGTGCCTCACGAGCAACGCGCACACTCACTCCGTCCCCTCGGTGGCAGCGCACCCGTTTGCCCGCTATCTGGCCGCGGGAGTTCGCGCGTGTCTCAACACCGACGGCCGCCTGGTCGATGGCGTCTCACTCACCGACGAGTACTTCCTGGCCCACAGCGTGCTCGGCGTGTCCGCAACCGACTTGAAGCGGACGATCCTCAATGCGGCGGAAAGCGCGTTCCTCCCCGAGTACGAGCGGGTCGCGCTCGTGTCGCGCATCGAAGCGGACTTGGAGCGGGTGTGAGCAGCGTGAGTCGGGTGGAAGCAGAGCGTGGGAGCGAGGCCGCGGCAACGGCGATCGAGCGCCACCTCGGACGACTCACGCCTCGGATCGCGCTGGTGCTCGGTTCCGGCCTCGGCACGCTGGCGGATGGGGTTCGCGACGCGGTCCGCATCCCGTATGGCGGTATTCCAGGATTCCCTGAGACCGGAATCGCGGGCCACGGGAGCGAGCTGGTCGCGGGAGAGCTCGGGAGCAAGAGCGTCATCGTGCAGCGTGGGCGATTTCACCTCTACGAGGGGCACCCCCCGTTCGTGGTTTCGCTGCCGGTGCGCACATTTCACCGGCTGGGCGTCCGGATCCTCATCGTGACCAACGCCGCCGGCGGCCTGCGCCCCACTTTTCAACCGGGCACACTCATGCTGATTGCTGACCACATCAATCTCATGTGGCGATCGCCCCTCGCCGGACCCGTCGTCCCCGGTGAGGAGCGATTTCCCGACATGAGCGATCCGTACGACCCGGCGCTGCGGCTCGCGGCGCGCGCCGCAGCGCTGCGCCATCACATGGCGCTCGAGGAGGGTGTGTACGCCGGACTGCTCGGTCCGTCCTATGAGACCCCGGCTGAGATCCGCATGCTCGCGCGCATGGGAGCGGATGCCGTCGGGATGTCCACGGTTCCCGAGGTGATCGTCGCGCGCGCGTGCGGAATGCGTGTGCTCGGTTTCTCGGTCATCACGAATCTCGCCGCCGGACTGTCGTCGCAGCCGCTATCGCATGAAGAAGTTTTGGCGACGGGAAAGCGTGCCGCGACTGATTTAGCCAGCCTGATCGAAGCGATCGTTCGCGCGTGGGACGGAGGGTGTGCTCAAACGAAGTGATTCAGCGGTCCCCGTCCTCCCTCAGGCCCAAGCCCCGGCGCCATTTCCAGCGCCCGGGTCACATAGCCGATTGCGTCCTCCACAGCGCGCTCGAGTCCCTTGTCGAGGGCGAGTCCGGCCGCTATCGCCGCCGAGAGTGTGCATCCGGTGCCGTGGGTCGATGTGGTGTGGATGCGCGGGTGGCTGAACCGCCGCGTCGCGCCCGGTGACACAAGAACATCAATCACCTGATCGCCCTCGAGGTGTCCGCCGGTGACCAGGGCCGCGCGGGCTCCGCATCTGACCAGCGCCTTTCCGGCCTGGACCATATGCTCGGGTCCGTGGATTTCGACTCGTGTCAGCGTTTGGGCCTCGGGAATGTTCGGGGTGACGAGCGACGCGAGCGGGACCAGGCGTTCGATGATCGCGGCTGCGGCGCCCGGCTCGAGCAGCAAGGCCCCCGACGTGGCTTGCAATACGGGGTCGAGCACGTAGCTCCGAAGGGCGTACTCCGCAAGCCGTTCGGCAACCGCCGTCACAATCTCCTGCGTTGCGAGCATTCCAGTCTTCGTCGCCTGCGGCGGGAAATCCCGCGCTACCGCCTCGAGTTGGCGTGCGACCAGGGCGGTGGAGACGGGCTCCGATGCCAGTACGCCGTGGCTGTCCTGGGCGGTTACCGCGGTAACGACGCTGGTCCCGTACACGCCGTGCTGGTGGAACGTCTTGAGATCGGCCTGAATTCCCGCGCCGCCGCTCGAATCCGACCCGGCGATGGTCAGGGCGACTTTCATGAGGTGGGTCGTGCTTGGCATATTCCCCCAGCCCGGCGACGTTTAATGCAGCGGGTTCCGACCGGTTTCCAAGCCACGAGGGTGGTCACCATCGCCAGTAATCTGCAGTCGACGCTCCGCGATCTTCAACGTCGCAAAGCGCGAGGCCGTCGGGGACTCGCGCTCGTGGAAGGGGTGCGCCTGGTCGAGGAGGCGCTGAACGCAGGCCTCAAGTTCAAGGGTGCGCTCGTCTCCGGGGAGCTCGAGCGGACCGCGCGTGGCACCGCGCTGCGCACCGAGCTCGAGGGCCACGCTGTCCCGATCGAGGAGATCTCAGTTCGCGCCCTGGGTGAGCTGGCCGACACCGATACTTCACAGGGCATCATCGCCGTCATAGAACCGAAAAAATGGACCGCCGACGAGCTCGCGCTTCAGACGCGGTCCGTGGTGCTCGTGATCGACGGCGTCCAGGATCCCGGCAACGTGGGGACGCTGATCCGTACGGCACACGCCCTGGGTGCGGCCGGTACGGTGGCGCTCCGGGGAACGGCTGATGTCGTGAGCCCGAAGGCGCTGCGAGCAGCCATGGGCGCAACCTTTCGCCACCCGGTAATCGTGCTCGATGACGCCGCTTTCATCACGTGGGCGCGGAAGAACGGACTCACGCTGTGGGCTGCGGCAGCCGACGGGGTCGCCCTGCACCGCGCCCTCGAGGGTGGAGGCAAGCGCGATGGTGGCGGCCGCGCCGCCGGGCCGATCGGTGTCATTGTGGGCAACGAGGGCGCCGGCATCCGGCCGCAATTGAATGCGCTCTCCACGACGCGTGTGGCGATTCCGCTGGCGCAGGGCGCCGAGTCGCTCAATGTCGCGGTAGCGGCCGGCATTCTCCTGTACGAGGTCATGCGTGGGCGGTGAGGGGCTGGTCGTGCTCGGCGCGGCACTGCTCGGACTGTGTCTCGGTAGCTTTCTCAACGTCTGCATCATCCGCCTGCCGCTCGAGCATTCATTGCTGCGGCCGCCATCTTCCTGTCCCAAGTGCGGCGCGCGGATCACGTGGCGCGACAACATTCCTGTGATTTCGTGGCTCCTGTTGCGGGGTCGGTGTCGCCGTTGCAGCGCGTCGATTTCGAAGCAGTATCCCATCATCGAAGCGAGCATCGGGGTGCTGTGGGTCGCCGCGGCGCTCTGGTATGGTCCCACACTCCAGGCCGTGCAAGCGGCCCTGCTCGGCACCATTCTCGTGGGCATCGCGATCACCGACGCGCGCCACTATCTCATCCCTGACGAGTACACCTGGGGCGGCCTTGTGCTGGGACTCGCGCTCTCACTCTCGGGCGGGGCGCAGGGCTTCCTTCAGGCGGTGCTCGGGGCGGCGACCGGATTCGGGCTCTTGTTTGTCGTGGCGCAACTGGGCCGGTGGGCATTCAAGGAAGAGGCGATGGGCGGCGGCGACATCAAGATGATGGCGATGGTCGGATCGTTCGTCGGGTGGAAGGGCGTGCTGCTCACGGTGTTTCTCGGTTCCCTGATCGGCAGCCTCGTATTCCTGCCGCTATCGCTCAAGCGTCGCCGACTCGTGCCCTTCGGGGTATTTCTCGCGGTGGGAGCCGCGGCGACCTTCGTCGCGGGCGATTCGGTGATTCAATGGTACCTCCAATTCCTGCGGAGCAGTTGAACGGTTGAGCGAGCCGCTCACGGGCCTGTTCGAGTCCAAGGACATTCTCGAGCGCATCGGCGTCGATCTGACCGCGCAGGCGCGGCGCGGCGATCTCGAGCCGGTGCGCTGTCGCGACGCCGAGATCGCGCGCGTCATCGACATTCTCCTGCGCCAGGGCAAGAACAATCCCGCGCTCGTGGGCAAGGCCGGTGTGGGGAAGACGGCGATCGTGGAGGGATTGGCTCAGCGCATCGCGGCGGCGCGCGTGCCGCCGGCGCTCAAGGACGCGCGCGTCATTGCGCTCGATCATGTAGCGCTCCTCGCCGGCACCTCGTTCCGCGGGCAATATGAGGAGCGCATCAGACAGCTGGTGCGCGCGCTGTCCGCGGATCCTGATCTCATTCTCTTCGTCGACGAGCTGCACAATCTCATCGGGCAGGGCACGGCGCTCGGCGCCGCCATGGACGCCGCCAACATGCTCAAGCCCGCGCTGGTGCGGGGGGACGTGCGCGTGATCGGCGCCACGACGGGCGATGAATACGACCACTGGATCCGCGGCGATCCCGCGCTCGAGCGGCGCTTCCAGCCGGTTACGGTGGAGGAGCTGGACGAGATCCAGACCTGGGAGGTGCTCGTCGCCCGGCGGCCACGGCTCGAGCGGCATCACGCCGTCGCCATCACGGACGACGCGCTCAAGGCCGCGATCGTGCTCACCGACCGGTTCGTTCCCGACCGGGCCAGGCCCGACAAGGCCATCGACGTGCTCGACGAGGCGTGCGCGCACGCGCAGGCGACGGCGCACGTGTCGCCCGAGCTCGAGCGGCTCATCCGCGAACGGCGCAAGGTCGAAGCGGCGATTCGGCGCGAGCTGGCGGGCGCTTCAGGCGGCGGCGGCCCGGCCTCGGAGGATCTCTTCACGGAGATTCTGCCGATGATGGAACGCATCGGGCAGGAGATTGAAAGGATCTTCGGCGGGTCGGCGGGTGGGCGGACGGGCGGATCGACACCGCAGCCTGAACCCCCATCCGCCGATCCGCCGATCCGCCGAACTTGCGACCCGCCGTGAGGAGCTCGACCGTCTGCTGCGCGCCGAGCTCGAGCAGCAGGGCATCGTCGTCGGAGGCGATCAGGTCGCGCGCACCGTGGGAGCCGCCGTCGGCAAGACCATTGAGTGGACGCCGTGAGGCGCCGCTTTTTGCTCGCGGCCGCTTGCATTGCCGCCGCCGCACCCGCCTGCCAGCGAGCCCGAGAGATCCAGAGCGGCGCGCAGCTCAACCGCGACGTGGATCAAATGATGCCGGCGGTCGAACGCGCCACCGGCATGAAGTTCAAGAGCCATCCGGTCGTGCTGCGCCGCACCCGCGCACAGATTCGCGCCTATGTCACGCGGAAGTCCGACAAGGACTTGCCGCCGTCGGAGCTCGCGGGAATCCAGGAGGCCTACAAGCTGCTGGGGTTGTTGCCCGATTCCGTGGACCTGCGGCGCACGCTCGTGAACCTGCTGGCCGAGCAGGTCGCGGGATACTACGACCCTGATTCGAACGCGCTCTTCATCGGCGGCGACGTCGATCCGGCGCAGGTGCGCATCGTGGTGTCGCACGAGCTCGTGCACGCGCTGCAGGAGCAATACATCTCGCTCGATTCGCTCATTCAGCAGAAGAACGCCAACGACCGACGAGCGGCGGCGCAGGCCGTGCTCGAAGGGCAGGCGACGCTCGCGCAGATCCTCGTGCTCATGCCCGAGCAGCAGCTCGACAATCTCCCGAATCTGTGGGACGCCCGCGGGGCGGTGGGACAACAGCAGCAACAGATGCCCGAATTCGCGCACGCCCCGATGTGGCTGCGCGAGACGCTCATTTTCCCGTATCTGGCGGGAGCGGAGTTCGTGCGCTGGTTCGATCGCACGCATCCCGGGAAGGAACCCTTCGGGCCGCTCATGCCCACTTCGACCGAGCAGATCCTGCACACCGACCGCTACGATGTGGGCGACAAGCCGATTTCCCTCGCATTTGTCGGCCCCGCATCCGATTCGGTCCGCTATGAAAACGATCTCGGCGAGTTCGAGACGCGGCTCCTGCTCGAGCAATTTCTCGGCGAGGACTCGACCGAGACGATGCTCGCGCGTGGGTGGGGCGGCGACCGCTACCAGGTCCTGGGCCAAGACACGACGAGCGCGGCAGTCGTCTGGTACTCGGTATGGGATGACGCCAAGTCCGCGGATCAGTTTACGGGGAATCTCAAACAGGCGTGGCAGCGGCGGCACGCGTCCGAGCCCGGTACCCGCCGCTACGAGATCGCTCGTCTGGTGGTAGACGGCCATCCTGGCGTTCGCCTCGTCGATGCCCCTGCGGATTGGGCCGGGTGGCGGCACCTCCCCAAGGTCAGGGTGTTCGAGGGCGGTCACTAGCGCTCGACCGCCCTTTACCACCAATACCCGCCCTAGTAGCTTGCAAGGCTTATGTTTGCGGGCCTTTCCGAGCAGATCGGCGCCGTCCTCAAGCGGCTTACCGGACGCGGCGTTCTCTCGGCTGATGACGTCAGCGAAGCACTCCGGGAAATCCGGCGCTACCTGCTCGAAGCCGATGTGAGCTTCGAGGTCACCGCGGGCTTCGTGGAGCGGGTGCGCGAGCAAGCGGTGGGAGCGCTGCAGCTGGGGTCGGTTAAGCCCGGGCAGCAAGTGGCCAAGCTCGTGCGCGATGAGATCGCGCGCATGTTGGGCGCTACCGACGAGGACATCGCGGCGGGGGTCGGAATCCGCCGGGCGGTGCCCCTCGAGTTCGCGCCGGTGGGCCAGACGGTGATTCTGCTGGTCGGGCTGCAGGGCTCGGGAAAGACCACGACCGCGGCCAAGCTCGCTCGCCGTTTGAAGAATGAGCAGAAGGCGCCGGGGCTGATTGCGGCCGACCCGTACCGGCCGGCGGCGGGAGAGCAACTCGATCTGCTCGGGAAACAGGTCCAGGTCCCCGTGTTCGGGAAGGCGGAAGCGGCAGCCGGGAAACGGGTCCTCGATCTGGTAAAGGATGCGGCACGCGAGGCGGAGCGCGCTCGCTGCCGGACGGTCATCGTGGATACGGCCGGTCGTACGCAGGTCGACGCCGAGATGATGGACGAACTCACCGCGCTCAAGCAGGCCATGAATCCGCGCGAGGTGCTGCTCATCGCGGACGGGATGACGGGCCAGGATGCCGTGCGGCTGGCGCGAGGGTTCAACGACGGCGTCGGTCTGACCGGCGTGATCCTGACCAAGCTGGACGGTGATGCGCGGGGCGGGGCGGCGCTCTCGATTCACGGCGTGACGGGGCTGCCGATCAAGTACATCGGCACCGGTGAAAAGCCCGATGCGCTCGAGCCGCTCGATCCGGTGCGAATGGCCGGACGGATTCTCGGTCAGGGTGACGTGGTCGCCCTGGTCGAAAAGGCCGCGGCGACGATCGACGCCGAGCAGGCCAAGAAGCTCGAGCAGAAAGCGCGATCCAAGAAGGGAATGGATCTCTCGGACTTTCTGGTCGCGTTGAAGCAGATGCAGTCGATGGGGCCGCTCAAGCAGATCGTGGGGCTGTTGCCGGGCGTGAACGCCAAAATGCTGAACGGCGTCTCGCTCGACGACAAACGGCTCAAGCACGTCGAGGCGATCGTGCTCTCGATGACGCCGGCGGAGCGCGCCGATCCGAAGATTCTCAACGGGTCGCGGCGGCTCCGGATCGCGAAGGGCGCGGGACGGCCCGTGCAGGAAGTGAACCGACTGCTGGAGCAGTTCCAGCAGATGCGCAAGCTCATACACAGGGTGTAAGGCTCATGGCAACTCGGATCAGGCTGCGGCGCGTGGGACGCAAGGGGCAGGGATACTTCCGCATCGTCGTGGCGGACCAGGAATCGCCGCGCGACGGCCGCTTCGTGGCCACGGTGGGTCACTACAATCCGCGCGCCAATCCCGCCGTGATCAAGGTCGACGCGGCAGCGGTGCACGGCTGGCTCGCGAAGGGTGCCCTGCCGTCCGACACGGTGCGATCGCTGCTCAAGAAAGCGGGAGTGCTCGGCAAACGACCCGCGTAGTCGGGCGGCTCAAGAAGCCGCACGGGGAGCAGGGCGAGGTGGCGGTCATTCCCCTCGTCGAGAATGCCGGCGCGGTTTTCGTTCCCCGCGCCCAGCTCTTGATCGTGGATGCCGACCGGCGGGTGCTCGCGGGACCCCTGGTTGTGGCGCGGCGGCGGTCCTATCACCGGCAATGGCTGCTCGGGTTTGCGGGGATCACAAGCCGCACAGTCGTGGAGCCGTGGCGCGATCAGTTCGTCGCGATCGAAGAGCCCGATGCTGACGGTTAACGTCGTGACGCTATTTCCGGAGATGTTCGCAGCACCGCTCGCCGCGAGCATCATGGGCCGGGCGGCCGCGCACGGTCTCGTGCGGTATCGTGTCGTGCAGCTCCGGGATTACACGCACGACAAACATCAGACGGTGGACGACTATCCCTATGGCGGCGGCGCCGGGATGGTGCTCAAACCCGAGCCGTTCTTCGAAGCGGTCGAAGACCTGCGCGTCGGCCCACCGATCGTGCTGCTTTCGGCGCGAGGCCGTCGCTTCGCGCATGAAGATGCGGTACGGCTCTCGGTGGGCAGGGAGTTGACGCTGCTGTGCGGCCATTACAAGGACGTCGATCAGCGCGTCGCCGATGGATTGGGTGCGGAAGAGATTTCGATCGGCGACTTCGTGCTTTCGGGCGGCGAGCCGGCGGCCCTGTGCGTCATCGACGCGGTGGTGCGGCTGCTCCCCGGCGCCCTGGGTGATCACGAATCCGCGTCGGGCGATTCGCATTATGAAGGTTTGCTCGCGCCGCCCAGTTACACTCGGCCGCCGAGCTATCGCGGCCTGGAAGTGCCCGCGGTATTGTTGAGTGGCGATCACGAGAAGATTGCGGCGTGGCGGGCGGAGGCGGCACAGCGCCTGACCCGCGAACGGCGTCCCGATCTGTGGGCGCAGCACGGCGAAGACGGCCCGTGGGATTGAACGACGAGGAGAGCGTATGCAGCGGTTACGAGCAGTCGAACGGGAAGGACTGAAGACCAACATTCCCGCGTTCGACCCCGGTGATACGGTTCGCGTGATGGTACGCGTTCGCGAGGGTGAAAAGGAGCGGCTGCAGGCGTTCGAGGGCGTATGCATCGCGCGTCGCGGCGGCGGCATCAACGAGACCTTTACCGTTCGCAAAATTTCGGCGGGCGTAGGCGTGGAGCGAATCTTCCCGCTGCACGCGCCGTCGATCGCCACCATCGATCTCGTCCGGAAGGGACGAGTGCGCCGGGCGAAGCTCTATTTCCTGCGGCGGCTCGCCGGGAAGGCCGCCCGGATCCGCGAGAAGCGGGGTGCGGGAGGAGCGGGAGTTCCGGCGGGAGCGGGCGCGGTAACCGACGCCCGAGAAACGGCGTCTCAAGAGGCGTGAGAGCCGGTCCCCGCCCCACGCTCGAGCGCGAACGCGCGCTCTGGCTGGCGGCGGAATCAGGGGAAGTGCTCGTCGCCGGAGTCGATGAAGCAGGCCGCGGTCCACTGGCGGGTCCAGTGGTCGCCGCGGCCGTTGTGTTTCCCCCCTTTTGCAAGCCGATCCGGGGGCTCAGGGATTCGAAGATGCTGCCCGCCCGCGCGCGGCAGCGGCTCGCGCTCGAGGTCCGCGCGCGCGCGCTCGCGGTGGGCGTGGGAGCGGCCAGCGTGCGCGAGATCGATCGCTACAACATTCGCCGCGCCAGCATTCTCGCAATGCGGCGGGCACTCGAGCGGCTGCGCGTCGTACCGCAGCACGTCTTCGTCGACGGGGTGGAGTGTCCCGAGCTGGGCCGCGCGCACGTTGCCATCATCGATGGCGATGCGCTGTGCCATTCGATTGCCGCGGCATCGGTGATCGCCAAGACCATTCGCGACCGCCTCATGAGCCGCCTGGCCCCGCGCTATCCCGCCTACGATTGGGCGAACAACAAGGGCTACGGCACGCCCGAGCACCTGGCCGCCCTGACGACGCTGGGATTCACGGCGCACCATAGAAAGAGCTTTGCGCCAGTCGTGCAGCTGGAACTGGAGGGGATCGCGAGGGCGGTCGCGGGCGGTAACGGGGGATAGCGAGCGGTCGGTGAGCCTACCGCCAACTATCGCTTGCTACCGCCTCTTCGCGCCCGCTTCAATCCTCGCCTGAACTCCGCCAGCGATCGCGTGTTCAGAATGTCCCCGGCTTCCAGTCCGGCTCTCCGCGCCACGTCCACCGCATACCGCATGAACGGCAGGTTGTTGACCGCGTGACTGTCGGTTGACAGCACGAAGCGAGCGCCGGCGCGCTTCGCGGCGGCGGCCAAGGTGTCGGGAAGATCCATGCGCTCCGGATGTCCGTCGATCTCGAGCAAGCAATTGCACTCGACCGCCGCGCGCACAACCGTCTCGAAATCCACCGCGGAGGACTCCCGTGCACGCCTGCCGAGGCGCCGCCCCGTGGGGTGGCCGATCGCATCGACGAACGGATGGCGAATGGCGCCGAGCAGGCGGCGCGTGAGCTGCTCGGACGACTGGTTCAGGCCATAGTGAATGGTGGCGAGGACGTAGTCGGCCTCGGCGAGCACGTCGTCCGGCAGGTCGAGCTTGCCGTTTTCGAGAATATCCATCTCCACGCTTTTGAGAATGGTGAAGCCCTTGGCGCGGGCGTTCATCGCATCGATCGCGGCCCACTGCTCGCGCAGCCGCGCGGGGTCCTGGCCAAGCGCCATGCTCACGCGCTTCGAGTGGTCCGTGATCGCGATGTACTCGTAGCCCAGTTTGCGGGCGGCTGCGGCCATCTCCTCGAGCGTCGCGCGGCCGTCCGTGGCAGTGGTGTGCATCTGGAGGTCGCCTTTGATCTCCGCCAACTCGACGAGCGTGGGGAGGCGGTGCTCGCGCGCCAGCGCGATCTCGCCCCGCGCCTCGCGCAGCTCGGGAGGGATGAAGTCGAGGCCGAGATACTCGTAGATCTCGGCCTCGGTCCGGCCCGCCACCCGTTTTGACCCCTTGAACAATCCGTACTCGTTGAGCTTGAGATCGCGCGCCTGCGCGATTTGCCGCAGCTCGATGTTGTGCGCCTTCGAGCCGGTGAAGTAGAGCAGTCCGGCGCCGTACGCCTCGGGCTCGAGCGCTCGCAAGTCCGCCCGCAGGCCGCTCGGGAGCTCGAGGGCGGCAGCGATCTTGCCTTTGGAGATCACCTTGGCCGCGCCGCTATAACTCGTGAAGCGCTCGATCACTTTTCCAGGATCATCGCTCGTGACGAGCAAATCGAGATCGCCGATGGTTTCCCGCCGGCGCCGGTAGCTGCCGGCGACGGTCAGCGTTTCGTAGCCGCCGCCCGTTTCGAGCCATTTTACCAGCGCGCCTGCCTGCTCCTCAGCCTCGAACAGCAGCAGCCGGCGCGGTCCGGTTTCGGTCGCTTTCTGCCCCAGCGCGGCCCGCATCTGCTGCTCGGTCTTGGGTCCGAATCCCTTGAGCTTGGCCACGCGCCCGCCGTCGAGTGCTTTCTGGAGATCGGCCGCGGACGTGATCTTGAGTTTCGAGTGCAGCAGCTTCACGCGTTTGGGCCCAAGTCCCGGGATGCGCAGCAGGCCAAGCAGCCCGGGCGGGACCTTGGCGCACAGCTCCTTGTGCAGCGGCAGCTCGCCGGTCGTGACGATGGTCCGAATTTTCTCGGCCATGTCGGCGCCGATGGAGGGCAGCTCTGTCAGGTCGCGCTCACCGCGACGCACGACTTCGGCGATGCCTTCGGGAAAGTCGCGGACGGTGCGGGCAGCGTTACGGTATGCCCGAATCCGGAACGGGTTCTCGCCGAGAATTTCGAGCAGGTCCCCTACTTCGTCGAAGAGGCGGGCGACTTCGGAGTTCTGGACTGAAGCAGCGAGACGGGGCATGCGGCTCTAATCTATTTCGTTTTTCTTACACAATCTTGATGCCCACACTCAAGCTTTGAGCCTGTCCTGACCTCGCCGCTACTACTGTCCTCCCAGTCTACTGCAGGATATGGTCATGAACTGGGTCGCAATGCTGGGATGGGTGCTTGGAGTGTGGTTCGTGGTGCGGCCACTGGGCAGATACCTCGCCCGGCGTGCCGACGCGAACTCCATGCTGACCGAGATGGAAGAGACTCAGTTGGCGGCCGCGTTCGAGCGCCTCGGCGCCATGCGTGTCCGGCGCGGATTGCGCGCGCAGGGGCATGCTTGGAACGACTGCTTTGTCGCCTATGCGACCGGAGGCCGGCCGTTCGGACTGCGCCCCGGCCTGACTCGTGGCTGGCGCTCGGAGCCGTTCATCGGCTTGGACGAGTATGCGACCAAACGGCTCGTGCGGCTGTGGGACCGGAAGGAAGCGGCATTCCGGGAGTTCGCGGAGAGCTGGCTCGACATGCAGGAAAAGCTCCAGCGTTCTTCAAGGAAATCTCACGACGTGGTGCGGCAGATTGCACCAACTCCTCTCGAGGTGACGCATGCTTGACCTCGCCTACGTGGCGCTCTCGTTCGTCTTCTTCGCGCTGATGCTCGCGTACGTCCGCGGCTGTGATTCGCTCGGCAAGCGGCAATCGGCAAACGAGCGCTCCTGATGATCCTCGATACGATTCTCGGCGGCCTCGTGTCGGTCGCGATCCTGTTCTATCTCCTGTACACGCTGGTTCGACCGGAGAAGTTCTGATATGACCCTGAACGGCTGGCTGCAAATCGCGTTCTATTCCGTGGCCCTGCTGCTCATCACCAAGCCGCTGGGTGTGTACATGATGAAGGTGTACGAGGGCTCGCTCACCTGGCTGCGGCCGGTCGAGCGGCTGTTGTACCGGCTGGCCGGCGTGAACCCCGACGAAGACCAGCACTGGACCGCCTACACCGCCTCGATGCTGATATTCAGTCTCGCCTCGATGCTCCTGACCTACGTCGTGCTGCGGCTCCAGCACCTCCTGCCGCTCAATCCGCAGCACATGGCGGCCGTTCCGGACCGCCAGGCGTTCGAGACCGCCGCCTCGTTCACCACGAACACGAACTGGCAGTCATACTCGGGCGAGACGACCATGTCGTACTTCTCGCAGATGACCCAGCTCGCGTTCCACAACTTCATGTCGGCCGCGGCCGGCGTGGCGGTCGCCGTGGCGTTCATCCGGGGAATCGTGCGCAAGGAGGCCGGTGGCCGCATCGGCAATTTCTGGGCGGACCTGGTGCGCGGCACGCTGTATCTGTTTCTGCCGTTTTCCGCCGTTCTGGCGCTGTTCTTCGTGCAGCAGGGCGCGATCCAGAACTTCGCGCACTACGTCACCGCGACGACCCTCGAGGGTGCGAAACAGGTTCTGGCGATGGGCCCGGTGGCGAGCCAGGAAGCGATCAAGCAGTTGGGCACGAACGGCGGCGGGTTCTTCAATGCCAACTCCGCGCACCCGTTCGAGAATCCCACGCCGTGGTCGAACTTCTGGCAGATGCTCGCGATCTTCGCGGTTGCGGCCGGGCTGACGTACACCTTCGGCCGCATGGCCAAGAACCAGAAGCACGGCTGGGCCATCTGGGCCGCGATGTACGTGCTGTTCATCGGCGGCGTGTCGACGTCGTATTGGGCGGAAGCGCGGGGCAATCCCATCCACGCGGCACGCGGAGTGGACATCGTCGCTTCCGCGACGAATCCCGGCGGCAACATGGAAGGAAAGGAAGTCCGTTTCGGACTGGCGAATTCCTCTCTGTACGAGACGATGACGACCGATGCATCCTGCGGCTGCGTCAATTCGATGCACGACTCCTATACGCCGATCGGCGGGCTCGTACCGCTGGTGAACATGCAGCTCGGTGAGGTCGTGTTCGGGGGGGTGGGCGCGGGGCTGTACGGCATGCTCGTGAACATCATCCTCACGGTGTTCATCGCCGGCCTGATGGTCGGTCGAACTCCGGAGTATCTGGGCAAGAAAATCCAGGCGCGCGAAGTCCAGATGGCCATGCTGTACGTGCTGGTGTTCGCGGGTGCGGTCCTGACGTTGACGGCGATTGCCGCCGTCACGCCGGCGGGGTTGAAGGGGCTGAACAATTCCGGACCCCACGGGCTGTCGGAGATCCTGTACGCGTTTACCTCGACCGCGGCCAACAACGGCAGCGCGTTCGCGGGGCTCACGGGTTCGACGTACTTCTACAACACGCTGCTCGGGTTGAACACCCTGATCGGCCGGTTCGCCATGCAGGTGCCCATGCTCGCGCTCGCGGGATTCCTGGCTGAGAAGAAAGTGGTTCCCGAGTCGAGCGGCACGTTCCCGGTCACGACACCGCTGTTCGTGATTCTGCTCATCTCCGTGATCCTCATCGTCAGCGCCCTCACGTTTTTCCCGGCGCTGTCCCTCGGTCCCATTGTCGAGCATTTCCTGATGCACGCGGGGAGGCTGTTCTAACATGCCGCTCACGAAGCGACCGCTGTTCGATCCACCGATCGTCAAGCAGGCCACGCGCGACTCGTTCGCGAAGACCGTGAACCTCAGGCACATGATTCGGAATCCGGTCATGTTCGTCGTGCTGATCGGGAGCGTGTTGACGACGCTCGTGCTGATCCGCGACGTCGCCACGGGAGCAGGGAACGTCGGATTCACGCTTCAGATCACGCTGTGGCTCTGGTTCACGGTGGTGTTCGCGAACTTTGCTGAAGCGATGGCTGAAGGGCGCGGCAAGGCTCAGGCCGAGACGCTGCGGAACTCGCGCCGCGACACCGTGGCGAAGCGGCTACGGAATCCACGCGACCGCTCGGCGTTCGACGCGGTGGCCGGCTCGGCGCTCCGCAAGGGCGACGTGGTGCTCTGCGTGCCCGGCGACATGATCCCGGGCGATGGCGAAGTCATTGAAGGCGTGGCGTCGGTCGATGAGTCGGCCATCACTGGGGAGTCGGCGCCGGTCATCCGCGAGTCCGGCGGTGATCGTTCGGCGGTCACCGGGGGCACGAAGGTGCTCTCCGACTTTCTGATCATTCGAATCACCGCCAACCCCGGCGAGACGTTCCTCGATCGGATGATCGGCCTCGTTGAAGGGGCCAAGCGCCAGAAGACCCCGAACGAGATCGCGCTGATCATCCTGCTCTCCGGCTTGACGATCATCTTCCTGTTCGCGGTGGTCACGCTCCAACCGTTCGCGATCTACTCGGGCGGCTCGGTGTCCATTCCGATTCTCGTGTCGCTGCTGGTGTGTCTGATCCCGACCACGATTGGCGGGCTCCTGTCCGCCATCGGCATCGCGGGCATGGACCGCATGATCCAGCACAACGTGATCGCGATGAGCGGCCGAGCGGTCGAAGCGGCGGGAGACGTGAACACCCTGCTGCTCGATAAGACGGGGACGATCACGCTCGGCAATCGGCAGGCGGTCGAGTTCGTTCCCGCCCCTGGCGTCCAGCAGGAGTACCTGGCCGACCGTGCGCAGATTGCATCCCTGCCGGACGAAACCCCTGAAGGCCGGAGCATCGTGGTGCTGGCCAAGCAGTTCGGGCTGCGGGCGCGGACGCTGTCGGAAGGAAAGAAGGGCATCACGGGAAAGGACAACGGGCCCGGGGCGGAGCAAATGCAGCTCGTCCCGTTCTCGGCCACGACCCGCATGAGCGGCGTCAACGCGGGCTCGCTCGAGCTACGCAAGGGCGCGGCCGATGCCATCGGCAATTGGGTGAGAGAGCGAGGCGGAGAAATGCCCAGCGCGCTCGTCACCGAGGTGGAGCGGATCGCGAAGCAGGGAGGCACCCCGCTCGTGGTTGCCGAGCGGCAGAACGGCACTGCGCGGGCACTGGGCGTGGTCTACCTGAAGGACGTCGTGAAGGGCGGCATTCGCGAGCGGTTCGGCCAGCTCCGGGAAATGGGCATCCGGACCGTGATGATTACCGGCGACAATCCGCTGACTGCCGCCGCGATTGCCGCGGAGGCCGGTGTGGACGATTTCCTGGCCGAGGCGACCCCGGAAGACAAGATGACGTTGATCCGGAAGGAGCAGGCGGGCGGTCGTCTCGTCGCGATGACGGGAGACGGTACGAACGACGCCCCCGCGCTGGCACAAGCCGACGTGGCCGTCGCCATGAACACCGGCACTCAGGCGGCGAAAGAGGCAGGAAACCTGGTCGACCTGGACTCGAACCCGACGAAGCTCATCGAGATCGTCGAAATCGGGAAGCAGCTGCTCATCACCCGGGGCGCGCTGACGACGTTTTCGATCGCCAACGACGTGGCCAAGTACTTCGCGATCATCCCCGCGATGTTCGTGGCGACGTATCCCGCGCTGCAGGCGCTGAACGTGATGCGCCTGCATTCGGCGCAATCAGCGATTCTCGCGAGCGTGATCTTCAACGCGCTGATCATCATCGCCCTGATCCCGCTGGCGCTGCGCGGCGTGCGCTACAAACCCGCACCCGCGGCGTCCATTCTGCGCCGCAATCTGTGGATCTACGGCGTGGGCGGCATCATCATCCCGTTCATCGGCATCAAAGCCATTGACGTTCTGCTCGTAGTTGCGAGGCTCGTCTAACCATGCTCAAGCATCAGCTCCGTCCCGCGATCGTCCTGACTCTCCTGCTCTGCGTGATCACGGGGCTCGTGTATCCCGGGGTGATCACGGCGATCGCGCAGATCGTGTTCCCTCACCAGGCGAACGGCAGCCTGATCTCGAGGCCTGACGGCTCGGCGCTGGGGAGCGCGATCATCGGGCAGTCGTTCGCGAAGGCGGAATACTTCCATCCCCGCCCCTCGGCCGCGGGTGCCGGGTACGACGACACGCTGTCGTCGGGAACGAATAAAGGGCCCACGGACCTCAAGCTCGCGGACACGTTGATTGCCGGCGCGGTGGATAGCGCGGTGAAGCTCGATGGCGCGGTGAAGGGCAAGGTGCCTGCGGACCTGGCGACGTCCTCCGCCTCGGGTCTCGACCCCGATATCTCGCCGGCGAGCGCGTTCCTTCAGGTCGCCCGTGTGGCGCGGGTTCGACAGCTCGACAGCGCCACCGTGCACGCCCTCGTGACGAGACATATCGTTGGCCGGCAGTTCGGATTGTTCGGCGAGCCGCGCGTCAATGTGCTGCAGTTGAATCTCGCGCTGGACAGTCTGTCGCAGGGACACTGACGTGCGCCCCTACCTGCTGGTATTGGTCGGGCTGGCTCGGCTCACGCCCCTCTCCGCCCAGGCCGCCGCCCCAGCTCCCGACACCGGCAAGGCCGCGCCCGCTGGTGCAGCGGCGGCTCCAGCCGCCCCCGCACCGGTGATCACGCTGTCGGGCTACGTGACTGCGTCGTACTTCTACGCTAGCAAGCCCACCGACAGCATGATCGTCGGACGATTGTACGATCGGTTTCATAATCGCGTGATCATGAACGCCGCGCGCATTAGCCTCGACAAAGCCGTGGCGACGGACAAGTTCGACGCTGGCGTGCACGTGGATGCCCTGTTTGGAGAGAACGCGCCACCGCTGCAGTCGGTCGGGTTCAAGATCGGCGACCAGGGCGATCTGCCCCAGGCGTACGTGACGCTCAATGTGCCGACAGGCAAGGCAACCTATGTGCAGTTCAAGGGCGGCAAGATGTGGACGCTGCTGGACGTGGAAGTCGTGGATGAAGTCTCGAATCCAAACTTCTCACACGGCTACGAATACATCTACTTGACGAACTTTACGAATACCGGGTTGGGGATCGACGCCAAGTTCTCGCCGAAGGTCGATGCCGAGTTTCGACTCATCAACGGGTGGGACGTCGTGGTGGACAACAACACCGGGAAATCGCTCATGGGGCGGTTGGGCATCACGCCGAGTGACCCGGTGGCACTCGCGTTCTTCGGGTACTACGGGCCCGAACAGGCGGGAAACACCAGCAACCAGCGATACGGGGGCGAGTTCGTCGGCACGTTCAAGCCCCACGCCAATACGACGGTCTATTTGCAATATGACATCGGCGCGGAGCAGGGGATTGCGCCAGGTGGAGGAGACGCGCATTGGTGGGGCGCAGGTGTGTGGGGGGTGTTCGATCTGAGCGGCAGTCTCCAGCTTGCGCTACGTGGCGATTACATGAGCGACGAGGACGGCGTGCGCACCTCCGGCGTACTGGGTTTCCCCGTTGCCCCGAATCGAAAACTCCAGAGCGGCACGGTGACCTTCAACATTAAAGCCTGGCCGCACGCGCTCGTACGCCCCGAAATTCGGTACGAACACTCCAGCCGCGACGATTTCGGGAACACTGGATCTGCGGGTCCCAACCAGCTCACAGGCGGCCTCGCGCTTTCGTATCAGTTCTGAGGCGGTCTTTCTCACGACGCGCGCGGCAGGTTCAACCCCCTCCACTCCGCATCGACTGACCGCCTCCGGGCCTCCCGGGCTTCCCGCTCTACCGCAAGCCGCTTTTGCATTGCCCGCTGCTTACGCTGGTATTCCGCGCGCCGCTCGCGGTGGTGAGCGTAGTACTCGCGCTGATACGCCTTGCGCTCGTCCTTGTGCAGCTCGTAGTAGCTCGGCGCCTTGTCGCTGCCGTCCACCGGGAGTCCTCATGTCCTGATTCGCGAGGAACATAGGAGTTACGGCGTAAGGACGGTGTCAAAAAATCCGCCGGGCTCATCGCGCAGGGGTCTGGGTGGTATTGCTCGGCTGGCCCCCGCCCACTGACCGGTTTTGATAATTGGCGGCGGGGTGCCGGTTCAGGTACCAGACCGTCAGGCCCAGCGCCATGACGATCGCGACGCCCAACCCGACGCGCGTGAGAATCCAGCGGGTGCGCACCGACTTGGTGCTGCGGGGGCGCAACGCCGCCGCGCGCCCCACCGGCGTGACCCGCATGGGGTCGCGGAGATCCGCGGCGATCTCCGTGGCGGTGGCATAGCGATTTCCCGGCGCCCGGTCGATCGCGTGGAGGATGATCTCCTCCAGCACCGGGTGCAGATCGGGCCGAACCTGGGTGGGGGGAATCGGATCCGATCCGAGCTTGTTGCGCATGAACGTCTGCGGATCGTCTCCCGGAAACGGCAGCTCTCCCGTCAGCATCTCGTAGAGCATCACGCCGAGCGCGTAGATGTCGCTGCGCTCGTCGCCGCGCGACCCCTTCACCTGTTCGGGAGCCATGTATTCGGGCGTGCCCTGGGCGCTCGACCCCAGCCAGTTGAGCCGGCTGCCGCGATTCTCGACCGCGATCCCGAAGTCGATGATCTTCACCTGCCCGCCCGGCGTGATCAGGATGTTCTGGGGCTTCAAATCCCGATGCACGACGTGCTGGCCGTGCAGGTAGACGAGCGCGTCCGCGATCTGCCGTGCGATGTTCAGCGCCTTTTCCGTGTCCAGCGGTTGATGCCGCTTCATGATCGACCGCAGCGGGACACCGGGAACGAACTCGGTGACGATGTACACGCGGCTTTTCTGTCGCGGGGTAAACACCTTCGCGATGTTGGGGTGGTTCAAGCGACGGCCGATTTCTTCTTCGCGCAGGAACTGCGCGTGGAACGCCGGGTCGCTCTCGAATCGGATGAACGGCAACTTGATCGCGACGGTCGTGCCGGTGGTGCGATCGATGGCCTTGTAAATCGTACCCATCCCGCCGCGCGCGACGACTCCGCTGATGCGATACTGATCGAGGAAGTCCCCGATCTTGACTTCGTCCACGCGCGCCGCCGTTCCTGGTCAGCTGGAGAGCGCGCGAAACGTAGTCCCCGCTCTGGGGAGGGTCAATCGAGGATGTTCAAAAGCCTCGAAAGCCCCGACCGCCAGGCGCCGCGCTCCGGTGCGGATCGCGTCACGTCGTTCACGACCACCACGGCGATCGTGAGGTTATCCCGCGGATTGCGGCGTTTGGCCGCGGCCACCACGCTGCGGCACGCGGCTCGCGCACTCTGCCCGCGGCAGTAGCCGAGAATCTCCTGATCCTCGATCAACGTATGAATCCCGTCGGTGCAGAGCACGAGGCGGTCGCCTGGCTCGAGCTGAGCAGACAGCCGGTCGACGGAAGGCACGAAGCTCGCGCCGAGCGATCGGGTGAGCAGCGAGCGCTCCGGATCCTGCCGCGCCGATTCCGCGCCCTGGAGATGCAGCCGAACCCGCTCCGAGGCGACGTTGTGATCGCGCGTGAGCGGACGGATGGTTTCGCCGCGGACGAGATAGAGCCTGGTGTCGCCGACGTGCACCGCCCAGAGCAGGTCGCCCCGGACAATCACTGCCGTGAGCGTCGTGGCCATGCGCGCCAGCGCCGGCGTGGCGAGTGCGTCGTCGTGAATCGCGACGTTCGCCTGGCGCACGGCGTGTCTCAGGAACTTGCCGGGATCTCGTCCCGCCGGCCCCGCCCGATACAGTCGGATCGTCGTTTCGATCGCGAGGCGGCTCGCCACGTCACCACCGCCGTTTCCGCCTACGCCGTCCGCGACGGCGACCAGAACCTCGTTGTCATCCAGCTGACACTGGCCGCACGCGTCCTCGTTCCCGGGCCATCCTCCGCCCAGGTCCGACAGCAGGCCGACTTCAAAGGGAGCATCGCTCATGGAAGAAAGGTCCAGGCGGGTGCGGCCTGCGTGCCCGCTAACCCGCCTGCCCCTTGACTTGTCGCTACGCTGTCGCCTTGGCCATGATCGGCTTGCCGGCGCGTTTGGACGTACGCACGAAGTAGAACACGCCGTACAGGCCCCACACCGCCGAGAACGCCACGGCCAGGAGCGGCTCCTTGACCGACCCCAGGCCCTCGAGTGGGCCGATGATATAGAACGCGAGGCACGCGAAGTTCGCGATGGTCCCGAAGATCGGCACCAGCATGTGCTTGAAGCCGTGGAACATGTGGTGCTCACGGAACGCGACGATGCAGACGATGTTCGTGAGCCCGTACAGCACGAACGTGCCGAAGTTCGAGATCAGTGTGATCAGCAGCAGCCCGTTCGGCAGCTTCGCGAGCGCGTCGTGCGAGCTCATCCCGAACGAGTACCAGAACGAGTGCGGCAGGCCGCTCATGGTCTTCGGGTCAGGCGCCGCACCGCCCGCGAAATAGTAAAGAGCGCCGTAGGCACCGAACACGGCGGCGATGGTCCCGAGCGTCCAGATGGCGCGGTAGGGCGTGAGCTTCTCCCCGTGCAACATGCCAAAGTGCTCCGGGACTTCCTTGTCGCGGCCCATCGCGTACGTCACCCGCGCGCCGGTGTTGATGCAGCTCAACGTGGTCCCGATCAGCGCGAGGAACACCGTGAACGCCTCGATCAGCATGAAGGCGCGGCCGCGTCCACCGAGCATCGCGTTCCCGACCAGCACCATCATGTCTCCGACCGGTGCCGCTGAACCCTTGGCGGTGGCGAGACTGTATCCCGAGCTCATGAAGTAGTTCGCCGCGAAGTACTCGATCATGTAGCAGATGAGCCCCTGGATCGTGAGCGACAGGAGCACGCCGCGGGGAATGTCCTTCTTGGGATTTTTCGCTTCCTCACCGAGCGCGGTGACCGACTCGAAGCCGACGAGCAGCAGAATCGCGACCGTCGCCTGGAGCATCAGCCAGTCGAACCGGTGTGGCGCGATCACGGAGATCGCGCTGGGATGCGAGACGGCCAGCGTGTCGGTCAGGGTGTAGTGCAGTGTCGCGGCAACGACGTTGCCGTTCGGATCGAGCGTGAGCCCGGTCGAGCCCTCGGGATGGCTCAAGCGGAAGCTGATCGCCAGCGCCGCGAAGAACAGCAGGGCGACGATCTGGATGACGTTGATCGCGACGTTCACCCGCGTGGACGACGTCACGCCGCGATAGGCGATCCAGGACACGGCGTACGCGAACACGATCGCGATGCCCGCCATGAATACCGGTCCGGGGATGCCCGCGTTCATGAAACTCGGAAACACCGAGCCGAGGATGTACCCCAGCATTACGCCCATCATGGCGACCATGACGGCAGGGTAGATCCAGTAATAGAGGTGGGACGACCACCCGATGATGAACTTCGCGACGCGTGCGAATCGCGCAGCCTTTGCCTTCCCGAGGAATGCCTGCTCGGCGAACAGATACGAGCTGCCCGCGCCGGGATAGAGTTTGGCGAGCTCCGCGTACGAGACTGCGGTGGCGTACGCCAGGACGAGTGCTACGGCGATTCCCCCCCACATGGCCACACCAGAGGGGAACGCATACCCGGCCTGCACGGCGAAGGTGATCCACAAGAATGCTCCCGGAGCGATGAGCGCCATGGCGTTCATCGTCACTCCGGTAAGGCCGAGACTCGCTTTCATCTGTGGTTGGCTAGACGTGGCCACATGTCCTCCCTCGATGAGCATTCCCGTTGCTGGTGAACGGCTAGGGCACTGACTAAACTGCGCGTAACCTACCCCGTGACTGCAACTCGTCAAGGATAATGTGCACATTTTGCACCACTTTGCATAAACAGTCGCTGTCGGAGGCGCGTTTATTTCACAAGCGTGCCAGAAAACGTGCCCAACGAGCACGAATAGATTATCGCGCGCAATGCGTAACATCTTTTACTCGATGCACTTGCACTGGTTGCGTGGTTTGCCGGTCGACGATGCAGAAATTGAGGGTTATGGCAGTACCGGCGCGGCCTTTTGGGGACCAAATCGCACAGTTTCGTTGACTGGGCGTGGATTATGGTCTAGGTTGCACCCCCAGCAAGCGTGACCACGACAGTCGAAAAACCCACCGCCGCATCCGCGCGCGACATCCTCGCGATGTGTCACGAGCAGGGCGTGTCGTTCCTGCGGCTGCAGTTCACCGACATCCTGGGCGTGAACAAGAACGTCGAGGTGCCGGAAAGCCAGTTCTCGAAGGCGTTGGCGGGCGAGGTCCGGTTCGACGGCTCGGCCATCGAAGGATTTGTGCGCGTGGAAGAGTCGGACATGGTATTGAAGCCCGACTTGAACACGTTCGTGGTGCTTCCGTATGACGACGAAGGCGGCCGCGTGGCGCGGCTCCTGTGCGACATCTACAACCCGGACGGCACCCCGTTTATCGGCTGCCCCCGCGGGGCGCTGCGCCGCCAGATCGCGAAGGCCCAGGCGCTGGGTTACGAGATCATGGTCGGGGTGGAAGCCGAATTCTACGTCTTCCAGCTCGACGCCAACGGCCGGCCCACCACACGCACGCTCGATTCGGGCGGCTATTTCGATCTGACGCCGGGCGATCGCGCGGAGGGGATTCGCAGTCTGATCGTTCGCGATCTCGTGTCGATGGGATTCGAAGTCGAAGGCGGGCACCACGAAGCCGCGCCCGGCCAGCACGAGATCGACTTCCGCTACGCGAGCGCGCTGCAAACCGCGGACAACGTCGCCACTTTCAAGTTTGTGGTGCGCAACGTGGCATATCGCCACGGCTATCTCGCCACGTTCATGCCGCAGCCGATTTTCGGGCAGGCGGGCTCGGGCATGCACACGAGCCATTCATTGTTTCAGAAGGGCAAGAACGCCTTCTACGATTCCAAAGCGCAGTGGGAGCTGTCGCAGACCGCGCTGCACTACGTCGCCGGATTGTTGCGACACGCGCGCGCCTTCTGCGCGGTCACGAATCCGCTGGTGAACAGCTACAAGCGCCTCGTGCCTGGTTACGAAGCACCGGTGCACGTCGCCTGGTCGATGCACAACCGCTCGCCGTTGATCCGGATTCCGGATCGGCGCGAAGACGGCACGCGCTGCGAGCTGCGCATGCCCGACCCCTCGGGCGATCCGTATCTCTCACTGACCGTGCAGATCGCCGCGGGGCTGGACGGCATCAGGCAGGGGCTCACACCGCCCGATCCCGTGAACAAGAACATTTTCGAGATGAGTCACCGGGAGCGGCGCCACCTGCGGATCGACGATCTGCCGCGCGACCTCCACGAAGCGCTCGAATACCTCGAGAAGGACGACGTAATCCGCGACGCGTTGGGTGAGCACATCGTCGAGCGATTCTTGGAAGCCAAGGAACGGGAGTGGCGGGAGTACATCGGCCGTGTGAGCGAGTGGGAGCTGAACCGCTACCTGGGCCTGTACTGACCCCTCTCAATCTCTTCGGGTTGTTCGCCGTAAGCGCAATGCTCGCATGCTATGCCCTCGAGCGCCGCAGTCCGTGGTTCATTCTGGGATTTGCCGCTGCGTGCGCGCTCGGGTCGGCGTACGGCTTCCTGCAAGGGGCCTGGCCGTTCGGCCTGGTGGAGGCGATCTGGGCGATCGTGGCCGTGCGGCGCTGGAAAATCACGGCGTTTCATTAGTAGTTCATCAGACTTTGATGCCATCTTTATGATTGCCGGTCTACTTTCTCGAGGTAGTGTGGCCTCACTCGAGGAAGGCTCGTGGCTGTTCGCGGCTATTCCGTCCTACGTGTCTATCCGCATGCCTCATCCGCCGGCGCGTCGGTGGCTCGCGTCCTCCCGTTGCGCGCGCGGCGCTCCGGGGGCGCTCGCTCCACGCCGTTCGGGCCGTTCGTGGCGATACTCGCGCTTCTCGTCACACTGGCTGCGGCCGTGCTCACGGGACATATGGAGCGGACTCCATCCATTAGATATTCGACCGCGCTCGGTTTGCCGCACGCCAATCGGTGAGCGACCTCGCGGTCGGTGATCAGCTGGATCAGTATCGCATCACCGGGATCATCGCCCGGGGGGCGACCGCGTCAATTTTCCGGGCGGAGGATGAGGCCAGCGGTTCTCCGGTGACGCTCAAGGTCCCCCACGTGAGCTACGAAGGAGATCCGCTCTTTCACGCGAACTTCGAGCGCGAACGACGCCTCGGGCAGCGGCTCGCGCACCCGAACTTGCTGCGGGTGTTCGAGCCCGCGAAGCGCAGCCGGCAGTACCTGGTCATGGAATGTGTCGCGGGCACGCCGTTACGCGTGCTGCTCATTCCGGGACAGCCGCTGGACACGTCCCGGACGCTGCATCTTATGCGGCAGCTCACGGAGACCGTCGCGCACCTCCACGCAGAGCACATCATTCATCGTGACCTGAAGCCGGACAACGTACTCGTCCTGGCGGGAGATCGCGTGAAGCTGCTCGACTTCGGACTCGCGCTCGAGCGCCCGCGCCGGCGTCTGGCCTGGCTGGGCTCCACCATGACGGGGACGCCCGATTACATGTCGCCCGAGCAGGCGCGCGGCCTCGCGGGCGACGAGCGCAGCGACGTCTACGCCCTCGGGATCATGCTGTACGAGATGCTCACGGGGGCGCTGCCGTTTCCCGCCGGCGGGCCAGCCGACGACCCGCTCGTCGTAATGCACGCAAAGCGGGAGACCGATCCCGTGCCACCCCGGTTCTTCCGTCCCGATCTCGATCCGCAGCTCGAGGAAATTATCGTGCACGCCATCGAGCGCGCGCCGCGTCGCCGCTACCAGGCCGCCGCGGAGCTGCTGCGCGACTTGCGCGCGCCACAATCGGTGGTGGTCTCCGGGCGCGCCGCACGGCTTCATCCCCGAACGCCGCGCGAGCTGCTGGTCAGGCTCATTCTCCGCTGGGTCGGGTTTGCGATCGGGGTGGTCGTGGCGCTCGTGCTGCTGGTGTGGCTCGCCAACCGCTATCCTGTCACTCCCACTCGCGCGCGCTAGCGCCGTTTGCCCGCCAGCCCCCGAGTCGTAGCTTTGGTCCCGCGATGAACGAACGCCCCAGTCCCGAAGCGATGCTCGAGCGGGTGCGTGCCGAGGAGGCGCGCGCCGGGCGGGGCCGTCTCAAGATCTTTTTCGGTGCGTCGCCGGGCGTCGGCAAGACGTACGCGATGCTCGAAGATGCGCGGGCCAAGAAGCGCGAAGGCGTCGACGTGGTCGTGGGAATCGTCGAAACGCACGGGCGCGCGGAAACCGCGGCGCTGCTCGAGGGGCTCGAGGTGTTGCCGCGCAGCGCGATCGAGTATCGCGGTGTGGCGCTCCGTGAGTTCGATCTCGACGCCGCGCTCGCCCGCAAGCCGGGGCTCATTCTGGTGGACGAGCTGGCGCACACCAACGCGCCAGGCTCACGCCACGCGCGCCGCTGGCAGGATGTCGAAGAGCTGCTCGCCGCCGGAATCAACGTGTCGACCACGCTGAACGTGCAGCACCTCGAGAGTCTCAATGACGTGGTCGCGCAGATCACGGGGGTTCAGGTCCGCGAGACCGTGCCCGACACGATGCTCGACGAGGCCGACGAAGTGGAGTTGGCGGACCTCTCGGCCGACGATCTGCTGCGCCGGCTGCAGGAAGGCAAGGTCTACGTCCCGGATCAGGCGGCGCGCGCCATCCAGGAGTTCTTCCGCAAGGGCAACCTCATCGCGCTGCGGGAGCTGGCGCTGCGGCGCACCGCCGAGCGGGTCGACGCGCAGATGCGCGGCTACATGCAGGAGCACGGCATTCACGAGACCTGGCCCGCGGCGGACCGGCTGCTCGTGTGCATCGGGCCGAATCCCGCCGGTGCGCGCCTGGTACGCGCGGGCAAACGGATCGCCACCACGCTCAAGTGCGATTGGGTGGTGCTCTACGTCGAGGCGCCGGGGCAGCGTATCTCGGCGAGCGACCGGGAAGCGCTGCAGCAGAACCTGCAGCTCGCGCAGGAGCTCGGGGCCCAGGTGGTGAGCGTGTCGGGAGAAAATGTCGCGGATGAGGTGCTCGCCTACGCCCGCGCCCACAATTCCACGCGCGTGGTGGTCGGCAAACCGACGCACGCCGCCTGGCGCGACAAGCTGTACGGGTCGACGCTCGACAAGCTCGTCCGGGGCTCGGGCGACGTCGACGTCTACGTCATTTCCGGTGACGACGCCGAGGAGAAATCCCCGCGCCGCGTGCCGCTCGCCGTACGACCGTCGCCCTGGAGCGAATACGCCCGCGCTGCCGTCGTTCCGCTCATCTGCACGGCGTTCGGCTTTGGGATCATGCGCGTGCTGTCGCTTACCGACGTCGCGATGGTGTTCCTGCTGGGCGTCGCGCTGGTCGCGTCGCGCTACGGCCGCGGTCCGACGGTCTTCGCCTCCTTCCTGTCCATCGCGCTGTTCGATTTCTGCTTCGTTCCTCCCCAGGGCACGTTCGCTGTTTCGGACGTGCGCTACGTGCTCACGTTCGGGGTCATGCTCGCAATCGCGCTCATCATGAGCAATCTGACGCTGCGCATCCGGGCGCAGGCGGAAACCGCGCGCGAACGCGAGCGGCGCACGGGAGCGCTGTACGCGATGAGCCGGGAGCTTGCGGCTACCCGGGAACAGAGCCAGCTCGTGGCGACCGTCATCGCACACGTGCGCGACACGTTCGGGACCGCGACGTCGATTCTCCTGCCCGATGAAGCGCGGCGCCTGGCGATTCCCCGTGGGTCGCCCGCGGACGTCGCCATTGACGACAAGGAGCGGAGTGTCGCGACATGGGTGTTCGAGCATGGCGAGTCCGCCGGCGCCGGCACCGACACGCTGCCCGCGTCCCAGGGACTCTATATCCCGCTCGTCGCCGCGAGCGGGATCATCGGCGTGCTCGGGCTCAGGCCGTCCGACCCGCGCCGCTTTCAGGATCCCGCGGTGCAACAGCTGCTCGAAACCTTCGCCGGTCAGGCGGCGCTGGCGCTCGAGCGCGCCATGCTAGCCGAGCAGGCGCAACGCGAGCAGGTGGAGATCGAGGCGGAGCGGCTGCGGACTTCCCTGTTGTCGTCGCTGTCGCACGATCTCCGCACGCCGCTTGCCGCCATCACCGGGGCGGCCTCGAGCCTGCTCGAAGGGCGCGTGGAGGCGGAGGCCACGCGCACCGACTTGCTGCAGGCCATTCTCGAAGAGGCGAGCCGCATGAACCGGCTGATCGCCAACCTCCTCGACATGATTCGCGTGGAGAGCGGCGCGCTGCAGGTGCAAAAGGAGTGGCAGCCGCTCGAAGAGCCGGTGGGCGTGGCGCTCATCCGGCTCGAGGAAAAGCTGCGAGGACGCTCGGTGAACGTGCATCTCGGGCCGGAGCTACCGCTCGTTCCGGTGGATGCCGTCCTCATCGAGCAGGTGTTCGTCAACTTGCTCGAGAACGCAGTCAAATACACGCCCGCGGGAACGCCCATCGACATCGCCGCCAATGCACGCGACGGCATCGTGACCGTCGAGGTGGCCGACCGCGGACCCGGGATCCCCACGGGCGAGGAAACCAAGATCTTCGACAAATTCTACCGCTCCTCGTCAGCCAGCTCGGCGTCGGGGGTGGGTCTCGGGCTCACGATTTCGCGCGGGATCATCATGGCGCACGGGGGGCGCATTACGGCGGAGAATCGCGCCGGTGGCGGCGCCGTGTTCCGGTTCACGCTGCCGATCACGGGATCGCCACCTCCCGCTGTACCCCCGGAGCCAGCCGAGCGCTAGTTTCGGGCGCATGGTAGCCGCCGCGCTTCCGCCGCCCGTTCCCGGGGTGGCGCCGCTGGTCCTCGTGATCGAAGACGAACCTCAGATGCGCCGCTTTTTGCGCGCGGCCCTCGAGAGCCACGACTATCGGTTCGTGGAAGCCGCGAACGGGCGCGAAGGCACCGCGCAGGCCACCGGCCGCAATCCCGATGTAATCCTGCTCGATCTCGGCCTGCCGGACGGCGACGGCATCGACCTCACGCGCCGCCTCCGCGAGTGGTGCGCTACGCCGATCATCGTGATCTCGGCGCGCGGGCAGGAGCAGGACAAAATCGCGGCGCTCGATGCGGGCGCCGACGATTACCTCACCAAACCGTTCGGAACCGGTGAGTTGCTCGCCAGGTTACGGGTGGCGCTGCGTCACTCGCAGCGGGTCGGCGACCGTCCCGAGCCCGTGTTCACGGTGGGCGAGCTGCAGGTGGATCTCGGCGCCCGACGGGTGTTTGTCGCCGAGACCGAAGTCCATCTCACCCCGACCGAATACAAGCTCCTCACCACGCTGGTGCAGCACGCGGGCAAGGTCATCACCCACCGGCATCTGTTGAAAGAAGTTTGGGGACCGAACGCCACGGAGCACACGCATTATCTGCGAGTGTACATGACCCAGCTGCGTCACAAGCTCGAACGTGATCCGGCGCGCCCGCGATACCTGCTCACGGAACCCGCGGTCGGGTATCGCCTCAGCGTGGACTAGCGTCCGCCCGTCCGGCCATCCGCGCGCCATCCACCGACGCAGCGCCCGCTCCGCCGATCAGGAGTGTCAGCAAGCCGGCGATGAACAGCAGATTCACTTCATAGCCTGGAATACCGAACACCGGCCCTGTGGGACCCATCCCGGTGATGTGCACGAAATTGTAGCCCGCGCCGAGATGGACCTTGTACATGGCGCCCAGCTGATGGAGGATGAGAATGATGCTCGTGACCGTCATGAACGCGCCGGCCAACAGGGCGATCCCGCCCAGCACTTCGACCAGTCCAATGATCCAGGCCATCGCCGCCGGAGCGGGAAGCCCGATGCCCTGAAACATTCCCACCGTTTGCTGATGGGCGCTAAACAGCTTGGGCCAGCCGTGGTAGATGAACGCAAAGCCCAGCATGAGGCGCAGCGGCATCGGCGCCCAGTTGTTCGTGGTCTGATTCATCGGATTCCCTCCGGCTTGGGTTCACTGCTGTAATAGACTCGTCCAACCCTGCGTCGCAATGAGCCAACCTTACTCACGATTTCAAGATGAATTCAGGCGCCGCAGTGCATTTTCTCCAGTGCAATAAGACGTTATCAAGGAGGCGTTATGCGTCTAGCGTTACTGCTCATCGGTTTGGCGCCGTTCGCGATTGGGGCATGCAGCAATCCCACGGCAGCTACCGATTGTGTGTACGACAAGACGGCTGCCGCGGCTCCGGGTAATCAGCTGTGCACGACGAGCCCGGTGATTCACAGTGAGCAGACGGCTGTAGCACAGTAGACCGAAGCGGTAGTGCAGGAAGTGGCGGCTCGGCCTTCCGCAGATGCGGCGCGCCAGGGGAACGCGGCCCGTTCACGGGCAGGGTCGGGCCGCAGTCTTATCCGACGGCCGCATTGCCGGTCGCGGCTTCATGGTCCGTCCACGGACTCCCGTCCGGCAACTCCAAAACGAACCCCATGTCGCGCACCATGGCGAAATCGGCCGACGGCGCCTGCCCCGGCGTGGTGAGATAGTCGCCCATGAACATGGAATTGGCGGGATAGAGCCCGAGCGGCTGCAGGCTGCGCAGGTGCACCTCGCGCCCACCCGCAATGCGCAGCTCCTGCGATGGGAGCATGAAACGAAACAGACACAGCGCACGGAGGCAGCGCCGCGGATCGAGCTCGGCGGACTGCTCGAGCGGAGTTCCGGGTATCGGAATCAGGAAATTCAGCGGAACACTGTGCACGCCCGCTTCGCGCAGCGAGGCGGCAAGATCGATGATGTCGTCGTCGGTTTCGCCCATGCCGATAATGCCGCCCGAGCACAGCCTGATCCCCGCGTCGCGCACGTGGTCGAGCGTCGCGAGCCGGTCGGCAAACCCGTGCGTGGTGCAGATCGCGTCGTAGTGGCGGGCGGAGGTATTGAGATTGTGGTTGACCGTGTCCACCCCGACCTCCGCGAGCCTCCGCGTCTGGTCCTCGTTCAGGAGTCCCAGGCACACGCACACCCGCATGTCGTGCCGCTGCCGGATTTCGGCGACCGCGTCGATCACCTTGGCGAACACCCGTTCTCCCGGAGCGCGTCCGGAAATCACGAGACAGAACGTCGCCGACTTGAGCGAGGCCGCGCGCTCCGCGGCCGCGAGGATCCGCTCGCGCGCGAGCATCGGATAGTGCTCGATGGCCGCCGTGGAGACCGCCGACTGGGAGCAGTAATGACAATCTTCGGGACACAGCCCGCTCTGGGCGTTGAGCAGGAAATGCAGCCGAACCCGATTGCCCCAATGATGCCGCCGCACGCGGTACGCCGCAGCGAGCTGGTCGAGCAGCTCCTCGTCGGGGGCGGCGAGCACGGCGCGCGCGCTTGCCCGATCGATCACCCCGCCGGCGAGCGCGACGTCGGCCAACGCATTCCAGTCCCAGCGGGTCATGCTCTAGTCTCCGTATTGCAGGATCAGTGCATCGAGGCCCGAGGCGTGGGCGGTTGCGCCCAGGTGTTCGATATCGCCGGTGCGCTCGGTCCAGGGAAACAATAGCAGGGGAACGCCCGGCGCGAGGGCGCGCAGCGCCTCAGGATTCGTTTCGGTCGCGAGGTCGCGTGCCGGCGTCACGGCGTTCAGCACGATCCCGCGCACCCTGAGTCCCGAGTGCGCCGCGGCTTCGAGCGTGAGCAGGACATGATTGATCGCGCCCAGCCGGTTTGCGGCGACGATCACGAGATCGAGTCCCCAGCGCAGGAAGAGATCGGCGTACGACAGGCGGGGCGCGATCGGCACGAGCAGCCCTCCGGCCCCCTCGACGACCACGGCATCCGCATCCCGCGTGACCCTCTCGAAGGCGGCATCGAGCGCGCGCATATCGACAGGCGTGCCGGCCCGTTCCGCGGCCATGCGCGGCGCGAGCGGATCGGCATAGCGGAAGGGGTTGACGTCCTCGAGCGGACGCTTGACGCCGGCCGCGCGGGCCAGGAGCCCGGCGTCGTCGGGACCACGCGCGGTGACGCCCGTCTCGATTGGCTTCATGGCCGCCGCGCGAATTCCGCGTCGGCCCATGAGGGTGAGCAGTGCCACGCTCAGCACGGTTTTCCCGACCCCGGTATCCGTCCCCGTCACGCCCAGACGAATCACGCAGGGGTTCGCTCGAGGAATTGCCGCACCACGTCGTAGGCCCGAGCCAGATCGTCTCGAGTGGAGCAGTAGGGAGGCAGGAGGTAGACCACGTTGCCCAGCGGCCGCAGCAGCACGCCACGCTCGAGCGCGAACGACGCCAGCTCGATACCGACGGGATTCAGGTAGCCTGCGCCGTCACCCTCGATGTCGAAGGCCGCCATCGTGCCGAGCACCCGGGAATTTCGCACGGCGCGATGACTGCCCAGCTTCGCGAGCTCCTGCTCGTGCGCGCATTGAATCTCGTGCCGCGCTCGAGTGCTCGCCTCATCGAGCAGCCGCAGGCTCGCGAGTGCCGCGGCGCAGGCGATGGGGTTCGCGGTATACGAGTGGCCGTGAAAGAACGTACGCCGGCGATCGGCGCCGAAAAATGCCGCGAAGATTTCCTCGCGCACCGCCGTCGCGCCCAGCGGGAGAAATCCCCCGGTCAACCCCTTTGACAGGCAGACGATGTCCGGCTCGACCCGGGCGTGCTCGCAAGCGAACACGGGTCCGGTGCGTCCGAACCCGGTGAGCACTTCGTCCACAATGAGCAGCACGCCGGCGGCTTGGGTCCGCTCGCGGATCGCGCTCAGAATCTCGGTGGCGTAGACTCGCATCCCACCCGCCCCGAGCAGCAGCGGCTCGACGATTACCGCGGCGAGGTCGCGTCCTCTTTCATCGAGCAGGCGGTCGAGCGCGCGCAACATCTGCTCGCGGTCGAAACCGGGGTCGGGAAGCCGCTCTACCTGGAACAGCTGGCCGGCAAACGGTTCGGTGAACACGCCGCGATCGCTCGCCGCCATCGCTCCGAACGTGTCGCCGTGGTAGGCATGCTCGAGCGCCGCGATCAGCGGCCGCCGCTCGCCGCGGTTGTGCCAGTACTGGAGGGCGAGCTTGAGTGCCACTTCCACAGCCGTCGAGCCGTCGTCCGAGAAGAACACCCGCTCGAGTCCGTGCGGGAGAACGCCGACCAGCGCCGCCGCGAGCTCCGCCCCCGGCTCGTGGGTGAATCCGGCGAAGATCACCTGCTCGAGCGTCGCGGCTTGCCGCGCGATCGCCGCGGCAATGGCCGGGTGCGCGTGACCGTGCAGCGTTACCCACCAGGAGGAGATGGCGTCGAAAATCGGCGCGCCGTCGTCCCGGTACAGATATGCCCCCTCCGCCCGGGCGATGGGGACGGGAGCGGCGGCGAGGGCGTGCTGCGTGTAGGGGTGCCAGACGTGGCGCCGGTCGCGCTCCGCAACCCTGCTCACGTCCGTGCCAACGCCTCGAGCAGCGCGTCGACCTGGTGCGCGGTGTGGGAGCTGCTCACCGTCAGCCGCAGGCGCGACGTCCCGGCGGGAACCGTGGGCGGGCGAACCGCGCCGACCAGAAATCCCGCCCCGCGCAGTGCCGCGCCCGCGCGCATCGTGTCGTCGTTCGATCCGATAATGACGGGAATGATGTGTCCCGTGTCGGGGCCCGCCGCGTGGCGGCCGAGCGCCTTGATTCCGGCGCGAAGCCGCCGGGCCGTTTCCCACACGCGACAGCGTCGCTCGGGTTCGCGTACGACAATCTCGAGCGCCTCGAGCGCCGCGGCCGCGAGCGCGGGCGGGCTCCCGGTGGTAAACACAAAGCTGCGGGCGCGATTCGAGATGTAGTCGATCAGCGTGGACGACCCGCCCACGAATGCTCCCGCCGTGCCGAGCGCCTTCCCCAGCGTGCCCATCCACACGTCGATGGCTCCGCGCACCCCACGCTGCTCGACGGCCCCGCGTCCCGTCTCCCCCAGCACGCCAATGCCATGGGCGTCGTCTACGTAGGTCCAGGCGTCATGGCGACGCGCGAGATCGGGTAGTGACTCCAGGGGATAAAGATCACCGTCCATCGAGTAGATGCCTTCGACCACGATGAGCCGGCGCCGATAGCGCTTGCCGGTTTGCTCCAGCGCGCGCTCGAGCGCCGCACAGTCCGCGTGCGGAATGATGTGCACCTCGGCGCGCGACAGCCGGCAGCCGTCGATCAGCGAGGCATGGTTGGCGCGGTCGGAATAGATCGCGTCGCCTTGACCTACGAGGGCGGGAATCGTGCCCGTGTTGGCGAGATACCCGCTCGAAAACAAGAGCGCACGCTCGACGTCGAGAAACGCCGCCAGCGCCGTTTCGAGCTGCTGGTGCAGGACGTGATGTCCGCTGATGAGCCGGGCCGCGCCGGCGCCCGTGCCCGCACGCTCGAGTGCGACAGCGGCGGCGCGGGCGAGACGCGGGTCGGACGCGAGTCCGAGATAGTCGTTCGATGCGAAATCGACCAGCTCCCGTCCGTTCTCATCCACCAGTGCCCCGTGCCGCGAGTCGAGCGGGCGCAGCGTGCGCCGCAGGCCCGCCTGGTCCAGCGCGCGCAGCTCGTCCGAGAGCACGTGATCGAGCGGCGGCATCAGGTGATCTCGAAGCGAATCGACACGGCAGGGGCGGAATGCGTGAGCGCTCCCATCGAGATGAGCGACACTCCCGCTGCGGCGTAGGCGCGCACGTTCTGCAGCGTGATGCCTCCCGATGCCTGCGTGGTCACGTCTGGCCCCGCGCGCTCCACCCAGCGCCGGACCCGATCCGGCGGCTGGTTGTCGATCAGGATGTGCCGGACTCGGGCGGCCAGGGCTTGCTCGAGCTGAGCCTCGTTTTCGACTTCGACGATCACGGGAACGCCGGGCGGCGCGCGTCGCAGCGCGTCGGCAAGGGAGAGGCCCGCCCGCTCGAGCAGCATCCAGTGATTGTCCTTCCAGAGCACCGCGTCGGCGAGCGAAGCGCGATTGTCCACTCCGCCGCCCAGCTTCACGGCGTAGCGCTCCAGCGCCCGCAGTCCCGGCGTGGTCTTCCTGGTGTGGGTAATCTGCGCCCCGGTGCCCCGGACCGCATCGACCGCGGCTCTGGTCAGGGTGGCGACACCGGCAAGGTGCTGGAGAAAGTTCAGCGCGACCCGCTCACCGGCGAGCAGGGCGCCCGCGCTGGCGCTGACGCTCGCGAGCGGCGTTCCCGCGTTGGCCCACTCGCCTTCTCGGATATGGGTATCGAGCCGGGCGTCGGGTTCGAGGGTTCGGAACACGCAGCCGGCCAGCGGCAACCCGGCCACCACGCAGCGTTGTTCCGCGAGAAACACGCCCCGGGCCGGGCGCGACGCGTTGTCCTGGAGCAGGGCCGTTGTGACGTCGTGCGCCGAGCCGTCTTCGAGCAGTGCAGCGCGAACCTCGGCGACGCCAAGCTCAGCCAATTGACAGCATCCGCTCGATCGCCCGGCGCGCGCGTTGGGCCGTTTCGGGGGGAACCCGTACCTCATACTGCATGTGGCGGAGCGAATCACGCAGATTGTCGAGCGTGATGCGCTTCATGTAGCGACACTCCGCGGACTCGAGCAGGGGCGCGAATACCTTGTCCGGGTTCTCACGCCGCAGCCGGTGCAATACGCCGGTTTCGGTCGCCACCACGAACGACCGGGCGGTCGATTCGCGGGCACGGCGCATCATCTGCTCGGTGGAAACGATGTGGCTGTCCTGATCGGCGTAATACATCACGCTCGTGACGCAGCCGCACTCCGGATGGATGAGAAACTCCGCATCGGCGTGCTCGCGCCGCTTCGCCTCGAGCGCATCGGGAGTGAGCGCGGCGTGTACGTGGCACTCGCCCATCCATAGCTCGAGGTCGCGGCCCGTGGCCCGCTTGACGTAGCTGCCCAGGAAGAAATCCGGCACGAACAGCACGGGCACATCGGGTGGTAGTGAACGCACCACCGCGACCGCGTTGCCGGACGTGCAGCAGTAGTCCGCTTCCGCTTTTACCGCCGCGCTGCAATTCACGTACGCGACCACGAGGCCGTCGGGATGCTGCGCGCGCCAGTCGCGCACGTCCTCGGCCCGGATCGTCTCCGCCAGCGAGCAGCCGGCGCCGAGGTCGGGGATGAGCACCCGCTTCTCGGGGTTCGCGATCGCCGCGGTCTCGGCCATGAAATGCACGCCGCAGAGCACCAGCACGTCCGCGGGGCTGGTCGTGGCGTAGCGCGCGAGCGACAGTGAGTCCGCCACGATGTCGGCGAGATCCTGAATCTCCGGACGCTGGTAATTGTGCGCCAAGATCGCCGCGTTGCGATCGCGCCTGAGGGCCTCGATCTCGGCCCTGACGTCGTTCGCGATGGCGATCATCGGGACGAGACCAAGCGCCGGGCGCGGACCCGGCGCGGGAAGTCGGTGCGCGCATGGCCGCCGCGGCTCTCGCGACGGCGGCGTGCCGCGCGCGCGATCATGCCCGCCACGACGAGCTGGTGCCGCGTCCGCCAGGCCTCGAGCGGAGCGGCCCGAACGAGCCGCCGGAGCGCCTCTTCCGCGCTCGACAGCGAGGCTTCGCTGCGCTGTACGCCGACGTGCAGCGACATGATGCCACGCATCTCGGTGCGAATCGACTCCGCGGCACGATCGGCCTCGCTCCCGTATGCGCCACTCCGGTCGACGCTCAAGCTGGCCTCGGGCGCCGGCGCCTCGGCCACGAGCGCGCGAGCGGCGCGGTCGGCGAACACCAGCGCTTCGAGCAGCGAATTCGACGCGAGCCGATTGGCTCCGTGCACGCCGGTGCAGGCCACTTCGCCCACGGCCCAGAGCCCCGCCCGCGAGCTGCGACCCTCCAGATCGGTGCTGATGCCCCCCATGGCGTAGTGCTGCGCCGGCGCGACCGGAATCGGATCGCGGGCGGGATCGAGCCCATGCTGCGACAGAATGCGGGTGACCCCGGGGAACTGCTGCTCGAACTGGCTCACCCTGCTCGCGTCGAGCCATGCGCCGCCGTTCGCGTCCGCTCCGGCGACCGCGCGGGCGACGATGTCGCGCGGCGCGAGCTCGGCGCGCGCATCGACCTCCGTCATGAAGCGGCGCCCGTCGCGATCGATCAGCACGGCTCCCGCTCCCCGGACGGCTTCCGACACGAGCGGCGCGGGATTCACTCCCGGCAACTTGAGCGCGGTCGGGTGAAACTGAAGGAACTCGAGGTTCTCGAGCTCGGCGCCGACTTCGCACGCCAGCGCCCAGCCATCTCCCGTTGCTCCCAGCGGGTTCGTGGTCACGGCATAGAGCTGCCCCACGCCGCCCGTTGCGAGCACCACCGCCTGCCCGAGCAGCGGCGCGAGCGTTCCGTCGGCGTGCCGCGCGAGAATTCCCGTCACGCGCTTTGCGGCCATGATCAGCCGGACCACTTCGCAGCGCTCGAGAATGGTGACCTGCGCGTGCGACGCAACGATGCTCGCGAGACAGCGCACCAGCATCGCGCCCGTCTGGTCGCCGCCGGCGTGAAGGATACGCGGCCGCGAGTGCGCCGCCTCGAGACCAAACCGCAGGGCACCGTTCGGGGCTCGATCGAAGCTCGCACCCAGCGCGATCAGCTGGCGGATCCGCTCGGGTCCTTCGCGGGTCAGGATCTCGACTGCACGTGGATCGGCAAGCCCGTCGGCTGCCGCCAGGGTGTCCACCGCGTGCAATGTCGGACTGTCGTTCGGGCCGACGGCGGCGGCAATGCCGCCCTGGGCCCACGCCGTCGCGCTATCGCCGATGCCGTGTTTGGTAACGACCAGCGCGTCGCGGCCCGATTCCGCGAGCCGCCATGCTGTCCACAAACCGGCAAGCCCCGTTCCGACGACTATCACGGGCTGCGATGCGGAGGATCGGTTACGGGTAGAAGAGCGGTTGATCATACTTCCCCATTGGTAGAGGTACAGTCGCTGAGGGGCCGATTGGGAAACGCCTCGGTACGCCGCAGGTGGCGAACCGCTCCCAGCGATGGGCGCGAACTACACGCGCCGAGATAAACATAACCTGAAATTGGGCTTGTCAATGCCACCGGCGTGACGGACCGACTGTGCCCCGCGAGGGGTACAAGCGCGTGAGCTAACTCACCAGGCTAATTCCGAGATGCAGATCCTGAGACGTGCCGTCGCTTTCGCAGCCCTATCCGCTTCCACCGCCTGCGCACACGCGATCAACTATCCCAGCCCGAACGGCCCGAGATACGTCGGCGGACCGGCCACGCCGCGAACCGTCGATCATCGCGAGCATCCCAATGAGCTCCGCGTGGTCACGTTCAACGCCGAGGATGCGGACCACGTCGACAGCACGATCCGCCTGCTGCAAACGGCGGCGCCCTTGACCGGCGCCGACGTGATCACCTTACAGGAAATGGATGCGCCCGCGACACGGCAGGTGGCCGATGCGCTTGGGATGTACTACGTCTACTATCCCGCCTCGATCGCGCGGAACCATCGGGACTTTGGTGAGGCTGTGCTCTCGCGCTGGCCGATCGTCGACGATGAAAAGGTGATCCTCCCCCACCTGGCGCGTCTCGACAAATCCGAGCGGATCGCGACCGGCGTGACCATCATGGTCGACACCGTCCCCGTGCGCGTTTACAGCATGCACCTGGGCACGTTTGTGGACGTGAGCCGCGGGTCGAAACGTGATCAGGCGCGCGCGATCCTGGCGGCCGCCGACTCCTACCCGCGCGTGATTATCGCGGGCGACGCAAACAGCCACGACGTGGGCAAGACGTTCCGGGACGCCGGATACCTGTGGATCACCGAGCACAATCCGTCCACCGTGCACTGGTGGAACTGGGACCATGTGTTCTCCCGTGGGCTCGACCCGTCCCCGGGCCGAGACATCCGCACCGGCGTCGAAGACGCGCGCGGGGCGAGCGATCATCGGCCGGTTTGGGCCGTGTTCAGCCTTCAGGCTCCAGCATCTGCCGGGATGGAGCGCGCCGCCGGTCAGTAGCGCCGGGTATGGACCGCGGCCTTGGCGCGCCTGGGTCGTTCAAGACAAAGCTGGCCTACTGGGCGCGGATGGCGATGGAGCTCAGCAAACCGTCGGATCCTGACCGGTGCAGCACGGTGTGAAGGGCATAGGGTGGTTACCGAACGAGTTTGAGCAGTAGCGCGCATCCCCCACGTCGGGCCGGCTTTCCATATATAAGAGGCCACCAATGAACGCCGCCCCGGCTGCCGTGATGAGCACCGCGGTGCGGACCGGCGACGACTGGTTGGCCTCGAGCTTGGTGGTGTTCGCCAGCGGAATCTGCTGCGGTTCGCCGTGCACCATGCCGGTCAGCGTGTCGCCGTTCCCGTTCACCAGTGGTTGATCCAGGGCCATCACGGATTGATCCTCGAGCGTCACCCACAAACGATCGGGCGCTTGCGTGGGCGTGAGTTGTGTCGGCGAAACCGCGCGAACGGTATGACAGGCGCCGAGCACGATGACGGCTGCGGCGCCCAGGAGGCCGAAACGTGAAGACATCAGGTCCTTTCTCTGTTCGCGATGCGTTCGACTGCTCGCACGAACCGGGTGGCAAGGATCAGGCCGTAAATCACGACGGCAAGCCAGATCACCACGCCGGCGATGCGCCAGCCGTGCCCGTGTCGACCGTGCCACATCGGAGCCTGATGATCGGAAGGGACGGTCGTCGTGGCGGTGCTGTTCGGCGCCTGACCTTGGATGAGATGAGTGGTTAGCATGGCTAACTATACTTCAAAACCGCGATGCCTGTTTGACTGGGGAGGCGGTCCCGAGTTCGCCATAGTCCGTTTCAGTTCGCTCTACTGACCCCGAGACCCTCGCACCTGTCTCAGGACACCAGCCGCATGTAGCGCGCGCGCCGTTCTTCCGCGACGTGGGCGTGCAGCACGCCCACCGCTTCGCCCACCCGGTTCTCCGGAACGAGCAGCCGGACCGGGCCTTCGCTCCGCACGCCCGCCCACCACGAGTGGCGGTGGCGATGATCATCGAGCAGAACCGAAATCCCTCGACGCTCGAGCGCCGCCCGCGCGGCAGCGGCGTCGACCATGTGGACACACGTCGCGATATGGGTGTAGCCGTGCGGATCGGTGCGCAGCGTGGAGGCGGCCCAGATGATGACCGCCAGTCCCGCGCCTACAGCCCCGAGGTACAGCGCGATCGCCATGATCGGGACGATAACGTCGGCGGGGGACCGGAGCTAGTTTTCAGCTGTGAACCTGTGCTTGCTGTGCGGCTCGAATGCCATCGGCGACACGGAGCTGTGCGCCGCGCACTCCGCTGACGGTCTCGACCCGTCGACCGATCCGCGGCATGCCGTGAATCCGGTCAGATGGCTCACCCTTTCGGACGTGGTACGTGAAACGGGAATCGACATCCGGGCGGTGCGGCGCCTGGTCCGCTCCGGCCGGCTCCGCGCCATAAAGCAGGGCCGCACCTGGGTGGTGACGGCCGACGCGCTCCGGGTCTATCTCGCGACCCGAAAGCCGGCGCCCGCGCCCTCGCGGGTGCGCCGGCACGCCTGGCGCCGCTAGCGCGGCAGCGGCCGGCGCCGCTAGTTGACCGTGATCGTCCCGGTCATGCCGGGATGGATCGTGCACCGGTACGCGAACGAGCCCGCCGTGGGAAACGTGAACTGGAACATCGCTCCTCCCGCGAGATTGCTGTTGAACGACGTATTGTCGTTCGACGTGACGGTATGAGCGATCGCACCGGTGTTCTGCCAGCAGACCGACTGACCATGAGTGATCGTGGCACTCCCCGGACTGAACGTCAGCGCATCGCTGGCCGAGATAGTGGCCGACGCGCCGCTCGACGCGCAGTTGGCGGCGGAGGAGGTTGAGCTCGAGCTGCAGCCGAGCGCGCAGGCAACGAAACCGAGTGTGATTGCGAGATAGCGCATAGCGACTCCTTCCGAAGGATCGTCATAGAGAACCCACCGGAAGAATGATTTCGGCAGAGCGGCGCCCCGGCGCCATTCCCTGAACGGGGAATGACTCGGCGGCCCTTGTCGCCGGAAGCGACGCCCCACATTGTGTGGGCCCATGCGGCTGCCATCGATCGGTTTTGTCGCGCAGTCGGCTCGAGCGAGCGCCGGGCGGTTCCCGTATGTTCTCGCCGCCAGCCTGGTCGCTGCCTACGCCGCAATGTCCCTCGTGAACTCCCACGGCGAGTCGGCGGACAAGGTTCGGCTCCTCCTGCCCGCTGTCCTCGGCCTGTCGCTCCTGTTCGCACTCACCCTGCTCGCCGAGCGCCGCGTGAATACGCCCCTCGCGCGGGCGGCCGCGCCCATGCCCGGGGTTCTCGTACTTGTCGCCGTTTGGGCGGCGTGGCCCGGCTGGTCCACGCCCGTACAGGCGCTGCGCTACGCGCAGCTCGCCGTGGCGTTCCATCTGCTCGTGGCGTTCCTGCCGTATGCCGGCTACGCCGAAGCCAACGGCTTCTGGCACTACAACAAGGGATTGCTGCTCCGCTTTGTTACCGCGGCCCTCTACTCGGCCGTACTCTATGCCGGCCTGGCCCTCGCGCTGGTCGCGGTTGATAAGCTGCTCGGCATTCACATTCCGGGCGAGACGTATCCGCGCCTCTGGATCGTGATCGCCTTCGTCTTCAACACCTGGTTTTTCGTGAGCGGCGTACCGCGCGGCCTCGAGCAGCTCGAAAGCTGGAACGAATATCCCACCGAGCTGCGCATGTTCTCGCAGTACATCCTGGTGCCGATCGTCGCGATCTATCTGGCGATCCTGACGCTGTACCTCGGCAAGGTGCTGATCACCCGGCAATGGCCGAGCGGCTGGATTGGATATCTCGTGTCGAGCGTCGCGAGCGTGGGGACGCTGTCGTGGCTGCTCGTCTATCCGCTCGAGGCCCAGCCGGAGTATGCGTGGGTCAAACGGTTCACGCGCGGCTTCTACCTCGTGCTCCTCCCGTCGATCGTGATGCTGTGGTTCGCGATCGGGAAGCGCGTAGCCCAATACGGCATCACGGAACCGCGCTATTTCCTCATTGTGCTGTCGGTCTGGCTCGCCGGGATCGCGGTCTACTACTCCGTGTCCCGCTCGCGCAGCATCAAGCTGATTCCCGCGTCGCTGGCCGGCGTGGCGCTGATCACGTTTGCGGGCCCGTGGGGCGCGTACTCGGTGTCGCGCGCGAGCCAGACGGGCCGGCTGCGAAGTGTGCTGGTGCGCAATGCGCTGCTCGCGAATGACACCCTCGTGCCCGCCACGCGCGAAGTCTCGTTCGACGACCGGCGTGAGCTGAGCGCGGGCTTCCGGTATCTGCTGGAGACGCATGGCCGCCGGTCGATCGAGCGGTGGCTCACGGACTCGCTCAAACGGGTCGTGGCGCGCGGCGGTAAGGGCGAGCCGGCCGCTCAGGCGCTGCTCGGTGCCATTCACGTCGACTACGTAAACCGCGGACAGAGTAACCAGGGCCGATATTTCGGCTTCTACGCTCAGCAACCGGCCGAGGCGCTCGCCATCACGGGATACGACTACGCCATGGCGGTGTCGCTGTGGCGCGTGAGGGATTCCCTGCGTATCGCGGGCACGACGTTCGTGAAGCTAGGCGCGGACAGCATGAGCCTGCGGGTGGTGCGGGATGGCGGGTTACTGCTCGAGATTCCGCTGGCGAGCGCGGCGGATTCCGTGACGGTAACGGGCGCACAGCCGAGTCGTGCGCTGTCTCGCGCCCCGCTGCGAGTGGAGGTGGGAACGGGCGACACGCGAGCACTCCTGTTCCTCACGCAGCTGAACGGAACTCGAGAGCCACGCAGAATGCAGGTGACCGCATTCGAAGGCGAGCTCTTCCTCAAGCTGCCGCAGTGATGCGTCCTCTACCGCCTCTCCATATTCTTGAGCGCGGCTTTCACCGGATTGCGCCGTGACAGACGGAAGTCCGTTGACGAGGCTCGAGGCCTTCAGTGATGCGATCTTCGCCATTGCCGCCACGCTGCTCGTGCTCGAGATCCGGGTACCGCAGGTGGTGCCGAACGCGCCAGTGAGCGAGCTGTGGAGCAGGCTCGCGGATCTGTGGCCGTCGTATCTCGCGTTCGTGCTGAGCTTCGGCACGATCCTGGTCATGTGGGTCAATCACCACAACTCGATTCGAATGCTCTGCCGCACGTCGAAGCCGTTCTTGTATGCCAACGGTCTGCTGCTCTTGCTGGTCACGTTCATTCCGTTTCCCACGGCTCTGCTTGCCCGCTACATCGATACCCCGTTCCGGGCCGTTGCGACCGTGTGTTATGCGGGCTACGCCGTGATCACCAATGGGGCGTTCCTGGTTTGGGGGGCGGCAATGGAGGCGCCGGTGTATCTGGGGCGGCCGGAGCTGACGAGGGACCACATCGCCAGGCTCAATCGACAAACGATCGCCGGCATGGCGGTCTATTTGGGTACGGCGGTGATCTCGTGGTGGCTTCCCGTTGTCGGGCTTGGACTGCTCGTCGCCCTGTGGATATTCTGGGTCATGCTCTCGATTGGACCGGCCGGCGGAGCCTGAGGTCGCGCCGTTGTTGATCCCCATCCGCGTCCGCTAAGTTCAACCGCTGTAGCGCCCGACCCGGTAGCTCAGTTGGTAGAGCAACGGACTTTTAA